>ERZ1023822.188-NODE-188-length-20040-cov-52.159670_pt1 | contig 20040 bp, 27 predicted proteins | sample MGYA00380379_ERZ1023822 | MGnify/ENA primary metagenome ERZ1023822 (study PRJEB33179, sample SAMN07448988) | human gut metagenome | biome: Human-gut; feature: Human associated habitat; material: Faeces | host: Homo sapiens | place: India: Bhopal | collected... | reverse complement strand
AAACGGCAACACAACTGTTTGTGGTACCCAAGTCAATTCCAATTACTTTTCCCATAATTATATCTTTTTTTATTTTTATCGTTATTAATATGTTATTTATCTCACGAACTTGCTGGCTAATGGAAGTCTGCCGAAGATATGCATCTGTCGGGAACCTCTATATTCAGCGTTCACGCTTTCCGTCATAACAAAGCATGTGCCAAGGGATTGTAAAATTTAAAGTGGCTGACAAGGTGTCAGATAATGCTGACAAAATAAAAGGAATCAAGATATGGGAGGCGATAAAATGTCGCATTCTCCCTATCTTGATTCCTGTAATATGATTGAGAAATCTTTCTTTTCAGATAAAGCTCCTATATATAATAAGGTGTGAAACCTTATCTGGCTTTATTTCTGTTCCTTGGCAGCAAGTGCTTCGCGAACCTTAGCTTCCAGTTCATCGAGAAGTTCAGGGTTATCCTTGAGCAATGCCTTGCAGGCATCGGCACCCTGTCCGAGTTTAGAACCGCCATAGCTATACCAGCTGCCGCTCTTTTCGATGATATTGTTGGCTACAGCCAGACCGAATACCTCGCCGGCACGGCTGATGCCTTCACCAAACATGATGTCGAACTCTGCCTTGCGGAAAGGAGGAGCCACCTTGTTCTTTACTACCTTCACGCGAACCAGATTACCTACTACCTCATCGCCGTCCTTGATGGCTGTTGCCTTGCGGATATCCAAGCGCACTGATGCATAGAACTTCAATGCATTACCACCGGTGGTTGTCTCTGGGTTACCGAACATTACACCAATCTTCTCGCGCAACTGGTTGATGAAGATGCAGGTAGTGTTGGTCTTGCTGATGGTAGAAGTGAGCTTGCGGAGAGCCTGACTCATCAATCGAGCCTGAAGACCTACCACATTGTCACCCATATCGCCTTCGATTTCCTTCTTAGGAGTCAAGGCGGCAACAGAGTCAACAACTACGATGTCTACAGCAGCAGAACTGATCAGCTGGTCTGCAATCTGCAATGCCTGCTCACCATTATCTGGTTGTGAAATCCACAAGTTATCAACATCAACGCCCAATTTAGCCGCATAGAAACGGTCGAAAGCGTGCTCTGCATCAATGAAAGCAGCTATACCGCCAGCCTTCTGAGCCTCTGCGATGGCATGGATAGCCAATGTTGTCTTACCAGAAGATTCCGGACCGTAAATTTCGATGATACGTCCCTTAGGATAACCGCCTACGCCCAGTGCATTGTCGAGAGCGATACTGCCTGTAGGGATAACTTCGATGTTCTCAACGTGCTCATCGCCGAGTTTCATGATAGAGCCCTTACCGAAGTCCTTTTCTATCTTAGCCATGGCTGCCTGAAGAGCTTTCAGCTTGCCTTCATTGGGATTCAATTTTCCCTCTTGCATTTCTTTTGCCATATCTTATTTAGTTTAAAGTTTAGTCGATTTCCAAATCGCCATCAAACACCTCGTGCCATGGCAATCCCTGCTTGTTGAGCTGCTCCATGAATGGATCTGGGTCGAACTCCTCTACGTTCCAAACGCCTGGCTTCTTCCAGATGCCCTTGAGGAACATCATGGCACCAATCATGGCTGGCACACCGGTGGTGTAGCTTACGCCCTGCATGCCGGTTTCGTTGTAAGCCTCCTGGTGCTTGCAGTTGTTATATACGTAATAGGTGCGCTCCTTGCCATCCTTCTTACCGCGGATGCGGCAACCGATAGATGTTTCGCCGTCATAGTTCTCGCCGAGATCCTGTGGGTTAGGCAATACGGCCTTGAGGAACTGCAGAGGAACAATCTTCACCTTGGCAGTCTTGCCTGAACCGTCTGCCAAAGGAGCCTCGTATTCGATTTCGTCGATGCGGCTCATGCCGAGGTTCTGGATGCAGTCGAGGTAGGTGAGATACTGCTGACCGAAGGTCATCCAGAAGCGTGCCTCCTTGATGGTAGGGTAGTTCTTCACCAGGCTCTCCAACTCCTCGTGGTGCATCAGATAGCTCTCGCGAGGGCCGATGTTAGGGTAGGTGAGAGGCTTGTGGATAGAGAGAGGGTCGGTTTCAATCCATTCGCCATCCTTATACCAGAGTCCCTTCTGGGTAATCTCGCGGATATTGATTTCTGGGTTGAAGTTGGTAGCGAAAGCCTTGTGATGGTTACCGGCGTTGCAATCCACGATGTCGAGCACCTCAATCTCATCGAAGTGATGCTTGGCAGCGTATGCGGTGAAGATGCCTGATACACCTGGGTCGAAACCACAACCGAGGATAGCGCACAGACCTGCCTGCTCAAACTTATCCTTGTAAGCCCACTGCCATGAATATTCGAAGTGAGCCTCGTCCTTAGGCTCATAGTTAGCGGTATCCATATAGTTGCAACCGCAAGCCAGACAGGCATCCATGATTGTGAGATCCTGGTAAGGCAAAGCTAGGTTGATGACAAGCTCAGGCTTGTAGCTATTGAAGAGAGCCTTCAACTGCTCAACGTCGTCGGCATCCACCTCAGCCGTCTGAATATCCATCTTGTAGCCCTTGGCGTGGATATCCTTTACCAACTTATCGCATTTTTCCTTGCGACGGCTAGCAATCATAAACTCGGTGAAAACGTCCTGGTTCTGGACGATCTTGAAGGCAGCCACGGTAGCCACGCCACCTGCGCCTATCATAAGTACTCTACTCATTTTTTATCTTTAATGTTAAGTGTTTAATGTTTATTTTATCTCATTTGCCGAAATTCCCAGGGCATTCATGAGCGAATAACCGAGAATCTCCTGTCTGAAGTTGCCGCCTGGCATGGGCTGCATGGCAAAGAGGGTGATGCGCTTGTCATCGTCATCTACCTTGCGGAGTATCTCGCGGAGTCGGTCGTAAGCATCTCCATCCTCAGAATTTGGGATTACCATCACTCGCTTCACCTCCTTGGCGTTGCATACGGTGCGTGCCACATCTACGAGGAAGTCATCCTTGCCTACCATCTTCTCCTCTGTAGGATAAGAAGAGATGATGAATTCTCCGAGCTTATCATCCTTGAAAGCCTGAGCGTTCAGATCCTTCTCATAGTTGGCAGGGCGGAAGTTCTTCATCGCCATCGACTGCTTGTCGTGGATAAGCACAACCTGTGTCTCGTGCTCGCCCTCTCTCAGACCTCCGTCAAGGGCAATGCAGACTGCCCATTGTGCCATATCGGCTGGTTGGATGCGACGGTTAATCATTCGTTCAAAGTTGACTATCAGGTCAAAAGCCACTCGGTCGATATAGTCGGCATCAGCGATAATTACATTCTCGCTCCATTTTATATTGTTTGTATCTAATGTATTCATTGGTGCAAAAATTAAGCAAACGAGCATGATGAAAGCTTGCTTTCAAATTGTCGAATGCAGATTATTTCTGCAAATTTACGAATAAATTTCGTAATTAAGGCATTTTGGAAATATAAAATAATAAAAAAGATAGTATTTTCATCATTTCTTCATTTGATGGAATACTATCTTCAGTATATTTTTCGGCAATCTGAGCCTTTTTCTTCTATTCTCCTACTTCTTCTCATGCAATCATTTTCGCCAGATAATGTCCGGCGAGAACGGCGATAAGTCCCAGCGCCAGACTTCCGAAGAGATAGAGCATCATATAGAGGTAATTCTCTTCTTTCATCAGTCCTGCCCCCTCGTTCATAAAGGTAGAGAAGGTAGTGAATCCTCCGCAGAATCCCGTGGTGAGCAGCAGTTTGGCAGATGGCGACATCCATTCCCCTTCCCGCCAGTTCAATCCCGAGAGAAACCCGATGATGAGGCATCCCGCCACATTCACCGCCATCGTTCCGAAAGGAAAGGCAATCACCGTGCAGGATTGCACCATCTTCGATACCCAATATCTCATGCCGCCTCCGAAGAAGCTGCCAATGCTTACTATCAATATTTCTTTCATCTCCTTATATAATATATGTATAATAATTTGGTGCAAAAGTACGGGTTTTATTTCTACTGACAAAAATATTTTTGGAAAAAAGATAATCCTTTTCTTAATTTTTTCCTCTATTCTTTCTTTTAAGGGATAAATAGAAGCAGGGAATAGTTCTTCTTGCTTATAAAATTATGTTGAACAATTTAAAATAAATAGGAGAAAAAGTTATGAAACGAGTATTCAATCTTTTGGTAGTAGATGAGAGTGGCAGCATGAGTATTATCGAGCGCCAGGCACTGGTGGGCATCAACGAGACCCTGACCACGATTCAGAAAATGCAGAAGACGCATAAGGACATGGAGCAGCGTGTAACGCTCATCACCTTCGACAGCACCCACAAGAATCTGTTCTATGATAATGTGTCTGCTCATCATATTAAGCCTTTGAAATCAAGGGATTACAACCCATGTGGCGGCACCCCTCTTTACGATGCCATCGGCATGGGCATAGCCAAGATCAATGCCTTGACCACCGAGGATGACAGCGTATTGGTAACCATCATCACAGATGGTGAGGAGAACTGCAGCGAGGAATATAATCTGAAGATGATCAAGAACCTCATAGAGAAACTGAAGAAGCAGAACTGGACCTTTACCTTCATCGGTACCGATGATCTTGATGTGGAGAACATAGCTCATGGTATGGGCATCGACAACCACCTCCAGTTCTCTGAAGATGAGGCTGGAACCAAGGCGATGTTTGCCAGAGAAAACAGAGCCCGCGAGCGCTACAACAAGTGCCGTGCGATGGATTGCAAGATGGAAGCAGGCAGTTATTTTGGGGAGAAATAAAGATAAAAAAGAAGAAGTTGACGAAAAAAGTGAATGGTAAATGCTGATTATTCAGAAAGTTTTTGTACTTTTGCAATCAGAATGAATTCTCGCATGAGATTGATTTCTATTTTTTTGATGGTTAAATTAGCGTTTGCTATTCGGTCATGCACATTGGAACGTAGGAAACTTCAATTAAGAGCAGAAAAACCGACAGTAGTAAGCGTCCGCTATAGCGTGGGCGTTACTTGTCGTTTTTCTCAGCTTTTCCTACGGCTGCAATGTGGACAAGTTTCGTCCACGTGTTTTGTATCCGTAGGTGATGTAGAGAACGATGGCTTCGCAGTATCAACTATCGAATGTGCTAATAAATTCTTATGTGTATGAAGCAACAGTCTGATAAGACAATACTTGATAAAATTTCTTCTTCATGGAGAATGGCACTTGCTATATTGTTTTTTATAGTAGGTGGAGTTATTTATGTGTCTTATCGTGTGAAATCACTCTATATGTTTAACTGGTTTAACATCTTGGGACTCGATAATTATGTTGATTATCTTCGTTCAAATATTGGTGCGTATAGAATTCCCAATTTTGTGAAATACTCTTTGCCGGATGGGTTGTGGCTTTTTGCATATTTCCTTGTAATAAAGACTATATATGGCACAGAAATGAGCAAAGTTGCTATAATTTCTTATAGTGCCCTTCCTTTGATTGCAATTGGTTCTGAAATCCTCCAAATCTTTAATTTGGTTCCTGGTGTCTTTGATATATATGATTTAATTTGTTATATATGTTCTATATTAATATTTTATTATCTTAATACGTTTAAATTATGAAAAAATTAAAGTATCTTTTGTCATTATTGACTTTTTTAGTATTTGTTCTTGCAGCAGGAGGTTCCGATGATTCGTCAAGTAGTAATACTCCACAAGTGGGAGAAATGTGTAAAATGACTCATAGTTGTTTTGGAGCAGTTTCTGAAGACGCATATGATGAGGTGATTAAGTGTTGTAATGCTAAAGATGATGTCGGTATGGCACAGTTAGTTTCTTTGGGATTGGCGGCTCCAGTTAATGAGGGTGAACAGGGTAAAGTCTTGGAACTTGGCTTCTTAAAAACTCAGGTTCGCTTTGATAATGGTGTTGCATTATATGTTCCAACAGATTATGTTCAAAAATGGGAATAGAGTAATAAAAGGTGTTTTTCATGAGAGTGTAAACTAACTGTGCCAAGTTACATAAAAGTAAATTGATAAAGTTGAGTTTACACTCTCTTTGTAAATTCAACTTTCTTCTTGGATCTTTCCAAGTTGCTGTTCTCTTTTGAAACTGTGTTCTGGCGCAGAGAGTTGATCTGTGCCAACTTCTGCTCCCGCGAGTAAGGATGCAATAACATGTATTGTTCCCCCTTTAACGCAGCCAAGCTGCTCTGACGGTGAAAATCGTTTATATAAGATCTTTCCAGTACTGAATTGTTCTGCATAATCATCTAATTTTGCTAGACCTTCAGATGTAAATCCTTCATTGATTATGTCACTGATGGACATCCAAAAATCATGGTTTGTCATAAATTATATTGTTTGATAAATTCTATTGGTGGCAAAGTTATAGTTTTTCTTCGATAACACCAAATTATTTGGGCTTTATTTCGCATTTCCCTGCAAATTGTTTCAATACATCTTTCATATCCCGTTGTCCTTGAAATTACATGGCGATGTAGGAATCTCTGCATCGGGACGTAGGAAAGATTACGTCGCCATGTAGTAAAGTCTACATCGGGACGTAATTTTTGGGGTATCTATAAGGTATCATATCAGATTCTTTTTAGATTTAGCATCGAGTTTATACGCACACGAGAAATTTTTTTTATGAAAAAGTCTCAAAGTATCATCTTTTGGGTTAAGTAATGGTATAAATAACTGATATATAATAATATACAAGAATGATACTATTCGGATTACTTTACAAAAAGTATCATCGAAGTATCATGAATGTGATAGAAGTATCATGAAATTGCCATAGAAGTATCACCAAATCATCATAAAACCATCACAAAATCGTCATAAAGCATCATGCATAATATCGAAGCCGCCGACTTGCGGGAAGTGCCCAAAAATCGTCCGATACTTTGGGTACTCGATGCCTGCTATATGGGCAATGAGTGCCCGTCACTTGTTCTCTCAATGCCCGACACTTGTTCTCTCAATGCCCGACACTTGGTCCCTGAGTGCCCACTTGATGGTCTCTTACAGACCGCTTAATGGTCTCTTACAGACCACTTTATGTGCTTTTATTCCTAATTCTGGTTGTCAATCTTTTCTCTTATTCCTAGTTTGTATTGACATTCTTTACATTCTGAAAAAGTAGACGCTATTAATTTTATAAAACTGGAATAGTAGATATTTCTTTTTAGCCTTTTAATTTACCTCAAAGCCGAAATTTATGATACTTCTTGCAATTTTATGATACTTCGATGATACTTTTCTGTAAAATATTTCGAAAGTCTCATTTTTGTATGTCGCAATGTATCAGATGTTTAGAATGTTATTTTCTCTAAATAATGATACTTTGATACTTTTCTCACAAAAAAACTTTTATGTGCAGGAAATAAATGTGGAGAAAATGCAGAAGCTGAGTGCTATTGTGACCACGATTTCTGATAAGCAGTATCAAAGCGATTAACTGCCTGGAGAAGGTTGTAGATAGGGTTGATTTAGCAGAATGAGTCGGTTCTACTGGATGACGGAGTCGGCTCGATGGGATAAAGGAGTCAACTCTATAGGTTGATGCAAGCGTCTTCGTGAGTTGAAAGACATTACTCCTTGGGTTCCAGAAGATACCTTCTCAGAAGTTGCCACTAGGCTCAGCAGGTCTGCCGAGCCTAGTCGGCAGGTCTGCTGACTGCAGTCAGCAGCTTTGCTGAGCCTAGTTGCAACACTTTATTCTAGCCGATATTTCTCTCATATCTTTCGGCAGAATACGCTGTAGTGTGAATTAGGAATCTATGCAATTTTATTTTTCCACTCTTCTTTTACTGAATTCGCCAAATATCCATCGCTTCTGCAATGCATATCAGCAATGCCTTCATTCATCATCTGATAAATAGAAGAAGTATAAAAGAAAGCTAGAGCATCTTCCAACGTAATGCCTGTTTGCTCTGCAAAGATAGGTACTATGCGAGCATATTTCATTTGGAGTATTGTCTTGTTTGCTTCCATGAAAGTCCCTCCTTATATTATTTCATCTGACTTATTTCAATGCTCCTCGTTTCTTTAACAAGTTAATCAAATCGTCCATGATGTATTCCTTGCCGAAAGTATGGAGCACATCATAGCAGGGTATCATATAGCCATTTAAGATATCTGTTGACCGTAACATCTTATATACCTTACTGGCACTCATGTTCAATCGGTCGGCTAAGTTGTCAACGCAATAGGTTACGAAATCCAATTGATATTCTTGCATAATCTTACTTTTTTAATATGTATGGGGCAAAGTTAAGACTTTTCTTCGATAATACCAAATTATTTGGGCTTTATTTCGCATTTCCCTGCAAATTGTTTCAATACATCTTGCATCTCATCCGGCGGATATTCCATAGCTCTGTCCTTAATCTCTTGCGGAATACCGAAGCGGGCTTCGGCGATACTGCCAACGATGGCTCCGATGGTATCGCTATCGCCGCCATGAGATATGGCTAGGCGGATGGCATCCTCGAAGGATGAGGCTTGCGAGAGGAGATAGAAAGATAATGGTACGGCATCCATGCAGGTTTCATCGAATTTGCCTTTCGGATAATCTCGGGTATCGAAATCCTCGTAATAGCTGCGGGCGATATCCTTGAAGGCTTTCATTGCTTCATCATCTGGCAGATGGCTTTCCTTGCTCTTGCGGAAATGCCAGATGGCATGAGCCACGGCTTTGGCTCCCTTGATTCCTTCGGGATGGTTATGAGTAGGAAGAGCCGTTTTCTCTGCCTCTTCCAAAACCTGCGACAGGTCATCGAATAGCCAAGCCACCGGTGATACTCGCATTGCCGAACCATTGCCAAAACTATTGTATGGCTGCGGATCAAGAGAACGAATCCATAGGGCGAATCTTCCGCCATACGCTCCCTTTGGAGAAGGATAGCGACGGCACCAATCCAACAGGCTTTCCTGATAGCTTCGCCCGTTCTGAATCGCATCGGCTATCGCCACCGTACAGATGGTATCATCGGTGAAGTCGCATCCCTCACCGAACATCTCGAAATCATAATCAAACGTATTGTTGAACTCATATTTTGAGCCAGCAATATCTCCTATCATTGCTCCTAACATAATTTTTTCTTTTTAAATTGCCATGGCCGTGGGTCTTGGATATGCTTCCTGTCTTTTGTCAGGGAGAACCCTTTGTCGAGAAGTTTCTGATGCTCTTTTGCCTGCATCTTTTGGCCGTTTTCATCATATTTCGCCACGTTCTTGCGCACATCAGCTTCTACCTCTGCCTTTTCTTCTCCATCAACCCATTTGATGGAGAAGCCATCGAAGATGGAGGCTTGCGAATAAAGCATATCATATAATAAGGTGGAACGACTGTCGGGTGGATTTCCATCTACCGAAAACTCACGTATCAGCAGGGATGCCCTGATGGCATTTTCGGGATGGGTGCCCTTCTCGAACGTGATGTCGATTCCTGAAACATGGTTGTGCAGGATGCCCAACTTGAAGATGCTCTTGGGAGAACCACTCTTGGGGTTGCGATGATATACGATGGGGTCTTTGATGCCACCCTCGGCCTCTTCGTGATAGTAGAACTCCACACATGTGGGTTGTACTGTTACCTGTTGGACTCCAGCAGTTACCAGGAAGTGACCGGCTAAAGCTATCTGAGCGATTTCCTTGAATTCAGAAGGGATGAATGGGTTGCCCTGATTCCCGAATGGGTGGTCTTCGTTCAGAATTTTTCTCCGTGTATCCTCACTCAAGGAAAATGATTCTAAAGTTTCTTTCAAGTTCTGCATGATCTTTTCCTTTTTCTTTCAAAACCTATATTCCACTCTTTCTTCAGAAAATTATTCTATCACCTCCCAGAAGCTCTCCGGCAGGCTGATGTTCTTCATCTCCTTTGCCTTCTCGAACAATGGGGCGATGTCTTCGGCTTCGAAGCCGGCGATGCCGCAACCTATTGGGGTTACCAGGAAATGAAGCTCGGGATGCTGATGGGCAAAGATAATGAATTCATCCACGTATGGACGGATGGTTTCCACGCCGCCCTGCATCGTAGGGATGGCGTAACTCTGGCCCTGCAAGCCTACACCCTTGCCCATGACGGCACCGAAATGCAGGCGGGCAATGCGGGCAGCTCCACCACCATGCATGCCAGCCAGATTGCTGCCAAACACAAAAATCTCGTTCTCCTTCAAAGAATCAATCCAGCGAGGAGTGATTCTTCCCTTCTTCATATCTTCCATATTCTTCTTATTATTAAATATGTTATTGCCATTATCTGCCGATTCCTCGCAGCACTTGTATTCGGACATCATTCTCGGCATCGACATCTTCGGAGCACTTTCGATACATGCGTCTTCGTTGCCGAACGATAGATAGCTTCCGTATTCCGATGCATCGAAGTATCTCTTGAAATAAGGAATCACTACATCGTGCATCATCTTCTGGCAACGCTGGGTGACGGCTGAATGGGATATGCCCAATTGGGCGGCTACGTCCTTGCCCCTGAATCCCTCTATGTAGAGCATCTTCAGGATGATGCTGTTCTTGCTGTCTCTGCCATAATAGAAATTGCCGATGTCCTCTATCGTCTGGTAAAGATCGTGCTCAAACTGGTTGTCGGTGAAAATCAGTTTCTGAAAAATTCTTTTCTTTCTTCATATCGATTCGATATTCTAAATCCGTTTGCAAATATATACTTTTTCTTTGAGAAACCGGAGGAATAGCTCCCTTTTTTCTCTTCTCTATGATATTAAAAGAGAAAAGAGGAGGAAAAATTAAGCAGGTATCGAAAAAAACTTTCAGAAAAATAAAAATCCATAAGGAAATGTTACAGATAACATTCTCTTATGGATTTATAACTGTTTGCGCACTTTATGCAAGAACATAAAGTTTCTTTTTGCCGTTGAATAATACTCTTATCGGATTCTTCTTGCTTGTCACAAAGGCATCAAGTTCTGCCTCTGCCATACTGCTGTTCAAACCTGTAATCTTGCAATACTTTGATACGGTGAGTGTCTTGTTGTTATACAGATATGCCAGGGCCATTTCCAAGCGGTCTTTCTTGCTCAGACGGTTGCTGATGTGGGTGGTTGTTACAGGGCGAGTTACGATAGTTGTGACGTATGGGCGATAGTAACCACCATGATAATGTATCCTGCCATAGTGTCTGAACTGTGCACTTGCTGTAGCGCAAACCAATGCCATCATGGCGATGAGCATTCCCTTTTTAAATTTCTTTGTTGTCTCCATAATTTATCTCCTTTTATTTTAATAACTTGACATTTTATAGAACTCCGTTTTCTGCGGTGTTACGTTTATATGACCTTGAAAGAAAGAGAAAGTAAAAACGAAAGATGCTTTTTACTTTTCTTGTTTTTTGAGGTCATCTAGTTATAAAGTTCGTAAGTATAATAAACATCATTAAATAAATTATGAAGAAAAAGAATTTATTAAAGAAAATGGGGATGATGGCTGTCTTCACCTTGCTTGGCACTTCGGCAATGGCAGAAGAATACCATTACCTTACATTCGAAACGACCGATGGAGCTAAGGCTTCGGTAGAAATCAACTCGCTCTCGATGACCATCAATGGTGCAACTCTGGTGGCGAGTAACCAAACTTTTGTCTTGTCGAACCTGAGCAGGATGTATTTCTCGGTTTCTGATGAAACATCTTCTGCAACAGGTATCAGACAATTAGATAATCTGAATTTGCAGGATATCCTTGCTGTCTATGATTTGCAGGGACACAAGATAGCCAAGGAGCAAATGAAGAAAGGAGTGTATATCGTAAAGACCCCAAATGGAACTTATAAAATTGCATCAAAATGAAAAAGATATTTTTAGCACTTGCTGCTTTCGCATTTACCGCAATGCCGATGGCGGCACAGACCTTGAGCGTAAAGGTGGGTGGCGTAACCTACCAGTATCCTGCTCAGAAAGTGGAAGATATGAACTATTCCGATGGTAATAAACTCTCTATAATGGATAGGATTTTCCTTACCAACGATATTAACGGAATGAATGTTGATACTCAGAATCAGTTCAATCAAGATAATACCGTGAATGTCTCTTATGAATCGGGAGATGCTGCTATCTATATCCTGACGGAACAGTCGATAGATAATAACCTGAATTTGGAGTCAGAATCGAATCAACCATTGTTCACTTCGTCGCTCGGCGGTGTCCGACTGAATTTCCAGATGTCGGGTATTACCAAGGTAGAACTGGAAAGCGTTGATAACAATCCGCTTGCGGGTAATCACGACCAGAGCATCATCACCTTGGAGGCATCTGAGGGGGAAACCTTTGTTCCTGGAAAGGATTATTTCATCGCCACTTTCCCATGCGATGTATATGGCGGTTATCGCCTTTCTATCTACAAGGGCAGGGATGTGGCTCCCTATTTCGGCGTGCATCAGGTAATCAATGCCGGAGAATTCATCACTCCTTCCGACCTGGTAGAGGACGACCTGGTTTTTGCAGATATCGATGCGCCTTTTGTTGAAGATGAGCGCCCGGCTCTCGATGCGGCTACCAAGCAGATGCTGGTGGCTTATCAGAAAAATCCTACCGATGAGAACAAGCAGGTGCTGATGAACCAGATGGGGGTAAAATATGATAAGGTGGTGGCTAGAAAGAAAGCCAAGCTCCGCCAGCTGGAACGTGAAGCCAAGACTCCCGACCTGGTGGCTGAGATGCAGGCCATCGTAGACGAGATGGTGGATAACCGCGATACGCGATTGGAGCAGCAGTTCTGGAGACTGGTTGACCCTCGTGTGGATGACAATCCTAACGACCAGTGGCTCGTGTTGCGCGGTTCTTCGGCAAAGAATGCCTATATTGCCTATGCGCCTGTTACCAACAAGGAGTATGCGGCATATAATCCTGCTTTCACCTATCCGCAGGGACAGGATAAATATCCGGTGGTGAATGTATCTTACGATGAATCAGTGGCTTACTGCGACTGGATGAGCTCCATGGATGCTCAGCATGCCTATCGCCTGCCTTCTGAGGAGGAGTGGATTCTTGCGGCTGGTCACATGCCAAAGGATGTGAAGATGAACAGCGATTATGTGGAAAAAGGATTGACTGCTGTTGATGCCTATGCTGAAACAACGGGTGCCTGCGGTGGTATCGACTTCTGGGGAAACAGCTGGGAATGGACTTCTACACAGAATGCTGCCGGACAGTATATCGTGAAAGGTGGCAGTTGGGATTCTAGTCGTGATGCCTGCCGAAGCGAGTATTCTGATGATGCACGTGATGCATCGGGCAGATATGCCAATGTAGGTTTCCGGGTAGTAAGAGTGGATCGCTAATCGCGTTTTTTCACCTGTAAGTCAAAGAAAAATGCAGTTTTTCGAAAAAAAATGCATCCCGCTTTTTACTTTTCCCATTTTGGAAGGTCATATAATCGTAACGTTCATGAAAATAAACGAATATGAGTGTAAATGACAAAGGCATAGTGGATACGCTGAAAGAATGCCCAGAGAACGGATTCAGAATGCTGATGATGAAGTATCAGGAACCGGTTTACTGGCACATACGCCGATTGGTGGTTTCGCATGATGATGCACAGGATGCTTCGCAGGAAACTTTTGTGAGAATCTATCGCTCGTTCAATCAATATCGGGGCGACTGCTCACTGAGAAGTTGGATTTACCGCATCGCTACCAACGAGGCCCTGCGGCTCATCAGCAAACGGAAACAGGAAGAAGTTTCTCTGGAATCAGATTCAACGGGCGTCAGTCTCATCCCAGCAGATAATTATATCGACTTCGATGATAAGGTGGCGGTAAAACTGCAGAAAGCGATTCTCTCGCTTCCGCCAAAGCAGCAGCTGGCATTCAATATGAGATATTACGATGAACTCGGGTTCGACGAAATAGCGAAGGTCGCTGATTCCACGCCAACCAGTATCAAGGCAAGCTATCATGTTGCCAAAGAGAAAATTATCAAGTACATGAATTCGAACGATTAAGTGAGAGTTCTGTGAGTTTTTAATGGTTATTCAAAATGGAAAAGAATATGGATACAAATTTTGATTTCAATAAAACTGAGAAATTTGATTTCAGTAAGGTGGGTAAGCGAATGCCTTATTCTACACCCGATGATTTCTTCAAGGATATGGAAGCGAATATCCTGGAACAGGTGAAGGATGACAAACCGAAACCTGTCAGGATACAGCCGAAGAAACGACCTCTGATGAAGGTGATCTGGACGGCTGCAATAGCTGTGGCTGCATCGGTGGCAGTACTCCTGGTACTCAACATCGATTTCTCAGCCTCTTCTTCTCAACCTTCACAGGTGAATAACGGAATACAGGAGGTAGATCAGGCTTTCGCACAGCTGTCTTCTGCCGATCAGGCTTATCTTCTCTCTGTATATCAGGAGGATGTGTTCCTCAACAATTAAACCGATTCAATAATATTTTAAAAAGATAGAGTTATGAAACGATTTTTGGGTATTTTAATGATGGTCATCGCCATGATGACAGTTACTACAAGTGTATGTGCACAGGCGCCTAACCAGAAGCAGCGCCTCAGTCGTGAACTGTTGGCAGAAAAGCAGGCTCAGTACATCTCTCGTAATTTGGGGCTTGATGAAAAGACCAACGCTAAGTTTATCGAGACCTATACTGATTATCAGAAAGAGGTATGGGCTTTAGGTCCTCGCCCTCATCACAAGAAGGGCGAAATGAAAACGGATGCTCAGACCGAACAGGAAATCAAGCAGCGTTTCGAGATGAGCGAGAAGATTCTCAACATCCGTCAGAAATATTACAAGAAGTATTCGCAGTTCCTGAGCCAGCAGCAGATTCAGCGTGTTTACGAACTGGAGCGACAGATGATGAAGCGCTTTGCCCAGAGAGGTTCTCGCAAGGGAATGGGTAAGAATGGAAGACCAGGACCAAGAATGCAAAGACCTGCACAGCAGAAGTAAAAACAGAATAGGTTTAGCGTAATAATATATTAGTCCTCTTATACAAGGAAAAAAGATTACTTTCTATATTCAAATATATGCGAACGACGATTGGTGCAAGAGCGCGCGCCAATCGTCTTTTCTTTCTCATGTAATTATTTCTGTCATCTTTTCATAAGAGATTTTTCCTGCTTGTTCTCCCAAGCCAGAATCAGACCGATGACGCCGGCATAGCTCTTTCTGCCGCCTTCTACATGGTTGCCTCTCAGATAGAGTTCGAAGAAGAAATCCTGGGCAGCATCCAGTGCCTTGCATCTTTTGTTCTGCCAGTATTGGCGGTCGCTTTTCAGCAGCCTGATTATCTCAGGACGGATATATTTCAGATATTTCTCACCTTCCTTTTCGCCGAGAATATCGAATACATTATATAATACATGGGGCAGAATATGGTAATATCCGCTGAATTTCACCGCCTTATCCTGTGATGCCGTACAGACGAGATAACTGTAGAAATTCGCTTCTCCTTCGTTGGCAATGCCCAGGAAATGTGCAAATTCATGGGCATAGGTAGCAGGATAATCGTGTGCAAGAATATCGCCGTTCAGCGTAAATTCGCAGAAGAATGGTCCCATGCTGCCGGTTACACCCGACATCGAACTGATGGGCGAAAACACCATCGTCTTGGCATGCGGATGCTGGTTGAAAGGCGGATTGATGCCCTCCCGGTAGCTTATCTTGTTATATTCCTTCAGAACCGCATCCCGCACCCGATTCTTCAGTTTATCATCCACAATACAATTGAATTTTTCACTCTTCCCTCTCCGTTCTTCACTCAAAAGGTTGAGGCTGTCGGCATACTGGTAGGCAAATTTCCGGAACTTCTCTTCCGAAACCTCAGCAGGCTGCATGCCTACTCTATAATAGATAACAGGCTGCGAATAGTTCAGTCCCCAAGCTGCATAAAACCATACATATACCCACAGCAGATATTCAATTACCCTCCCGAAAACCACCTTTTTCTTCGGATAGCCGCCGCTCTTGGCAGCAAGAAAGATAAAACGACGGGCGAGTTTTTTCCGTAATCCCATCTCGTAGATAGGATAGAGGATGACCCAGGCGATGCTGAGAGCTATGAAAATATCACCCACGGCAAAGGGAAAGATGCCTGAGATGGGCGAAAGAAGGGTGCCGATAACGGGATAAACACGGTAGGTGTAGATAACTCCCCAGAGAGGAATCATCTTGGTAAGGGTGACGAGGATGAGCAACAGCAGCAGTACCCAGTGGCGCCACTTCATTCTGTCGAGTCGTAAAGTATGTAATATCTTCATCTTGTTTCTTGTTTTTTATCTTGCATGGCTCTTGAACAGAGCTGTTTTTTTTGCACTTTTTGCCCCTGATGTGCAGAGATGGTGCAAAAATACAAAAGTTTTCTGAAATATTGACATCAGAAATCTGTTTTTTTACTAATTTTGCCATATTAAAAGTTGAACATAATAAATAGAGGAGGAGTTATCATGAAACAGACACTGGAATCATTCGAGGCTATGAACCTTGAATATGAGAACCTCTATAATGAGGACGATGAACGTAGAGAATATAATTCTGTCTGGTACAGCTAGTTACAATGTATTATAAAAAGGCTGTAACAGGTGAATTAAATTAGTGTTACATATAAAAAAGATCGTTAGGATAATAAAAGACTATGCCATAGTTACTAAAGAAATGATGTAACATAGGCATAGTCTTTTTTTATGTCCTTTCCTAGCTGGCTGTTCTTTCCTGCATTTCTATTTTTCGAAGTGCTGGTAATCTTTGCTGTGTTTCCAGTCACCTCCCCATCGGAATCCTTTTGCCTTGAAAAGCCGGTAGCAGAGGTCGCCTTTCTTTATCATATAAGCGTGGTTCTTGCTGCGGTCCAGATAGGGGCGGGCGGTGGCAGGTTCCACCACTTCCTTGCCGTTCTTCAGCCGTTTGTGATAAGGATTGTAGAGGGTGTTGATGTCTACGGCCAGTCCCCTTCCGTGCTTCGATACCGTATGGGTATGCGAGATGAAGCGGAAGTTGAAGCTGGAGGAGTTGTTGGCTCTCATCGCCCTTTCATCGTCGGCATCCCAGTAGTCAATGAGTCTCATCCGCTCTATCGGATATTTCGCCTCGTAGAGCTTTTTCAGAATATCGAGCACATCTGTGGCTATCGCCCTGTTCACCACCATCTCTCCTACGATGTTTCTGCCGTCCTTGTCTACGTGCAGGCATCTTATGTATCTCAGTTCGCTTCTTGCCACGGTACAGTTCTTCTTGTATGTCTTGCCCTGCATCAGACGGAAGATATCATCGGGAATAGTGGAGATGGAGAAGAAATGCTTCTCGCCCAGTTTTCTGATGGTTTGAGAACTGACGTTTTCTCCAGGCTGCTGTGCCTTGGATGGGAGGCAGAAAAGTCCGGAAATAAACAGGCATATCATCAATATCTTTTTTGCTTTCATCACGTTTCTCCTTATTTTGCTACGGGAATATAATGCGAATCCTTGATTTCACCAATCACGATGATACTGTGCAGGCTTCCGATGCATTCGATATTTCCCAGCGTGTTGAGCATGAAGTCCTGATAGGCTTTCATATCGCGGGCATATACCTTGATCTGGAAGTCATAATCGCCGGTGGTGTTGTAGCACTCCGTTATCTGGTCGATGGCCTGCACGGTATCCATGAATTGCTGAATCAGGTCATGGGTATGCTGCTTGAGCCGGATATTGCAGAGCACGATTACGTTGTGCCCCAACTTGTGATGGTCTACGATGGCTCCGTATCGCTGGATGTATCCCTCTCGCTCCAGCCGCTTCTGTCGTTCGAAGGTTGGGGAAGGGGAGAGGTGTACTCTTGCGGCAAGTTCCTTTACGGTGAGTCGGGAGTTCTGCTGCAGTAACTTCAGTATTCTGATGTCTGTTTCATCAAGTTTTTCTTCTGTTGTCATTGCTTCTTTATTTCTGTTTTTACTGATTCTTACAGAATAATATTCTGCTGATTTGCTTAATTCGCTGCAAAGATAGTATATTTTTCTGAATTACGGAGAATATTTGGCAAATAAAATTCTTCTTCTTACCTTTGCACCCGCAATTCCGGATGCAAAGCGTCATTCATCGGTAATGACAGGATAAAGAGTCATTCACATCAAATAATAATAAGGAGATAAAAATATGAGCAACGTAAGAAATATACATTTTGAGGCAGTGGGCAGCTATTTGCGCCCTGCAGAGTTGAAGGAAGCAAGAGCTAAGTTTGCTGATGGCAAGATTTCTGCCACCGACCTTCGCGCCGTAGAAGACCGGCTGATTACTGAGGTCATCAGGCAGCAGAAGGCGCATCGCCTGCCTTATATCACCGATGGCGAGTTCCGCCGCAGCTATTGGCATCTCGACTTTATGTGGGGATTCAATGGCGTGGAGCATATCGAACTGGAGCATGGCTATCAGTTTCATGGCGAGGAGACAACCAAGGGTTCTATCCAACTGACCGGCAAGATTACCGGCGAGAATCATCCTTTTATCAAGGATTTCCTGTTTGTAAAGCAGTTTGAGGAGTTGGATGCCAAGGGCGAGTATATCTTCGAGGCAAAGCAGACGGTTCCTGCTCCTGCACAGTTTCTTGCCGAACTGTTTCGTGGCAAGAATGCCGAGAATACCCGCAAGTTCTATCCTAACACCACCCAGCTGATAGAGGATATTGCCCAGGCTTATCGCACCTTCTTCCAAGAGATTTATGCAGCCGGTTGCCGCACCATCCAGCTGGATGATTGCACCTGGGGAATGATTGTGGATAGCGATTACTGGAAGGCCAAGGTGGGCAATGGCTTCACCCTAGAGCAGGAAGCCCTGCAATATCTGAAGGTGAACAACCTTGCCATCGAGGGCAAACCTGAGGGGTTGACCATCAACACCCACGTATGCCGTGGCAATTATCATTCCTGCTATGCCACCAAGGGTGCCTACGATGCCGTAGCTCCTTATCTTTTCGCTCATGAAGATGTAGATACCTTCTATCTGGAGTATGACGATGAGCGTTCGGGTGGTTTCGAGCCGTTGAAGTATGTGGCTGATGGCAAGAAGGTGGTGCTGGGTCTGGTAACCTCCAAATCTCCGGTGTTGGAGGATAAGGCTACGGTTATCGCCCGCATCCGAGAAGCAGCCAGATATATCCCCCTCGATCGGCTCAGTCTCAGTCCTCAATGCGGCTTCGCCTCTTGCGAGATTGGTAATAAACTGACCGATGCTGAGCAGTGGGCAAAGATAGATCTGGTGAGAGAGATTTCTGAAGAAGTTTGGGGATAATGATATATTCAAGGAGAAGATGTACCGTCTGTCATGGCTGCACATCTTCTCTTTTTTTATTTACTTTTTATCAAAAATGTTTGGTGTTTTCATGAATTACTAGTAACTTTGCACCCCGAAAATTAAATACATCATTCATTAAGATTATCAGAGAAGATGGAATATATGTCTCAGGAAGGCTACGATGAGCTCGTGGCCGAACTTCAACACATGGTTAACGTAGAGTTGCCAGCCGTTCGCGATGCGATAGCTGAGGCCCGTGATAAGGGCGACCTCAGTGAGAATTTCGAGTATCATGCAGCCAAGCGTGAGCAGGGCAAGCTTTTGAGCCGCATCAGCTTCAAACAGAAGGTCTTGGAGAATGCCCGTGTCATCGACAAGTCTCGATTGAAGAGCGATACCGTTGGCTTGTTGAGCAAGATTAAGATTACCAATCTCGCCAACAAGTGTAGCATGAATTATACCATAGTAAATCCTCACGAGGCAGATCTTCATAGTGGCAAGATTTCCATCAAGTCGCCTATCGCCAAGGCCCTTCTGGGTAAGAAGGCAGGTGAAGAGGTAATGGTAAAGGTACCAGCCGGCTTGCTCAAATTCCGCCTGGATAGCGTGGAGTTATAATGTATTCTTTAAAAGGAAAACTCCCGATAATTTGAAACTGATCAAACTATCGGGAGTTTCTCTTTTTATTCTAATATTTCTCCAGAATCTTATTCAGTAAGAAGGTGGCATTCTGGTTTCTTGCCACACCCTTCTGTATCTTATAAGTATAGGTAACATCTGTGCCTAAATCTATCTCGAAACAATAGTTGTGGAATTTTCCTGATGCATCATTCTCCATCT
>ERZ1023822.175-NODE-175-length-21161-cov-66.100351_pt1 | contig 21161 bp, 20 predicted proteins | sample MGYA00380379_ERZ1023822 | MGnify/ENA primary metagenome ERZ1023822 (study PRJEB33179, sample SAMN07448988) | human gut metagenome | biome: Human-gut; feature: Human associated habitat; material: Faeces | host: Homo sapiens | place: India: Bhopal | collected... | reverse complement strand
AATGAAAATATGGAGGTCGAACTGCAATTAATAATTGTGCTGTTGAGTTTTTATAGCACAAGACTCTCACTTTATTGAAAAGCAGATTAGGAGAGATTCCGTTTCAATAAACAATATAGTCCTTGGATACTTTTACATTTCACTTTTTGTTTTTACCATTATCTTAATGAGCATTACATGGCAAAATGTTCCTCACCACATTCCATTCCGAGGCAGCCTTGTTGATAGGTGAAGGTTACCGTGTCAACCCATATGATAGTCTTCTTTATTGATCCACCACCAAATCATTTTCGCAAGGCGCATTATAATTACATGTTAATCGCCATCCATCTTCCAATAAAGATAACACCTCTTGAGATATAAAGATGTTATTTTTCTTAGTAAAACATTTATTCATAGCTTTCAATATTTCTTTATAGATTTGCATGGCTTCAATTGAGCTATCAGTAAAGACTGCAACACGACCTGCGATTAAAACATTTTCTGCATTGTCGTATATTCCTCCAGTACTTAACTCAACACATGTAGGATTAGATGCAAGATCTACGATGTAATGAAAAGAGCCATTTCTTTGTTTCACAATTCTATACTTCACCTCATTATTTAAGGGGAGCACCATGTATCTATTATCCAAAGAAATCCAATTGGCATAGCCTGTATGACCAAGTTTAGAAAAATTTGATATGGTGTTTTCTCTTCTTATCGCCTCCTGTTTAAATGCCCCCATCAGGGTATATTCTATTGGAATTCTTATTTCAACCATAGACATCATCTTGACTATATCAGCTTTCGTTAGAAAGAATATTTGCTGCTTGCTTTTATAATTAAGGCTCATATTGTCCATTTTGTTTTCTGCCTTTTTCTTCCACCTGTACGCCAAAACGAAAGCAATGGCAACGGCTAGTATTACGATAAACAATGTCTGTGGCATAATCATTTTTTTGGTATGTCTATTATAAAAATCTGCGTAAAAATATAATTAAGAATATCACAAAAAGAATAAAGCCACATCCCCATGCCCGATTTGACATTTCATTCTCAAAATTAGAAAATTCTGATGTTTTCTTCGATTTACTACCTTCATAAAGGGTTCGGTAAGAAATCTTGCGATGCCTTACAAAGCGTAGCCATAGATAGCGTAAGCCTGTACCGATACGAAGAATAATAATATTCCTCAAATAATATCTGAAAAGTTCTTCCATACTCAATAGAAACTCTGATTTTTTCTTATTCCCTGTTTATTCTTTCCACCAATTCGTCTGGTGTAAGTATCTCCATCTTGGAGAAACCAAACCACTTTTTGCCTAAGTCCTTAATGGATGCACCTATGTGATATACACAGTTCGCTGCTCTCCTTTTTTCTATTTTATCAGTCATATTTATATTCATTTTTCTAAAATCACAAATTGTGACTTTGAACATTACCATATTTAACAGCATTCAAAGGTAGTGCTTTTAGCCTTTAAGCCACTACTGCACAACCCCCTTTTTGAAAAGAACGTAAAATCCATAATATTATTGCGTTGATTGTACTTTTAGTAATCGCTTCTCTCGTTGTACGGTACTTATCCCTTAACCACTCAACTTTGCCACATCCCGAACGGAATATCCCTTGCGGAGCAGACTTATTACTTCCCTATATTCGGCTTTCATCTGTTCTTCCGTTTTTACAGAGCCTATCTTGCGTCCGAGTTTTCCACCTTTCTCTATATACCGCTTCCTTCCTGACTGCAATCGGAATGAGATATTATTACGTTCCAATTGCGCACAGATTGAAAGCGTGGCTATCATTATCGGGGCAAAGAGGGACGGATGTCCTTCATCGTCCAATAATATAAGCTGTTCCTTTTGAATGTAGAGGTTAATGCCACAGTCAATGAGTTGCAGACAATGTGCCGTTAAATTTGATTTTGGTTTTGCAGCAAGAGTCAGAATATGGAAAGATACAGGAGAACCATTGGATGTAATATTCGGTAATGGTATGGAAAGAAATTTTCTCTTTAAAACCTTTGTAGAGCAAACCAATCACTCACCAAATGACTATGAGAAAGTGGCTTCTGACTCTATTGTTAAAGTACCATTGCAAACTGTACATGAACCAGAGGTTATTTGGAACGACAATAGTGACAAACAAGATGAACGGCTACGATAATAAGCCTGTATTGATGAAATAACACAAGGAATAAAATAATATTTTTTAAGATAATAGTTTGCTCTAATCCAATATAAATCTGTATCTTTGCAACCAGATAAGCGTTCTGTAACACAAGAAACGGAAGAGGCTGAGAAACAATGCATTGCATTTGTTTCCAGAATCTTACAAAAAAGGCTAAAAGGGAGCGGTACAACTTCATCGCTAACAGGCTGAGAATAAACATATTACATTTGTTGTTCATTTTCTCTGCACTTGTAAAAAGGGTAGTTGTACCGTTTAAAAGATAAAAGCTTAACTATCAGCAACATCCACATGTTGCATCGGAAAGTAATATTGCAGCAATACGCCCTGAAAAGGGCAGAAGCTCCTAGCCCAGGGTAACACCCTGGGTAAACTAGAGCGCAAACAAATCGCCCTGTAGGGGCAAAAGCTTTAAATACGATGCTTTTGCTCTTACAGGGCATTTTTTTATTAAAATTCCTCCTTCACATCAAAGCAAGGGCAAGCCTTGTTTGAGAACTCATTATGCCCATGAACCGTTGCCTCGGGATATTCCTCCTTCAGCTGCTCTATCAGCGCTTTCAGCGCCGCCTTCTGCTGTGGTGTTCGGGTATCCTTCGGCTTGCCATCCTGGGATAGGCCGCCGATGTAGCATACTCCGATGCTCACGGTGTTGTGACCCTTGCAGTGGGCGCCTACCTCTTCTACTGATCTGCCCACGTGGATGCTTCCGTCACGGTAAATCACGAAATGATAACCGATGCAGAAAAAGCCACGCTCACGATGCCAACGGTCGATGTCGGCTACGGTGTAGTCGCGACCTTCTCGGGTCGCGCTACAATGAATGATGATTTCCTTGATCTTGCGCATCATATATACAATAAAAAAATGATTTTACGAAAACAAAAACTAAATCTCTGTGGGGATTTCATCAGTCCCCAAATCGATGATAGTCAAACTGACACCCTCATAAGTCTTTACCCCCTTCTTCAGTCTCTCATAAAGACGGTCGAAGTGTTCACGGGAATGAATCACGAGTCCGGTAGCCACTGCCTTGCCCAGGATGATGCAGCCCTTTTTCAATGTCAGCGGACCATTGCCAGGCATGAGATAAGGAGAACGGGAAACGTCTGTCGGAATATGTGATCCCTTCTTCAGAATAATCGGCATTTTCTTGCTCAGCTGACTTTTCTTTCCGCTCTTCTTTTTATCCTTGTTCATGACAACGGATAGCAGAGCTATCTTATACTCACCAGCAGGCAACAAACGCTCAGGATGCTCTAGAGTGTTACAAACCTTTACACCCTTTATTACTAATGTACCATCTACCCCCCAACGGGAAAAACGACGGCGATAAATGATGATATTCATAGAAACTGATTATTTTAAATTGATTTCGTTGATAGGGTCATCAAGGATTTCATTTGATTGAAAATCCTTAATGACCGAAAATGACCGTGACCGTTAATGACCGGATTTAGATGCTAGGCGAAACCTTCTGGTAGCGCATATCAGGCAGAACACCTATCAATCCCTGCCGTTTCCAGTTTTTCAGCATCTGTCTTACCACCTCACGAGTTACGTTAGCTCCCTTCACGGCTATGCTTTGCTGCAAAGCCTGTTCAAAGGAAAAGGTAACATCCAGGCGCTCGAAGATGGAATCATTTCTGCCACGGCGGGTGCGGTCGTAAGCCGACTGACCGCAATAGCTCTTCGATGAAAAAGCATCCTCAATGCGGCTACGGAAGAAATAGAGTGCATTCTCCAACTGATAATCGGCAAGAATATTGAAGGCTGCAAGCATAGTAGGAGTCTGCGTCTTGACAATCATTTCCTTCCATAACAGCGGATTCTGCTTCAACAGCTTCTCTGCACCCTGAAAACCATGCTTCTGAATCAGCGATTCTACCACCTTGCAGAGCATGATGCAGGTCATCATTCTCATTGTGGTAGGACAGATACGGAAACGCTGACGGGCTTTCACCTTGTCATCATTCTTCATAGTCTCCAGTCGTATCTGCTCCAGCCAATCCCTACCCTTGGCTTCCAGTTTCGGCAGTTCCACCTCACCCTCCATCAGAGGCAGCAGATGAGCAATCTGATGAATATGCTCGCATTGAGAATCTGTAAGCAAAAAAAGATTATCAGTAAGAGGAGTGAAGGTATTATCCGGGGTGCGAGCCACTACGATACGGCTCTGAAAACCATCCGTATAATTGTTCACCACACGATAAAGCGCATCAGGCGTTCCACACATCACCACATTCCATAACAGTCTGTCTATGTGTACATTCACGGCTTCTGCACTTCTTGCCTCACGCTCGTAGCTCGTACCATCATACGCCTGTCGGAGCATTACAGAAAAATCGCTCATCGCTGATTTCCATTTCTGCGCCACGGTGTCGGCTTCCGGGGTAAACGAGAAGGCGTGCTTGCCTTCGGTATTAGCCAGACGCTCGGCAAGATTTGCCACAGTGTTGTTCAGCGTCAGACATCTTACGGGCAGTTTCGGCTCTTCCGGCTGTTCCTTCTTGTTCTTAGCTGCACGCTTCTTGGCTCGCCATTCGTCCTCCTGCTGCTGATACATTTTGTCCATCTGTTTCACTTCCGAAGTCCATGCATCAACCACGGGGTCGATACTTCCCTTACCGGATGCGAAATCACCGGCAATGTAAGAGATGAGGTTCAGCGAGTTCATCTTACCATGCACAGCCACCTTTACTCCTGTAGCCAACATTCCGATGGCTGGACAGATGGCGGTAATCACTGGCATTGCCAGAGGTGGTCCTACGGCGTTGATAGAATCACGCACACCTTGCGGCATCTTAGGCAAAGCATTGAAATAGAACATTTCGTCCTTGGCATTAGCCTCGTCCAGCGCATTCACCAGAGCCTCGCTTTCTGCATCAGCAGTAGCATTCGAAGCACCCTGTTTCAGCTTTTCCTGTCGCAGAGCGGCAAGCACATCTTTCAGTCGCTTAGGCATTTGTGTAATCTTCTCGTTTAGCGCCGAATTGATGCAAGCCATCTTCTCCTGCTCGGGAAAACCATCGTAGCAGGGGATGATCTGAGCCATGAGGCTGCGGTCGAAGCCACAGATATGGCGAAGGTTCACGGCAAGCTCGAAGGTCAAAGTGTTGCGGTTGGAGCGAACTGGCTCATGACCGTCATTATACATCTGCCACCACTTCGAAATGATTTCGGAATATGGGATTCCGAGGTAATCATTACTGGATGATGAAGATGATGATGGAGAAGATGAAGCGGAAGCAGGCTGAGCCTGATTCTTAGAAGAATTCTGAGGATTCTGAGAGGCTTGAACCTTTGGAGTATTTTGAGAATTCTGAGGATTTAAAGCCTTCTCTTCAACATTCTCCAACCAAGGCTTATAATGCTTGTTCGCCTTATGCGCCCCTGGAGGCAGCTCCTCCTGCCCATACTTCTCACGCTCCTCCAATACCTTGCCTTCAGCCGCCACGGCAGCCTCATCGTAATCATCCTTGAAAAGATCAGGCGAAAGATAAAGCAAGTCTTCTGCATCAGCCGAAGTCGTGAAATAGACACGATTAATATCGTGAGCCGAAGTATCCATCTCGCACTCCAGCATCTTGGCGATTCTAACCTGGTTCTCAAGAATCGTCTTGCCCATCTCTCGCTTGCAAACCGCATGACCGCCTTGTCTTGCGCTACGTTCCAGCATCAGCAGACCATACTTCTCAGGCTCCTGCAGCATCAGCTTGGCCGCCTTCTCGAAATCCTGCTTATCGTCCAAATCGAAGCCGAAAGCCCGGCTTGGCAGCTTCGTGCCCTTCACTACCCCTTGCGGATAATGTCCGGAATAATTAAACTGCACCAGTCTTCGCTTTGCCCCATCGTTTCCTTCGCGAGCCAGTCGCAAGCTCGCCTTCTGCTCATAGCTTCCACGAATCAGTTTATACTCCTCTTGCGAGGTGATGGAGCGGGCAACCTTGTGCCCGTTCTCCACCCTTATCAAATAACAGCTCATCTATGTTTTCTACTTACTATTATTAAGTTGAACATCAAATACTTTTAGTTGAACCTCTTTTATCGCTTCAACTGGTATTCTATCAAAGCATCTGCAGCCTCTTCCGCCTCCTTCACCAGAGCCTTGCCGATATTAATCCCCTCATCACAGAACACCTTCAAGGTGAGCTGGATAGCTCCATCCTTGGTCTTGCTCAATCGTCCATGCGCCAGCTTTCTGATCAGTTCAGACTGAGAACGGATTCGTGGCTTAACCACGAAATCAAAAGTACCATCCGAAAGCTGCTGGGCAACGCCCTGCGAACGGAATCCCTGCACCTTCTCTCCCCCTCCATGCTCATTAGGAGCAAAGAGGAAACACTTGCTTTCATCATAGAAAGCCATACCACTCAGCTGCACATGCTGGCAACCATTGTTATTCACCTGCTGGTTATTTACCTGCTTATTCTGTTCTTTTTTCATAAAATCTTAAATTAAAATTGGGATGAACGAAAGAAGTGTCGTAAGTTTCAGTTTGCGCAAATTATCCCGGGACAATTCTTACTCCACCTATTTCAATTCAAGATTTATTATCTGCCTTGCTTATCAAGCCTCAGCTTTACTTACCAAGCTTTTCAATATCCGTAACCAGGATATCCTGATAAACCTGACCATTATACTCACGAGCCGTGAATCGGAGCGTAACTGCAACCAATGCTCCCGGAGCAAACTTGCACTGAGCCATATTGCCGAGCATTGCCGCAGCATATTGGTTCTCATACTTGCCGCCCATCTCCTGCAACACGATGTTGCACTTCATCATCTGGCCGTTCTCGCTCTTCTGGCTCTGCACGGCAAAAGCCTCGCCCTGCTGCACCACTCTCATAATCTTACTATTCATATAATATAAATGTACGAAGTTGTTTCAAGATCTCCTTGTAAAATTACTGAGCTTTCTTGTTCTTCGACGATGCAAAGGTAGGGAAAAAACAAAAGCACCGCCCATACCATGTGGTACGAGTGGTGCTATCTTTTTTGCTTGTGGTATTAAGTTTTTTAATTTGTGGTATTATCTATGTATTTTTTGTGGTATTATCTATGCTCATATCCTACGTAAAAGAGTCGATTTTATATTGAACATAAAAATCGATACATTTTTTGAACTTTAAGCCAAACTCTCTTTTTGCTTTCAGCCTTCTATCTCCTTTATCCCATTCCTCGATTTTGTTTCCCAGTTCATTTATAGTTTTACTCAATGCACTTTTGTCTAGCTCTACACTAAAGATTGAATTCATCTTTTTACAAAAAGCATTCACATTATCTTCAATCCATTCTTTATCCAACAACACACAGAAGAAACATACCCAGTAAGCCTTAGGCATTTTCTCACTCATCTTATCCATAATGGTGAGCACCATAGGGGCATGCTTGCTAATGCCAGACCGCTTACCTTCTTCTTCACTAAATTTGCATTCTATTTTGGAAAAATCGAAATCAAATATCTTACTAGGCACTCTATTCGCTTCTCTCAACTCATCAATATCCTGATAAACATAAGTAAGCGTTAATACAAACTGAAAGAAAGCACAGATCTTATCCTCATCCTTTCTTATCTTAAACAGCAGTTTGCCGGCTTTTACCTTATCCAGAGAATACTTACCACCCTTAAAAACGCAAATGCTCCTAAAGCAGTTATACAACTTATTGGCGTTCATCTTCTTGGGAATTTCATGCTCGGAAAAATCAATTTCAGTCTTATAGTTATCCTTCTGCTTTTTGGTGACGTTGACCTCAATATTATCCAATACGCCAGACTTGAAGAGTTCAATAAGAACCTTCTGAACATGTACTTTTAACGACTCTTCGGTTATTTCATCATCCAAATACATTTTTCTCCATTCCTTATGAGATTTCAGCACAGAGGAACCAATCTTATTGGTATAGGCAAAAAACTGCTTATTATAGAGGTCTTCATAAAGACTTGCCCCATGCTTAGCTTCTATTATATTTGCGATATTCAGAAGTGCTGCACTTAGTTTTTTTAGTGCAGAATCTATGGCAAAATCAAGAACCTTATCATTAAATACATTATTATTCATCAGGTTGTTGATGGTTGTCTTGAACTTATCTCTTTCCTTATAGGTAAGCCCATCGAATTGATTCTTATTATTGTCATCAGATGAGGTTTCGGGTACCGGTGGCAACATATCTGCCATACTATTGGCAAATAAGGATTTGTCCATATTCAGCGACTCATAGGTCAAAGAAGAAGCATGCTGATTAGTCTTAGATTTAGTTTCTATCCAAGTTTCCAGATTACTCCATTTCACGTAATCAACATCTCTATCAATATCGATGATTAAATTAGTTTTAAGGTTCTGCCCTATCTTTTCAAACATTTCGCTACTTTCAAACATAGCAATAAGTAACGATAGTTTATGAATGGTTCTATCGCCAGCACAATCCCCATAACAGGTTTTATATTCCTGCATGAGCATTTCCAAATCCTTTAAGTATTTTGTTTTGTCTGCTGCCATATTATTCGTATAAAAAAGCGTGGGCAAAAACCCATACGCAATCATCGCTCAGAGGCCGACCAAAGCCCTAACTTCAGATATACATACAAGTCTTGCCCACGTCGTAGATTTTTTACTTCTACACACATGAGCGCCGCTTGTTGCCATCCTTGAAGTTAGCTTATCTTCTGTTGAAGTTTGGTCGTTTCTGAGCGATAAGATTTCATACTTGCTGACAACGCTTTCCGTGCACCTACCTATAGGGATAGGCTCCTGTTTCTATATCTTTTTCTTTTCTTATATTGTAAAAGTTTATAAATCAATGAATCGTTCTACGAATCGTTTGAACTTTTCAATGACAGTTTTCTTTTTCTGTTCACGTTTATTGCCGGCACCAAAGATAGGCATCGGGGGCAGTACTGTTGTAATAGCCATTCCACTCTCCTCAACGTAACCATCATGCAGAGACTTGGTGATAAAATCACGGGTTGCCTCTTCCTTCAGATTCTCTTCGCTGATAATGGCATTAAGTTCCTTTTCCATCTGCTGACGGATGTAATTCTTCCATTCTTCGTAAACATCAACATTCTTACCTTCTTTTATGACATGAAGATAGCCCTCTATGAGGTCTTTCTTATCCCTCAACTTCGGACTTGATGTTATGCAACGGATAATATCCTTGATAAGATCTGCATCTTCACAGTTGCTATCATGATATTTCTTCACAAGAGCCAGGATGTAAGGAATATCAATATCAAACTGGCGAATCAGTTCTATCTCAAATTCCAAATCATCCGTTCCGTTACCTCCGTCTCCACCAGTATGTCCACCACCGCCACCCGTGGTTCCGCCTTTCACATCATCACAGAAACTGAGGTACCAAGATTGGTAGTCCTGCCTGTCACCTTCACAGATGATGCGAATGGCATTGCGCTCTTCCAGGGTTTCCGGATTAAACTGATCAAAGCTTATCAGTATATTAGTCTTCTTGACGAATTGCCCATACAACTTGATGAAGCCTATCTTTTGAGCCAGCGGGATGGAAGAATTCAACTTGCAGAGCGGATATTCCTGCAGAAGATTCTCTGCCAGTTCCTTATATCCTGCCTGATGTTTCCCATCCTCCTCGTAGCCATTGTAATATTCCTCAAAGGTTCGCATCAGAATAATACTGTTGGCATTAGCGTCGCCGAAAAGACCGAAACTCCTATTGGTGGCTTCTATGAGATTGCGGAAACAAACGATATTACCACAATTCTTATAGGCATTCAAAATACGGTTGGTTCGACTGAACGCCTGCAGCAATCCATGCATTCGCAAGTTCTTATCTACCCAGAGCGTATTGAGACATTTTGCGTCAAAACCCGTCAGGAACATACCTACCACAATGAGCAGATCTATATCCTTGTTCTTGGTGCGCAAGGAAAGATCCTTGTAGTAGTTTTGGAACATTTCAGCACTCGTATTGTATGAGGTTCCAAAGATATGGTTATACTTTGCAATGCAGGAATCCAGAAATTCCCTACTCGTAGAGTCCAGTCCCTTAATGCCTTCAGGGTCTTCTTCAATATTACCGTTACTATCGTTCTCTGCCTCGTTTACAGCCGAAGTAAAGATGGTTGCAATCCTTAGCTGTGGGGCACCCGGCTCAGCCATCTGTCGCTCCAGTTCCTTATAGTATTCTATAGCCATAGGCACGCTGTCGCAGGCAAGTATAGAGTTGAATCCCGTGGTGGAAGCCTTCGCTTTCTTTTCTTCAACCTGATCTTCCTTCTTTTTCTTGTAGTTTTTTATAACTTCCTCTACATTGGTCAACACCGAGGCTGTCCATTGAACAGAGCGCTTGGTCTTTATATCGAAATGATCAAGAAGATATTTCACATTCAAAGCTATGCGCTTGGAGTCGAGATAGTTTGTGTTCTCCACCTTCTTTCCATCTACCATAGCCGTCTGCGTGTGGTATTCTACATTGAATTTCAGCACATTCTTATCGTTGATGGCATTGATGATGGTATAAGTGTGGAGAGGCTTAGTATGATTGCCCTTTTCGTCCAACTCTCCGCCAAACACATCTGCAGTAGTCATCATTTCTCCCTTTTTACCACTGGCATTAACTCCAAAAATTGGGGTGCCGGTAAAGCCAAACATGATGTACTTCTTGAAACTCTGCTTAATCTGTTTCTGCATGGCACCAAACTGCGAGCGGTGGCACTCGTCAAAGATGAAAACGAAAACCTGGTCAAGAACCTCCTGCTCTATCAGCTTTTTCCTCAAGAGGCTCGACATCTTCTGTATCGTGGTGATGATGATGTTCGAATCATCGCTACCGGCATTGAGCTGATCGAGCAATATTTTACTATTCACATTGCCATTGGCACAGTTAGGGCAGAAACGGTCGTATTCCTTCATCGTCTGATAGTCCAAATCCTGTCGGTCAACGATGAACACTACCTTATGTACTCCCTCTATATCGCTTGCAAGCTGAGCCGTCTTGAAAGAGGTCAGGGTTTTACCCGAACCGGTAGTGTGCCAGATGTAGCCTCCTGCCTTTCTAGAACCTTCCCAATGATGATTCAAGGCAATCTTGATACGCTGGGTAATACTCTCAGTAGCAGCTATCTGGTAAGGGCGCATCACCAGCAGTTCCTTATCTACATTGAACACACAATATTTGGTAAGAATTTCGAGCAGCGTGCGTTTTACGAGGAAGGTCTTGGTAAAGTCCTCCAGGTCGCAGATAAGGTTGTTTTCCCTATCACTCCAGTAGCTGGTAAACTCAAACGAGTTGCTCTGAATTTTCTTTTTCTTCCCCTTCTGCTTGTCAGCTTCCTGCTCACGAGCATAGCGGGTGGTATTGCTGTAATACTTGGTCTCTGTGCCATTGCTGATGATAAACAGCTGGATGTAATCAAACATTCCCTTGCCTGCCCAGAAGCTTTCGCGAGCATAGCGGTTTATCTGGTTGAAGGCTTCCCTGATGCTTACACCTCGGCGTTTCAGCTCAATATGAACGAGTGGCAGACCGTTAACCAGGATGGTTACATCATAGCGGTTGGCATGGGTTCCACCAGCGGGCACGTACTGGTTGATAACCTGCAGATTATTCTTGAACACGTTATCTTTATGGATAAGGTGAACATTGGTCTTAATACCATTGTCACGTTCTATTTCTACTGCGGTATTTTCCTTTTGAATCATGTCAGCCTTATCTTCCATCGTGAGCGTTTCGCTGGTCAAAATATTCAGCAGACTTGTCCACTCCTTGTCAGAGTATTCTGTATCGTTTGCCTTGCCCAGCTGTATGCGCAGATTCTCCAGCAATTCTTTCTCGTTGTGGATGGAAGGATATTCGTAACCTTGTCTTTGCAGTTGTTCGATAAGCCAGCGTTCCAGATCCTGCTCACTTTGGTAAGCATTACCATTCTTCCTTGATGACTCATATTTTGCCACCACGGTACAATAGTCTTGCTCTGCTATGATTTTATAACTTTCTGCCATAACGTTATTAATAAAAGAATTTATTCAAATGTCAGCAACTTTTCTCTGTAGTATTCATACTGCTTCTGGCGTAACTCTATCATCTTCTCCAGCTTTGAGATGTAGGTCTCGAAAGTATCGAGGATGGAAGCGATTTGGCGCTGCTTGTCCTCTGGTTGAATAGGGATATAAACTTTCCCCAATCCTTCAGCAGAGAAAGATGAAATCTTACCGCTTGAAACATACTTTTTCAACTGTTGATGATAAATGTTCGAACGCAGATAATATGAAATATACATAGGTATTTGATGATGTTTAAGTATATAACATGCATCATGGACTACAGCAGGTTCTTCTCCCATCCAAACGAGCCCAACACCTATATCATAATCATTTTCACCAGCACCAACTATAACAACATCCCCCTTATGCGCATATCGCATCTTTTTAGGAAAATCTCTTTCGAGAAATGTCTTAGCAGTTACAGCCATGGTTCCATAATATGTATACATATCTCCATAATGAATGCACGGTTGCCCCTCTGTTCGAATATCGTCACGAACAAAACGTTTGCCCCGAATTATAGGGCCTAGGTCAGAAAATTGCACAACAGAATTCCCAGGAATGTCTGCTAACCTCATCATGCCATCAAAATCTCCGCCGTAAAACTTATCTATATAATACATCATCTGTTTCTTCCTCATCTCTACTTCCTGTTTCATCTTGTCGATGAGCGAGGTGAAGGAATCAAGAATAGAGACTATCTCCTTTTGAATGTTGAGCGGAGGAAGTGGAATCTCTATATCTGCAAAACGCATTCTATTTACATTAAAGCGAGTAACTCCAAAAGCAGTTTTGGAAATAGCAGCTCGTATGGATGTACTTCGTAGCAGATGACCGATGTATGAAGGTAAAGCTTCATTCATGTCATTTAGCCGAAAGCCAAAACAGAAGCTATTCAAGTACATTTTCTCTTGGGGGTTAAACAAGACTACAGATGACATTCCTGCGTCTGCAGGGGTTTCTGATGACCCCGTAATGAGTATGTCGCCCCATAATACTTCGTTTTGCTTCTCATCCTTTCCAACAACAACGGTATCCTTTATTGCAGGGTTTAAAACAGGGTTGTTAAAAATATTTCGGTACGTAACCAACAATGCATTCCCTTCTGAAAAATCACTTTTAGATTTCCCAGATAGTCCACTATAGAATGTACCAATTTCCTTTAACCTAACTCTTCTCATATGTTACAAACTCGCAATTTTATTAGCAACCTCTGTATTCAGAGTAAATATTTCCGACTGCAATGTCTGAATCTCCTCGTTTAGCTTAACAATATCAATCACTTCCCTTTTATCTTCTTTCTCTACATACGAAGAAACGGAGAGATTGGCGCCATTGGCTAGAACTTCATCGTTGCTAACGAGCTTGGAAAAATATTGTTCTTCCTTGCGCTCCTGATAAGCATTTACAATTCTATTTTGGTTTTCATCCTCCAGCTTGTTCTTATCGCCCTTCTTCACAAATTCCTCCGAAGCATCCACAAACAATATATTATTGTCTTTCTTATTCTTCTTGATAACAATAATGCAAGTGGCAATACCTACGCCAAAGAAAAGATTGGTAGGAAGCAGAATCACCGTATCCACAAAATTGTTCTTAATCAGATATTCGCGGATTTTCTTCTCTGCTCCACCACGATAAAGCACACCAGGGAACTCTACAATGGCGCAAGTACCAGTTTCGCTAAGATGGTAGAGCATGTGCATCGTAAAGGCAAGGTCTGACCTCTGTATAGGAGCCAGCACACCAGCAGGACTGTATCGTACATCATTAATCAGAATCGTGTTATTCTTTCCCTCCCAACTCTTGGAGTATGGCGGATTGCTCACGATAGCATCAAACTTCATTCCAAGATGATGAGGAGTTGTAAGCGTGTTACCCAACTGAATATCAAACTTGGCATAGTTCACATTATGCAGGAACATATTGATGCGGCAGAGATTATAGGTTGTAGGGTTAATTTCCTGACCATAAAACTCTATTTCCGATGCTTTTTCACCAACATATTTCACAAACTTCATCAGTAAGGAACCCGAACCGCAGGCTGGGTCATAAACCTTCTGAATATTAGGATTGTTGCAGCAGGCTATGCGGGCAAGTACTTCACTCACCTCCTGTGGCGTAAAGTATTCACCACCACTTTTACCAGCCTTCGATGCATACATCTGCATCAGGTATTCGTAGGTGTCGCCTACTGTATCTATACTGTTGTCTGTAAACGTCTTGCTGAGCTGCATATCACGCACCTTGGTCAACACCTTGGAAATGCATTTGTTACGCATTTCTACAGAGTTGCCGATACGGGAGCTGTCGATGATGAAATCAGAGAAAAGTCCCTTTACCTGTTCCTCGCTATCTGTACCGGCAGCACTTGCCTCAATAGAACGGAACACTTGGGCTAGCGTTTCATTGAGGTTGACATTCTTTTCAGGTGAAGCAGCTACTCTCTGAAACAATTGACTTGGCAGAATAAAGAAGCCCTTTTCCTGCACCATCATTTCGCGAGCCTCCTTTGCTTCTTCATCTTCCATTTTAGCATAATCAAAGTCCTTGATTCCGGCAGCAGCCTGCAAATTATTAATGTAGTCGGTAAGGTTTTCTGAGATGTAACGATAGAATATGGCACCCAAGACATAAGCCTTGAATTCCCATCCATCAACAGCACCTCTTAATTCTTCAGCGATACTCCAAATAGTTTTATGAAGTTCTTCTCGTTCTTTATTGTATGTTCCCATAATGTGTTTATTTACTTCGCAACAAGCACAATCTTCCAGTCCTCATTTTCCAAAACGAAAGTGCCAGTTGGGGTTGAAATTGTGAATGTTTGATTATCTATCAGTATTTTGTTTTCCTTTATTATATAAGCATAGTGGCCATGAGGAACTATCTCGGTAGAGGTCTGCAGGATTTTACCCTCCTCATCAATCTCAGTTACCGTTTTCTCCTCGCTGAAATATACGCTATCGGCGGTGAACTGGCAATAGACAGTTCCCGCATCTACATCTAAAGTAAGGTTTCCAACACGCTGATAAGCCTTAGAAATCGCCCATTCGTGGGCTGAAATTTTGGTTTTGAGGTCAATTCCCCCCAAATTATCCGCATTTTCTTCACTCGAACAGGCGGAAAACAAAAACACAAAAAGGACGAATACCAGCGCCTGAATCCACGCTGCTATTCGCCCTTTTGTAAGTGCACTATGATTTGAGACTAATTTTGACGAGCCAAAATTACCCCCCCCCTAAAACACTGATTATCAATCTGTTACAAATTCTCATTTCCATTTAGACATTTGAATGTTTATTAAATTTCGTGCAAAGGGGGCTTGCCTCTATGCAATGTAAAAGCAAAAGTATAAAAAGTTGGGCTATCCACCAAATTTTATCACTTTATTTAACTGAAAAATGATAATAAAGCCCCCAATTTAAACTACAATGGCAATTTTTACCTCATAAAATGGCAAAACAAAGATGTGAAAGGCGAAATAGAAAAGAAGAAATTAAGGTAATAAGCAAACATTTTTACGGATTAGGTTAGCTTTTCAGATATGTAAGAACACGTTTTTCTAAAAAAGAAAGGCTAAGAACCAAGGGATATTCTCATACTCCACATTGCAGAATACAAATCGTATATCAATTCATATCAAGTTATATATCAATCTTTTATACCTTATTATCGAAAGTATAAGATTCACTTATTCCGCATCCCGAAATCCGGTCATTAACGACCGGTCATTATCGGTCATTAAGGTTTTCGGGGCGGCGAAAAGGGTCTATAGTATAATATTAATAATTAATATTATACTATAGGGCTAAATGACCGGAAGTGATTTTTCTTAATGACCGATAATGACCGGGCATTAATGACCAGATGGCTTTATTTTTGTCCTCGTCCAACCTCCCGCTTCCTTATCCCCCCGTTTTCACAACTCACGGGAAAAGTGAAATCAAGTGACGGGAAAACTATTGCTTCCTCGGGTTAAATTTCGTACCTTTGCACCGGCAATCGAAGGAACAGCCTATTGTGCCGAAAACCGGTCATCTATGAAGACCGGAGCTGGGCTTAAATGATGGCAGGCGCCGGTCATCTATTAAGACCTAAAATCGGGGCAAAACGAGAGGCTTCCGGGTAGTTGTGATTCAGTGAACTCTTAAACACAGAACAGAGTATGATTAACTACAGCATCGTAATGCGCAGCGTGAACGCAAACCTCCTTGAAATCAACCAGGCAAAGTCACGTATCAACCAGGCTAAGAAGGACGGCAAGGAGCCGGACAAGAAGGACACCGACCTGGTGAAGACCGAGAAGCAGAATGCGTTCGCCATCTCGCAGTACACCGATGTGATGACCATCGAGAAGTTTGCCAAGCACATCACTTCTCACGGCAGTGTGTATTCAAGAGCTGACATCAGCGCCATCCTCTACATGGCAGTGGACTGCATGAGAGAGATGCTGCTCGAAGGCAAGAAGATCCGACTGGGCGACCTGGGCGACTTCTCTATCCTGCTCGCTTCCAAGGGCGCAGAGACTGCCGACAAGTTTACGGCGCAGAACATCACCAACGTGAAGGTTCAGTGGGAGCCAGGTCAGCAGTTCAAGAACCTGCTCGACGACGCAGAATTCAACCTCGTGGCTAGCCGCAGCGCTCAGGCAGCCATGCTGAAGGCAATCAGGGAGGGCAAGACCAACGTGGACCTCAACGTGCCTATCAATCCTGACGGTGACGGCGACGGTGACGGAACCCAGGGTGGCGGCAGCAATACTGGCGGCAGCGGAACCACCGGAACTGAAGGCAGCGGAACGCAGGGAGCTGGCGGTAGCGGAACCACTGGTGACCAGGGTACCAGCGGCGGCAATACCGGCAGTGAAGGCGGTGGCGACGACAACGTAAGTCTCTAAAAAGTAGAAGTCTATGAAGAAGGATACTTGGAAAATGGTGATTCAGATTGCGATCAGCATTCTCACCGCAATAGCCACTTCGCTCGGTGTTTCAAGCTGCGTGTAAGCAGCAGGAAGGCAGAAAGTAAGATGCAGGAAAGCAGAATGAAATCTGCATGTGATTAGTTTTTGAGATGATTTTATCTACTACAACCGCTCCTCCTATATATATAATAGGTGGAGCGGTTTATTTATTCCCGAAGGTGTCATTAAGGGTCAGTGTCATTAAGGGTCATTAAGGATTTCGGGGTTTCAAAATTCTACTTCTTTTACGGTTATTGCACCTATCGTATCATGGGTTGCTATCTTCAGAAGAAGTCCAAAGAAATCCTTCTCATCCAATCGCCAACTTCTGCAGACTATCTTTCTGTTTGCTCCTTCTGGAAGCATATTGGTAAAAACAGGGAATATTTAAACTGTTTGACGAATCTCATATTTAACCTCCATGCCAAGGATATCCATGATTTTTTCAACCGTCGATAGGGATGGATTGCCTTTGCCGCTCTCTATTTTCTTGATGGTAGAAATGGCTATCTCAGACATGTCTGCGAGGATTTCCTTTACTCAAAAGCAACATTCAGTATATATTATGTATATATGTGTAAATATGTTTTCGTATTTCTTACGCTTAGATTCTATTAATATCATAATTATTAAAATATATTTACTACAAACTAAATATTTTATCTCCAAACCGGGAGATTAATTCTAGTTTAAGATTGTCAGGGAATTTGCATTTATAAAACGCACCTTTACCTATGCAAGTAACACTAGAAGGGATGACAATCTCTGACAGAGAACGACAACCAGCAAATGCACTATCACCTATGCTAGTAACACTAGAAGGGATGACTATCTCTGACAAAGAATCACAAGAAGAAAATGCACCTTTACCTATGCTAGTAACACTAGGAGGGATGACTATCTCTGACAGAGAATCACAAAACCAAAATGCACTATCGCCTATGCAAGTAACACTAGAAGGGATGACTATCTCTGACAGAGAATGACATCTAAAAAATGCACTTTTACCTATGCTAGTAACACTAGAAGGGATGACTATCTCTGACAGATAACGACAACCAGCAAATGCCCAATCACCTATGCTAGTAACACTAGAAGGGATGACTATCTCTGACAGAGAATGACAAGTATCAAATGCACTATCGCCTATGCTAGTAACACTAGAAGGGATGACATACGATTTTATATTTTGATTTCTGAAAGAAATAATTCTACTTTTATCCTTATTGAACAAGACATCATCCTCATAAACAAAGTTAGGAGATAAACATTCTAATTTGCCAGTCCATCCAGCAAACGGATTACCATTTAAGCAAATTACGCTTTTAGGGATGGATATATATTTCAACGAGAAACAACCATAAAACGCCCTATCACCTATGCTAGTAACACTAGAAGAGATGACTATCTCTGACAGAGAACGACAACCATAAAATGCCCAATCACATATTATCCTTGTACCCTCTTTAACAGAATAAACTCCACTTAATTCTTCTGGAGCTTTCAACAATTTTTTTCCATCCTTGCTATATTCCACTCCCCATTCATCAACAAAAACTTCTTTTAACTCTTCTTCTGTTGTTTCAGTTGATAAATCTTCATCCATCACAGGAGTTATATTGGGCTTTTCGCCAATAAACAATCTAAAAGAACATGCTGAAAGTTCCTTTCTCGCCAATGCAAGCATGAAAAGAGAGTAAAGTGTACAGAAATCCTTATCACACATCAATTCCTGCAGGGCAGATATTACCTTGCTATTTGAAGGATTGCGATAATCATTTTCTGAGAAGAGAAGCCTGTCTGATGCGCCATAGGTATCTAACAAAGTAGAATTCATGGATATAGCCTTCAATGACAAGGCGATGCTTGCCAATGAAAAATCATCTATCGTTTCATCGAAATCATCCATAGTACGCAATGGATGACTGAAATCCCTGGTACCGATAGTTGGAGATTGGCTGCCCTTCATGGATGGCACAAACATCCCGTCATAATCCACCAATGTAAGAGAACCATCGGGACGGACTATAATATTGTCTGGCTTAATGTCGCCATGAGAAAAAGACTGGGTACGGAGCCAAGCTGCCATCTTGCCAAAACGATAACTCAGCATCAACATGGCTGACTGATTCCGGTAATTTGCAGCAATGTAAGCTTCCATCGTTTCTCCATCCACCCAATCCATCAACAATACAGGGAATTCATCCTCCTCGCATTGACTGTCCACGAAGAGTTCCTTCTCCATATACTTTACAGAAGTAATGTATGGAGAATCTAACAAATCCAGTTCGTCTGCAATCTGACGATAGGCATCAGCTCGCCCTTCCTGTTCTTCCGTAAAACACTTGAGGGCATAATATTTCCCGGTACGCTTGTCCTGCATCTTAAACACCACGGCAAAAGCACCACTACTGCGATATGGCTCTCCGTGATCATCCAGTACGGGAGTCAGGTGAGCCAACTGTTCAAGATTATCACCTGCATCTTGAATGGCCTTTACATATTCTGATATCAATGGATACTGCATATTGTGCATTATTTTTATTCATTACTTTCGGCTGCATTTTCAGACGATATTGCAAAGGTAATCATTTTTACTGAAACAACACAAACTTAAGCCAAAAACTTCATTGAAAGATTAAAAAATAATATTTTAGCGATAATACTGAAAAATGAGAAAAGTATCAATAGTTTATTCTGTTAGCTAAAAGGTAACTTATTGGAGGCATCATCGGAAAAGAACTCGCTAGAAGAGCTGTTTTAAAACTGCCTACGTCCTCATAGAAAAAGAGTCAAGTATCATTTCTATACGCTTCTTCTTCAAACCGATAAGCTCTCCGAATCTATCAAAGTCCAGACGGCAGGGGTGGATGGGCAATGATTTGCTACTTTTTCGCCCAACATATTGCCGAAATATGCAGCTGTTTCATCTATATAATATTTAATATTGCACATAATATTACCACTAATATTACGTGCAAATATAGTGATTATATTCTGAATATCAAAACTTTCTATTAAACAAATAAGTTTTTTTTAGATAATTATGGGAGTTTACTCATTACGAGCAAACTCCCCCATGGTGTATATGGGTACATGTATTCATGAATCCGGTCATGAAGGTCAAGGTCATTAAGGTCATTAAGAATTTCGGTTTATCAAAAAATCCCCCAACATCCCTCTATCTTATAAAATAAGGTTAAATCAAGTTCGCCCTGCAAACAAAATTCATCCATATAATCACTTTTCTGAATATTTTTTGTATTTTTGCAGATATATTGCGCTGATATGGAGTTGAGCATGGCTTATCCTCCCAGATTATAGGCGCATCATTATCAAATGATTAGAGCATGAAGAAGATATTATTCCTACACGGATTCTTCGCCACGGGCAGTTGTCCGATGGCGAGAGCCTTGAAAGAGGCGTTTGAGGGGACGGCGGTGGTGCTGACTCCCGACCTCCCATTGCACCCAAAGGAGGCACTGAAGGAGATTCGCTCCATCATCGACCGGGAACAGCCCGACTTGCTTCTGGGCAACAGCTGCGGCTCTTTCCTCGCCCAGATGCTGGCTCCGGTGGTGGGCATTCCTGCCCTGCTCGGCAATCCGTATTTCATGATGACGGAGTTTCTGAAGGAGCGAATCGGCGAGCATGAATACAAGGCACCGAGAAGGGATGGCAATCAGCGGCTGGTGATTGACGAGGCGCTGATTGAGGAGTTTGCGGAGCTGGAAGCCGTGCAGTTTGACCATTGCAACCCTTATTATAAGGATCGTGTGTGGGGACTTTTTGGTGAGCAGGACACCCTGGCTCACTTCTCCCCTCTCTTCCTGGAGCACTACAACCAAGCCTTCCATTTCCCTGGCGGTCATACGCCTACTGAGCAGGAGGTGAAGACCTGGTATGCTCCCCTCGCCCAGAAAATGCTGATGGAATTTTCGGCAAACTTTTAATCGTTTCACGGAAATAGACAGATAATTATATAATAAGGTGTTGCAAAAATATT
>ERZ1023822.174-NODE-174-length-21277-cov-52.383564_pt1 | contig 21277 bp, 14 predicted proteins | sample MGYA00380379_ERZ1023822 | MGnify/ENA primary metagenome ERZ1023822 (study PRJEB33179, sample SAMN07448988) | human gut metagenome | biome: Human-gut; feature: Human associated habitat; material: Faeces | host: Homo sapiens | place: India: Bhopal | collected... | reverse complement strand
GGCACCGAAGTTGATATCCTCGAAGAAGATACCATACATGGTAGGCTGGATTTCTGCTCCAGGCTTGTTAGCCTGAACAGTAAACTGATGCTGTGCGAAAGCTCCGAGTGAAGACATCGCCAGCAATGCTGCTGCGAAAAATTTTGCTTTTCTCATATTGTTTGTTATTGTTTTATTTTTAGGCTGTACCTACACTTTTCCGTGATAGGTGGTGCAAAGATAAAAAAATCCACCCCGAATGAGGTGGATTTTCTGTTTAAATATATTGGATTTTCGTATAAATCCCTGCTTTTCTACTATTTATCTAATGGAATGAGCACGAAAGTGAAGTTCTTATCGCCATAATGGAGGCGATATTTCTCCAATGGCCATGCCCCCCAAGAGTTCTCACCAGCCACACCAGAATGTTCTGCATCGAGGAAGAGATTGGTGAATTTTGACTTCTTCAGGTTGAAACTGTGACGCTGATCCTTGTCATCACCATCATCCAGTTCTTCGGTATCGAAGTGGATGGCGGAAGCATAGAATGGCTTGCAGCTCTTCACCTTGAATCCGAAGCCGGAAGCATCGGTCTGGTTCCACCAGCGCATATCGCCCTTGGTTCCACTCTCCTGTGGACGGATGTATGGGAAGTACTGGTTGTCGGCATCATCGCTGTAGATTCCGATGCGCATGCAGTCCTCACGGTCAGAATAGTTCTCGATAGGACCACGGCCGTAATACTGGCTCTTGTCCATATCGTATGGCAACTGCATCAGCATACCGAAACGGAACAGATCGCTGACCTTGGCATCATCAGAAGCATCAAACTCCTGGCTTACCTTCATCGCACCGGTGTTAGGCATGATGAGATAATCGATTTCCAGCTCACCCTTCACCTCTGGCATCTCATAGGTTGCACAGATGCTGATGGTGTTTGCCTTCTTGTCCTTTTCAACAGCTACACCCTTCAGGTTCATGACAGGGTTCTTCCAAACCTGGAACTTCTTCTGCAGGCCGGCACCGAAATCATTATCGGTAGGAGCACGCCAGAAGTTTGGCTTCAGGGTACCGCCCACGCCGAGGAGCGACTTGCCACGATAGGTATATTCAGAGATGAGACCGGTGGTACGGTTCACCTTCACGGTCAGATCAGGAGTAGTAACGGTGATATCCTGCTCGCCCTTCTTGTCGATGAGCTTAGCCTTCACCTTCTTGCCGTCCTGAGCCTTAGCCATGTTGTCTGCACAATGACCGCAGCACTTCTTCTCCTTCACTGCCAGCTGGGCATAAGCCACAATCTGACCAGCCTCCATCAGAGGTTCAGCCTTCTTCAGACGGAAATCGATGTTGAGGAACACCTCCTTGCCCTTTACCTTAGAAAGGTCGTAAGGGATGGTGAAGTTCTTGGTCTGCTGGGCAGCTACATCGATATCAGCGATGGTACCGTTCTGAGTCTCCACGCCATCCTCAATGAGGCTCCATGCCAAGGCATAGTTGCTCAAATTGCGGAAGAAGTTCTCATTGTATACACTTACTTCGCCCTTCTCTGCATTCACCATCTTAGCCCAGATGTTCTGATACTGGTAGGCTACCTCGTAGGCATGAGGATTGAGCTGACGGTCAGGACCGATGATACCATTGCAGTTGAAGTTGTTGTCGCTAGGGTCGTAATTGTTGTAATCGCCACCGTAGCAATATTCTATCTTGCGGAGCTCTTCATTGCTCATCTTCTCAGGGTTCTTGATGGTCATCGGCTTCAATACCTTGCGGTGCAAGCCCTGGTCAACGAAATCCCAGTCGAAACCACCCTGGAGGATAGGATACTTGCGAATCAGATTCCAGTAATCCTTCAGGTTACCGCTTGAGTTACCCATGGTATGGTTGTACTCGCACTGGATGAGCGGCATCGGACTGTTAGGGTCCTTCGCATACTTTTCACAAGCACTTACAGGATAGTACATAGGGCAGAAGATATCGGTACCCTCGCCTCTGCTTGCCTGCTCATACTGAACCGGACGACTCTGGTCCTGGCTCTTGATCCATTTGTAAGCCTGCAGGAAGTTATCGCCCATCACAGTCTCATTACCCATACTCCAGGTTACGACACTAGGATGATTGAAGTACATGGAAACATTGTGCTGGTTGCGCTCCAGAATCTGCTTGGCAAACATCGGCTTCTTGGCAGCTGCATCATCGCCATACTGGAAACCATGACTTTCCTGGTTAGCCTCAGCTACCACATAGATACCATACTCATCGCAGAGCTCGTACCAGCGTGGATCATCAGGATAGTGGCAGGTACGGACAGCGTTGATATTCAGGCGCTTCATAATCTTAATGTCCTGAATCATGCGTTCCATGCTCAATACATAACCTCCATCAGGGTCAATCTCATGCCGGTTGGCACCCTTGATGAGCACAGGCTGACCGTTGACAAGGAACTGCTTGTTCTTGATTTCCACCTTGCGGAAACCTACCTTGACAGGAGTCATGCTTGCTGATTTCATGTTGCCATTCTTCAGCGCACTTGAGAGGGAAACCTGAAGGGTATATAAATAAGGTGTCTCTGCATTCCACTTGTGTGGATTCTCTACGTTCATCGTAATGTTGGCTGTTCCATTCTTTGCCAATCCTGTAGCTGTAGCCACCTGCTTGCCCTCTTTGTCGAAGAGGATGAAGTTCAGCTTGCCTATTCCCTTAACCTTGGTAGAGATATGGAGTACGCCATCCTTGTAGTTGTTGACAAGGTCAGGAGTAACACGGATATCCTCCAAATGCAACTTGGCATCGCGGGCAAAGAGATAGCTCTCACGAGCCACACCGCTCAAGCGCCAGAAGTCCTGATCCTCATCCCAGGAACCATCGCACCAGCGGAAGGTCTGGAAGGCAATCAGATTCTTGCCCTTCTTCAGATAAGGAGTGATGTCAAACTCGGCAGCTACCTTGCTATCCTCTGCATAACCGGCAAACTTGCCGTTTACATAGAGATAGATGTTGGAAGTAACGCTACCGAAATGAGCTACTACCTGCTTGCCATCCCAGTTGGCAGGGATGTCGATGATACGGCGGTAAGAACCTACATGGTTATCCTTGGTAGGAACTGCTGGTGGCTGCTCATTGAAATGTTCACGCCATGCAAAACCATTATTTACATACTCCGGATCGCCGAATCCGTTCATCTCCCAGTTGCCTGGAACATTCATGGTCTTCCATTTGGAATCATCAAGATCTTCCTTGTAGAAGTCGGTAGGACGCTGGTCGGCATTAGCCACCCAGTTGAACTTCCAGGTTCCGTCGAGCGAAAGGAAATACTTGCTCTCCGTCTTGTTCATGTGCAGGATATCCTTGCTCACGATCTTACCGTCTTTCTCAGAAACCCAGTCATCTGCCGGATAGGTGAAGAAATTGGTGTGCAACGGAAAACGATTGATGGCATTCACCTGAAGGTCGTGCCATTCTGTGTAAGTTGGCTGTTGGATGGTCGTCTTATTCAACGACTTAATGGCAGTCTTCGGTTTGGTTGCACCAAAGGTTGCCATTGCTAATCCTGCCAAACTCAATGTTACGAACAGTCTCTGTTTCATGTTTGTTAGTTATTTATACATTAGATTGAAATTACACCTTATTATATATAGGCTATTCTATACCTTATTATATATAGGCATATCCTTGAGCATCTTATATGCCTCCATGTTGCCGGTAGCCTCAGCTAAGCAACTGCAAATATATGAAAATTAAGTTAGAAACAAGCAGAACGACCGTTTTTTTATTGTTTTTTCAACACCGGAGCACCATTTTCCCAAGAAATAGGTACCCACAAGTGTCTGCTGTCACTCAAGTGCTTTGGGTTCCACATGTCTGCCATGAACACATAGTCAGCACCATGAAACATCTTCTTTTGTGCTGCAGTTTCCACCTTTAAAGGTAGCCATACCATCATAGAAAGGCATATAAATATATAAAACTTTTTCAATATCCGCTAAAAGAAAATGACAAAAAAGTTTGGTGTTTCCAAAAAAATGCATTACCTTTGCCATCATAAAATAAACAACGAAACGACATAAAAATTATGATGACAATCGAAGAATACAGAGCAGCCATCTTGCAGGCTTTGCTCGATACTAAGAACGAGGACGGCACTCCAGCCATTACTCCAAGGGAAGCACAGGAAGCACTCAACGGATTTACCGACGACGAGTTGCAAGACGGACTCCTATGGAATTCGCCCGAAGACGTGGCGTCAATTATCCTTGAGGGATAAATCACGGAAGTTATATTCAGCTACCAACAGATAAGAATAGGAGCAAAGACCCTTTTTGCGGGGTTTTTGCTCCTATTCCCATTTATACTTCCTGTTCTTTCTTTCCTTTAAAGACAGTCTTCAACAGCCCCGCAATACTTCATTTCTGTTGCAAAAGCAATAAAAAACTAAAGAATGCGACAAAAAACAAAAGAATGTGCAATTTTTCTTTCACAATTCAATTATTATTTGTAAATTTGCAGCCGCATAAACGGAAAGGGAACTTGCAAATCCCTCTTCAATCAGTTTAAAAAGATAATTTTACCGGTAAAAAAGATATATTAAATAATGAAGATAGAAAACGAAATCATCAGCTCTGTCATCGCGGCGGTGAAGGAGCTTTATGGTCAGGACGTACCTGAAAAGATGGTAGCCCTGCAGAAGACCAAGAGTAATTTCGAAGGTAACCTTACCCTCGTCGTATTCCCATTCCTCAAAATGTCGAAGAAGACTCCTGAGAGAACTGCACTTGAGATTGGTGACTACCTGAAGGAGAACTGCGCTAACGTTATCGCAGACTTCAACGTGGTTAAGGGTTTCCTCAACCTTTCTATCGCTCCTGCCGCTTGGGTAGGACTCTTGAATACCATCAACGCTGACCCTAAGTTTGGTGAGAAGCCAGTTACTGAGAACAGCCCGCTCGTCATGATCGAGTACTCTTCTCCTAACACCAACAAGCCTCTCCACCTCGGTCACGTGCGCAACAACCTCCTCGGCTGGTCTCTGGCCCAGATTATGGAGGCCAACGGCAACAAGGTAATCAAGACAAACATCGTTAACGACCGTGGTATTCACATCTGTAAGTCTATGCTCGCTTGGCTCAAGTGGGGCAATGGCGAAACTCCTGAAACTTCCGGCAAGAAGGGCGACCACCTCATCGGCGACTACTATGTAGCCTTCGACAAGCACTATCGTGAGGAAATCGCAGAGCTCAAGGCTCAGTACATGAAGGAGGGCATGGAAGAAGAAGCTGCCACAGAGAAAGCAAAGGCAGAGGCTCCATTGATCAAGGAGGCTCACGAAATGCTCGTGAAGTGGGAAAACAACGACCCTGAGGTTCGCGCTCTCTGGCAGAAGATGAACAGCTGGGTTTACGCTGGCTTCGATGAGACCTACAAGATGATGGGTGTAGGTTTCGACAAGATATATTATGAGTCAAATACTTACCTCGAGGGTAAGAAGAAGGTAGAAGAAGGATTGGAGAAGGGTCTCTTCTTCCGCAAGGACGATAACTCTGTTTGGGCTGACCTCACCAACGAGGGTCTCGACCAGAAGCTCCTGCTCCGTTCAGACGGCACTTCTGTTTATATGACTCAGGACATCGGTACTGCCGACCTCCGTTTCAAGGATTTCCCTATCGACAAGATGATCTACGTAGTAGGTAACGAGCAGAACTACCACTTCCAGGTGCTCTCTATCCTGCTCGACCGCCTCGGCTTCAAGTGGGGTAAGGACTTGGTTCACTTCTCTTACGGAATGGTAGAGTTGCCTAACGGTAAGATGAAGAGCCGCGAGGGAACCGTAGTAGATGCAGATGACCTGATGGCAGAGATGATCAAGGATGCCCGACAGACAAGCGATGAGCTTGGCAAGTTCAAGGACATGAGCGAGGAAGAGCGCCAGGAGATTTCACGCATCGTGGGTCTCGGAGCGTTGAAGTACTTCATCCTCAAGGTAGATGCCCGCAAGAACATGCTCTTCAACCCAGAAGAGAGTATCGACTTCAATGGTAACACAGGTCCTTTCATCCAGTATACCTACGCTCGTATCCGCAGCATCATGCGCAAGGCAGCAGCTGAGGGCATCGAGATTCCTGCAGAGTTGGGTGCAGATGCTCCTATCAACGAGAAGGAGATCGACCTCATCCAGAAGATGAACGACTTCGCAGCAGCCGTAGCCGATGCCGGCAACAACTACAACCCTGGCGGTATCGCTAACTACTGCTATGAGTTGACCAAGGAGTTCAACCAGTTCTATCACGACTACAGCATCCTGAATGCTGAGAGCGAGGCTGAGAAGATTACCCGTCTGGTTCTTGCAGCCAACGTGGCTAAGATCCTGAAGAATGGTATGTCTCTGCTCGGCATCGAGGTTCCAGAAAGAATGTAATATATACATAAGATATAATAACCTACAATTTAAAAATAAAAAAAATATTGACTATTTGACATAATGAGCATGGCCCTGGAGCTCGACTCCAAGGCGCATGCTCATTTCAGTTTTAGCCAATCCTTTTTGTTTTCCAACCCCAAAAAGAAAAAAGATGAATAAAATGCCCGTAAATCCTCCTTCATGGAGAAACGATACCGTTTTACCTCTGCCCAACGAGGTAAGAGCCAACGCCTGGGCTGTGGATGCCGCCTGTTCCGGCAATCCCGGTCCGATGGAATACCAATGCATCGACCTTCAGACCGGTGCCCAGGTTTTCCATTATGGTCCTATCCACGGCACCAACAACATCGGCGAGTTTCTCGCCATCGTCCACGCCCTCGCCCTGATGCAGCAGAAGGGCATTACCGACAAGGTAATTTATAGCGACAGCGTGAATGCCCAGCTCTGGGTAAGCAAGAAACAATGCAAGACCAAACTGGAGCGCACTCCCCAGACCGAACAGCTCTACCAGGTCATCGCCCGAGCCGAGAACTGGCTCCGCACCCACCCCATCAACATACCTATTATAAAATGGGAAACGAAGAAATGGGGCGAGATTCCAGCCGATTTCGGAAGAAAGGGATAAAAAGGACATTTTTATGTGCCTTTCCCGAAATAATGCCCGCAAAAGCTTGCAATTTCAGATATTTTGTTTAATTTTGCAGCTATTACCGTATTAAACATACATAATCGTAAGAATGGAAATAGAAAAAGAAACAATATTATTAATGTCGAAAGGAGACAAGAAAGCATACGAAACGATGTTCCGCAGGTTCTATCCTAAGGTACACCGTTTTGTGGCCATGCTCTTGAAAAACGAAGATGATGCTGATGACGTCAGCCAGCTCATCTTCTTAAAGGTATGGAACAAACGCGAGAAGTTTGCCGATATCCAGGACTTCGATTCCTACCTCTTTATTTTGGCAAAATATACTGTCATCAACTATATTTCCTCCAAGCACATCATCCCAATAGATATTGACAGTCTGCCAGACAGATACGCCAACGAATCTTCGCCACATGACGATGTGGTGGCAAAGGATACCCAACTGCTCATCGACATGGTGGTAGAAAGCATGCCGCAACAACGCCAGATGATTTATCGCATGAGCCGCGAACAGCATCTCAAGAACGAAGAGATAGCCCAGCGCCTGGGTATTCAGAAGAAAACGGTAGAAAATCATCTTAACCTAGCTCTTAAAGAAATTAAAAAAGCCTTATATTTGATGATTTTGTTACCTTGGCATTGGGTGTAACACCATTGAAACATGTCTTAAAAATAAATGAAGTTTTTATTATGGCAACAAAGATAAGGGATATCATAGATTATTATAGCGGGCACAATGTGCCGGATGAAATAAAAGAAAGGGTATTAGATAGGATTTCCAATACACAAGACGATAAAGAGGCGAACGAGGCATTTAGAGAATTATGGGACAAGGCTGATTCAGCCTATATGGAAGAAGAAGAAATTTCTGCTGCATACAACCGCCTCTTCGAAACAGAAGAAACAAGAGAAATAGAAAAGAAAAAATCGCTTCGAATCTTCAACTTTGCCAAACTGGCTGCCGTCTTCGTACCGCTGCTGATGCTGATTGTATTCGGCAAGCTCTACGTCCAGATGAACAACCAACTCAAGGATATAAAACTGGCAACCATGCTCCAGGAGCATACCATCAACGAAGAGAGCAAAGTCATCGCCTTGGCAGACGGAACGAAAGTAAGACTCAGCCAGAGTTCCGTACTCCTCTATCCTTCCTCTTTCAAGGGAGCAGAAGAACGCAAGGTTTTCCTGTCGGGAGAGGCATTCTTCGACATCAGACATGATGATGCCCAGCCGTTCCACGTCAGCACTCCTCATTTCGAGATTACCGACTTGGGCACCTCTTTTACGGTTTCATCTTATTCAAATACAGACGAAGTATCTGCCACGCTCAAAACCGGAAAGATAGAACTCCGCATCATTGGCCAGGAAGACAAGGTTTACAGCATGAAGCCTAACGACCAGTTAGTATATAATGTAAAGACCAAGGCAGTAAACCTCCGCAAGGTTTCGGCCGAAGAAGATGGTACAAGCTGGCGCAACAAGGAGATTGACCTGAACGATGTTACGCTGGCAGAAGCTGGTAAGATTCTGGGTAATGCATACGGAGTGAAATTCATCTTCCGTTCAAAGATTCACCAGAAGACGAAGGTTACAGTTCATTTCAACCGTGGCGAAACCCTCTCGGGAGCCATGTTTGTCTTGAAGAACCTGGTTCCTGGTCTGGAATATGAAGTGAAGAAAGATGAAGTAATCATCCGGTAGGCATATATTATAATAGGTAAACAAAAGGCGCATTATGTAAAAATGATGCGCCTTTTTTCATAAAAGAGTATCTCTGCACGGGATATGAAAACAGAAATAATAACATAAACTGGAAATATCATGATAAAGAATTTGATTTTTGATTTTGGAAAAGTACTCGTAGATTACGAATACTTTGAAACACTTGACCAGATATTCAAGACCCACGAACAGGCTGAAGAATTCTATCATCTCCTGATAGATGGCAAGTGGAATGAAAACATGGATCGCGGAGATTCTTTCGAAGAAACCTTCTGCAAGATGCAGCAGATCATGCCGCAATACAAGAAAGAAATAGCAACCGTAGCCCAGCGCTTTAACGAATTTGTAAGGGGCGAGAAGGAAGGTATGCGCACCTTGCTGACCCAGTTGAAGGCAGAAGGCTACCACCTTTACGGACTTTCCAACTGGTGCACCAAGGTTCATGAAACGATGGCCCAATATCCCATTTTCCAACTTCTGGAAGGACAGGTGATTTCTTCAGAAGAGAAAATCATCAAACCCGATAGGGCTATTTATGAAAGAATCTGCCAGAAATACAATCTGAAACCGGAAGAATGCCTTTTTGCTGACGACAGAATAGAGAATGTAGAAGCCGCCCAGCGTTTCGGAATGCAGGCCATCTGCTTTGAGGATGCTGCGCAGTACGAGCGGGAATTGAGAAAAATTCTGTCTGAGGAAAGAACAAAGTAAGTTCTGATTATCAAAAGCATTACTGCTATTTCCATACCCCAAGCATTACTTTCAAAAAAAATCAAGGCTCTAAATTAGCAGCAAGAAATGCTAATTTAGAGCCTTCATATTATGTATTTATAATTTCCAAAAGAAGAATTTTATAGGGTGTTTGCGAACACAAGATATTTTTTTCAGAAAAACTTCATTTTAACAGTTTTGTAATTGGGTGTAACTCTCTTTCCCGTTGTCTTCAAGACGTAACAAGAAAATTATTAATAACTTAAATAGATAAAGTATGAATCTTAAACGAATCTCTGCGTCATGCTTCTGTTTGCTCCTGGCAGGCCAGATGACCCTTTCGGCTCAGAACGTCAGCTTCAGCTCAAACAAGGTAACGCTTAAGTCAGCTTTTGAGAAGATTGAAAAGGAATCTAAGTACAAGATTGCCTACAACTCCTCACAGTTGGATGCTAACCGTTCGGTTACATTAACCAAGAAAAGTGATGATGTCTTTGGTATGTTGAACCAATTGCTCAAAGGTACTAATTTTACCTATGAGATGGAAGGCAACTACATCGTCATCAAGCCTCAGCAAAAAGCTAAATCTCAGGCTCATGGCAAGAAAATCAAGGTACGTGGTGTAGTGAAAGACGAAACTGGCGAGCCAGTTATCGGCGCTACCGTCATGGAGAAGGGTACCACCACCAATGGTGTTGTAACCGATCTTGACGGCAACTATACCATCGAGATTCCTGCAGACGGAATGTTGGCAGTATCATACATTGGCTGCAAGGACCAGGACATCAAGGTAAATGGTCGCGAAGTAATCAATGTAAACCTGGCAGATGATAATAAGGTATTGGAAGAAGTTGTGGTTGTAGGTTATGGCGTACAGAAGAAGCGCGACGTATCTACTGCTGTGTCTTCTGTCAAGGCAGAGGCTCTTGCCAACAATCCTTCTACCGACTTCCGTCAGGCCTTGGCAGGTAAGATGCCTGGTGTACAGGTAACTGTACCTAGCGGAGACCCAGAGGGTAGCGTAAGCATTCGCGTTCGTGGTGTAAGTACCGTCAACGCCGGTAGCGACCCTCTCTATGTAGTAGATGGTGTTCCTATGGAGCGTGGTTTTGCCAACCTGAACACTAACGATATTGAGTCTGTTGAAGTTTTGAAGGATGCTTCTGCAGCAGCTATCTATGGTAGCCGTGGTTCTAATGGTGTAGTTCTCGTTACAACCAAGAAGGGTACCTCTGACAAGCTCTCTGTTTCTTACGATGGTTACGTAGGTGTGCAGAACGTATCTAAGAAACTCGATATGATGAACGCTTACGAATATGCAGAATTCGTAAAGGATGCACGTAACAACGCATATCTTTCTAAAGTTCCTGGTGCATCTGCAAGTGACCCTAACAGCGTACGCCCTAAAGGTTACATGCAGATTGCAACCGATTTGTTCCCATATTTGGAGGGTGTTAAGGGCTTGACAGATACAGACTGGCAGGATGCTATCTTCCGCACAGCGATGACTACCGGACACAACATTTCACTTTCAGGTAAGTCTAACAGCGTCAACTATTTCGTATCAGGCAACTATATGAAGAAGGAAGGTACCATTATCGGTTCTGACTTCGAGAAGTTTGGTGCCCGCATGAATCTCTCAGGTCAGCACAAGCGCTTGAAGTTCGGTGTTAACTTCGCTCCTTCTTATTCTGTTTCTAATACAGTAGATGCATCTGGTGCAGGTGGTATCGTTCAATCAGCTTTAATGATGCCTCCAACCTTCCCTGTATACAACGCAGACGGTTCATATAACTTCCAGGGTAATGGATATTGGCGAATTGGTACAGACTATGAGCACAACGAGGTGATGAACCCTGTTGCGATGGCTCGCTTGCAGTCTAATGTTACCGACCGCATGTCTATTACAGGTAAGGCTTATGCAGAATTGGAACTGATGAAGGGACTTTCCTACAAGTTGTCTTTGGGTGGTGATTATTATGGTGCTCATAATGATAAATATCGCCAGTCTGGTCTGCCTTTGAAGGGAAAGGACTACTATGATTCTCCTTCAAACCCAACAGGTTACAGCTCTTCCAGTTTCTTCTTCAACTGGTTGGTTGAAAATCAGTTGACTTACACAACAACAATCAATAAGAAGCACAACATTACAGCCATACTTGTACAGTCTGCTCAGAAAGAAACCAAGAAGACCGACAACGTAACAGCAACCGATTACCCTAATGATTACATCCAGACCGTAAATGGCGGTACGGTAACCAAGGGTGGTTCTGACAAGACACAATGGTCTATTGCTTCTTACCTGGCTCGTGTTCAGTACAACTACGAGGGACGCTACATGCTTTCTGCAGCCATCCGTACTGATGGATCTTCACGTTTCGGTAAGAACAACCGTTGGGGTTACTTCCCATCAGCCTCAGCAGCTTGGCGTATCAGCGATGAGCAGTTCTTCAAGAATGTGAAGAAATTGTCTTTCATCAACGACATGAAGATACGTGCCAGCTATGGTGTAACCGGTAACTTTGAGATTGGTAACTACGACCATTTGGCAACCATGTCAACAGACAATTACATCTTAGGTACCAATGGAGGTTTGTTGCATTATGGTTATAAACCAGACAACATCAAGCGCGACGACCTGAGCTGGGAGAAGAACCAGATGATCAACGCCGGTATCGACCTTCAGATGTTTGACGGCTACATTGGATTCTCTGTAGACTATTACAATACCAACACTTCAAACATGTTGCTTTATGTACCAGTACCTCTGTTGACAGGTTACAGCACCTCACTTCAGAATCTGGGTAAGGTAAACAACCGCGGTTGGGAATTAGCTTTGACATCACAGCATACATTTGCTAATGGCTTCGGCTATTCATTTAATGCCAACTATGCCAAGAACACCAATGAAGTGAAAGAGTTAGGTCCTGGTAATGCACCTATCATTTCTTCGGGTAGTGTAGGACACGCATATTATATTACAGAGGTAGGAAAGCCTATCGGTAACTATTACCTCTTGGTACAGGACGGCATCTTTGCTACAGAAGAAGACTTGAAAAAGTATCCTCACTTCGACAATACAGAAGTAGGTGACTTCCGCTTCGTTGATGTTGACGGAGACGGCAAGTTGGATTTGGATAAAGACCGTACAATCTGCGGCAACTACATGCCTAAGTTCACATACGGCTTCGGCGGTAAGCTCTGGTATGCAGGTTTCGATATGGACTTCAACTTCCAGGGTGTATATGGCAACAAGATTCTGAACTTGAACAAGCGCTACCTCGACAATATGGAGGGTAACACCAATGGTACCAAGATTGCTCTCGACCGTTGGAAGAGTCCTGAGAATCCAGGCAGCGGTTCGGTAAATAAGGCAAACCGTAAGCAGACAGGTTACAACAGCCGTACTTCTACCTGGCACTTGGAGAGCGGTTCATACCTCCGTCTCCAGAACCTGTCATTAGGTTATACTTTGCCTCGGGCACTTACTCAGAAGTTTAAGGTTGAGAAGATGAGAGTTTATGTTTCTGGACAGAACCTCTTCACTATTACCAACTACAGCGGCTACAACCCAGAGGTAAATGCCCGTCCTTCCAAGAACCTGACTCCAGGTGAGGACTATGGTACTTATCCTTTGGCAAGAACATATATGTTTGGTTTGAATCTCACATTATAAAGAATATAGTAACATGAAAAAGATATTAGTATTAGCATCATTGGCAACCCTGCTCATGACCTCTTGCGGAGACAGCTTCTTCGATTTGGAGCCAGCAAGCAGCGTAACCATTGACAAAGTATATAAGACTGCGAGCGATTATAATGTAGCAGTTATCGGCTGCTACGCAAAATTGCAGTCACAGGTGAATTTCTATACAGAATGCTGCGAGTATCGTAGTGACAATCTTTCTTTGGGCGCCCCAACAGCAGGTACCCAGGACCGTTACGATATCGACCATTTCACAGAGAAACCATCTAATGGAATCCTCAGTTCTTACTGGGCGAACTTCAACAACAACGTTTATCGTTGTAATCTCCTGCTCGACCAGATTGATGGTGCAAACTTTGCAGAAAACCTGAAGAAGCAGTACAAGGGCGAAGCGATGTTTATCAGAGCTTTGAACTATTTTAACATGTACCGCATTTGGGGTGGCGTTCCTGCTACCAAGCATGTAGTAAGTGCTGCGGAGGCTCTGAAAGTTGCGAGATATTCAGATGAGCAGATGTTCGATTTGATTGCCGGAGATTTGAAGGAGATTGTTGACAACAACTATCTTCCAGAAACTTACTCTTCTGCAGATATGGGTAGAGCAACCTCTGGTGCTGCCAAGGCTTTGCTCGGTAAGGTATATCTTACTTTCCACAAATGGACTGAGGCTAAAGACATTCTTTCTCAGTTAATCGGAAAATATCAGTTGGTAAGCCCTATCGCCCAAGTCTTCGATGTGGATAACAAGAATAATAATGAGATTATCTTCGCCGTACATTTCAACAAGGAAATAGAGGGAGAGGGACATAGTTACTGGTACAATCTCACCAACGCATCTGATGACACCAACCAGACAAGTTCTCTGCTCAACACATTCCCTACAGGTGATGCTCGCAAAGACCTCATAACATACGTACAGGTTGAGAAAAACGTTCGTTTGATGAATAAATTCTATGATACAAAGAGCCCAACCTTCAAGACTGTAGGTAATGATCAGATCCTTCTTCGCTACGCAGATGTCCTTCTGATGTATGCAGAAGCGCTCAACGAGATTCAGTATGATGCATCTGAGGGTTCACTTGCCCTGAAGTATCTCAACGCCGTAAGACAGAGAGCTGGCATTTCTAATCTGACTGTAAAACAGTTGCCTACACAGGAGAAGTTCCGCAAGGGCATCTTGGTTGAACGCCAGAGAGAATTCCCTTATGAGGGTCAGCGCTGGTTCGACTTGGTAAGAATGGGATTTGCAAAGAGCGTGATGGCTGAGAATGGTGTTGAAATCAAGGATTATCAATTACTCTTCCCTATTCCTCAGCAGGAGATTGAAAAGGTAGGCGACAAGTCTATCCTCTGGCAGAACCCTGGATATGACAACAATTAATAAACGGTTAAGACATGAAAAAGATTATATATTTGCTGTCTTTAGTGACAGTTTTTATTCTCGGTTCTTGTAGCGATGATCTTCCAAAAGCAAGTTGGGACATTTGCCAGGTAGGTACTTTGAACGCTACGGCACAAGATGAGAAGGTATTGTTGGAATGGGCTCCTATGCAGGGAGCCAACCCAACAGGTTATTTGGTCAATTGGACACCGGAAGTTGCTACATACGAAGGTGGTTCTGTAGAGTTGGATGCAAAGACTACCTCATATACTATAACAGGTTTGGTTAACAAGGTTACTTATACCATCACCATCCAGGCCATCTATGGCAACCAGCGTTCTATGATTTCTACGACAAAGGCAAGACCTGTTTCTGATACAGAGCCTTTCAAGGTTTGGTCTACAGATATGCCTAACGGTGGTATGGTGAAGACTGCAAATGCAGTATTCTCTTCAGACGGAAATACATTCTACTTGCCTTCTGCAGGTGCAACGGGTGATGTTACTGCTTTTGATGCGATGACAGGTACTGTGAAATGGACCGCTTCCATCCCTAAGACTACTTATGGTGGTGGTGTAGCAGTAGGCAAAGACGGTACTTTGTATCAGGGTGCTCGCAACGCAACCTTGTATGCTATCAATAGCGATGGAACACAGAAGTGGACATACGCTACAGGAGCTGCCAACAAGAATCTGGACTGTTTCCCTGCTGTAACTGCTGACGGACAGACAGTTTATATCCTTGATGGCGACAACGTTCTCCATTCTATCAATACAGCTACTGGTGTTAAGAACTGGTCTGTTAAACTGGCTGGTACAAAGAACAAGGCTGGAGCTGTAGCTATAGACAAGACAGGCAATATCTATGTAGGTACACGTACTACTATTTATGGTTTCAAGGCCGATGGCACTCAACTTTGGAAGGTTGCCGGTAAGGTAACTGAAATCGGTTCTTTCGCTTTGGATGGCGAAACTCTTTATGCTGCCCAGATTGGTGGTGCAGGTTTGCTGGCTTTGAACACAGCAGATGGTTCTACCAAGTGGAACGTTGAAGCTGCGGGTGATATCTATGCTCCTATTGTTGACAAGAGCGGCAATATCTACTTTACAGACAAGGGTGGCAAGGCTCTCTACTCTGTAGATAAGGCTGGACAGTTGAAGTGGAAATTTACTATTGATGCAGCTCCTACTTATTGCTTCCCTGTTCTCGACGATAAGGGAACTGTTTATTTCGGTAGCGGCGCCGGTCGCATCTACGCAGTAGACAGCGCAAATGGCGAGGAACTTTGGCACATGGACTCAGAAGGTACAGATAATAATGCCAAGATTATGTCTGGTATGACTATCGGCGAGAACCAGATGCTCTATGTTTCTTATATCGGCGGTAATGTTGCTGCTATTAAGATCTTTGCCGGCCCAGAGAAATCTACATGGAGCTGCAGAGGTGGTAATATTCATGGTACAAACCAATATTAATATTTGAATCAGTATGAAAAAGATATATTTATTCATCGCATTATTCGCTTGCGCCCTCTGCTCTTGTGGAAGTGACGAAGATGGAATGACTTATGCGCAGCCTGTCGAAATAGGTGAAACTACCGACATGAAGACTGCAAAAGATGTGGCTGAAGCTTTGTGGGCTACTACTCCATTACAGCAGCAACCTCTCAATGCGGAAAGATCTGAAGTTCTAAAGAAGATACAGAAGATGGCAGACGACTGCACTTCTGATTTTTTTGAAAGCTATATTGCTTCTTTGGACCAGTCTGCTGAAATGAGAGAAAAGTACGACCCTATGCTGGCGTTCTACCGTTTGTCTCTGGATCATGTAATTAATGCCATCAAGACGACTACCGTTGAGAATGGTACTACATGCATCTGGCAGCTCTACAATATGGGTTACATCGTAAAGACTCCTACCACTTGCTTTGGTATTGACATCAACCATCGCTGGGCAGAGAAACTGGAGCCTTACCTGGATTTCCTCTGTGTTACTCACAAACACCAAGATCACTACAACACAGCTCTCATCAACGCGATGCTGAATGCAGGAAAGCCTGTTTATTCTAACTGGATAAAGGGTGGCTATACTTCTAAGGTAAATACCGATTACCAGTTTAATAACATCAAGATTCATGTGTCTATTACAGACCATAACAACTCTGGCTTATCAAACTTCGTTTCTGTATTTACTTTTGAATGTGGCGATGATAGTGGCAACTTCACAATGCTCCATACTGGCGACTCAAACTTCAAGGCTGCTCAGTATACCAACATTCTGCCACACGTTAATGTTTTGATTCCTCGCTACGCACCTAATGCGCTTACCGAAAACAACATTATCGGCACTGGTGCCGGTCAGACAAAACCTGACTATGTATTGCTCTCACACATTCTGGAACTTTCTCACGAAAGCGAGGAAGAGTCTAGATGGAGTTTGAATTCTGCCTTAGAAAGAGCCAGCAAGCTTAACTGCGAGAACTCTGTTGTTCCTTTCTGGGGAGAAAAGTTAGTTTGGAAAGACGGTAAATTGAATTAAAATGAAGAAGATTTATATTTTATCCTTGTTGTGCATGCTCACTTCGGTGAGCTTTGCACAAAGCAATCTGAAAGAGATTCTTAAGAATTTCAATAAGCCTGCAAAAGAAAATGTTATGGTAGTTTCTCATCGTGGAGACTGGCGTAATGCTCCTGAAAACTCTATTCAGGCATTCCAGAACTGTATCGACATGGGTGTTGATATGGTTGAGTTGGACTTGAAGAAGACAAAGGATGGCGTTCTGGTTCTGATGCACGATAAGAAGATTGACCGAACCATGAATGGTAAGGGATTCCCAGAGAATTATACTCTTGATTCTTTGAAGATGCTCCGCCTGAAGAATGGTGTAGGCTGCAAGACCCGCCATCAGATTCCAACATTCCGTGAGGTAATGGAACTCTGTAAAGGCAAAATCATGGTAAATGTTGACAAGGGCTACGACTACTTCGACGATGCCATGAAGGTATTGAAGGAGACTGGTACAGTTGACCAATGCATCATCAAGGCTGAACTTCCTTACGAGGTGGTAAAGGCTGAGCATGGTGATGTTCTCGACAAGATGATTTTCATGCCTGTAGTTAACCTCGGCAAGCCTGGTGCAGAAGAGGTAATCGACGGTTACATCAAGAACATGAAGCCAAAGGCTTACGAATTGGTATTCAAGACTGATGATGCCAACACTCGCCGCCTGATTAAGAAAGTACGTGATAGTGGAGCAAGAGTTTTCATCAACACACTTTGGCCAGAGCTTTGCGGTGGACATGATGATGATCGCGCCGTAGAACTCAAACAGCCAGAAGAGAGTTGGGGATGGATTGTCGGCCAAGGCGCTAAACTGATTCAGACTGACCGTCCTGCTTTGCTTCTTGATTACTTGAGAGCCAAGAAACTTCATAAGTAACATACAAATAGGTTTCGCATATATGTTCAAAAGGTTAACCAGTTTAGGTTTGTTGTGCATGCTTGCTATTGCAAGTTATGCACAGCACCTAAATGAAATCCTCTCAGAATTATCTGCTCCTGCCAAGCAATCAGTCTTGGTGGTTTCGCATCGTGGCGATTGGCGTAATGCTCCAGAAAACTCACTTCAGGCATTTCAGAACTGCATAGACATGGGAGTAGACATGGTTGAACTGGACTTGAAGAAAACCAAGGATGGAGAACTTATCCTGATGCACGACAATACGCTGAACCGCACAACCAATGGTACAGGAAAACCGGAAGACTATACGCTGGCTGAACTGAAAGGACTCAGGTTGAAGAACGGCGCAGGCTGCCTTACCCGTCATAAGATTCCTACACTTAGAGAAACCATGTTGCTCTGTAAGGGAAAAATTCTGGTGAATGTTGACAAGGGCTACGAATACTTTGAAGATGTTCAAAAGATTCTTGAAGAAACCGGAACGGCTAACCAATGTGTTGTCAAGGAAAAGATACCTTATCAAACGATTAAGGAACAGCATGGCGATATTCTAGACAAAGTAATTTTCATGCCTAAGGCAGACTTATGCAAGCCTGAGGCAGAAAGCATTATCGACAGTTACTTGCAGAATGAGAAACCTCTATCGTTTGAGATTAGATTTTCTCAAGTAAACGATAAGGTATTTGAACTGATTAAAAAGCTAAACGACAACGGCATCAAAGTATTTGTCAACGCCTTATGGCCTGCACAAAATGCTGAGCACGACGATGATAGGGCTGTTGAACTGAAACAACCTGATGAAAGTTGGGGATGGCTTATCCAACAGGGATTCAAACTAATTCAGACCGATCGCCCTGCCCTGCTTCTCGATTATTTGAGAGCAAAGAAACTTCATAAATAACAACTAAGGATTATATGTTTAAGAAAATAATAGATTTCTATAAGGTTTCGGAACCGATTCCGGCTAAAGCCTCAACACCTGAGGAAAACGAAAGAAAGCTGAAACGTCTGCAATGGGCTACTTTCCTTTCTGCTACCATAGGATATGGTACATATTATGTTTGCCGACTCAGCCTGAATGTAATCAAAAAACCGATTGTAGATAATGGCGTATTCTCTGAAACTGAGCTCGGTATCATCGGCTCTGTCTTGTTCTTCACTTACGCTATCGGTAAGTTTACCAACGGTTTCCTTGCTGACCGAAGCAACATCAAGCGACTGATGTCTACCGGTCTGCTAGTTACAGCCTTGGTGAATCTGGCTTTGGGCTTTACCAATTCCTTCATCCTCTTCGCAGTTTTGTGGGGATTGAGCGGATGGTTCCAGTCGATGGGAGCTGCCTCCTGCGTGGTAGGCCTCTCCCGCTGGTTTAACGATAAGAACCGAGGAACGTTCTACGGATTCTGGAGTGCGAGCCATAATATAGGTGAGGCGATGACCTTCATCTTTGTGGCTTCCATCGTGAGCGCCTTCGGATGGCAATATGGTTTTATCGGAGCTGCGATAGTAGGTTTGGCGGGCGTTGTCCTGCTCCTTACTTTCTTCCACGATACACCTGCCAGCAAGGGTGTTACCCTGCCGGGTATCAAGGTAGAGGAAAAGAAACAGGATACGGAATCTTACAACAAGGCACAGAGTGCGGTTTTGAAGAATCCGCTCATCTGGATTCTAGCCTTGAGTAGTGCTTTCATGTATATCAGCCGCTATGCTGTTAACAGCTGGGGTATCTTCTATCTTGAGAACGAGAAGGGATATACTACGATTGATGCCAGCTTCATCATCTCTATCAACTCTATCCTGGGTATTGTGGGAACCGTATCATCCGGACTGGTATCTGATAAGATTTTCAAGGGCAACCGTTATTTGCCAGCCGTTATCTTCGGCTTGCTGAATGCGTTGGCGCTCTGTCTGTTCCTGCTGATTCCGGGCCATCATCTCTGGGTTGATGCTACGGCGATGGTACTGTTCGGTTTGAGCATCGGTGTGTTGCTTTGCTTCCTCGGTGGTTTGATGGCGGTAGATATTGCGCCTAAGAATGCATCGGGTGCTGCTCTTGGCGTTGTCGGCGTAGCGAGTTATGTGGGTGCCGGCATCCAGGACATCATGAGCGGTCTGCTCATCGAGGGCAACAAGCATCTGGTAAATGGCGTAGAAACTTACGACTTTACCTACATCAATTATTTCTGGATTGGTGCAGCCCTGATGTCTGTCTTGATGACTTGCATCGTCTGGAAGGCGAAACCAAAGACAGTTTAAGAAATAAACGAAGCTATCATCAAAATACTCTTCACTCTTCACCTTTCGGCCGGAAACCCCTGTGTTTATCGGCATTCCGAGGGGTGAAGAGTTGTTTTTATCTCTTCACCCACTCTTCACCACTCTTCACCTTCAGAAACGGGAACAGAGGAGAAAGACTGATAGGTGGATTGCAAATCCGCCAGAACTGAAGGGTGAAGAGTGGTGAAGAGTGCCCGAATACTCTTCACCCCTCAGAATGCCGATAAACACAGGGGATTCGGGGCTTTTGGTGAAGAGTGAAGAGTATTTGGCAGGAAGCCTATACGAAAACAAAATAAAGGAGGTTTCGATAACTGTTCCAGTAAAACAGCCGACTAGCGACTCATGCGCTAGTCGGCTGTTTGCAGTTTGCCAGTTGGCTGTTTATATTTTGCCAGTTGGCTATTTCCGGTAAAGCTCAGAAGGCTTCTGCATATACAGATATTTCTTTGCCACGTATACCTCCAGCTGCATCATCTGCTCATTCTGGAGATAGGCTCCATAAGGAAAGAGGATGTTGATATTCGGAACATTCTGAGCCTGGGCATCCGAGAAATTCACGAAGGTAAGGTCGTTGATATACATCGTGGTGATGAATCTGCCCATATTCTCCAGCTTCTTCTGATAGAGATTGCCCAACTGGATATAGTCGTTGCGCATCGCTACGGGTACCTGCTTCTGCCAATACTTGTCGCCAGCCTTCGGGAAAGGCACAAAAAAAAGCCTGGGCTTTCATCAACATGGATGAAAGCACCAAGCCTAATATCATTATCAATTTCTTAGTCATATCGTTTACTTTTTGCGTACAAAGTTACGAAATTATAACAAGACCGAAGTCTAGAAAATGATAATTTTAGAGCAAATATCGCTTTAAGCGGTATTTTAAGAGAGAGAATTTCACTTTTTCCTCTGTTTATACCTCCAAAACTTACTACTTTCTCAAAGAATTGGCAGTCAGTTCCAGAAGACTCTGCAGATAT
>ERZ1023822.171-NODE-171-length-21793-cov-57.695142_pt1 | contig 21793 bp, 12 predicted proteins | sample MGYA00380379_ERZ1023822 | MGnify/ENA primary metagenome ERZ1023822 (study PRJEB33179, sample SAMN07448988) | human gut metagenome | biome: Human-gut; feature: Human associated habitat; material: Faeces | host: Homo sapiens | place: India: Bhopal | collected... | reverse complement strand
CTGGGAGCATGAAGTTGCTTCTGTAACTCTCCTTGCCGGTAAAGGCGAATGCCTTCTTGCCCTCTATGGTCTTGATGATGGCTGCTGTATCGTGCTGTGTCTCAAACTCGCCCTTGAGGTGAACATCCAGCGGACTGCCGTTCTTGATGTAAGGCACGGTATCGCCCTCGTTGTAGTAGTCAGCGCTGATATCTACCACCAGTCCCTGACTGTTCTTGTCGGCTACTGCCTCACGTACGATGTTGCTCTTGGCATCGAAAGCCTTTTCTGCAGCCTCCTGTTCCCAGTTATAGTAACGGAGATTGGTGAGGGTAAATTGCTTTTCGCCTGCACTAATTTCTAGTTTTCCTTCAGAAAGATTCAGTCGAGGATCGTTTTCATCTATCTGATGCCAGCTTCCGTTGTCGAAAGCTTGGGCGGTGAGGGTATGCTTGCGTGTCTTGCCGAGCTGTGGATGAGTCATCACCAGCTGGGTGCCTGGTTGCAGGGTGATGGCATCTTTGCCAGCCATGCGCTCTCTGAGGGCGGTGCCCTGAAGGAGCGAGAACTTGCCGGCAAGCATTCCCTCGTTGTTATGCCAGGTTGTACCATCGAAATCGGCTGCTGTCAGGCCGAGCCACTGCTGTGGGGCTGAATCTTCTACGGAACCGTAAACCTTGATGTTCCAGATGGCGCCACCGAAACCATTCTTCTGTCCGCCAGTATAGGTGAGGCGGATGTATTGTGCCTTGGCATTTCCGAAATCTACCATCGGCGAACCAGCCAGACGGTTCTGTCGCTTGTCGGAGAAGGTCTGCCAGTGCTTGCCATCATTCGATGTCTCGATGAGATACTGATAGAACTGTGTTCCGTATTCAAACTGAGTCCAGATGCTCTTGATGCTCTGCTTCTTGCCCAGGTCAATCTGAATCCAAGCCGGTCCGGTGGTGCGAGGGCGCCAGAGTGTGCCGTTGTTGTCATCTACCGCATATTCCGGACGGAAATCGTTGTCGTAGTAGGAAGAGGCGGTAACCTTGGCGCCGAAGGCGAGGTTCTTTGCCACCTTCATCTCCGGTTTCAGATCGAGACCTTCGTGGGTTGGAATGACCTCCTTGATGGTACCGTCTGCATTGAATTCGAGTTTATCGATTGCCACCTGACGATGGAATCCACGGTTGGAATGCGGATTGTCGTGGCGATGATATACGATGTAGTAGTTGTCGCCTTCCTGGAGCACGCTGTTGTGTCCCGGACCATGAACGGTTCCATCGGCATTGGTCTTGAGGATAGTTCCGTGGTAGGTATAAGGACCGAGTGGACTCTTGGCTGTGGCGTAATCTACGCGGTAGCTGGCATCCTCGCAATGCTCGCAGGAGTAGAGGAAGTAGTAGATACCGTTGCGCTTGAAGACGAATGGAGCTTCGAAGAAGTGAGTAACCTCGGTGTTCGGGATGAGCTTGGTTTCGCTGAACGATTTCATGTCAGGATTCAGCTTACCTGCTCCGCAACCGAAGCCTTTGTAGATGCCCCAGGTGCCCCAATACATATAGACCGAACCATCATCATCTCGGAAGGTCTGACCGTCCAGGGTGATGGCATTCTTTACGAATCTATCCGGTACGAGCACGGCTTCGCTCTCGCCCAGCACATTCTTCCAAGGACCGCGAGGTGTATCGCCCACACCCAGATGGAGCTTGCATGGCTGGCAGTAGAGATAGTAATACTTGCCGTCGGCTTCGTTCTGCATGACATCCGGTGCCCAGATCCAGTGGCTGTCTGGCCAGTTCATCGGCATCAGGGTCCAGTTCTTGAAATCCTTGCTGCACCAGAGCTGTGCCGGTCCGAAACCGGCTCCGCTACCATCGGTAGTAGCATATATATAATAGGTGTCACCAAACTTCTTGATGGTTGGGTCGGCAAAATAACCAGGCAGGATAGGGTTGCCTGCTCCCGGAGTGTTGTAAGCAGCTTTCTGGGCAGCACCTGTCTCAGGCGCTGCCGCAGCTGCTGTTACGAATAGTGTTACAATTATATTTTTACTAACCATATGAACTTCTTTTTTTCTAAATGCTTTTTTATTTCTTGATAACCTTGATGACGAATCCACCGCCCGAAGCAAGATGAATCTTCATTTCCGATTTCTGATTGATGACAGATTTCTCTATCTTGTAATCCTCGGCATCGTGGTTGGCATTGATGCCATCCTTCAATACGATTGCTTCGTAATCTCCATCCGCGAGGAAATCAAACTTCAGGGTGAGCGTGCGCTCATCCCAGTTGCTCTGACCGCCAACATACCAGTCGTTGCCCTTCTTTCTGGCGGTAACGATATATTTTCCGATTTCGCCCTGTGGCACGATGGTCTTGTCGAAGACTACAGGCAATGAAGCGATGTATCGGGTGTATGGCTCATCCGCCTCATAGTTGGTAGGAGTGTCGGCGAGCATCGTAAACGGACTGTCCTGTACGATGTAGCAGGCAGCCTGGTGGCATCGGGTACCCATCGAAATCGGTTTGGTGTAGATAGCCTTCCAGTTGTCTCGGGTTCCGTTTCTCATCGCTCCCGGTGTGAAATCCACCTGTCCTGCCATCATTCGGATGTATGGGAAGGTGACGTCGTAGAGCGGCATATCATTCTTGGCTTCCGTCCAGCGGCATTCTTCCATACCGAAGACACTCTCGTAGTTGAGGATGTTAGGATAGGTGCGGTTCAGGCCGTGTGGCTTGTAGATGCCGTGCAGGTCGAGGATGAGATGATGCTTGGCGGTGCAGGCAGCCAGGCGTTCCACCATTTCGATGGCGGTCTGGTCGTCGCGGTCCATAAAATCCACCTTGAAACCCTTGATGCCCATATCGGCATAGGTCTTGCAGATGGTTTCCAGATTCTCGTCCATCACGTTGAAGACTGCCCAAAGCACAATATCCACGCCCTTGCTCTTACCATATTCTATGAGCTTAGACAACTGGATATCGTCTATTGGTTTCAGAATGCTTCCCTCTTTCGAGTTGTACCATCCTTCATCAAGGATGATGTATTCCAAACCGTGATTATGAGCAAAATCTATGTAATATTTGTAAGTATCGAAATTGATGCCTGCCTTGAAATCCACACCTTTCAGATTCCAGTCGTTCCACCAGTCCCAAGCCACCTTTCCGGGTTTGATCCAGGAAGTATCTCCTATCTTGTTGGGAGAAGCCAGGGCGTACACCAGATTGTTGGTCGGCATCTGTGTATCGTGCTTTGTGATGGCGAAGATGCGCCAAGGATAATTGCGCTTGCCGGTGCTGGTTGCGATGTAATCGCAGGTGCTCTTTACGTGGCTCATGTGTCGCCAAGGGTAGTAGGCCATTTCCTTAGGGTAGGGAGCGAAAGCGGCTCTCAGGATTCCCTTCTCTTGATCCTGTTTGCTGCCGTTAGCCTTCAGCCACATACCCGGATAGTTCTGCAGATCACTCTCCAGGATGGTGACCTTTGCTTTGCCGCAATCTATGGTTGCTGGCAGGAAGGCCAGATCCTGCTTGGCAGTATCGAGTCGAGTCTCGTGATAGATATTCTGGAAAGCCATGGCAAAAGGCTTTTCTGGAGTCGTAGTGTATGGCAACCATGCTTTCTTGTCCTTGCCAAACTGGTAGGCGGCGGTTTCATTCAGTATGATGGTCTTGCCTTTTCGCTGGGTATAGAATCGGTAAGCCACTCCCTCATCGTAAGCTCTCAGGATGATGCCGAAACCATTCTTCAGTTTCAGATTCAGTTCCTGATATGCTGTTTCAAAGTTTTGCTGACGATAGAATGGGGCATGGATGGTTTCCTTATGGTTGCTAAGCTTGTGGCTTGCTACCTTCGGATTCTTACCCATGTCCATTCCATCGTTCAGCGTTACACCTATTGAAGACTCCTGTAAAAGAATGGAGCCATTGTATTTAAATTGAAGAGAGAGAGACTTGTTGGTGTTGAGTTCTGCTACGATTTTACCATCTGGTGATTTCACCAGATAGTTCTCTGCCGATACTGTTGCCCCTATATATAATAAGGTGGCGATGAAAAAGAGTTTCTTAACCATAACTTTCTAGGTTTATTGTTGTTTTGTCCGTTTTGTTGTTTGCTTGGTGGCAATGCCTGTATTACCGGATTACCACAAGTTTTTATTTCTGCTGCAAATTTACGAATAGAATTGTTTATGTAATGCAAAGAAAGTCCAAAATGATGAAAATATCGTATCACAAGTATCCTGTTAGACGATAATTGTATCTTTATGTACGATAATTTTAGGACTTCGTTGATTTTTTCTGTTATTTTGCAGCCAGAAAAATAAATGAAACAATAATAAACCTAGAAGATATGGATTTAAAGCAGTTTACATTATTGATAGGTGTAGCCAGTTTGCCATCTTTGGTAACGGCAGCTACTGTTTATCGCACCATCTCCAAGGTGACTGCGGTAGCAGTGGATTGTCCGGAGGGCACAGCTCCCCGACTTCCTAATCTCGTGTGGGTAACCTATTCTGATGGTTATTCAGAGTATCGCCAGGTACGCTGGGCTAACTCTCCGCTTGCTGATGAGCAGGCTGAGGCTGATGCGCAGAAGCATCCTGCCGGAAGCCTATATGAGATAGGTGGTTTTGTGATTGGTGATGAGACAACCGACAATGGTTATCCTGTTAAGGCACAGATCAAGGTGGTGGCAGGAGGCTATCAGACTCCTGAAAAGGAAGTGGCTCATACCTTCTCGCTCGCTGATGTGAGCATAGATGGTGACAACCGACTCACCCACAACCGCGATGAGGCTATCCGCGAAATCTGTTCCTGGGATGTTACCCAGCAACTCTACAATTATCGCGATACCTACGGACTCAGTACCGAGGGCTATACCAAGAGTGATGGCTGGGATTCGCCGGATACCAAACTCAAGGGGCATGGATCAGGCCACTATATGTCGGCTATCGCACAGGCATACGCCGTGGCAACTAACCCAGAGCAGAAAGCCATCCTCCGGCAAAACATCACCCGAATGGTGAACGAGTTGCGACAGTATCAGGAGATGACCTTCGTATATAATAAGGAACTGAAGCGCAACTGGGAGGCTCGTGATTTCGCTCCTGAGGCAGAACTCAGAGAGATGAAGGGCACCTGGGCTGCTTTTGATGAGTATAAGAAGCACCCTGAACTGTATGGTTACGGTTACATCAACGCTATTCCGGCTCAGCATTGCGCCCTGATAGAAATGTATCGTGCCTACAACAACTCCGATTGGGTTTGGGCACCTTATTACAGCGTACACAAGCAGCTTGCCGGTCTGATAGACATTGCAACCTACTTTGATGATAAGGAAATCTGCGATAAGGCACTCCTCATCGCCAAGGATATGGGACTCTGGGTATGGAACCGCATGCACTACCGCACTTACGTAAAGCAGGACGGCACCCAGGATGAGCGCAGAGCCAAGCCGGGCAACCGCTACGAGATGTGGGATATGTATATCGCCGGTGAGGTGGGAGGAATGAGCGAATCGCTCTCCCGTCTTTCTGAGATGGTTTCCAATCCGGATGAAAAGGCAAAGCTCCTCGAGGCAGCCAACTGTTTCGATGCGCCTAAGTTCTATGATCCGCTGAGCAAGAACATCGATGACATCCGTACCCGCCATGCCAACCAGCATATTCCGATGATTATCGGAGCGCTGCGCAGTTACAAGAGCAATCAGAAGCCATATTATTACAATCTGGCTGAGAACTTCTGGAGACTGGTGCAGGGCAGATATATGTATGCGATGGGTGGTGTAGGCAACGGAGAGATGTTCCGCCAGCCATATACCCAGATACTGAGTATGGCAACCAATGGACTGCAGGAAGGCGAATCGGAGGCTTATCCGGATATCAATGAAACCTGCTGTGCGTATAACCTCGTCAAACTGAGCAAGGATCTGAACTGTTATAACCCTGATAATGCGCAGTATCTCGACTATATCGAGCGCACGCTGTATAATCAGATTATCGGTTCGCTCAATCCGGACCAGTATCAAACCTGCTATCAGTATGCAGTAGGTCTGAATGCCACCAAGCCGTTCGGCAACGAGACTCCTCAGAGCACCTGCTGCGGTGGTACAGGTTCTGAAAACCATACCAAGTACCAGCAGTCGGCTTATTTTGCCAACGATCATACTCTCTGGGTAGGTCTCTATATGCCAACCACCCTCCACTGGAAGGAGAAGGGTGTGACCATCAAGCAGGATTGCCTGTGGCCGGCACAGCATTCAGCCATCAAGATAACGGAAGGCGAGGGCGATTTCACCCTGAAACTCCGTGTGCCATATTGGGCTACGCAAGGTTTCTCCATCAAGGTGAACGGCAAGGAGGTGGCAAAGAGCTATCAGCCTAGCACCTATGTAGAACTGGAGCAGAAGCACTGGAAGGTGGGAGATGTCGTAGAAATCGACATGCCATTCAGCAAGCATATCGAATATGGTGCCGACAAGCTTTCGAGCGATGTGGCAAGTCTGGACGGTACTCCGCTGAAGACATCCTGGGTAGGAACCCTGATGTACGGACCATTGGTGATGGCAGGTACTGGCGCACAGACCTGGAACCAGGCTACGCTGAACATCGACTCCAAGTTGAGTAATATTACCGTGGGCGAATCGAACGGCGTGACCACAGGTGCGGGAGCCAATCTCCTTACCCTGAAGCTGGATGGCAAGGAATTCCAGCCTGATTATTACCGCAACGCCAACAGCACCCACTACTACCGCATCAACCTGACCGATGCCAAGAGCAAGAAGAGCAAGAAGGTGAAGATAGATTTCACCGAATTGAATTCTCTCCTGAATCTTGCCGCAGAGCGCAAGGCTGACCAGGAGAAGTGGAATGCCCTCTCTCAGAAGGTTCCGGAGTATGCTCCATGGGCTCCGTTCGGCTATGGGCGCATGCAGAAGGTGATGGCTCAGGCACAGGAGCTGGTGGCAAAGGGCAAGAAGAAGGTAACCCAGGACGAACTGGAAGGCACTACTGCCATCCTGAACCGTGCCATCAACACGATGCGACCTGGCAACCTTGCCGAGATGGAAGACCTCCGGGAACTCTCCGGTCTGCTTCGCCGTGCCGGTTGGCCGGATGACAACACCAGCGAGGAACTCAAGGAAGCCATCAGTTATGGCAGAATGGTTCAGAAATACGTGACCGACGGAAGTGGAACCCACGACATGATTCATGCCGCTGTGGGAAAACTGAAGAAGGCGATGAAACAATAAAGAAGATATAGAAACAACAAAACAATAAAACATTAAAGACAACAAAGACATCATTTAGAATAAACAACATTTAAGAGTAACAAAATCGGCTTAAAAGACGAAAATATCGTCTAAATCGCCAGGTTTGGACGATATTTTCACTTTTTTAGACGATAATGTAGCATAATATACAAAATATTTTGTTACTTTGCAATCGAAATTTTTAAAAAACAATTATCAACCTAACAAACAATAGAAATGAGACAGACACAAAACATTTCAGGCTTTGTACATAGTCAAGCTTATGTAAAAGCCATCGCGTGTTTGGTCCTTGCATGTGGGGGGGCATTACCTACTCTAGCAGCAAGTGAGACCTCATCAAGCCCAAAGGTAGAAAATGTTCAGCAGAACGAAGTTACCATAAAGGGTGTAGTAAAGGATGCCAATGGTGAAGCCATCATTGGTGCGAGTGTAATCGAAAAAGGCAACGCCAAGAATGGTACAGTTACCGATCTTGATGGTAACTATACCTTAAAAGTAAAGCGTGGCGCTACCTTAACAATCTCCTATATCGGATATATTAGTCAGGAAACCAAAGGCGGTGACGTGACACTTCAGGAAGACATGAAGTCTTTGAACGAAGTAGTCGTTATCGGTTATGGTACCCAGAAGAAGGGTGATATTACTTCAGCCATTACCAGTATTAAGGCGGAAGACTTTACAACAGGTAAAGTAAAGGATGCTGCCGAATTAATTAAGGGTAAGGTTGCAGGTTTGACTATTGCCAATGGTTCAGGTGACCCTAATGCAGAATCTACTATCCGTCTTCGTGGTGTAATATCCTTGAATGGTAGCAACACACCTTTGGTTCTTGTAGATGGTATTGAAGGCTCTCTTAGTACTGTAGCTCCTGAGAATATTGCAAGTATTGATGTTTTGAAGGATGCTTCTGCTGCTGCTATCTATGGTACTCGTGGTGCTAATGGTGTTATCATCATTACCACTAAAGGTGGTCAGCGTGAGTCTAAGACAGAAGTAAGCTATTCTGGCTATGCTTCTTTGTCAGCTTTTGCCAAGACTCTTGATTTCATGGATGGAGCAGATATCCGCGAAGGTAAGACGGATTTTTCGGATAAAGGTTATGATACAGATTGGTTGGATGCTATAACTAGAACAGCATTTAGCCATAATCATAATGTGTTAATTCATGGCGGTAACAAGACTACTACTTATTCAGCAGATTTTACTTATCGTAAGGATGAGGGTGTCTTTTTGGATACCTATAATGAAAATATGAAGGCAAGTTTCGACTTGAGCCATTGGATGCTTAACGATATGGTCAAGATTCAAGTAAATCTTTTGAAAACATGGCATGAGAATGGTCCTATCGATGCTGCTGGTCAGATGCTATATCGTCAGGCTATTATCCGTAATCCTACTGAGCCAATCTATAATGCTGATGGTAGTTATTGCGAGAATTTTGGCGTAAACTACTATTATAACCCATTAGGAATCATCAAGGAGCACAAGGGACAGTATAAAACAGAAACTACTCGATATACAGGCTCTCTTACTTTCGAACCAATTAAGGGCTGGCAGACTAAGGCTATGTTCTCTACTGATCGTTTCAATAATCATGATCAGACTTATTATACTTCTAAGTATTATAGTCAGGCTTCCGAAAACCATACTGGTTATGCTTCTCAGAACTATGCTACAGGTCAGACCGATAATTTCGAGTTGACAAGCAATTTCAACCATCAGTTTGGCGAGCATCGTTTTAATGCGCTTGCTGGTTACAGCTATCAAGAAGACACATGGTATGGATTCAGTGGTAGCAACTATGATTTTCCTACCGATATGTTCGAGTATAACAATATGTATATCGGTGCAGCTCTTAAGAATGGTAAGGCGGGATTAAATAGCTACAAGAGCGAGTCGAAGTTAATTGGTTTCTTTGGACGTATCAGTTACGGCTATGCTGATAGATACAATATTCTTGTCAGTGTTCGTCATGAAGGCTCTTCTAAGTTTGGAGCCAATCATAAGTGGGGAACTTTCCCTTCTGCATCACTTGGATGGACTATCAGTAATGAAAAGTTTATGAAGGATGTAAAGTGGGTGAACAACTTGAAACTTCGTGCTGGTTTTGGTGTTACAGGTGTAATTCCTAATGATCCTTATCAATCATTGACTCGTTGGACATATGGTAGTAGCACTATAAATCCTACTTATTATTACGACAATAACAAATGGAATCTTGGTTTGATTGTAAACTCAAATCCAAATCCAGATTTGAAGTGGGAAAAGTCAACAGAGTTCAACATAGGTTTGGATTGGAGCATCTTGGGTGAGCGATTGAGTGGTACTATAGATGTTTATAAAAAGACCACAAAGGATATGCTTTGGTGGTATGATGTACCAACCCCACCAAACTACTATAAGCAAACTCTAGCCAATGTGGGTGAGATGCGTAACCAAGGTATTGAGGCTTCTGTTACGGCAATTCCTGTTCAGACAAAAGACTTTGAATATAAAACAACTGTTACAGTTTCTCATAACTCAAATAAGTTGATCAGTTTGTCAAATGATCTTTATGAGACAGCCAATCAGCGTGATGAGGCTTATTTAGGTGAGCCAATTTCTATTTCTACACAGCGATTGGAGGTTGGTAAGTCTATTGGAAATTTCTACGGAATGAAATCTGTGGGCGTTTCTGAGAATGGATTGTGGATGATAGAGAATGTTGAGACAGGAGAGGCTGAGGAGTTTAAAGACAATATGTTGTCTAATGACAAGTATCGTCAGTATTTAGGCAATGCTCTTCCTAAGGTGTATATGGGATGGACTAATGCATTCCGTTACAAGAACTTCGACTTGTCTTTGCAGTTCACTGGTCAGTTCGGGTTCAAAATCTTGAACGAGGCTCGTTGCTACTACGAAAATAACTCTATAGCATACAATCGCTTGAAGTCGGCAAATGATGAGCCTTACGGATGTGGATATAAGTTGTCTTCTGCACAAAAGCAGACTTTTGTCAGCTACTATCTGGAGAATGGTGATTTCTTGAAATTGAGTAGTGCAACTTTGGCTTATAATGTGCCTCTTAAGGAGAATAAGTATGTAAAAGCTGCACGTGTTTATCTTTCAGGAACAAACTTGTTTACTATTACAGGTTACAAGGGGTTGGATCCTGAGTTGACTAATAGTGATGTGCAAGCTTCGGGTATTGATTGGAGAGATAAGTATCCGTCTATTCGTACCTTTACATTGGGAGTCAATCTTACATTCTAACAAATTTAAGCGTTATAGATATGAATACTAAATTTCGTAATATATTATTTAGTACAATGCTGGGAGTAGCAGGATTGGCTACTACAGGATGTACCGATTTGGATGAGCATTTGTATGATACAATTGCTACCGAAAACCATGAGTTTACCAATGAGGAAATCATGGCTATGTTCGGTCCCGTATATAGCAGTTTGCGTGATGTATATTGGGGATGGTATAGTTATGCCGATATGATGGACCAATCTTCTGATGTTTGGTGTATTCCTTATCGCATTGGTATTGGTTGGGGAGATCTTTATGTGTCTATGCATAAGCACGAGTTCCATTCACAGATTGCGCATTTTAACGATACTTGGACTCGTAACTATGCAGGTATCAATGCTTGTAATAAGTTGTTGGGATATCAGCAGATTCAGGAGAATCCTAAGTTGGTGGCTCAGTTGAGAGGCTATCGTGCCTTGTATTACTATATACTTTTTGACTTGTTCCGCAATATTCCTTTGGATACAGAATTTGAGCACCCTGATGGTTGGTTACCAGAGCAAGCTAAGCCGCAGGAGACCTTTGATTTCTTGGTCAAGGAATTAAATGAGATTGCAGACGATTGTGGCACAACTATAGAGATGGGCAAGCTCAACAAGTATGCCATCCATATGATTTTGGCCAAAATGTACTTGAATCATAATGCTTGGTTCCAGGATGATTCCGACAATAGCTGGTATGGTAAGTGTATAGATGAACTTAATCAGGTAATAGAGGGTCCTTTCTCTTTGGCTTCTGCATATTCTGCTAACTTTATGGATGATATCTCGGGCTCTCCTGAGATAATCTTTGGTATACCATTCGAGAATAAGTATGCTTCAGGTAATTATATGGCAAATATGTGGATGCACGTAGCTGGTAAGGCAACTTGGGGCTTTGATGGTTGGGCAACAGGTGGTGCTGCTGTGATGCCTCAGTTCCTTGATACTTATGATAAGGATGACTCTCGTTTTAAGGATTGTTGGACTGGTGGTCAGCAGTATGATGCTTCTGGTGCTCCTATTTATTATGATGGTGAACCTTTGGTTTACACTAAGGAGTTACATAGTATTGATAATCCTGGTTGTTATCCTTTCGAAAGCTACCGTTTAGTGAAGTATGAAATCAAGGGTGGTGAGTATGGTTCTTCATATGATGATGTACCATTCTTCCGCTTGGCTGATGCTTATATGATGAAGGCTGAGTGCTTGCTTCGTCTTGGTGGCTATAAGGGCGAAACAGAGCAGACTGCTGCAGATTTGGTTACCAAGGTTCGTGAACGTAACTTCTTGAACAACCCAGAGAAGGCAAAGGTGACCGTAGAGAAATTGAAAGGTGGTAGTGTGTATGCATACGGACACCGTGAAAACCAAGGAAAAATGGGTGAGGCTGACAAATGGATTATTACCAATGAAGGTGGACAAGACATCGAATTCGGTGGATTGCTTGATGAACTGGCTTGGGAATTCGTGGCAGAGCATCATCGTCGTCAAGACTTGATTCGTTTCCATATCAAAGGGTCTAGCGAGAATGTCTATAATGGCAAGTCATGGTTCTGTAAAGATGCAAATCCAGATAAAACAGACCGCCATAAGGATATCTTCCCTATTCCAAAGTCGGCTTTGGATGGCAACCCTAAGTTGAAACAGAATCCTGGTTATGCTGATAATAATCAGTGATAAAGTTATAAACTGAAAATAATAAAACAATATGAAAAAGATATTTTTATATACAATGTTAGCTTGCATGACCGTATCATTCGGCTCATGCAGCGATGATCCGATGGATGCTACCGAGAAGCATGTATATGGAGAAAATGAGAATCCGTATTTGCGTACTGATGCTTCTGCAACGATAGCATATACAGCAGAGTTTAGAGAAGGACACATTGCTTCTCAAACTATTAGCTTGACTGATTATGCTGAAGTTATTCAAACTAAGCTAGGTATGACGGTAGATGACTTGTTGTCTGCATTGGAAAGTGGAAAGACGGTGTTCTATAATATCAATACGGCTCGTGGTCAGTGGAATAAAACTGCTCCAACAAAGGGAAGTACTGGTTGGTATTATGATGCTGATGGCTTAATCTGTGAACAGGCTTCTGGAGTAGCTAGTATAGAACTTGATAAAAGCAAGAAAGCTTTAGTAGTCGAGGTTCCTGATAATTCTACAGCAGGTTTGTCTATTGCGGAAAATGTAGGTTTTGCAATTAATAATGGTCAGAATTATGATGATTATATAAGATTTAACATTCCTATATCTGTAACAAATCCTGGCTTGGTAATCGCAAGCCTTGAACTTTCAAATGAGGCATTTACTCCTTCGCTTGTAGACTTTACAAAGTCGCAAGAGTCTATTGAAAAGTGTTTAGGAATATCCTTCTCTCAATTCTTGAAAGATATACAAGATGTAAATGGTCCTATAGCTATGTATATGGTTAATAACGAGACAGGTGAGTGGGATACAACATCTAGTTATACAGCTAATGGTCTGGGATATTGGGTAACTGACAAATATCAAGTTTGTAATTGGGGTACAGATGGTATATCCTACTATGCAGAAACTGATACCTCAAACAAAGGAGTAAATATTGGACATATTGGTGTTGCTTCAGGAACAAAGTTTGAACTTAACTTTGTATATGCTATGAAGGATGATCCTCAGAATAAGTTCATCCAATTCAAGGTTACTGCAACTGTTCAATAATTCTAATATAAAAAATGATAATTATGAAACATTTATTGAAAATCAGTCTTTGTTTTTTAGTTTTTGCTCTTATTGGAGTTTTAGGAGTGAAAGCGCAGGGGACAACTCAACCTTCGTTGGCTATTTATTATGGAGGACCTGTTGGAACAGAATATAGTTTTGTTAGCCCTATGTCTGGAGTGAGCGTAACAATTGATGATTCTTTTGTAAATCCTTGTAGTTATAAGAATTATCTTTATTTGGGAGAGGGAGTCATGCTAAACATGACAGTGAAATTTCCTTCTGTTTTTAACTATTCGAAAGTGAAAGTAACGGTTATTGGTGGATATAGTGAAACCTTTCCTGTTGTTGATCATGAAGCAAGTATAGATACTTATCTTCCAATGACAAAAGGACGTTCTATTTTTATAACTCAAGAATAAAAAGTTTCAGCCCAAGTAAGTAGATAATAGCTTACTTGGGCTGTATTTTTTATGATGCTAAAATATTATTGATTGAATTGTTTTAATATGTGTTGAGAATTCATTTTTCATTTCAAATATAGACTCCAAAGATTTCTGTGAAGCCGTGACCATCCGTGACTTTCCTATCAGAGATAAAGGTGTGTCATTACAGTAAAAATAAAGTTCTAGGTTGTCCAAACGATGTGAAGGTTGTCCATTGGCTAGTATGTGCAAGACTTCTAGAGGTGACAGGGTTGTCGGGGGCAACCATCGACTTAATGATTATAAGAAGAAAGCCTTTGATTTGCTGACATCAGAGCAAGGTTTGGAACATTGGAGCAAAAGACCGGTAGAGCCAGAGGCTACATTTGGACAAATGAAGTTTGACAAGGGCTACAAACGGTTCAGACATTTTGGCAGAGAGAAGGTTTATATGGACTTTGGGGTTTATGCCATATCTGCCAACTTGAAAAAACTATTAGGAATAAAGCGACATGAGTTATAAAACTCAAAACAGCTGATGAAGCTGTAAGGGATAACTATGCCCAATTGGGAACTAAAATGAGAAATCTACATCTAAGATAACCAAAAGTAAATATTATAAACATTTCGTTACTGGTGGCTGTAAAATCGAGATAAGGTTTACGGAAAATAATAGATAGAAAAAGGGTGCATCATGGACTTATGACACACCCTCCTTTATAGTATTATTATTGTCTAAACAAGTCTCTCTATTTCTTCAATAGAAAGTCCTGCTCCTTGAGCAACTTGCTCTTGTGTGAGCCCCATGCCGAGAAGACGCTTTGCGGTGGCCAGCTTTTCTTTGGCAACACCTTCTTCTCTGCCTTTTTCCTTCGCAGTATCGATCGAATTTTTAATGTCTCGGTAAGCCTTGAGGCTATCCTCGTATTCTCGTAGCTCTTGTTGACTGAATTTAGCGATTTCTGCTTCTTCAAACAACTTCGTGAAAATTCTCTCTTTTAAAGCTTTCGGTCGTTTGTCAAGGTTGGGTAAATTCTTGAGCACATAGAGCCATTTGTCATACAGAGTTTCTAGCTCTGTCTCGCTTTTATTGAATTTCGCAATCTCAATATACTTGAAAGAAAGCTTGTCGTTAAAGACCTTGAATGTCTTTTTGTCTAGCAGGCCAACATCGTGGTTGATTTCTTTTTGGTCGAAAGCTTCTTCCTTAAAATCAAAATTGAGCAACGCTACCGTGTAAACATGGGCTAGCTTGAAATTCCAATCCTGTCCTTTTGGTGCTTGCTCTCTGATAGGAAATGTAGAGTAGAAGAGAGAACGGTCTTTGAAATATTTCTGAAAAGCGTTCTGCATCTCAACAATGAACTTTTCTCCTTTCTCATTTTCACAATACACGTCAAAGATAGCTTTGCGCTCAGCGAAAACATCACCAACGTGCTCGCTATTGAGGTAGCGGACATCCTTAATGACTTGCTCTCCATCAAAAAGTGAATTTAGAAAGTTGATGAGCAAGTCTTTATTTGGCTTTGTTCCAAAGATACGTTTGAAACCAAAGTCGGTAAGTAAGCTGATATATCGTTCTTCTGATAATCTCATAATCTGTTCTTTTTTATAGAATTCTTTTGGCAAAGATACGACTTTTTATAATATCTTCCAAGTATTTTTGCATAAATCTATTATTTTGATGGTATTTTGGACGATTCTTTCAGTTAGTCTCATGAAAAAATAGTTATTTTGCAAGCGGCACTTAACATAAACTTATTTAAACATAAACGAAATGAAATGTACTAAACCCATTTGGCTGGTAGTTTGGATTCTGCCATTGCTCCTATTCACGCTGAATAGTTGTAGCTCTTCTAGTGATTCTCCTGATAGTCCAGAGAATCCTAAGCCTTCTGATGTGAAGTTGATGGATAAATCACAGATTGCCAACTATGACAAGTATCATTGTCCTGCTAACTGGAATAAAGGATTTGAAAAGGGACCTGACTACATGCTCCGAAGCGATGCCAAGTGGTCGTGGTGGAGAATGAAGCAGAGCGAGCACTTCTTTGTGTTCTGGGAGCCAGGCTTTGGAGATAATCCTAATGCTGAAGCTGTACCAGAGGCTTTGCGTGTGGATATTGATGACTTGTTGCAGAAGGCTGAGCAGTTCTATAAGACCAATGTAGAGAAACTCGGTATGGCAACTGTTGGTCAGGGAAAATCGGTTCTTGATAATCATAAGATGCAGATTTATCTCCTTTATCAGACTGATTGGCTTGCTACAGGTTCAGGCTATGATGACAAGATTGGTGCTCTTTGGGTAAATCCATCTACCTGCAAGCCGGTTGGTTCCACTATCGGTCATGAGATAGGACACTCTTTCCAATATCAGGTTTCTGCCGACAAGCTCTTCACGGGTGAGGTGCAGACAATGGATAATGGTGTTGTGCCTGCCGGTTTCCGTTATGGTTTTGGTGAAAATGGTGCAGGCGGTTGTGCTTATTGGGAACAATGTGCCCAGTGGCAGTCGTTCCAGGATTATCCTAACGAGTGTTTTGACCAGGACGCTCATTATGCTGTTTGGCTCAAGAATCATCATCGCCACTTCAACCATGAGTTCATGCGTTACGCAAGCTACTGGTTCCAGTATTGGTTTACTGAAAAGCATGGCATCGAGTCATACGCCCGTATCTGGAAAGAGAGCAAATATCCGGAGGATCCTCTCCAGACTTATATGCGCATCTATTGCAACAATAGTCTTGATGCACTCTACAAGGATTTGTATGCGTATAGTGCTCATTGTGCTGACTATGATTTCAAGGCTGTGCATCAGTATAAGAAGGAGGCTGCCATCAATTATTCTACCAAACTATATAAGAACGATGGCTATTATCAGGTGGCTTATACTAACTGTCCTGGTACAACAGGTTTCAATCTCATCCCGCTGAATGTTCCTGCTTCAGGCAAGGTAAGTGCTACGCTTGAGGGCTTGGCTCCTGGTTCTGCTTTAGCAGCTGGTGATCCAGGTACTGTGGTAGATGGTGATGGTAATGGTAATGCCAAGAGTACTGTGACCAAGTATAATTCCCAGAGCAATACTCAGCAGAATTATCGTTATGGTTTTGTGGCTATCACCAAGGATGGCAAGTCGCATTATGGCGAGATGCATACAGGCAAGAAGGGCACAGCAACCTACGAAGTTCCTGCCAATACTGAGCGTTTGTACCTCTGTGTGCTAGCTGCTCCTGATAAGTATAATCGCAGCGCCTGGGATGATGATGAGACCAATGATGAACAATGGCCTTATCGTGTGAAGTTCTCGGGTACAGACTTGCTGGGCAACGTGACGATACCTGAAGGCGATCCAACAGATTTGGAGACTTCACTTGAGGTAAGTCTTGATGCAAGCAGCGAAAGCTATCCTCTGCATACCTTCAATCTCTTGAATGATGGTGTCATGGAGAAGATGGCAAAGGCATTCAAGTTGCAGCCTTCAGAGATAGCAAGTGCTACATTGGAGGCTGGCGTTGTGACAGCTGATGGCTTCACGGGTCCTACTGATGGCAAGGTGGCTGTAGGTTTGACAAACCCTGACGGTTCAGTATCTTATGCATACTCTGCTAATGGTATCGGATTCTGGATTGCAGAAGATGGTTCTGCCGGTGTTTGGGGAGACGGCACGAAGATTTACTTCGAATATGATGCCGGTGGCTACGCTCTTACTGTGGGACATAAGCCTGGTGCTTCTGAAAAGGGTAAGACTTATACCATCAAACCAACGATGGTTTATAATAAAGGTGGCAAGCTCCATAAGGCTGTTATTACCATTAAGATGAAATTCGCATAATTAATATAGTTAGTTCCGTTGCTGACGTAAAACTTTTGTTTTGCGGAATGCAACGGAACTTTTTTGTTTCTTTGCTTATATTGACAACGCTCTCGTTTCTCCTGTTTAATACGTACATATCCGAAGCGTAAGGTGTATTGTCTTAATACTCTATAACTCATTACTTAAACAGTCATACTTCCACGTTTATTTGGCTTGAACATCTTGATTTGTGTGGTTGCTGCCATATGCCGGCAATCACACGAATCTAATTCTTTAAGGTCTGATGCCATCTATCGCAAGCTTTTCAACAATGATATGCAGTATCTGATAGAGTGTAGTGAGAAAATCGTGAGGGATACCCCCAAATCGTGATGGATAGCGTGATGGATATTTCCGTTTTCGAAGTATCTATCACGCTATTCAAGAGTCTGTATATTAGTATATTAAGATGTGTAATACATATAAATCGTGATGGATGATAGATTATTACATAAAATTTGTTCATATGAAGACTGCGCTGGGTTACTGATATGACTGCATCGGGTTACAGATATAACTGCATCGGGTTACAGATATGACTGCATCGGGTTACAGATATGACTGCATCGGGTTACAGATATGACTGCATCGGGTTACAGATATTACTGCGTAAGCTAACGGAGCCGTATCCGTAGGCTTATCGAGACGTCTGCATCAGCTAACTGAGACGTCTGAACTCGCTTACTGAACTACTTGAGGTGCTTGGCTGAACAGCTTGAATTGCTTGGCAGAAGTTTCATATTCTCGTAGCTCTTGTTTGAAACCAAAGTCGGTAAGTAAGCTGATATATCGTTCTTCTGATAATCTCATAATCTGTTCTTTTTATAGAATTCTTTTGGCAAAGATACGATATTTGTATCATTTTAGACGATATTGCGAGCGTTTTTGCAAGATTATCAGTACTTTTGTGGCGAAATAATAAATAACGCAAAAATCATAACCGAAATGAAACGAATCTTTTTATCGCTGATACTCACAGCGGCAACCTTGCCTTGGGCTACTGCAGTCCTGGCACAGCAGGACCCATCTGAGGCTCCTGCCACCAGACCCGTAAATCCTGTTTCTGCACCACAGAAACTCATCTTCGTACCGGACTCCCTGAAACCCTATGATTTCAATAAGGATGATGAGAGATGGTGCTGGCGACATAGTGCACAGACCCAGAATATCGTGTATTTCTGGGAAAAGCCGTTTGGAGATAATCCGCAGAATCCTCCTTCGCTCGAAGGTAAGCCGATGAAATTCGACCTGGGCAATCTACAGACTCAGGTAGAACGGTTCTATCGTTTCTTCCGTGACACCCTGAAGTTCTCTCTGCCGGGCAGCATCTGCGACAAGTATAAGATGATGGTGATGGTGAACTATTCGCTGGAAGGAACCGCTTACGGCGGAACTTACGATGACTTTATCGGAGCGCTCTGGGTAACACCTAACCGTATTCAAGATAAGAAACTCAACTGTTTGGCTCACGAGTTGGGACACAGTTTCCAACTTCAGATTATGGCAGACAAAACGGGCGAAGCCTGGGGAGGAAGTGGCTTCTTCGAGATGACATCCCAATGGATGCTCTGGAGAGTGAATCCCGACTGGATAACAGATGAGAAGTATCATTTTGATGCCTTCAGACAGCTTACCCATAAGGGTTATCTGCATCTGGACAACATCTATCATTCGCCATACGTGATAGAATGGTGGGCAGAGAAACATGGATTGGAAAGCATCGCCCAGCTCTATCGGGAAGGAAAAGTAGGAGAGGACCCGGTTGTTACCTACAAGCGGAAGTATAAGATGAGTCAGAAGCAGTTTAATGATGAGATGTTCGACTGCTATCGTCATCTCGTGAACTTCGATTTCGATTATGCCCGTAAGGAGACCCGTCCTTATGCCTGCACCTTTGATACCAGGATGCTGAAGCAGAAGAATGGTTATCTCCGTCCGGATACAGCTTCAGTTCCTGAGAACTATGGTTTCAATGCCATCAAGTTGGAAATCCCGAAGGCTGGCAAGAAGGTTACAGTAGATTTCAGAGCCCTCGATGCCGAGGGTAAGGTGTTCAAGGCATCCAAGGACAAGATGGCACGAACCATCGGTTACCGTTATGGTTTGGTGGGAGTAACTGCCGATACCGATGAATGCATCTACAGCCCGATGGGCGAAACGATGAATGGAAAGGTTTCGCTTGTGGCTCCAAAGTCCCAGCCTCTCAAGGCGCTCTATCTCGTGGTGATGGGTGCTCCTGCTAATCATTCGCTCGATCCTTCTTCCCGCCGATTCCCTTATGAGGTTAGAATGAAGTAAGAGTGAAGTACGGATTGGATAAGAATCATCTGCTTAAAATAAAAATATCATCGCTTATGAAGAATAAGACTTTTATAAAGAATAAGACTTTATTTGCTGCATCCCTCGCCTTGATGATGGCGTTGCCGATGCAGGCACAACGCTTTGAAGACAACTTCGAAGATAAGACGCTGCGACTGGATTACATCGTGGCGGGCGATAGCGTGAACCAGGCTATCTATTTCGAACAGGCTTACAGCAACCCTACCTGGGCGGGCAGAAAGACAAGACTGGATGAGAAATTCCTGAACGGAAACGGACAGGTGACCGTGTATGAGCATGGTACCAACAAGGTGCTCTATGTAAACACCTTCTCTACACTCTTCCAGGAGTGGCAGCTCACACAGGAGGCGAAGCATCTGCAGAAATCATTCGAGAGCAGTTTCCTCGTGCCTTTCCCGAAGAAGCCGGTGGATGTAAGTATCACCCTGAGCGATACGCATCAGAAGGTGACCGCAGAACTGCGCCATACCATCAATCCCCAGGATATCCTCATCCGACCATTGGGCGAGAATGGCATCCCTTACCGCTACATCGTGAAGAGCGGAGAGGCTGCCGACTGTGTGGACCTCGCCATCATCGCCGAGGGTTATCGCCAGGACCAAATGGATAAGTTCTATCAGGATGCGCAGCGGGCTGCCGATGCCATCTTCGAGCGCGAACCATTCGCTTCGCTCAAGTCGAGATTCAACGTAGTGGCAGTTGCGGCTCCATCGCTCGATGAGGGTCCTAGTATTCCGCACGAAGGGAAATGGAAGAACACGATGGCTTGCTCTCATTACGATACTTTCTATTCGAACCGTTATCTCACCACGAGCAAGATTCATCGCATCTATGATGCCTTGAGTAATGTGCCTTTCGAGCAGATCATCGTATTGGTGAATTCTCCTACGTATGGTGGCGGCGGCATCTACAACCAGGTTACGCTTTCCACCTCTGATCATCCAACCTTCAAGAAGGTGCTGGTGCATGAGTTCGGTCATGGCTATGCGGGCTTGGGTGATGAGTACAGTACCGATGAGTACGACCCGATGTATCCTAGTGATACCGAGCCTTGGGAGCCTAACCTCACCACGCTGAAGGATTTCCAGAGCAAGTGGGCGGATATGATGCCGAAGGGCGTGAAGATTCCTACGCCGCTTGCCAAACTTCCGGATCATAAGAATATCAGAAATGAGAAGGAGCAGAAGAAACTCAACGAAGCCGTCTTCAAGATTGGTGTGTTCGAGGGGGCGGGCAACCAGAGCAAGGGATGTTACCGTCCGGCACAGGTTTGCCGTATGCGAATCAACGAAGTGGATGATTTCTGTCCGGTTTGCCAGCGTGCCATCCGACGCATCACAGATTTCTATACTGGGAAATAATATTTTCCTAACTGGAGAAAAATACTTAAGAAGTCAACATGTAAAAAATCAAGCATAATGAAAAATCAGATTTTAGCTCTTTCGCTGTTGAGCGCAGCTTTGGCGATGCCGGCAGCTACAGCTTCAGCACAGGGCACATTAGAAGATTACAACAGAGCCTATGCGCTGCGTCATCAGTTTTCAGCCGATTCCGTGTTCCATTGGACACGCTCATCGGCTTGGTGCGACTCCACCCACGTACTGCATTATCAGATTTCTACTCCTCAGGGCAAGAAGTTTGTATCCTATGATGCCGACAAGGATGAGATGAAGACTTATGATTCGCAGGAAGCGATGGAGAAGGCGCTGGGCATCAAGCCTCGTCCTGCCAACAAACCTCAGTTTGGCAGACGCCATGAGCGCCATTGGATGGAGGTAGATGAGGAGAAGGAGGCCTATCCGGTACTTTCGCCCGACGGCAAGATGGAAGCCTACATCGAAGGTTACAACGTGGTGGTTCATGAGGCAGGAAAACCTTATACCGAAGCCAAGCGAATCCTCACGCAGGATGGTACCATCGGCTGCTATTACAGCAACCGCATCCAATGGAGCCCAG
>ERZ1023822.170-NODE-170-length-21845-cov-73.640018_pt1 | contig 21845 bp, 16 predicted proteins | sample MGYA00380379_ERZ1023822 | MGnify/ENA primary metagenome ERZ1023822 (study PRJEB33179, sample SAMN07448988) | human gut metagenome | biome: Human-gut; feature: Human associated habitat; material: Faeces | host: Homo sapiens | place: India: Bhopal | collected... | reverse complement strand
GCTTGGCGATTGCAGGTATTCCTCCATTCGCAGGTTTCTGGTCAAAGGATGAGATCATCTCAGCATGCTTCCAGTTCTCTCCATTCATGGGCTGGTTCATGACCGTGGTTGCCGGTATGACAGCATTCTACATGTTCCGTCTCTACTACGTCATCTTCTGGGGACAGAGCTACTATGAGCTGGATCCAGAGAACCGTCGCAAGCCACAGGAGGTTCCATTCGTGATGTGGGGTCCATTGGTATTCCTCGCCATCATCTCTTGCCTCTGCGGTTTGATTCCTTTCGGTCACTTCGTATCTGCTACAGGTCAGAGCTACGATATCCATATCGACATGAGCGTGGCAACTACATCTGTGATTGTTGCTATCATCGGTATCGGTCTGGCTACTTACATGTATGCACCTAAGAAAACTCCATTGGCAGATGCTTTGGCTAAGAAGATGCCTAAGTTGCACAAGGCAGCCTTGAACCGTTTCTATATCGACGATGCTTGGCAGTTCTTCACTCACAAGATTGTCTTCGGTCTGTTCTCAAAGCCAATCGCATGGTTCGACCGTCGTGTCATCGATGGTACCTTCAACTTCATGGCTTGGGGTGCACAGGAGGCAGGCGAGACTATCCGTCCATGGCAGAGTGGTGATGTTCGCAGCTATGCTATCTGGTTCCTCACCGGTACCGTAGCATTGACATTGTGCCTGCTCGCACTTCTTTAATGAAAGTCTCACAATTAAGTAAATAGAAAAGAAATGAATTTAAGTATATTCGTCATAGTACCACTCCTGATGTTGCTCGGCCTCTGGTTGGCACGCAACGACAAGCAGGTTCGTGGTGTGATGGTAGCAGGTGCCAGCGTATTGCTCGCACTCTCCATCTATTTGGTGTTTGCATTTCTCGAAGCTCGTGAGACAATGCCAGCCGACCAAGCTCCGATGCTCTTCACCTACTGTGTGCCTTGGTTTGAACCATTGCACATCAACTATTCACTCGGTGTGGATGGTATTTCAGTGGTGATGCTTCTCCTGACTTCTATCATCGTGTTCACCGGTACATTTGCTTCCTGGCAGATGGAGCCAATGAAGAAGGAATACTTCCTCTGGTTCACACTCCTGAGCATCGGTGTATATGGCTTCTTCATCTCTATCGATATGTTCACCATGTTCATGTTCTATGAGGTAGCGCTGATTCCTATGTACCTCTTGATTGGTGTATGGGGTAGTGGTGCGAAGGAGTATTCTGCCATGAAGTTGACCTTGATGTTGATGGGTGGTTCTGCACTCCTCATCATCGGTATCCTGGGTATCTACTTCTACAGTGGTGCTCAGACCTTCGAAATCCTGGATATCGCTCACCATACCAATGGTGCTCACGCTATCCCTGAGAGCGTACAGAACGTGTTCTTCCCATTGCTCTTCATCGGTTTCGGTATCCTCGGTGCGCTGTTCCCATTCCATACATGGTCTCCTGATGGTCACGCAAGTGCGCCAACAGCCGTATCTATGTTGCACGCCGGTGTATTGATGAAGCTTGGTGGTTACGGTTGCTTCCGCATCGCCATGTTCCTCTTGCCAGCTGCTACTCACGGATTCTGGATCAAGGTATTCCTCGTGCTGACTACCATCTCTATCGTATATGGTGCCTTGTCAGCTTGTGTACAGACCGACTTGAAGTACATCAACGCTTACTCATCAGTATCTCACTGTGGTATGGTGCTCTTCGCTCTCTGTATGATGACTGAGACTGCTGCTACTGGTGCTATCCTCCAGATGTTGTCTCACGGTTTGATGACCGCCCTCTTCTTCGCCGTTATCGGTATGATTTACCATCAGGCTGGTACACGTGACGTTCGCTACTTGGGTGGTTTGATGAAGATTATTCCATTCCTCTCAGTAGGTTATGCAGTAGCTGGTTTGGCTAACCTCGGTTTGCCAGGTTTCTCAGGTTTCGTAGCCGAGATGACCATCTTCGTAGGTTCATTCCAGAATGCAGATACATTCCATCGCGTATGTACCATCATCGCATGTACCTCAATCGTAGTAACAGCGGTTTACATCCTGCGTTGTGTTGGTAAGATCCTTTATCAGAAGGTTCCTAATCCAAAGTTGGAGAAGCTTCACGATGCTACCTGGGACGAGCGTATCGCTGTAGCAGGTCTGATTGCCTGCGTTGCAGGCCTCGGTATGTTCCCACTCTGGGCAGAGGAGATTATCATGGACGCTGTAGGTCCTATCTTTAGTGTAATCATGTAATAAATATCAGAAGAAATGAATTACAGTCAATTTTTAAATATGATTCCAGAAGCTACCCTGATGGTAGTTCTGTTGATCACTTTCATTGCTGACTTCTGCAGTTCCAAGAGCGCAGACCGTAAGTGGTTCAATCCTCTGGTATGTCTCTTGATGCTGACTCACATCTGTTTCAACATCTACCCTACAGAAGCCGCAGAGGCATTTGGCGGCATGTACACAACAGGTCCTGCTGCCGGTGTCTTGAAGACTATCCTGGCTCTGGGTACCCTCATCGTGATGGTACAGGCTAAGGAGTGGTTGAGCCGCAAGGACACAGCCTTCAAGGAGGGTGAGTTCTATATGTTGATTATCTCTACCTTGCTCGGTATGAACATGATGGTAAGTGCCAACCACTTCCTCCTGTTCTTCCTCGGCCTCGAAATGGCATCCGTGCCAATGGCTTGCTTGGTAGCATTCGATAAGTACCGTCACAATTCTGCCGAGGCAGGTGCCAAGTTCGTTTTGACCGCTACTTTCTCTAGCGGTGTGATGATCTACGGTATCTCTCTGCTCTATGCAGCTTGCGGTACTTTGTACTTCGAGGATATGGCTAATGTCATCACTGCGTCTCCATTGACCATCGCTGGTATGGTATTCTTCTTCAGTGGTCTGGGCTTTAAGATTTCCTTGGTTCCTTTCCATTTCTGGACAGCCGATTCATACCAGGGTGCACCAACTACTGTTACTGGTTATCTGTCAGTAGTATCTAAGGGTGCTGCAGCGTTCACACTCTGCGCCATCCTCATGAAGGTGTTCCAGCCAATGGTAGAGTACTGGACCGTGTTGCTTTACATCGTGATTGTACTTTCTATCACAATCGCCAACCTGTTTGCCATCCGTCAGAGCGACCTGAAGCGTTTCATGGCATTCTCTTCTATCTCTCAGGCAGGTTACATCATGCTGGCAGTGGTAGGCAACTCAGCGATGAGCGTTACAGCCCTGACTTACTATGTATTGATTTACGTAGTAGCCAACCTGAGTGTCTTCGCCATCATCTCATCTATTGAGGAGCACAACAACGGAACTGTTCAGATGGACAGCTACAATGGTTTGTACAAGACCAATCCACGTCTGGCATTCCTGATGACTTTGGCATTGTTCTCATTGGGTGGTATTCCTCCATTTGCAGGTATGTTCTCTAAGTTCTTCGTGTTCATGGCAGCGGTACAGGGAGCTGATATCCATACCACCCTCGGTGGTTGGGCATACGGCGTCGTATTCATTGCCTTGGTTAACACTGTATTGAGCTTGTACTACTATCTGCTCATTGTGAAGGCAATGTTCATCAAGCACAGCGATAATCCGCTTCCTACTTTCCAGAGCGCATTCTCAACCAAGTTGGCGCTTGCTATCTGCACAGTAGGTATCGTAGCATTCGGTGTTTGTTCATTCGTATTCGACTGGATTTCAGTGGCAGCGAATGCATAAATCATCAATAATTTATAAAATCCCGGCAATCGGTAAAAGATTGCTGGGATTTTTTTTTGTTTTGTCTAAAAATAGCTGTACCTTTGCACCCCGAAAGAGGCATAGTGCCTCCATTATACATTATAAATTATTAATTATCAATTGAAAAATGGATAAGTTACCGATGAATGATGTTCCGATGCTCGTAAGCGCCATCAACTTCCTGCTTCGTGACCATGAGTTTGAAACACTCGATGAAATTTGTAATCACTTCAATGTGAACCGTGCAGCATTAGAAACCAAAATGGCTACCCAAGGCTTTGAGTGGTCAGAGCAGCAGAAGAAATTCTGGTAAACCCCACACGCCCAGAAAAGTATAGTCAGCACGCCCTGTAAGGGCAGAAGCTCCTAGCCCAGGGCAACACCCTGGGTAAAATAATTGCATTTAAAAACGCCCTGTAAGGGCAAAAGCTTTAAAAAAAATATATAAATTGTAAATTATTAATTAACTATGACTCCTCCTCGACCCTTGTGGAAGTCTGTACAAGACTATGTAATGATTGCGATAGGTATGATTTCCTACGCCATTGGATGGAACGTATTCCTCTTGCCAACCAATGTGACGGCAAGCGGATTGCCTGGTATTTCCAGTATCATCTATTGGGCAACCGGTTGCCCTGTGCAAATTCCGTATTTCATCGCCAACGCCACCTTATTAATATGTGCGTTCAAGATTTTGGGAGCTAAGTTCTGCGTCAAGACCGTTTATGCCGTCATCGTGGTAACCGCCTTGACCTCCTTCTTCTCCAGTCGTTTAGGCGATATTCATCTCTTGGAAAACCAACCTTTATGGGCTGCTTTCCTGGGTGCCGTTTTCTGCGGCTGCGGAATCGGACTCGGTTTCTCTGTTGGTGGAAGTACGGGTGGTACGGATATCATTGCCGCCATTGTCAACAAGTATCGCGACATTTCCTTAGGTAGAGTGATTATGATATGCGACATTTTCATCATCAGTTCCAGCTATCTGGTGGTTCATGATTGGGAAAAAGTGTTATATGGTTATGTGGTTCTTTGCGTTCAGGCATTCTGCATCGACCAGGTGGTGAACAGTCGCCGTAGAAGTGTACAGTTCTTCATCATTTCGCAGAAGTATGAGGAGATAGGCAAGCGCATCAATACTGATGCCGATAGGGGAGTAACGGTGGTTAACGCCAGCGGTTTTTATTCCGGTCAGGATGTGAAGATGCTCTTCGTGCTTGCCAAGCAGCGCCAGGCTCCAGCCATTTTCCGCCTTATCAGCGAGATAGACCCACATGCCTTTGTCAGTCAGAGTGCTGTTATCGGTGTTTATGGCGAGGGTTTTGATAAGATTAAGTACAAAGCCAAGAAAGAACACGGAGTTTAATCTTGACTAAAATATCCCCCATCCTGCTTGCAAAAATAGGATGGGGGATTTCTGTAAATCTTGTTTGTCGTTGATGTATTATTCTGGTTTTGTACCAAAAAATCCGATAAATTCATCGAAATCATGAAGAATCTCTTCCAGCTTAGGATTACTCTTTTGAACAATAATAGCTATGTAATTGTCAACTTCTTCATCTCTAAGAATTGAAATCTTAACACAAAATCGGTCTCGCTTATCGAATTCGTTGAACCATCTTGTAAAAAGTCGAGCTCGCATTGCCTGTCTGCTATCACCCGTTTCACATTGATATAAAAGAATGTCTGGATTCGTGAGAAAGAATTCCTCAATGATACATTGTATGGTCTCTTTAACTTTAGAATCGTTAGGAGAATTCTTTTTGTTTTCATTTAGAATACCGAATTCATACGCCTTTTCATTCTCCCAAATATTATTGTTTTCTACAAACTCTATTCTATACTGAACACCATAATCAGTTAAGAATTTATATGAACCATTATCTGTCCAGACCTTATAAGGTGAATGAAAATTGAGGCGAGTTAAGTTAAAGGCTTGCATAGCAGTCTGCAGCCTCCTTGCGTGCTTTGGCAAATTCTATTTGAGCCTTTGCTTCCATTTCCTTTTTACGTTTCACCATATCACGTAATACAGCAATTGCTTCTTCACGAGTTTTTATTTTAAGAGCCATATTTTATTATTTTAAAGTTCAACATCTAGTTTCGCCGCAAAATTACGCTTTTTTCTTGAAACGACCAAATAAAAAGCGGGAAAACTGGCTGATAGACATTCATAACTCTTTCTATCACATAATGCAAATCCCCCAGTCCGCAGTTTGCAGGTTGGGGGATGATTCTTCCTCTGGCATCGGTGCAGAGTACATCTACAATGGTATTCTTGTCCCCTTCGAGCTGGGGCACAAGTTCTGTAGGCAGATACTTGGTTTCGTGTATCTGCTCCTCGTCACTGAGTGGCTAAATTCTTCTCAATTTTATTGTATTTAACGGAAACTTAACTAAAAATACGTTTATCTGTGTTAAAATATAGTTAAATGGGGGGGGTAATTTGCAGAATCTAGATGAATATTATATACTTTTGCAACCAGAAATCAGTCTCCAAGTAATATACAAGGGGATTAGTTGACATAATGTTGAGGACCATTTGATAAGTCATAATAGGTTTATATTTGGTTAACAAAAATGTTTTATATTGCTTAAAAACAATGTTCTATATTGGTTAACAACAATGTTCTATATTGCTTAACAACAATGTTCTATATTGCTTAAAAACGATGTTTTATATTGCTTAAAAACGATGTTTTATATTTCTTGACAACAATGCAACAGTAAAATTTCGGATAAATAGTTAATATAGTAAGTGACAAATGAAAAGGATAGCAGTTTTGCTGTTTGTTATTTTGGCAATTAAAACGGCAGGTTACTCGCAAGATTTCGCCCTGAAGACGAACGGACTCTACTGGGTGACAACCACACTCAATCTGGGCGTAGAAAAGGCAATCAGCAACCAGGTAACCCTGGAAGCAGATGTTGCATACAACCCCTGGACATTCAGGGAAGACAAGAAGATGCACCTTCTCTTGGTGCAGCCAGAAATGAAATACTGGCTGTGCGAGAAGTACGAAGGTCATTTCGTAGGTATCCACCTGCATGGTGCTCAATTCTACGGAGGTTTTGGCAGCAAGCTCTACGATGGCTACTTGGCTGGCGGAGGCGTAACATACGGTTACGACTGGATTTTATCCCCTCACTGGAACCTGGAGGCAGCCATCGGTGTGGGATATGCCCACCTCTGGTACAAGCAAAGCCCTAACTTGCCCTGCATCAAGTGCCAGAAAAAGAAGAACGAGAACTATATCGGTCCTACCAAGGCTGCACTATCATTAGTCTATATCTTTTAAAAAAAGTGCACCATTTAATCACAAAGAATATTATGGATGATAGAATGAAACTCAAAATAGTATATCTGGCTATAGCTGGTATAGGTTTGGCTCTTCTGACGGTTATGTCTTCATGCAGCAAACAGAACATAGTAAGTGATAAAAAGATTACATGTGCTCCCGACTCCTTTATGCTCCTGCCAGATAGCAGCAATCAGGCTGCACTCAACCTTCAGGTTCATATCCCGAAGCATTATTTCTCGAAGAGAAGCCGTCTCTTCGTAATACCCGTATTGACAGACAGCGACAGCATAGTGGCTAAATACAAGCCTATAGTGCTGGATGCGCCTATCTACAGAAAGAAGATGGAACGTAAATGGGTGCTCGATAGTATTGCTGACCCATACGATTCTATTGCACAGAGAGTTACGGATACAAAAGTAGATTTATCCGTGTTATATAACGACACCATTACCCTGCCTGCAAACTTCCATAAGGGAAGCCTCGTGGCAGTGGCTTCTGCCGACGGATGCGGCGAATGCCGTGCCATCAGCTATACCAAGATAGCCGATGTGTTCCGTCCGGAAATCAAGAAGCAACTGCACCTCAACTGGATGATGCATACCTTCGAAATCAAGCCGAAGATAAGAGAAGGAAAGGGCGTGGCACGACTTGAGTTTGCTATCAATAAATATGATATTAATCTCAAGATGAGCAACAACCAGGCTGAGCTCGACCACATGTTGAGCGATATAGCTCCAGTGCTCAGCGACAGCCTCGCTACCCTCACTTCTTTGGGCATCTATGGTCTGGCGTCAGCCGACGGCTCGCTGAAGTTTAACACCCCACTTTCCCGCAACCGTGCCAACTCAGCCCTGAAGTGGCTGCTTGCGCACATAGAAAATGGCGACAAGGTGAAGAAGATAGCCCGTATCGGTTCACGCCCTGAAGGATGGCAGCCAGTATTGGATGCGATGGTGGCCGCCGGCGATGCCGACAGCACGATGGTGAAGAACATCCTGACCCGATATGCCAACTTCAACGATGATGTGCAGGAGCGCTATATCCGCCGCCTGCCTATCTGGAACAGCATCAAGAAGAAGTATCTGCAGAAGAGCCGTAGCGTGGAATACACCTACACATACATCATCAAGAACTTCACCACCGATGAAGAAATGCTGCAGATGTACGAGCTCCGCCCAGATGCCTTCAGCGAAGATGAGTTCCTGCATGTGGCACAGATTGCAGAGAGCGCAGAAAAGCAGAAGCAGGTGTATGAGACGACGTTGAAATATTACCCTATGTCGAAGATTGCAGCCAACAATCTTGCCATCCTACTCGAGAAAGAAGGCAAGGTGGATGTGGCTGAGATCATAGAATAAATAACAGCGTATGACAAGATTAGAATTTATCATGTATGGCATGGCACTGGCTATGTCATTAACCTCGTGCGTCCGTGAAAATCTGGACCAATGTCCTCCTCTGCGTATCAACATCGAGGTGAAAGACAAGAATTATTTCAATGTCGACCAGACTGCACCCGAAGAGAAACGAGATGAGAATCAGCCATTTAGGTCATTCGTTCCGTCTCTTTCCTATCGCCTGAACCGACTCAACGACGACGGCACTCAGCAGGTTGTCGTAGAAGAAAAAGGTTTCGGAGTAGAGGGTGATGGATTAACTTATCCTGTAAGCTTCGACCCCGACATGCCTTTCGGAAAATACGTCTTTACGGTATGGGGAGGTATGAAGAAGCGAGGCGAACTCGATCTGGGTAAAGACGATCTGTTGCTAGATCCGGAGCACAGTCAGGGCGATGATGTTTATCAGGCTTGCGATACCCTCGTCTATGATGAAAACCATTATTGCTATACCAGCGAGATGGAGCGCACCAAGGGAAAACTGGTTATATGGTCAGAGAATCTTCCTGCCGGGTATAATGTGATGGATACTGAAGTAAGCGATCTCTATGGAATAGTAAATCCAAGTTTCCAATATTCTGAAGAGACCAGCGTCTTTCAAGAATCGGAAATTAAAGCTGGCGCCAAGACCAAGACCTCTATTTTCCTGGCTCCTTCTTTCCAGAAGGAAGAGTCAGTGGTGGATGTCAATTTCTATAAGAATAGTGGCGAAGGCGGCAATCCATCTGTGTTGTCACCTGATGACGTGGAGGTAAGCATGGAGCGCAACAAAATTACGGTGCTGAGATATGTGTACGATTCCGACCGCAATCGCTTCACCATCTATATGAAGGTGAATGACAACTGGGAGGAAATTCACGGTATGATATTGGATTGATAATTAATTTATACTCAATTTTTAAATTTATAATTTATGAAAAAAGGTATGTTTTTTGCGCTTGCAGCAAGCAGCTTGCTGTTCAGCGCATGTAGCAGTGACGACGCTGTGGTTAGCACAGAGGGTCAGAATGAGACAGTACAGCAGATTGTATTGCAGGTAGCAAGTAGCGGTGATGGCTTGACAACACGTGCAGGCCGCCCATTGTATTCTTCACAGGCTTTGCAGACTATCCAGCATGTTCGCGTGTTGATTTACAACTCCGCAACAAAGGAAATTGTCAAAGACAAACAGTTGGATTGGAAAGAGAGTACTACTTATGACAATCATGGTCGCAAGCTTACTCTTACTTACAAGGGTGATGATAGACTGGGTGAAGGTAGCTACAAGGTTATGGCTGTAGGTTATAGCGATAACAGTGACTACATCTATGATTTGGATGTGGCAGGTAAAGATGCCCTTACTGGTAAGACTTACAGTAGTGATATCACTGCTACCTTGAAGGCAGGCAAAGTAGCAGAGGAAGTATTCGCAGGTGATGCAGCGCTTACAATCGACGCCAACAAGGATATTACCAACCTTACTTCTGGTGAAGATGATGGCGTAGCAGTAACCTTGCATCGTCAGGTAGCTGGTAGCTTCGGTTATTTCTGTAACATCCCAGCAAGTGTGAATGGCAAAGCAGCCGCAACCCTTCGTCTCGTAGTAAGAGGTAAGAATGATAAGTTGACTTTCAACAACTTCAACAGCTCATTCACAGATGCAGCAACCAGCACTATCAAGTATTATGTTAATGGTTCTACATCAACAGGTGCAACACTTGCTACAGATGCAAAGTTCAATAACAAAGAGGATGGTTATGTGCTCTACTCTATCAATTTGAATACATGGTTCCCTGGTGGTGATCAGAACAATGACGGTGTGCTGAATGCTGAAGATACCAACTGGAAACACCCTGATGGTGTAAATACTCAGGTTGTGAAGGGTTCTGTATTCGGAAGCAACTTCGTCATTCCATTTAAATACACAGAGGGTAAGAACACCATGGAGCTTCAGCTCTTGGATGCTGAAAACAATATCATCAAGACTTGGACCGTTTCTATCCCAACATCAGATTTAAATTCGAATAAAGCAAATGGAGCTACAGACGCAACTGCTTATATCTTCAACGTGGTTCGTAACCACATGTACAACTTGGGTGTGAAGACTTCAAATGGTACACCTGATCCAGATCCAACTAATCCAACTCCAAAACCAGATCCAGACAAACCAACTCCAGATCCAGGTAAGGACGAGCCAGAAGACTTGACCAAATCTCAGAACCTCATCTTGAAGGTGAACGACAACTGGGAGGTTATCCACAAGTTGGTGCTGGGTGATTAATCTTACTACGTGCTCATGATATAGGCAGTATTAAGAAAAATATATCCAAGGGATGCACAGTGCCCGCTATGGGTACTCGCATCCCTTACTATCCCAACATCACAATATTTAATTTATCATTCATTTTATACGTAATTCCCATTCAAATCGAATAGGCGAACATTGAAATCGAATAGGCGAACATTGAAATCGAATAGACGAATATGATGAGAAAATCTATAAAAAACAGTTTAAATATAATCCTCGCAGCCAGTCTCCTGGTCAGCTGCAGCGCAAGCAATGATGCGCCTGATACCCTCGTCGACGGCTCGCATGCCGTGAAGTTGAGCATGAGAGTGGGTGTAAGCGCAGGTGTCGTTACCGGCTCACGAGAACTTGATACATGGGATGGAGCACAGCAGGTGAATGATATGAGAATCTACGTCTTCAGATGCCCCGTAGAAAAGAAGGGCACCTCAGAAGAAGCATATACCTATTGCATCCCTATTGAAATGGAAGCAGCCAAGAAAGGTTACTATTCCGTTGACGCATTCAACAATAGAGAAGCCTACTATTCTGCCGAGCACCAGAACATGCCCGAGCAGCATCTATACACCTTCGAACCCTATCTGCAGAACGGCTACTACTACCAGTTTCTAGCCATAGGCAGAGATGATAAATACGCAACGAACAAAGTACTTACAGAACCCAAATTCACTGAAAACGTAACGAAACTGGAGGACGCAAGAATCGCCCTCACCGAGCAGGCAAAAAACAGCGCCAAACTCGGTATCCTCAATACCACAGAGCTGTTTAGCGGCATTCTGCAAGACGAGAATACCCCCGAAGAAGCCCCCGTTCTCGTAACGGAAGAGACGAAATACTTCCACCGCACGCTGACCGCCAGCCGTAACGTGGCTGGTCTGATGATTTACGTAGAAAACATCCCGGCACAGGTGGAGTCGAATGCAGCAGGCGACGTGAGAACCTTTACCTTCACGCCCACCTCTCTATCCGTTGTAGCCACCGGCATCACCACCGAAACGCTGATAAGGCAGAAGCAGGCACCAGCAGATGCTGATTCGTTGACTTATCAGACGTTGGGCACCATCGACCTCACCCCCTCAAACGGATGGACCGTAGATGCTAAAGAGAACATATTCAAGCGAGCTGCAGACTCCCAGAAAGGATGGAAGGCAAACAGCTACATGATAAGCAACTTCATGATGCCTACACCAGAGGGAAAAATGCAGAAAAGCAAGAACTCGGCAGAGAACGAGACCACCTTCTATCTGCATTACACGGATGGCACGCACCACAGGTACGACAACATCAGGAAGTCTACAACCAATGGCGACAAGTTCAAATTCCCTATCAAGGCAAACCACCTGTATTGCCTGGGAGCCAAGAGCAAGACCGTGAACCAGCCATACGACCTGAAGGAGTATTACGAGCCGGTGATGACCGACGTGACGGTTGAGATAGAACCAGCCTTCGAAAAAAAACATGTATTTGAAACAGAATAAACGTTACAAAACAGCATAAAACGGAAATAGAATATGCAGAAATTAAGATTTAGCATCTGTAAGATAAGCTCCATCAGGATGAACACCTTCAGGATGAACGCCATCAGGATAGGCATGGCGGTAGGGGTTTACTTCCTCCTCGCACTAGCCGCGGGATGCAGCAGCGATGCCGATCTGCCACCCTATCCAGATGGCAGCAATGGAGATGCAGGGATGGATCAGCCTTCAGAAAAGGACGACGAGATTACGACTGTTCCCTTCACCATCACTCTGGGCGGATTAAGCGGCAGCGATGGCAATGCCAAGCAAGATGGCAGAAACACCCGTGTAGCTCCTCCTGGTGCAGGATCCTCTTCCTCGTCGGGCACAATAGGCGAGGACAACGGATATGCCGAGACCGACAACGTCGATGCCGTAAGGCTGATAGCTTTTCGCCGAAGAGTTCAGAACAATGGAGAAAATACTGCAACCTATGATGCCGCAGTCAACGACATCCAGGGCTTCGAGTACGACCCTACCAACGACTGGGTGATTAACGGAAAGCCCACGTTAGAAGACGTCAAGAAAGACGATTATCTTTCGGGAAAGCCCCACAAGCACTATGTGGTAAAGGGCAAATTCGGCATCAGCAGGGGCTACGAATATCGCATCATTGCCCTCGCTTACAATAGCCAGGAGAAATCGCCCTATCCGCAGTATCAGGCAAACCAAGTGATTACCAATGATATGCTCAATATAAAAAAAGGCACTACATTTCAGGAGTTCAAGGCCACGTTTGCAAGTTACCTGGTCGATGACAAAACCGAAACCCCCAACAACTGGCTTGACTATCTGAAAAAAATAGCTCTCTCACTGCATAATGTAAAGTGCTTGAGCCGCCGGCTCATCACGGTGCCGCAGCTCTTCTATGGCACCCTCTACCAGCAGGGGGATGATACCCAAAATCCAATCATCTCTTCTGCTGATTACCAGAAAGAAAATCTGGGAAACAACACCCCTACGCCGCTTGTAGGAACACTCTATAGAGGCATGGCAGAAGTGGAGGTTCATATCACTCATGCCGCCCATTACGGCATTACAGCGCAGACGCAATGGTATTGCCTACTTGCCGACACCGTGCTTACCCAGATGCCTCTTACCAGCTACGACGGTTTTAAGCAGGGCAGTGTACCTATCAAAAAGTATTCAGAAAAGGGAGGCTCCTATACCGCCATTGCCTATGCCCCCTTCCCAGGTGAAGGCAACGAAGTGGTTCTCAAGGCATTTGTGCTGCCAGGCAAGACCCATCTTGCCGTGAGAATAGGCCTTAAAGCCTATCCTTACGCCCACAACTATAAGATAAAGGCAAAGGATATGATGTCTTCTGAAGCAGCCACGGGCGTTATCGTGGTAGATGGAGTCAGCAACCTCTTCTATCTGAGACGAAACCATAAATATGTCTTCACATACGATGAGCAAAAGACACTTACAGACGACGGACATTTGCTCAAATAAGATCAAGAGAATTATCAAGACGTTATGCTATGTTTTAAAATCAAACAGACAATGAAACTGCATTTTATATACAAAACTTTCATATCATTTTTGCTGGCATTCCTGCTGGCTGTGCCCGCCTCTATCCAGGCGGCACAACCCAAGGATGACAACACCAGTCCCTATTTCGAGAGTGCTGCCGTTAGAGACTCGTTCATAGAATGCAAGAAACCCATCTGGACCAACAACTGGGATGATCTGCCAACCGACAAGCAGCAAGACCATTTTGTGAAGTTCAACAATGACCCCAAATATGGCAACATGACATTCCGTGAACTGCGCAACCGCCGTGCCCTTACAGGCGAATCGTGCACCATTAACAAATTGATTGGTGTGGTAGGCGTAGGCAGCTGGGCAAAGGATATGGGCGCCCTTACCGACGATTCACTCGACAACTATGCACAGGTGAACTCCGTGGTACGAGCAGGGGTAACCGTAGACCCGATAGTAAGTGTAAAAGATATGGATAATTACTATTCCAAGGGAACGGTGGCAGGCTTTACCATCGTGGCTGGTTCGGGTAGCAGCGTGCTGAGCCTCGATGTAGTCAAGGCATTCTCCATCGGATTCTATCGCGACGGCAAACTGAAGGGCGTAAAGGCGGTGAGAGAAGGACAGGATGGTTCGGGAGTAACGCTGAAGCTGCTCCAGATACCGGGTTCCGACAACATCTGCGCTATGCTGACGGCAGAAAGCGACTGGCTCTTCGATGAAATCACTCTCGACTGCTCGGGCGGCATTCAGGCAGAAGTGGCGAATATTCTGAAAATCAAATATGCCTTCGTGGGCGAATCTACGGAGTTTACCGTCACCGATGGAGGCATCAAAAAATACAATGAATATTCGGAGGGCGACAAGCAGGTAGCGCTCAAAGAGATGAAAGGCTGGCGCCCTATTATCCTCGGCATCCCCCTGCCTTTCCTGGACAAAGATATAAAGAAGATGACAGATGATGATCTGGACAATTTCGCCACCATCGTCCCTCTTCTTGACATAGGTTACCAGGGCGGAGCCAAGTTTATGATGCAGAACGACAAGAACCCGCAAGGCGAAGCATTCGAGGCTGGCATGGAGGCTGGCTTCAAATACAAGATGGATGCCCTGCTGAGCCTCAATGCAGGAACATGGGTCAACGTGCTGCTCTTCGACCACAAGGGAAACAAGGTGCAGGAAGAAACGATTTCTGCCCAGGTGCTCCACCTCTCGCTGGTGCAGATTGGCGACGGAACGGTGAGCATCAAGGCAAAGGTGCCGTTTTCAGGATGCGAAATCAGATTCCTTACGGTTCTCGGAGTAGATGCAGGCGTCATCGGCATCCACTATGGATTCGTAAGAATGGCTCCAGATGTATCCCACCGGTGCCCCATCAATCCTACCATCAGCAGCAATGTCTGCAAATCGCAGACTTCGTTTACTCTCCGTTCTAATCCGAAAGTAAGCGTAACATGGGAGCTGACGGGTGCCTGGGATTTGGAAAATAACGATATTCTTGCCACTACACCTGTAAAGGTTACTGCCGATGGCCATGTAACCGGCATGCTGCCGGGCAAATATACCTTCAGGGCCACGGCTCAGGACGGATGTTATGATGAAACCACCATTACCGTAGGTGAATTCGGAAAGGGTGAAACGCTGTGCGGCAAACCGCTTATCAACGATACTGAAAAAGCCGTCTATGCTCTCTCCACCGACAAGCACGCTACCTCAGGTTCGCTGATTTCCATTTCCGACCTCCAAAATCCTCAGAATATTCTCAACAAGGATGATACTTCGTATGCAGAATACATCAGCGGTCTCAACCTGGGCAACAACCTGGGCATCATCGGTATCAAAAGAATAGAGAAGGGTAGTCTGATATATGATGCTACCGGCCGACACGAAGGTGAATCAGAGCCGGAAGCCGTCAAGAGAGCTCAACCTAAGCGCATCGGATTCGTGGTAGAAGCCACGGGAACGGTGCTGAACCTGCATGCACTGGAGTTCTTGCATATAAGATGCTATCATGACGGCGAGGAAATATATCGCCATCTGATAGACGAGAACAATGCCATCAGTGCCGATCTGATAGGTTCAGAGAAAGTGCAGAAAGTGAGATATTCCATCGAGGTGCCTTCCATCGACAAGAATGGAAAGCCAACCCAGATGGACGAGTTCCAACTCTGGTATTCGGGTGCAGTCAATCTGGGCGTTTCTAAACTCCGTATCTACTATGCCTTTATCGAGGAGGCTTCCGACGACTGTTCTTCGCCACTTGCATGTAGCAGTATGGTGATGTCGCATAATCATTCACATACTACCATCAATGCTAATGAAACCAAATTTGGCGGAGCGGTGAGTGTGGCTACTGTAGATGATAACTTAGGTTATCTGGTGGATGATGACTTGAATACCTATATGGCGGTTGCCAATACGGTAAGTCTGGGAGTTGGTCAAACATTCGCCGTAAAGATGGGTAGAACACTCGACTATCATCATCAGTTGGGAATTGTCATTGACAACAAGACTTTCCTGGCAGCCGTAGATGTAGGAGACTGGCTAACGGTAGAAACCTTCAAAGACGGTAATTCTACGGGAGATAAATTTACCGACTGGAAGGTGATTTCCGCTAAAGTAGCGGGTTATGGCGATAAGAATATCCTCTTCTTTCAGCCAAAGAAAGCGTATGACGAGGTGCGATTTACTTTAGGCAAAATTGTAGGCGCATTGGATGTGCAGAAATTCTACGGACTCGTGACACGTGGTGATATTGATAATGATGGTATTCCTGACTGTAAGGACAACAACTCGTGCGTAGATGGTGTAGACGATATCGTTGTCAACAATGTATGCGTAGGAGATAAGATTGTCGTAACTGCTACCGGATTGACCGGAGTAGATTATCATCTTTACTTCGGTGATAAGAATGCGGGAGATAATGGCATTGTGTCTCTGCATTCTACATCAGACACCAAGAACAATATCCAATATACCTACACCACAAAGGAGCCGGGCGAATATCAGCTCACCTTCTTCGACGGCAGCTGGACGCCACTCTCTTCAGTAGTATATCAGGTTCATCCATTACAGACCCGATGGCTTCCGAGTGCATCTACCAATGAATGGAACAAATGGGACAACTGGAGCGACGGTTCGCCTTACTGCTGCACCAACGCCATCATCTCGTCGGATGCCGATAACTTCCCAATGCTGGGAACGCCAGTGAAGCCAGCCGACTACTGCTGCAAGGACATCTTCTTCGAACCCCGTTCGGCGGTGGATAACGTGCCATCGCTCAACTATCGCAAGGCATGGGTAGAACTGGAGCAGAAGCCGAACCATTACTATCTGCTGAGTGCGCCGCTCAAGCAGATGTACACGGGCGATATGTTCATGCCTGCCGACACCACGAAGGCGAAATACTTCGAGGAGCTGAACGAAGAAAACTGGAAGGAACAGCGCTTCAACCCGAGCATCTACCAGCGCCTCTGGGCGGCTGCGCATAAGGGTAAGATTTATTCGCTAGACAGCAAGGGAAATCCGGTTTTGAAGGATGAAACGCTCGCCGTGAGCGAGGCCACCTGGTCGCACAACTTCAATGCCGTGGCGAAGAAGTACGGCATGGGTGAAGGCTTCTCTATGTGGATAGACAACGGCAATCTGCCGGCTACCAATAAGTTCAGTATCCGCCTGCCTAAGGCGCATAAAGAATATAGTTACTTCGTGGATTACGATCAGGAGAAAGTGGCTGGTGAAACAGTGACGAAAGATGCAAATAAGATAAACCGCTTCATCTACGAACGGGATTTTCCGGGCGACTTGACGATGGAATATAAGTATCTGTCGGAAGGCAAGGAAGTGACGGAGAACCGCACGGTATTCGTGGGGCAGAGCGAGTATCCGATTACGCTGAAATCGGATATTCCTACACAGACCTTCTTGCTGGGCAACCCATTCATGAGCCGGCTGAATATCAAGAAGTTCCTGGAGGTGAATGAGAACGTGAGCAGTGTGAAGGTGGAAGTAGAGAATGAATCGGGAGGCATGGAAGAGCAAACTGTAAGCAAGGTCGCTTCTACGGGCAACGCCACCACCATCGCCCCCATGCAGGCATTCTATGTTACCACAAATGATGAGCCGAGTACGCAAATCATCCTGCTGCTCACCCCAGAAATGATAGGTGGAAGCAAGAAGGCTACTGAGGAAAGTAAACCTGCTGAAGCCAAGGGACTGAAAGTGTGTGTGGAAAGCCTGAAGACGCGAAGCAAATCAGCAGCTATGCTGGTGATGGAGAATTCAGAAACTGCTTATGATGTTTCTGACGGTTCTTCTTTCATGAACTCTGTATTGGTTCCAACTCTTCTGGATAGTGAAGTGAAGTCACCTTTGAAGGTATTTGGTATTCAGCAGAGTCAGGCTTACGATATCCTTCCGATGACTGGCGCTACATCTTTAGGAATCTATCTGTCGCAAAAGGATAGCATCCGTATCGAGGTAAAACCTATTCAGGGTGTTGATATGAGCGGATATGTTCTCCATGATATGCTTTCGGGTGCCGATTATTCACTCGATTCTCCTGTCATTATTGCGGATGCCGAGACCTCGTTAGGCAGATTTGTTATCAGAAGCCGTTATGGAAGTACAGATGTGACATCTGTCGATACTGATCAGCGCATCAGTATAGTTCAGGAAGGTTCTTCTGTCCTCGTGCAATCTGCCAGCGGTCAGCTCAAGAGTGTCAAGGTCATAGACCTGAATGGCAGAATCATCAGCAGGGTACAGGGAAATGGTTCAAGGTGTTTAAAGGCGAGCATAGCCACAGGCATTCAAATCATACACATAGAATTGACAGATGGTAGCAGTAAGGACTATAAGATGATTTTTTAAGTAAGGCTGTACTGTGGTACAGCTAATATCTCTATCACACATAAGCAAATCCCCCAGCCCGCAGTTTGCAGGTTGGGGGATGATTTTTTCTGATCCCATTCCTATACCAACCGATAAGAATGGTACCTTCAAGAAGACACCATCTGGCGGGAGGAGTCAGCATTCGTCCGGCTCTCCCAGATACTCAAAGATTACAGCTACCTGTCGGGGCGAAAAATATTGGCAGCCAACCAGGTATCCCTGCTTCTTCAACTCATCCCATAAAGGAATGCAACGCTTGATCCAATCCATCAGATGGCGGCGAGCTGTCGCCTTGCTGGTGGCTTCCGGAAAAAAGAGCAAGCCCAATTCCGTCTTGCTATACATACGATTCGATATCTCCATAAGCAAACTTCATCTACGCATGATGATCCTTGAAAAAGCCATCCAAGGCCTTGGCTATATAGGCACCGGTTCTGATCTTTTTATGCTCCACTTCACATTTGTGCAGGTAATAATCCTTGCGGATAAACCAGTCGTTCAGCTCGCCTAGCATGTCGAGAGAAAGTCGGTTGCTCAACTTGATAGCACAGCTTTCTTCTACTTTGTAGCTGAGTATCAGTCTTATTTTCAATTTGATGCGGGCTACTACCAACTCATCCGGAATCTTGCCGCCACCCGTTGTGTCTCCAGTACTTCTGCGGTCGTGAAGCGTAAAGGTGATGTGATCCGGCATGTGGTGATGCTTCTTTTCTCCCTCTTCACGGAAGAAGGCTTGGTAGGTGAGATAGAAGTCGATGATGTGGTGATTGTAGAGGCGCTTCAGGTCTTTGCAGGCAAAGCGGATCGTCTTACGTTCCAGTTCCGACCACGAAGCATAGTAGTCTTTTCTGCCATGCATCAGCGCCATCAGGTTTTCAGGCTTGATCATAGTGTAGCCTTTCATCGCCCAGCAGTTGGAAAGGAGATAGAGCTTGATGCTCGATGCACTTTTGCACTTCTGAACTACATTCAGATCAATCTTGCTGGCACCCTTGCTGAAGCTGTAGAAGAATCGGAGCTGATTGTTGCCGAAGATGAACTTCGCCATCCATCTGCCCTGACGGTTCTTATATACCTCGCTCTCAAACAGGCAGTCGAAGAGGCGATAACCCGTCTGATTGCCCACCTTGAAAGGCAGTTCGATAGGTTTTCTCGGCATCTGGGTAATCACCTGTCGCAACTGGGCGCAGTGCTTGCCTCCGGTGATGTCCAGCTCGGAGAGCTTCATCTCCACAATGGTGTGACCTGCAGCCAGTTGCTCAGAAGTGAAATAGAATCCGTTGTGGCTCACACGCTTTGGGATGACGTAGTTGACAATCACCTTCTGTGCATGCTTGATGAGCTGCAACATAACTTTTAGTTCCACAATGGAATAATCATTGTGGGAAAGCCCTTGCACTCCTAAGAGTGTGATGATGTTCTTTTCTGCTGGTGCAGAAGGGAAAGGTTCGGCCGATAGGGTCGAGTCTGCTTTGAACTTAATACTCATTACTATCTTTACTTTAAGATTGTTAGCGACCTGTCCAGAACTGTGGGCGAATCGTAGTTGTTATTATTAAAGACGGCATGGAGTCAAAGTGGTCAAATAATACTGACTGAAGAAAACATTGACCTTAATAATAAGGTAATTGGCTCGTTTCATCAACTTTATCCAAATTTGCCTACTTCTCTTCCACGCCGTTGTTTCTGAATCGAAACAACAGGCATAGAATGCCCGGTAAGCATTTCAATTTGGATTCTCTAAAAAGGGGGCCAACCCTTTGTACTTAGAGTGTATTATTGAAGTTACTTACAAAAAGCTTTTCCAATACATTGTATCGGGATGAGAAACACGTTCTCTGAGCTTTACGAATGCAAAATTACAACTTTTTTCTGAAACGAACAAATTTTTTCTCAAAAAAAAACAGAAAAATAAAAAAAATAATCCTCCTCACGCATTACGTATGATGTAGATAGATATAAAACGTATTCATTTCCCCTATATATGTATAATGTATAAGGAAAAAATTTTGCGTAACTTTTTGAACTTCAGAATGTTGTAATGCTAGATGTTGCTTTGGTAGTGGCTGGAATTCTTCCGTTATTCTGTAATTAGCCCTGAGGGTATTCCAAACTTGCTCTGATAGTGGTATTATTTTGCGGATTTGCCCTGATTGTGATATGCTCTCTTTTCAGATGTCCATCGTTTTTATCAGTGATGGCTGTCGCTCCTATCAGCGATAGCCATCGTTCCTATCAGCGGTGGCTGCCGTTCCTATCAGCGATACCCATCATTCCTATCAGCGTGGTCTGTCGCTCCTATGAGCGATACTCATCTTTCCCAAGAGCGATTGGCGTGCCTGATAAAAGAGTGCAAAAGTGAACATAAGAAGGCGAAAGAGTGCAGAAGACGACGGAAGCGGACGAAAGTGTGCAGATGCCCCCTCGCCGGTTTCGTAACTTTGCCATTGCATTCGGGAAGAGTCCGATGCACGAACATTCTATCACAATTTAAATTTTTAGTATTATGTCAGTTAGTTACAGTTTGGTAAAGTACGTTCCTAAGTTTGGAAAGAATGCCGGTAAGGGTAAGTTTTATGCCCGTGCCCAGGTGAACGAGAAGACTTCGCTCAAGAAGTTCTCTAAGATGATTGCGATGCAGACCACGGTTACCTACGCAGATGTCACCGCAGTATTGGTAAGTGCGGTAGAGAATCTGATACTGGAGCTTCAGCGTGGTAACCAGGTGGAGTTTGGCGACTTGGGCAAGTTCCGTCTGCAGATTGTCAGCGATGGTGCTGACAGTGCCGCTGATTTCAAGAGCGACACTCATATCAAGGGTGTCAACGTCCAGTATGCTCCAGGTCCGGAACTCTATTCTGTATTCCAGAATATGGAGTTTGTACAGGTAGCATCCCGTGCAGTACAGCGTGCCGCATTGAAGGCTGAGAAGGAGGGTGCCAAGACGATTGACATTGAGGAGGTGAAGAAGGCTGCCAGCAAGAAGCAGAATACTTCTGGCGACAGTTCTGCAGGTGGCGATTCTTCTACCGACGGCGAGCATACCTCTGGTGGCAGTACAACGGGCGGCAGTACATCTGGTGACCAGACCTCTGGCGGCAGCACTGATAGTGGGGACTCAAATGGTGACAATGTGAATTTTTAGAACCATGGCACCAAGATAGTAAGGTAAGTTATCATTTTATTCATTTAAATCTTTAAAATCTTTAGCGTATGACAGAAAAGAAGAGACA
>ERZ1023822.164-NODE-164-length-22673-cov-63.733266_pt1 | contig 22673 bp, 20 predicted proteins | sample MGYA00380379_ERZ1023822 | MGnify/ENA primary metagenome ERZ1023822 (study PRJEB33179, sample SAMN07448988) | human gut metagenome | biome: Human-gut; feature: Human associated habitat; material: Faeces | host: Homo sapiens | place: India: Bhopal | collected... | reverse complement strand
CTCGTATGCCGGAATGGTCTTGCCCTTGTATTTAGGATGAGGCAGACGGGTGTAAGGCAGGTCGAAGGCTGCATCCAGCTCTTCGGTGGTCATCAGCGGGAATGGTGGATTCACCACTACATACTTGCCGTCGGTCTCCTGAATCATACGCTGGGCATGCATCTTGTTGGCTTCTTCCTCCAGATGGCGCACGTTTTCCGCCTGTCCCTTCTTGTTATGCAGGCACTCCTCGTGGCTATGCAGGATGATGTCATCCTCCTTGAATCCGCCAGGGATGTCCTTTTCCTTGCAGTAGAAAGCCACCTGCGGCATCTCATGAATCTGGTCCATGGTCTTGCCTTCGGCTAATGCATTGGCAAGTTCCACGATGGAGCGTTCGCCCATACCGTAGAGGATGAGGTCGGCACCCGAATCGCAGAGGATGCACTTGCGAAGCTCATCCTTCCAGTAGTCGTAGTGACTGATGCGGCGCAGTGATGCCTCGATACCGCCCAGTGCCACAGGTACGTCGGGATAGAGCTTCTTCAGTATCTGGGTATAGACGATAGACGGATAGTCGGGACGCATATCGTGGCGGGAGTCAGGACTGAAGGCATCCTCGCTGCGCATACGGCGGTTGGCCGTGTAGCGGTTTACCATCGAGTCCATGGCTCCCGGAGATACGCCGAAGAAGAGGCGAGGGCGACCGAGCTTCTTGAAGTCACGGAAGTCGCCATGCCAGTCGGGCTGAGGCACGATGGCTATGCGATAGCCGTTAGCCTCCAGGATTCTGCCGAGGATAGCCGGTCCGAAGGATGGATGATCTACGTAGGCGTCACCCGAGAAGAGGATGACGTCCAGTTCGTCCCATCCTCTGAGTTCGCACTCCTTCTTGGTTGTTGGGAGAAAATCTGTTAACTTATAATCCATTCAATATACTTTAGTCATTCACTGCATCTGGCTCAGCCTCAGCTGCTGCCTGTGCATCCTTCTTGTCCTTCCAATCTACGTAGAGCAATACGAGGTTGTGGAGGCCGAGTGCCTTCATATTCTGGTTGTAGATCACGTCGAGGCAGAGGTCGAGCAACTCCTTGTCCTTGATGTCGCTGCTCTCCAGAAGAGAACGGACGTTGAATCTTAACTTGTCGAGCACTTCCTCGTCGATGATGCCATTGCTATCTACGAGGTTGCGGAGCAACTGATACTTGTCAATAGTCTCTAAATGCTGGTCGCTCACTTCGATAGAGCGTGTACCAGACTGGTTTGCTTGAATCTTATACATATTTTATTGATTTTAAATTTATTCTGTTAAGAACTTCAGAATACCCTGCATGATGCTGTAGCGGGTTTTCTCATCGCTGATGCACTCCAGTGGAAATCCCATAGTGAAGGTGCGGTAGCTGGTACTCCTGTAGGCAACTGCTGCGCTGGTTCCCGTAAGATAACGCATGGCGCAGAAGGCTGTGCTGCCTATAGGCTTGAGTATCTCCGGATGGGTGGCTGCATAATGCTTGGCATTCAGCGAATTATAGTAGCTGAACTCCTTGCCCAGTCCGCTTACCGTTGGCGATGTGGTAACGATACTGTCTCGCTCGGTAATGGTGGAATCTTCCGGATTGACATCCTGCACGATAAACTTGGTGCCGGTAGGCTCATAGTTTACTTTCAGGATAGCGCCCATGAATGATTTCTCCTCTTCATCCTGCATGTCGCTGCCGTTGTAGGAGCCGCTCACAAGCAGTTTTCCGCCGTTGAGGGCATAGTACTTGATGCGCTTCTGCATGGCTGGGGTGAAGGTCTTGTAGTACTGGTGAGTATAACCGTCGTAACGCTCCAGACCATTGATGAGGTCCACTGCCTGATAATCGGTCATCTTCACTCTTCCCGAAAGGATGGCTTCGCTCGAACAGCTGGCGATGCTGTACTTGTTGCCGGAAGCGATGGCCTGGGCATGCTCCACGGTATGGTTGAAGTCATTGCCTGCCACAAACTGTCCTGCCATCTCGTTGCCGCTGTATCCCAGTCCGCTGGATGATTCGATACCCATTCTATGGATGTCAAATACCCGCTGCTTGCCGCTCCAGCCCGCCGTCAGACCATAGCTTACGCCTGGGTCCTGGTCGAAGTCGAAGCCCTGGATACTGTCGTTATCTACCACCTGCGGAGAGGCAAGGCGATGGAAATTGTTCACGATCAGAATCTTGTTGGTAGCTGTTGGATTGTAGAGTGCCGAGAGGGTTTCTGATGGGAAGCTCTCGCCGCCCTGGTTTACAGCTGCCACCCGGAAGTTGTAGAGCTTGCCTGGCTCCAGCTTCACGTTGTAGATGTTGGAGCGAACCATCGTACCATTGTCGAATCCGCCTTTGCCTTCTGCCTGATAAACAATGTAGCTGGTTGGCTTGGCGGTAGGTTCCGTCTTGTCAAGCTGCGCATTCCAGGTGAGACTGGCATAGCCCAGTTCATCCACCTCCACACTGAAGTGGTTGGGTGCCAGAGGCTGCACCACATACGGTTCGTCATGGTTACTGCTCACGAATCTGAGAATGGTCTTGTAGATGGAGCGGGCGATGGTAAACTTGCCCATCGGATCCTGTGCGATGCGCATGTCCGGGAAGCTCTGGTGAGAGAGCATTTCGATGATTGCCGATGGTACTTCCGGCAGTCGGGTCTCCGAATAGTTCCTGTCCCAGAGATAGCGTTTTCCGAATGAGCCAAAGGTGTTGGTCATATCTTCTACAAGATTATCTCTCAAAGCCTTAGCGAAATCCTTTGAAGTAAATCTTGAAATACCGCTGTTCAGCATGCCATCGTTGAAGTCGGTGGTGCAGATAGCGAGTGCGCCCCAGGTGGATTGTCCGTCAGGGTTGTATCCTGCGTCGCTGTGCAGGGCGAGAGAAAGCTCTATCGGCACGCGCTTGCCGTCCATTGCCGGCATATATACGCTGCCACCTCCCAGCCAGTTGGTCATCATCGAACGGGTGTTGATGTCGTCGGCATAATCGTTCTTTCCCTTTCTTCCGCCATACACGCTATAGGGTGCTCCAGCCCACTGGGCGTAGTATCTTGCTCCTTCCAGGCAGCGTGGCAGTCCGCTTACGAATCCGCCACGTTCGATGTTGCCCATACCGCCTCCGAATCGTACGGCATCGGTGGTTACGACACCTCTGCGTGAAGCGTGATTGGTGCAGACCACACGGTTGAACTCATTGCATCCCTTGTCGAACTCGAAGGTGCCGAGATATACCCATGTGCCGCCACCCATGCGCTGGTTGACGGTGAACTCTGTAGCCTGTCCCTTGTGATAGACGATGTATTTGGCATCAGGCACACTCTTGTGCAGTGTCTGATAGCTTACATAAACAGCATATTTTCCCTCTTTCTGGAAGTTAGGCTGATAGCTTACCAGGCTGTTCTTCTTTCGCTTGGTAGCCTTCGCCTGTCTCACGGTACCCATCTGGAACGGATTTTCTCCATCCTGATAGGAAGCCTGGAGGTTGGCAAATCCCAGGGAGTCGCAGTTCTTCCATTTCTTGCCATTCACGATTTCCTGGTAGGAGATGGAGTGTCTGTCGTCGTTATCCACCACAATCTCCTGCTGCTGCCAGTCGCGTTCACGGGGAGTGAAGACGATGGCGCCCGCATTTTCCAGCATCGGGATGAGGTAAGGCACCACAATGGTCTGGGTAAAGAGGTCTTCCGTAGTACAGAAGAGGTTAGGACGTTGCCATTTCCATCCTCTTTCAGCATCCCAGTATCTTCCGTGCGATGCCCATAGTGAGAGATGCCGGTTCTGCAGTCCGGCAGTCACGAAGTAGGGGCGTGAGGCATTGAACACCCACGGATCTTCATCATATTCGATGTTTCCCCATGCATGACTGTTTCCCTCATCGAATGCCTGCAGCATGAATCCGGAAGAGATAAGCAGACTGCTTATCAGCCCATATTTTGTAAATCTCGTTTTTTTCACGTTCTTCTATGATGAGGGTGTGTCATAAGTTGCCATTATCTGGACTTATGACACATCCTTCTTGTCTTTTTGCTTGTCAGTCGATATTTCCAATGGAGAACTTCTCAGGTTTCTTTCCCTTGAAATCCTTGAAGTACAGCTTGATTTCCCGCATGTCCTTCTCCACATCACCCGAAGGGATGATCATCTTGGTACACTGTATCACCTTCTTCTCGTAATCCACGCCGTAGAGTAGGATAGGGATGCCTGCCTTGAGGGCGATGAAATAGAATCCCTTCTTCCATTCCGGGTTGAGCGAGCGGGTACCTTCCGGAGTGATGCAGAGACCGAAACTCTCGCGCTTCTTAGCCTCTTCGGCCAGGTTGTCGGTCATGCTGGTATGCTTGCTTCTCCACACCGGTACGCCACCCATCTTTCTGAAGATAGGTCCCAGCGGCCAGAAGAACCATTCCTTCTTCATCAGGAAGTTGCTCTTGATGTTCTCAGCTCTGGAGTAGAGCTGTCCTATCAGGAAGTCCCAGTTGCTGGTGTGTGGTGCAAGACAGATGATGTACTTCTTGGGAAAGTCGATGGTTACTTCCTTCTTCCATCCCATTCGCTTGTATAATATCCACTGACAGATGTCCTTGATCATTGTTTTTTTTATCTGTTATCTATATATTATATAGGTATAATGGATGTTCTTCTCCGTTTCTTGGGGCTTATCCCATATTGGAGATCTGGTCGATAATCTCACTCACCTGCTTGTTGAAGTCATGAATCAGGTTCTGATAGTATGCTCCCGGCTTTATGCCAGGCTCTGGGTGAGAAACGCGCTTGATGAAGTCGCTATTGACCATTACGATAGATGAAAGGATGCCATCTACGTCCTCCTGAGAAGGGTTTCCATTGTACAAAGACGCAGCTACAGTCTCAGCGAAAAGCTCGCTGGTAATGTAGTTGATAGTGCGTTTTAAATCTCTTTTGCTAGCCATAATTCTTATTTCTAAATTAATAATTGGTTAAAAACATTGGCTCAAAGATAATCATTTTCTTTGGAAAAGCAATAGAAAATCAAAAAAAATATCGATATTAACTCATTTTTAGCATTTTTCTTTCCGTATCTCGTAGAAAAACCTTAAATTTGCAGTGTTTTTGAAGTTTCAACTAATTAAATATTAATAAAAGAATTATGGAAAAAAGTGCATTGCAGATTGCAAGAGCTGCTTATCAGCCAAAGTTGCCAAAGGCGCTTCAGGGTCCTGTAAAGGCAGTTGAGGGTGCAGCAACTCAGTCAGTAGGTAACCAGGAAGAAATCAAGGCTCTCTTCCCTAACACATACGGAATGCCTGTCATTACTTTCGAGGCTGGCGAGGCTCAGGAACTCCCTGCTTTCAACGTAGGTGTAATCCTTTCTGGTGGTCAGGCTCCTGGCGGTCACAACGTGATCTCTGGTCTCTTCGACGGTGTGAAGTCTCTCAACCCAGCTAACAAGCTCTATGGCTTCATCCTCGGTCCTGGCGGTCTCGTTGATCACAACTATATGGAGATTACTCCTGAGCTCATGGACGAGTACCGTAACACTGGTGGTTTCGATATCATCGGTTCTGGCCGTACCAAGCTGGAGAAGGAAGACCAGTTTGAGAAGGGTATCGAGATTCTCCGTGAGCTCGGTATCAAGGCACTCGTTATCATCGGTGGTGACGACTCTAACACCAACGCCTGCGTTCTCGCTGAGTACTATGCTGCCAAGAAGTATGGCGTTCAGGTAATCGGTTGCCCTAAGACTATCGACGGTGACTTGAAGAACGAGCAGATCGAGACTTCTTTCGGTTTCGATACAGCCTGCAAGACTTACTCTGAGCTTATCGGTAACATCGAGCGCGACTGTAACTCTGCACGTAAGTACTGGCACTTCATCAAGTTGATGGGTCGTTCAGCTTCTCACATCGCTCTTGAGTGCGCACTCCAGACTCAGCCAAACATCTGCTTGATTTCTGAGGAGGTAGAGGCTAAGGAGATGTCATTGGACGATGTTGTAACATACATCGCTACAGCTGTGGCTAACCGTGCTGCTGAGGGCAACAACTTCGGTACTGTTCTCATCCCAGAGGGCTTGATCGAGTTCATCCCAGCTATCAAGAAGCTCATCGCAGAGTTGAACGAGGTTCTTACAGACCCTGCAACAGGTGAGAGCCGTGAGTTTGCCAGCGCTGAGGAGCAGATTGCATTCGTTAAGGGTGCCATCGCTAAGGATAACCTCGCTGTATTGGAGTCTTTGCCAGCTGACGTAGCTCGCCAGCTCTGCCTCGACCGTGACCCTCACGGAAACGTACAGGTATCTCTCATCGAGACAGAGAAGTTGCTCTCTCGCATGGTAGCTGAGAAGTTGGCTGCTTGGAAGAAGGAGGGTAAGTACGTAGGTAAGTTCTCTGCTCAGCACCACTTCTTCGGTTACGAGGGACGTTGCGCAGCTCCTTCTAACTACGATGCTGACTACTGCTACTCACTCGGTTTCAACGCATCTCGCCTCATCGCTAACGGCAAGACTGGCTACATGTCAGTTATCAAGAACACAACAGCTCCTGCAGCAGAGTGGATTGCCGGTGGTGTGCCTATCACAATGATGATGAACATCGAGCGTCGTAACGGTGCCAACAAGCCTGTTATCCGCAAGGCTCTCGTAGAGCTCGACGGTGCTCCATTCAAGTTCTTCGCTTCTAAGCGTGAGCAGTGGGCTAAGGAGACAGCTTATGTATATCCAGGTCCTATCCAGTACTGGGGTCCATCTGAGGTTTGCGATCAGACCACAAAGACTCTCCAGTTGGAGCAGGCTAAGTAATAAGAAATAAATCATATTATTATATGTCAACAAGACGAACGGCTTCTTCACAAAAAAAGGGTACTGTGGCGAGAAGGAAGACTTCTTCTCGGCGTGGGGGCTCTCGTGGCAGAAGGCGTTCGTCTTCTGTTTTTCTGCGTTATCCCCGATTGGCATGGTGGATTGGTGGAACGGCGGTAGTAGTGCTGTATGTTTTTCTGTTCTATCATTTCTTCGTAGGTCCTACCGGTTTCAGATGGCGTGCCCTCTATGGCGATGAGGTGTATCCTGAAGGCTACGAGATTCATGGCATTGATATCTCCCATTATCAGGGCAAGATAGACTGGGAGCAGCTCAACAATGCGATGATCAAGGGCTGTCCTGTGCGCTTTGTCATCATCAAGAGTACCGAGGGTTCCAGCAGCCTGGATGAGAATTTCCGCGAGAACTTCAATCAGGCTCGCGACTATGGATTCATCCGTGGCGTGTATCATTTCTGGAGCAATAAATCTACGGCTCGCGAACAGGCGTATTACTTTCTGGAGCAGGTGCATCTTACGGATGGCGATCTTCCGCCCGTACTCGACATCGAGCATAAGCCTGATGACAAGAGTGTAGAGGATTTTCAGCGCGATGTGCTCACATGGCTGCATATCGTAGAGGATAGGTATCATGTGAAACCGATCATCTATACCTATTACAAGTTTAAGGAGCAGTATCTCAGCGCACCCGTTTTCGATGACTATCCTTACTGGATAGCGCATTATTATGTAGATAAGGTGCAGTACAAGGGCAAGTGGAAGTTCTGGCAGCATACGGATGCAGGAAAGCTTCCGGGCATCAAGGGCTATGTGGATTTCGATATCTACAACGGCAGCTACTACGATCTGCGCCAGCTTTGCATCGGCAGCAATGACAAGGATAAGAAATTGTGGGATAATGATGAAGAAGAATAAAGCTTGATTTTTCCAAGGGGGAAAGATCAAGCTTTATTTTTTTCTGCTGTTTTTATTCTTTATTGTTGGTTTTACGCTCCCAGCACCAGGCAGGTCCAGTTGTTATCTACCTGTCTTGTTATCTCGTGCAGTCCCAGCTCATCTGCCTTCTCCAGCAATACAGGCACATCTTCCTCGTAGAAACCGCTCAGAATCAGTGTGCCGCCCATATTCATCACGCTGCGGAAAAGTTTCATGTCTTCCAGCAGGATGTTGCGGTTGATGTTGGCCATCACCACGTCGAAGACACCGCTCACGTGGTTCAGTACACTGCTGTTTCCGAAGAGTACCTCCATGTTATCTACACCATTCAGTACGGCATTGTGCTTGGCGTTCTCCACGCTCCATTCGTCGATGTCGTAGCCCACTACATCCTTGGCGCCGAGCTTCGATGCGGTGAGTCCCAGAATGCCCGTACCCGTTCCGCAGTCTAGTATGCGCTTGGTCTTGACTGGCATCTTCAGCAGCTGTGCGATGATCATACGGGTAGTTTCGTGGTTGCCGGTTCCGAAGGCTAGCTTTGCCTCGATGCCGATCTCGATGATGTCGGGACGGTCGCTGGTATCCGGATAGAGTTCCGGATGCTTGGCATCGTAGATCACTACCTGGTCGCCCACGAAGATAGGGTCGAAGCCCTGCTCTTCCCATTCCTGGTTCCAGTCCTTGTCTTCGGCATCCTGGATGTCGTAGGTTATCTGGGTGTCCATGATAGGGAAGTCGGCGATGTAGGCATCCAGCGCCTCCTTGTCGAAGAGGTCTTTCTGCACGTATGCCTCCATACCCGTTTCGGTTTCTTCAAACGATTCGAATCCAGCCTCGGCAGCACCGTCGGCGAGCAAGTCCTGGCAGGCTTGCATCAAGTCGGCCGATGTCTCGATATTGAATGTCGCTACTAAATATTTCATATTTTTTTCTATTGATTTTGTCCTAAAAATGCTTACGGATGTTCTAAAAAGTTTGAAATCCTTTAAATCTTCTGCAAAATTATAAAAAAATAGGGGAAAACCTACTATTATTTAGGGAAATTCTGTAATTTTGCATCAAAATAAGTGGTATTTTTGCATAAAGAACAGAAAAAGATAGGAGAAATATACAATGAAGAAAATGTATCTTCTTGCAGTCCTGATGGCAGCCGCAATGCCATTCACTTCGATGGCACAGGACGACGACCTCTACTTCAATCCGAAGAAGGAGGCGAAGGAGAAGGCTGAGAGAAAAGCTGCGTTACTGCGTGAGTACAAGGCTCAGCAGGCACGCCGCGACAGTATCTATGCCCTCTTCTGGAGCGGCAGCAACCGGAATGTGGATGAGTACAACCGTGGTGGCAGATTCCTGAGCCATTACGAGAAAGTGGGTACTGATTCACTTGGTAACGATATCATCCAGTTTCATGTAGGCAAGGGGGTAGCACCCGACAGCATCTACGATGATGCTTACTTCGCCCAGAAGTATATCAACGAGGAAGAGGATTTCGGCAATACCCGCAGAATGAGCCGCTGGGATGGCTACTACGATCCTTGGTTCTATGGCTACTATGGTTATGGTCCATACTATTGGCGCTCCCGCATGTGGGGCTGGCACAATCCTTGGCGATACGGTTACTATACGGGCTGGTACGACCCATGGTTTGATCCTTGGTATGATCCATGGTATTATGGCTATGCCGGATGGTATGGCGGCTGGTACGACCCATGGTATTATGGCTGGGGTGGCTGGTATGGCCCTTGGTACTGGGGTGGTCCGATGATTGGGCATGTAAGCTATGGCGGTTTTGCCGGTGGCAAGCGATATAACAATCCGGGACGCATTGATGCTTCTCATGGATATGTGTATGGCGGGTCGCAGGGCAATAACAATACCTATACCCGCAGAAGCGGTTCCAACCGCAGCTTCGGTCAGCGCCGTGAGAACAATGGTTTCAACAACAACTCCAACTTCGGAACGCGCAATAATTCCAGCTTCGGCAACAGTGGCAGCTTTGGTAATGGCGGCAGCGTAGGCGGAGGTGGCAGCTTCGGTGGTGGCCATTCCGGTGGTGGCAGCTTTGGAGGTGGCGGACGCTCAGGCGGCGGCAGCTTCGGAGGTCGCCGATAAATACGCCCTGAAAGGATTTGCCATTTGCCAACACGCCCTGAAATACTCAGTTACTGAAGTTTCGTATGTGGTTCAAGTACGGGCTGAAGGCCCAAAAGCCCCTAGCCCAGGGCATCGCCCTGGGTTATAGTGGTTTTTATGAATACGCCCTGAAAGGGCAAAAGCTTTATAAACAATTAAAATTAGAAATAATATGAATCATTTAAAACATATACTTTTTGCCAGTGCGCTCGTGGCTTCCATGAGTGCCGCTGCGCAGGAAACCTATCAGGATACCAAGTTGGCAGCCAGCCAACTCACGGGTACCGCCCGCTATGTAGGTATGGGTGGTGCGATGGAGGCCTTGGGTGCTGATATCTCTACCATCAGTACCAACCCAGCCGGTGTGGGTCTTTTCCGCAAGAATCAGATCAGCCTCACTGCTGGTGTTATCGCCCAGAGCGGTGCTGATAACAGCGTTTCCTTTGGCGAATATGCCATCGATTTCGACGGCAAGAAGAGTCATCCAACCTTCGATCAGATAGGCATCGTCTGGTCAACGAAGATGAGAAACTCCAGTGCGCTCAATCTTGCGTTCAATTATCATAAGAGTACCGACTTCGGACAGATCCTTACCGCAGCCAATTCGCTCACGAATGCTTCGCAGAACAAGTTGACTGCAGCCAAGAATGCAGAGGGTGTGGATGGATGGAGTGCCGCAGATGCAAACTTTGGCGGTTACAAGGATAATAGTGGCAAGTATCAGAATGGTCTGCTTAGCCTCACCTCTAATGGCTATTTGTCTTACGCCGAAGCCCAGTCTTATCTCTTTGGACAATATCAGCATGGCTACATCGGCAGCTACGATTTCAACATCAGCGGTTCTATCGGCAATAGAGTATGGCTCGGTCTTACCGTCGGCTTGCATGATGTTCATTACAACAGTCATTCCCTTTATGCAGAGAATCTGGTGGATGGCAACTTTAGCGATTCCTACGAGCAGATCAAGATTACGGGTACTGGATATGACGTGAAGGCTGGTATCATCTTCCGTCCGGTAGAGGAGTCTCCTTTCCGCATCGGTGCCTACGTCAATTCTCCGGTGTTCTACGATCTCTCGCTCAGCGCAGCCCACGATCTGAGTATGTATGGCAAAAATGCGCCAGCTACTTTCCAGGATAAGGATGCAGCTGGCAATATCGTCAATGTGCCTTGCTACACATTGGGTGATAAGGGACAGACTGTGGATTACGATTTCCGCTTGAACACTCCTTGGAAGGTGGGTGTCAGCATGGGTCATACCGTGGGCAACTATCTTGCCCTGGGTGCAACCTACGAGTATGCCTGGTACGATCATATTGACAACCGCGTGAAGGATGGCGGTTACTACGATTACTACTGGGGTGATTATTACGAGTCAAGCAGCAGCGATGATGCGATGAATGCAGATACCCGTGCCAACCTGAAGGGTGTAAGCACCTTGAAGGTGGGAGCTGAAATCAAGCCAACCTCTATGCTTTCTCTCCGTTTCGGTTACAACTATGTATCACCGATGTTCAGAGAGAATGCCTATCGTGATCAGTCGATTGGCAGCAATGGTGTAGATATCGCTACTTCTACCGATTATACCAACTGGAAGGCGATGAATCGCTTTACCTGCGGTGTGGGTTTCAACTACGAGAACTTGAATATTGATGTAGCTTATCAGTATGCTACCCAGAAGGGTGATTTCTATCCGTTTATGAGCTATGTGAATAAGGATGATGCTACATTGGACAATCTCCCTACTTCTTGTAAGGTAGATAACAATCGCCATCAGCTCCTGCTTACGGTAGGTTACAAGTTTTAATTAGGCCGAAGGTTTAAAGAATGCAAAAAACAGAGCTTTCTTCGTTTTTTTTAGTAAAAAAAGGCTAGAAAATTTGGTCGTTTCGCAGAAAAGTTCTATCTTTGCAGATATAAAAAAGAAGGATTTAAGTAAATACATAGATAATGGAAAATCTCCCTAAAGTGATAGGGGATAAAGATATTAGTTTTTTTAGTGGTTAATTTAGTTTTAGTAAGTATGTGGTAGGATCTGTTGTGAAACAGATCCTATTTTTTTTGTCTGAAATAATGCCATTAAAGAAGGTGCGTCATGGACTTATGACACACCCTCTGTAATAGATAAAATCTTCTCAAAAACTAATCACATGCAGATTTCGTTCTGCTTCCTTGCAGCTTACACGCAGCTTGAAACACCAAGCGAAGTGGCTATTGCGGTGAGAATGCTAATCGCAATCTGAATCACCATTTTCCAAGTATCCTTCTTCATTGTCTTTTAGTGTTTAGTGTTTAATATTTGATTCCGTTAGGCGTTTTAATGTTTGATTCCGTTAGGCGTTCCGGCGGATTTGCAATCCGCCGTTAAAAAACGTCCTAACCTCTTTTAGCTTTGCGGATTTGCAATCCGCATCAAACAAGATTTACAAACTTACGTTGTCGCCGCCGCCGTCTTCACCGCCGGTATTGCCGCCGCTGGTACCCTGGTCACCAGTGGTTCCGCTACCGCCAGCTCCCTGCGTTCCGCTGCCTTCAGTTCCGGTAGTTCCGCTGCCGCCAGCATTGCTGCCGCCGCCCTGGGCTCCACCGCCAGTGGTTCCGTCTCCGTCGCCGCCTCCGTCAGGAGTTTCTGGAACGTTGAGGTCCACATTGGTCTTGCCCTCCCTGATTGCCTTGATCACGGCTGCCTGAGCGCTGCGGCTAGCCACGAGGTTGAATTCTGCGTCGTAGAGCAGGTTCTTGAACTGCTGTCCAGGCTCCCACTGAACCTTCACGTTGGTGATGTTCTGCGCCGTAAACTTGTCGGCAGTCTCTGCGCCCTTGGAAGCGAGCAGGATAGAGAAGTCGCCCAGGTCGCCCAGTCGGATCTTCTTGCCTTCGAGCAGCATCTCTCTCATGCAGTCCACTGCCATGTAGAGGATGGCGCTGATGTCAGCTCTTGAATACACACTGCCGTGAGAAGTGATGTGCTTGGCAAACTTCTCGATGGTCATCACATCGGTGTACTGCGAGATGGCGAACGCATTCTGCTTCTCGGTCTTCACCAGGTCGGTGTCCTTCTTGTCCGGCTCCTTGCCGTCCTTCTTAGCCTGGTTGATACGTGACTTTGCCTGGTTGATTTCAAGGAGGTTTGCGTTCACGCTGCGCATTACGATACTGTAGTTAATCATACTCTGTACTGTTTTTAAAAGTTCTTAGAAAATCACAACTGCCCGGAAAGCCCTCGTTTCTGCCCCGATTTTGGGTCTTCATAGATGACCGGCGCCTGCCATCATTTAAGCCCCGCCCCGGTCTTCATAGATGACCGGTTTTCGGCACGATAGGCTGTTCCTTCGATTGCTGGTGCAAAGGTACGAAGATTTTCTGCATCTACCAAATTTTGGCATGTGATAAGGGTCGATTTTCAGCAAAACACTTACGATTTGAAACTTCGTTAAAAAACGGACTCTATTTCTTATGGGGCGCATCTCTATGTCTTTGCGGTATCGAAAACTATGTTTTGCGATATAAATCAGCATATTACGAAGTAATACCCGATTGTAGGGAAACGTATTCAGTATTCAGTATTCAGTTTTTTTCGCTCTTGTTACCATCCTCTGTATAGATAGTATATTATATATATATAATATATATATAATATAAAATAATTACTTATAATTTGTAATCATAGGAAGGGTAACTATCCCGAAAAAAACTGAATACTGAATACTGAACACCCTTTAGGCACTAATTAGTTTACTCCGCAAGGGGTATTCCATTCGGGATGTGGCAAAAGTTAAGTGGAAGGGGCGTGAGTACGGTGCAACGAGTTAAGCGATTAAAAATACACAATCATAGCAATAAAACTATTAATTTTACGTTCTTTTCAAAGAAAGGGGTTGTGCAATACTATGGGGCGAGGTACTATGAGCCAAAAACGAGTTTGTGGGTTAGTACAGACCCTTTACAAGAAAAATATTTTAATAACAGGCTTCAAAAAACTATGACGAAAAAAATAATTAGTATATTGATTCCATTATTGGTTTCGTGCTCCACACTAAACCAGAATGCACATTCCTCCTTAAAGGAGGTGTGCATTGATTTACTTTCAGTGAGAGTTACCATTGATATGCCAGTTCCTATCCGTTTTTATAGAGAAAATTATGAGGAGGGTATCATATATACTTATATTTTTCATGATGGAATTGTATTCTTGCATGAAGGAGCCTTAATGCAATTTGATATAGATTCTTATATCCCATCAGATTCTGTGCTTACAAGAAAGAGTTCTACATATTGGGGAAAAGAGCATGGGAAATTTTGGAAAAAATATATTTGTGACAGTATCAGACTTTATTACTACAATGTAAATAAAGAAGATAAAAAGAAATATGATGATATTGTTAAATCGGTAAGAATAGACAAACGCTTTTGAAATCAAAAATTAATAGTGTAGAACTTATCTTGATGAGAATTGATTTTTGTGATTTACGAATATACATAATTATCAGAATGGAGTCATGGGATAACATTTTGTTTCTGCATGAGATAAACAAAGAAAATCCGTGAAATGCGTATCTTCTATGAGGAATGGCAATGCCTTTCAATTGGTTCGCCATTGGCGAACCAATTACAACAGCTTGAAAATAAGATAGAAGAAGGTGTTGAAATAGGAGAAAAATATGCCTAACAATTTTCCGAAAGCGATACCAGACATTAAGCAATCAATGAAAACTATATCAATGTTTAAGGATGAATATTTGCTTGATTTCATCAATACTGAAAATTTTGGATAACTATGTGCATATCTACAGGCATTAGACCTTACTGTTAAAAAGCCACACGAAAATCCTTCTATTGGTATTGTTTTATGCAAAGAAATGAACAAGGCTTTTGTTGACATTGTTGTAAGGAACTACGACAGCCCAATGGGAGTAGCAACATATAAAACCAAACAGGATATGCCTGAAGAATTACAGAAGGCTTTGCCTGATTTGGATAAGATGAAAGATCTGTTTTGCAAATCGTTGTAAATGTGTATTCACATTTTATAAAATACGTATTAAGGAGTAAGGCTATAATGTTTTTACTCCTTTTTTCATTTGTACAACGAGTTAAGCGATTAAAAATACACAATCATAGCAATAAAACTATTAATTTTACGTTCTTTTCAAAAAGGGGTTGTGCAATAGTGGCTTAAAGGCTAAAAGCACTACCTTTGAATGCTGTTAAATATGGTAATGTTCAAAGTTACAATTTGTGATTTTGGAAAAATGAATATAAATATGACAGATAAAATAGAAAAAAAAGGAATGAAAAAGATGAGTTCTAAAAAAACAAAAAGAACAAATCTACAAAACTCTAATGGAGAAAAATCTTATTACAAGAGCTTTATGCTTTATTGCATAATTTTACTTGTAGGGATTTTTCTCCCTGAGAAATTAGGTGTTCATTATTTGAACTTTAGTTTTGTATATATGATTATTGTTCCTTTATGCATAATTTCATTTGGATATTTTAAATTTTTCAAGAAAAGTAGTGGTGCATCATTATGTATGTCACTTTTTGCAACTTTTTGTATAACTTTTACTTTATATGCAATATTTAATGTTTTATATACAAATAAGCAAAAGGAATATTTTTTTATTTCTAATATAGAAGATGTTGCATCAAGCGGTTACAGATCACCTTCATCCATACTTTTCCAATTAGATAATAATTGGATTGCTTTGGTTATAAAAAATGAATATCCAATAAAAAAGAAAATAGAAAATGGACATGAAGTGAAAATTTCAGGTTATTACAAAAAAGGATTACTTTCTTCTGTCAAGATAGTTGACTATACAATATATTGAGATAGTATAAAATAAACCATGTCAAGCTATAAAAGTTATAGTTAGACGCGGTTTATTTATATTTTTCTATACTTTCCTTTTTAGAATATAGTTCTTCTTATCCTCTTTTGGGGGTTCATTACCGAACGAATCTATCAGAACAATATGATTGGCATCCTTCACCTTGTAGAAGGTATGCTCACCACTCGAAGGGTGTACAAGCATCAATATGTTGCCGTCAAGCACTTGGAAAGTTCCTCTTAACCTTTCCTGCTCGTTCTGTTTTTCATTGTATGACTGTATCAACAAATAGGTACCATCAGTATTTAAAGTGAGTGTTGTTTCAACATTAAGTGGTAACACACCGTTATAAGTTCCAGCTATAGAATCCAAGCTAACTCTATTTCCCAAACCTGCCGTATAATCTTCAAGCTTATCAGCACACCTGCCTCCAGCGTAATGAGGCTGGCGAACGAGTGTCGTCCCGAATGGTAGGAATAGGTAAGTCCGTTCTCTTTTCCACAAGCACATCGAAAGCCTTTTGGATGGAAAGCAACAACTGCTCGATGTCCTTGTTGGTCTCCACGGCTTCCTTGCTCTTGTTCTCCTTTGGCTGCTTTAGAGCTTTATGTTAATAAAACTACAATCACAGCAATAAAACTATTAATTTTACGTTCTTTTCAAAAAAAGGTTGTGCAATAGTGGCTTAAAGGCTAAAAGCACTACCTTTGCATTACGCTTGAATTATATAGTATTAAGGCGCATCGCCAGTAAACGTCCTTTGTTATTTGATCCAAAAATAACTTTTTTCAAAACTTTCTCCCGAAATCCTTGGCAGTTTCAAAAAGAAATCGTAACTTTGTGGGGTAGTTTTTAAAACAGATGGTTATGAAGTACTTGGATCCTAAGGCAGACCTCACGTTCAAGAAGATATTCGGCAATCATCCCGCAAGACTGATCAGTCTTCTGAATGCCCTCCTGCCACTCAGCGAAGAGGAGCAGATACACGAGATAAAGTATCTGCCAACAGAACTTGTGCCCCAGCTCGAAGGGGGCAAGAATACCATAGTGGATGTACTTTGCACCGACGTCAGAGGCAGGAAGTTCTGCGTGGAGATGCAGATGGAATGGTCTGATGCCTTCCAGCAGCGAGTATTGTTCAATGCATCCAAACTCTATGTGAGTCAGGCTAAAAAGGGAGGAAAATACAGCGAACTCCAACCCGTGTATTCTCTCAACCTGATAAATGATATCTTTGCGCATGATACTCCGGATTTCATCCACAACTACCGCATCGTGCACGATAAGGATAGCAATAAGGTCATTGAAGGCTTGCATTTCACCTTCATAGAACTCCCTAAGTTCACTCCTCATTCCATCGCCGACAAGCGCATGATGGTGCTGTGGCTCCGTTTCTTGACGGAAATCAATTCCAATACGAAGGAAGTACCAGCCGACCTGCTTAATGACCCGGAGATAGGAAAAGCCGTAGAAGAACTGGAGATTTCCGGTTTCACAGATGCCGAACTCTGGGCCTACGACAAGTTCTGGGATTCCGTAAGCGTTGAAAGAACCCTCATTGATGACAGCTACCAGAAAGGCATAGAGAAAGGCATGAACCAGCGAAGCCTTGAGATTGCCAGAAAGATGCTGACACAGGGTATGGATGAAGCAATGGTCATGGATATGACGGGGCTGACGGCAGAGGAAATCAAGCAGATGAAACTCTAGGCTTGCCATGCTATATGAGATGAAAGAAAAATATAAGTGTGATTTTCCGCCTCACTATGAGTTGGCGAACTCATTTTGGGGCTAATTCTAATCTATAATATAAATACCGATAAAAGAAAATAGTATCTGATAAAATCGGAGACCAACTGTCCCCTAAGGGTGTATTCCCTTATAGCACTCCTGGCATTTGCTTGTTCCAGCAAAAATATGTTAGCGCAAACAAATTCTGACGTCCTCTACTAAGGAATGAGCGACAAAGAACTTAATTTACTAACCATCATCAATTTAGAATTATGGGTAGATTTATCATCAAGCTCGTGCGCTTGATTCTGAAGTATGGGCGATTCAGCCTTGTTTGCGTGGTCATTCAATTGAATGGCAACAGCAAGTATATTGAGTATATGAACAACGATTTTAAGGAGGAGAAGCCATGCTTGGAGAAGGAAGAACTATAAACGTAACGGGCAATGCCTGTTATATAGAGCATGTGGAGAATTGCTATGTGAATGGTATCGCCAAAAAGAAGAACGATGACGATCCTGCGGCACGTATGTCGGATGAACTGAAGGGAGAGAGGGGACTGGCAGTCTTGAAGAATCTGCAGAAACATGGGTTGCTCGATGAGAACTTCTACCCTATGGAGCTGTCCAACTCTGAGTCTGCGGTCCTTGCCTATCAGATAGCCATAACGCTGGGTATCAATGAGATGTGGAAGGTGTTCTCTGACCTCTGGAATATTACTCCCAATGCCCTGAGAGCTGCTTATAATAGAGGTATGGAGCAGAAGAAGACGATAAAATTCCTGGATGAAATAACCCCTTTGCTGAACGATAGTACTAGTACGCGTACATAGTACGTACTAGGTAAATATAAAAAAATCACCGTACCTTTGCACCCGTAATCAGACAAGTAAAGTCTGGTTGCGGGCGTTTTTTGTTTATAGGAATCCGGTACCGTTCCTGAAGCTGAAATCTGGCGAATATCTCGCAGCCCAACCCTTTAATATGATATATTGATATGGCAGAAAATGCTTATGTGTTTTATCATCCGCAGTATGGCGGATTGAGAGTGGTGAACAACGACGAAGGTTTGTTCTTTTGCCTCGAAGACCTGGTTGCCATCACTGATATCGGCAGAGATACATTGTTCCCGGTATTAGCCGACACGGAGGGGAAAGTGGTAGAAATGTATGTGGAAGTGCATACAAAAAAGGTGCCGAAGGATTTTACACATCGTTTGTTTTTCGGTGAATTCTTTGGCAATGCTGACAAGGTGGTGCAAAAAAGTAGAATAGCTTGGAGAAATATGATATTCGTTGACTCTCAGGTGGTGAGAGATATGACGATAGGCTGTTCGAAAGATCCGGAGCGTAAGTTGTTTTACAAGTGGGTCAAGGATTATATCCAGCCTGTGATGGAGGACGAGGATAGATGTTGGCGTCATGAATGTGTCATGATGAAAAGAATCTGTTATGACCCTCTAGAAAAGCCGATTGACATCCGATATGCTGCCGACGGCCTGTATATCAACGATATGAGAATCAACTGACATTATTCATCTTATAAACAAGTGGTTACAATCATGAAACAAGCAGCAAAGAAGCAGCTCCTCAACGCCCAGAAGGTGGACGGAGCCATCATCAGTGAGGAAAACGGTACCATCGCCTTCCGCAAGGCGCCATGGAACGATGCCGAGGTTATCTGCGAACAGCCTAAGGTGATACCGGGCAGAATGGTATGCTCTGGCGAGAAGGGAGGCGACGAGTTCGACTTCAAGCCTTACGAGCATACGGGCGAGAAGATCTTCGAGGAAATCTTCAAGACCAACCACGCCGTGGTGCGCACCACCAAGCGCACGGTGCAGGTGAACTATACCTTTAGCCGAGACCTGGACAAGCAGGACATGCTGCGCTACCTCAAGGCAGAGCACAAGGATCTGATTGCCGGATTCAAGGAGGCAGACATCAAGGGGTAATGTATCATTCAATATTTAAAAAAATGGAACATATTATAGCATATAATCCGTACAAGAATGGCAATAAGGGGAGCGTAAGTTCCCAGCCACTCTCGGTCTATGACAAGACCATCGCTTATCCCTGGATGGCAGACCTGGTAGCTGCCATCCGTGGGGGTAACGATGAACTGAAGAAGCAGCTGCCTTTCCGCTGCGCACACTACTACCAGTTCCGGGACAACAGGCGCTCGCAGAAGAACGCCGTGGCCGAAAGCTTCCTCTTCCAGACCACCATCGACGTGGACGATAAGAAATATGTGGACAAGGCGATAGAAAAGGCACGTGAGCTGAACTGCAGCGACACCATCTGGAAGGGCGCCCTGCTGCACCTGGAGTACTCTGCCCGCAAGAAGCTGCACATCGACATCCGCATGCCCGTGGGCATGACTATCGAGGAGACGCAGCGAGCCTATTGCGAGGCGCTGGGCGTGCCCTACGACGAGAGCTGTATCACGCCTGAGCGCATGCTCTTCATCACCGACAAAGAGTCGGAAATCTATCGATCGCCCCATTGGTACGAGGTGCTGCCGCAGGAAGAGCTGAAGAGGCGCAGACAAGCCTACCTGGACCGTGGGCTCACCATCGACGGCAAAGGTGTGGCTGTTTCTGCTATTCAGCCTGCCCAACCTTGTGATAGCAATGCTGCTCATGCTGCTCATCTCAGCCCTGTTGGAACTCCTCAGGATGCTGTCGCAGTGGCAACCGGCAAGAACCTCGCAGCCTTCGACCTCTTCCGCAATGCGGCTGGCCTGAAGGACGTAGATATCAATACCCAAGGCTCCCGTCACTCATCGCTCCTGGCAATCATGAGCGCAGGCGCATCGAGAGTGATGCCCGAAGAGGAACTGAAGGCGGTGGTGGCACAGAAGATGCCTGCCTTCTCGCAGGAGCGTGACTGCCAGCAGCTCATCCACGACTTCTATGCGAAATATGGCGACAGTTCGAAGCCGATGTCACAAGCCGTGATCCGCATCAATGCCCAGGCAGAGAAGTCATCTCAGAAGGATGCCGTATCGTTCAAAACCATGAGTTCCGAGGACGGCACGGATTCCAATGCGGAAGATGAAAAAATCGCTCCGCCTCCGATGCCCGAACATCTCCCAAAACTCGTGGAGCTGCTGCTATCGAAGACCCCGGACATCTATAAGCCAGCCGTGGCACACGCCATCTTCCCGCCACTTGCCACACACCTCTGCAAGACCACCTTTAAGTATATTGACAACGTGGAGCACGAGGCTACCCTGATGTGCTGTCTGCTGGCGGGCACGGGCGCAGGCAAGAACTGTGTGCAGATGCCTATCAACATGATTATGGAGGACATCAGAAAGCGCGACCGTGAGAACCTAAACCGGGAGAAGGAATGGAAGGAGGAGGTGACACGCAAGGGAGCCAACAAGGATAAGCGCAAGCGTCCGGAAAACCTCATCATCCAGGAGATAGATGCCGATATGACCAACCCGGCATTCGTGATGCGTACGGCTGAGGCTCAGGGGCATTTCCTCTATACATCGCTCAACGAGATAGACCAGTTTGATGCCCTCAAGGGGCAGGGCAACCAGCAGTTCAAAATCATGTGTCTTGCCTTTGATCCGGGGAACTCATACGGCCAGACCCGCGTGGGCACATCGAGTATCACCGAGCGCATCACCATCCGGTTCAACTGGAATGCATCGACCACCGTCCAACTGGGGCAGCGATATTTCTCGAAGGTGCTCACCGACGGACCTATCAGCCGCATCAACTTCTGTACCATCCCGGAGCGGGAAATCGGTGCCGATATGCCTGTATATGGCGAATACGACGATGCCTTCAGAGAGGCGCTCAGACCGTACATAGAGAATCTGTGCAAGGCGTCGGGTAGGATAGACTGCGCTGAGGCTTCCGCCCTGGCAGAAAAGTTGAAGGAGGAGAACGCCGACTTTTCGCGCATGTCGCAAAACAGAGTGTTCGAGAATCTCTCCTTCCGTGGCAACGTAATAGCCTTCCTCAAGGCTTGCGTGCTGTACGTGGCAAACGGCTGCAAATGGGAACCCGAAATAGAAGAGTTCATCAGATGGAGCGAGAGCTACGACCTGTGGTGCAAGATGATTTTCTTTGGTACAGGCATAGCCAAGGCTAATGAGACAGGAGAGAAATCGAGCAAGCGAGGACCAGCCAACCTGCTGCAGCAATTGCCTGACACCTTCACCTATGCGCAGGCTGAGATGGTGCGTCAGCAGAACGAGTTCGGCAAGAAGGGTACGGCGATGATGCTGAGAAACTGGGTGAACCGCCATTACATCGAGAAGATTCCTCCGAAGGGAGCAAATGCCGACGGAGCTGACGGAAAGCAGGGCGGAAAGGTGTTCAGTATTCAGTTATTCAGTTTTAAGAAGCTATTATATCGTTCTGACGGACTCGACCTGAGAGGTTTCAACGTTTAACAGTTTCAAAAACTTAACACTTAATATTCAGACAAAATGGAAATAGTATTAAAGCGTATAGCTAAAAAAGGAACTTATACCATAGGCAGACTCTATCTGCTGACCGATGCAAGCGTAAGTCGTAACTCGCTGCCTGGTAAGAAGATAGACGACAAGAGTAGATTGGTTCATACCTTTGACAGCCAGCTGCTGTCCAAGGACACATATCTCTGCGATACCATGGAGCCTACATGGCGCAATCTGTTGGGTATCAAGCTAAAGCCAAAGGAAGTGGATGCCCGCTATAGCTGCAAGAGCGGCGTGAAGGCACGTAAGGTACCTGGTCATACGGCCATTCCTGAGGGATCATATCCCGTGGTCATATCGTATTCGCCAAGATTCAAGCGTTGGCTGCCATTGCTGTTGGGCGTGCCGAATTTCGAGGGCATCCGCATCCATGCAGGCAATTATCCTGACGACACGCAAGGCTGCATCCTTGTGGGGGAGAACAAGTTCGAGGGCATGGTGGTGGACTCCCGCATCTGGCTGCAGCGGCTCATCAACGCCATGACAGCGGCTCGCGACCGAGACGAAAGTATCTGGATTACCATCCAATAGGATAGGGAGTGTGGCATAACTTTTACCATAAAAAAAGATGGCGCGTCATAAACTTATGACACGCCATCCTTTGTACACCCTTAGGGATTCGAACCCTAGACCCACTGATTAAGAGTCAGTTGCTCTACCAACTGAGCTAAGGGTGCATCACTTAATTACCTGAATGATAATCTTTTTATCTTGAAAAAGTGATTCCGCAAGGATTCAAACCTTGAACCTCTTGATCCGTAGTCAAGTGCT
>ERZ1023822.163-NODE-163-length-22940-cov-41.573127_pt1 | contig 22940 bp, 11 predicted proteins | sample MGYA00380379_ERZ1023822 | MGnify/ENA primary metagenome ERZ1023822 (study PRJEB33179, sample SAMN07448988) | human gut metagenome | biome: Human-gut; feature: Human associated habitat; material: Faeces | host: Homo sapiens | place: India: Bhopal | collected... | reverse complement strand
AGTGCAAAAGTACTAACTATTTTTCATTCCACCAAATCTTTTCGCAAAAAAGTTGCTTTTTTAGTTGATTTTTAACATATATAAAGACTTTACGTACTAGATTTTAGCTACTTACATTATTATATATATGCGCCTGTCTGTGTACACACTTAGGCGTATACGCAAGCGCACAATACTATTAAGGTTATAATGCTTTTCAGTTAATTTACTCAAGTTTCGCAAGTTTTGTCCCATACGCCCTGAAAGGTTCTTGAACCACATGCGAAAATTCAGTTAATTTATATTTAAAAAATGACGCTTATCCGTAGCCATTAACTTTATTTCGCTGACAATACTATAAAAGGTTATAATGTTTTTAAGATAACTTATATTTTAGAAGTTTACGCTTATCCATAGCCATTAACTTTATTTCGCTGATAATATTTTAACGGATTATACATCAGGGATACCGATTAGACTGGGATTCTAGGAGTTTCTGCAGAAAGAAATCATAAAAAAAAGAGGACTCTCTAAAAAAAATGCCTCTTTCGGAACCCAAAATAAACGCTTAAAATATGTAAAAACAGGTTGGATTCTTAAAATATGTTTATAAAATACGAAAAACACCCTTCACCACCCTTCACCCGTAACTATTTGACACTCAAAATGTTAAATAAAAAGGTGAAGGGTGAAGGTTTGAAAACTCTATTTTATATATGTACGCGTGGGTAAAGGGAAAAAGGGTAAAATCAAAAAAGTACCCTAGGGTCAAAAATCGGAAAAACCCTAAAAAAAGAATATAATATAAGATTTAAAATATACCCTTCACCCTTCACCTCGTTGCCACAACCCAGCTTCCATATCTTCATCATCGGATTACCTACATTTGTCTTCTGGGTCTAGCCTTTGGAGATATTCTGCTATCTTTCGGAGATAATTTCTTATCCTTCGGAGATATTGTGCTATCCTTCGGAAATATTATCTTATCCTTCGGAGATATTCTTCCGAATGATTCCATGATTTTTTCGCACTTTATTTCCCGAATCCACGCAAATCGCACAAATCGCATAGGTAGAAAACGGAAAAGACGTATCTTTGCAATCGAAATAAAAAAGAATGGCAAAATGTGAAGATTTGTGAAATAGGGGGGGGGGTAAAAATGGATAGATTTATAAATTTATAGTTAACGAAGCTTAAATGAAGGCAGTTTTTTCTTTTTTTGAAAGTCCTTTTGCTCATTTTTCGCTATATTTGTGGCTGAAAAAATAATTAGATTAATAACAAAAACAGAAATAGGAAACCGTAAAATAGACACTTTTCTATCAACAAAACAATACAGAAGCAAATGAATACAGACAAAGGAAAGCGCATATTGCTCCTTCTTGTTTCAGCACTATTCATTACATCTGCATCAGCACAAGACTGGTGCTTGAAAACGAACTTAGCATACTGGGCTACCACAACACCCAACATCGGAGTGGAAAAGAGGTTATCAGACCACTGGTCGCTAGATCTATCCACAGGTTGGAACCCATTTACTTTTCGCAAGAACAAGAAACTGAAGCACATTGCCATACAAACAGAGATGCGATATTGGCTCGACAGCCCGTTCCTGGGGCACTTCTTTGGAGCCAATTTACTCTACTCACATTACAATGCGGGTGGTGTACACCTCCCATTGGGGCTTTTCCCGAAACTCAAGAAGCATAGGTTCCAAGGCGACTTGGGAGCCCTGGGCATAGTATATGGCTACAACTGGGCACTCGACAAGCAAAACCGTTGGAATTTGGAAGCGGCAATAGGTTTGGGATTGGGAATCACACGCTATACCCAATACAACTGTTATGGCAGATGCGCCACCGCCATTGAGAAGAAGACGAAAACTTTCGTAATGCCGACCAAGGTTGCAGTCTCGCTGGTTTACAACATCGGGCAGACAGAGAAAAACAAATAAAAACAAATAAAATATAACTTGACTATGAAGAAGTTCAGATTTTTCAGTTTTGCAAGTGCGATGCTTCTTGCAAGTGCAGCAGGAATGGTTTCCTGCTCTTCAGATTCAATTGAGCCAACAGGTGGCTCAGGTGTGACAGGACAGGTTGTAAAGACCCAGTTCGCCATAAACATTCCTTATGGCGGTAACTCTTCGACAAACCAGGCGAAGAAGGTGACTCGTATGACTGATGAGATGACTCAGCAAAGTAACAATTTCCGTGGTATTTCAGACATCGTTTTGCTGACTTTCAGTGGTGATCCTTCAACAGCCGGAAACACAGAGGCTACAAGAATCATCGAAATCGGTACAGACGCCAATGCATACGCCCAAAATAAATACAGCAAACTCTACCGTGACATTGAGATTCCTGTAGGAACTAACCACATGCTTTTCTATGGTAGAGCTACCAGAAAGAGTGGAGACACAGACTTCCAGGCAGGTAAGATTACTAATGTAGGAACAAAAACAACCGAGAAAGTTCTTGCAAACATATCTCATGAGTTAACTCCTATCAATAGCACAGCAAACTTTACAACAGATGCAGATGCTGATCAAATCATCGATGCATTGAATACCATTGCCGAAGCTAAGGTTCAAGATGGAAAAGATTATACCTGGGCAACAATAGGAACCGAAACAACCCTCCCAACTTGGTTAACAGAAAACGAGAAAAAATTTTTAGCTGCACGTTACAAAGAGTTCATATCTCTGAAAGCAGGTTCAAGAACATCTGTCGTTGAATTTATCAAGAACCTCCAGACCGCATTGGTGGGTGAAGCAGGAGGAACAACCATCCCTGCTGAGAAAAAATTAACTAAAGAGATTTACGATAAATGCGTTGCTGCTTTAGGAGCTATCGAAAGTATCAACTTCCCTGGAAAGTTCAACCTGCCTGATGGTGTTGCTTCCTTAAATTGGAAAACTGGAGAGAGCAAATTTGCTTACAACACTCCAGAAAACGTAACCATCGGTACAGGAAACTCCATCAATTACCAAAAGATTTGCTATCCAGCAGAACTGTCGTATTTTGTAAATACAACAACTATGGTTTCTGATAAAGATATGTCTAATCTAAGCGAATTCCCTTCATATACAGATTGGACAAAACCAGCTGGGGCAGACTGGAGCAACAAAAACTTCGACGAAAAAGCTGTTGAAAATTCAACAAGAACTGTAGGTTTGAAAGCCCCTGTACAGTACAGCGTAGCTGTGTTGAAATCAACAGTAAGATGTGATGCTGCTACTCTTAAAGATAACGCTAAGCAGGCTGGAGGTTTCGACAAAGACCAACAGATTTCGGTTCCTGCAGACGGATTTAAAGTAACCGGTATCTTGATTGGCGGCCAGCCAGCTTCAGTAGATTGGAAGTATGACCCAGCATCTACAGAGTCATTCGCTAACACCATCTATGACAAAGTGATGAATGGTTCTATGGCTGCCAAGAACGAAACTTCTGCATCAAACGCAAACTATACGCTGGTCTTTGACAACAAGAAGTCTGATACACAAAGCCCAGTATATGTAACACTCGAATTAGAGAACAACTCAGACAAGGCCTTCTACGGCAATGATGGTATCATTCTGAAAGGTGCGAAGTTCTATCTTGTAGGTCAGTTAAACCCAAACAAGACCGGACTTACAAATCCTAATAGTGTGAACCGCGTATTCGTTCAGGACTATGTTACAACAGCCAACTTTAATATCAAAGATTTAAAGAGCGCATACAACTGTATTCCTGATCTCAGAACATCAGGCATCAACGTAGGTCTCGCAGTAGATCTTTCTTGGAAGACAGGCATCACATTCGATGTAGAAATTTAATCATTCAACCTTACTGAGCTTTCGCAAGTTACGAAAGTTCAGTAGGGTAGATTTCGCTGTTTATAATCCTAATAGAGGACGGAAAATGAGAAAGAAAAAATCATATAGAATATTTCTGATAGCTCTGATGACTTTGAGCATCGCTTTCGGATTGTCTTCATGCATCAATGAAGACATGAGCAAGTGTGGCAAAGACTATAAGATCAAGTATAATCTGAGGCTCAACACACAGATTCATACCCTCATCGACTTAGACCTCAATACCACCGAGGAGCGACACATCGCCAACCGGCTGAAACAGGAACTAGGCACAGTCTTCACCGACCATGCCCTAGACAACGATTTGTCTTTCTTTATCGGAAATGATCTCTACCGTCACGAAGCTAACATCATGAATGCCAATTCGGTATTCTACACCATCTATCTGCCGCGAAACGACTACCAGAACCTTTCGCTCGCCAACACCGGAAGCGCCAGGAACGTGAAGATTACCGGTGCAAATGTCTGCAAGGCTCTCGCCCTGGAACAGGAGCAGAAGGATACCATCGACAGTCACAATATCGGTCTGTTCACTTCCCGACTCACCATCAACGAGGCCGATTTCGAACACGACCTGCAGACCACCCTCTATATGGCAAACTGTGCCGCAGCGGTAGTCATCAACCAGCAAGAAGTGAAACCTGCCGAGCTCTGGGGATTCGTAGAAGGAATGGCAACCCGCTTTCTCGTAAACGACAGTATTTTCTCAACATCCCGAAACACCATCGTGAGAGCCAAGCGAATCAACGAAGCTTCAACAGCCTCAGCCCAGACTCACGATGCGCTCTATGCCGTAAGTTTCCCATCCAGTAAGGCAGAGTGGCGCTACCACATCATCGCCAAGGTAAACGGCAAATATACAGAAACCATTCTCACGCTGAACGAACCGCTGAAAGCCGGAAGGCTGAAACTGATTAAGGCAAAACTCAAAGCCGACGGTTCGCTGGTTGTTACCAATGCATCCGTAGGAGTAAGCGTGAAACTCGACTGGAAACCAGGAGGAAGCCACGACATTGACATTTAAGTGAAGAGTGAAGAATACAACGGCTATAAAGAATTGATACATGAATCATATTACGAAATACATATTTGCGATACTATCGCTTATCATGCTGGCAGGATGCAGCGAAAGCGAAAAGAACGAGGTAAGACCAATGGATACGTTGGCACCCATCTCGCTCACCCTATCTGTGCCTGCCGATAAGACGGAAACACGCATCGGAGATCCGGGAGAAAACACCAACGACATGGTGGACTGGGACCGGCTCACCATCATCGTTGCCTATAAGGAAAAGACGCAAGGCGACGAAATACACGATGCAGCACCCCAGAAAATGGTATATTACGATACCTATACCAAGGAAGAATTCGACAGAAAAGCCCTCGTCACCCATGCCACCTCAACCCTATCAGGACCTGATACCAACGGCTTTCGCACCTATACGATGTATCTGCCGCTAGGCACCTGTTGCGTTTATGGGGTTACCTACAGTAACGGAGAAGGGCTGAATCTGGAGGAGATATTAAACCAAATAGAACATAACGGGCAAGACCATAACTCAGATATCTATAACTTACAGATTACCAACGACTATGCTCATAAAAACGGAGCCATAGACGTAGCCAAGTTTATCAGCGTAGCCACGGGCTATGCACTCAAGCTGGACCCAGAGACGCAAATTCTCACCAATGACAGAGATATAAAAGTAGAACAGAACATCAATGCCAATATCAACACCAAACAATACTGGCGCATGGTACTGGGCAGACTGGCTGCCAAGATTGACATCCAATGGGATGCCAAGGGAGCCTATGAGAAAGACAAGGATGGAAATCTGAAATATACCAACGTGAAAGTAAGCCAGTTTACTTATCACGGAGAACCGGCAAATCAAGAATCAACCATTTCCGGTTCAGGAAAAGGAAGACTCTTCCCTACCCTTTACCATCAAAAAGTATCTCCCATGACTTCGGTAAGTGGGCATACCACTTTCTTGAACACCTCGGAAATCAGCAAGCGTAACGGAAGAGTATATCATTATACCTTCCCAGACGGAACCAATCCCCCTCGCCTCACCTTCCTGCTTGATACAGAGAAAGAAGGAACAACAGGGAACAAGATATACAACGTGACATTTGACATGAGCAATCTGAAAGATGGCTTTATCCCAGCCCGCTGGTACAAGATTAATGTAAAAATATCGGGCACTCAGCTAGGTGAGAATCAAAATATCACGATCAACAATTTCAACATATAAAACTCTTTTCAGCATGAGAATACAACATACGACATACAGGAAAATCATAGCAGTCCTCATCCTCCTGAGCTGTGTCAGCTCCCTGTTCGCACAGGGCAGCAAGATCTATCATGTAACAGCTGAGGCAACTGACGGTGGTGACGGCTCATCATGGACTCAAGCTATCACCCTGGAAAAAGCGCTGAGCCGAGCCACGGCTGGCGATGAAATCTGGGTGAAAGGCTATGAGGATATTACCGGTCACATCTACAAGGCACCGAAGGGAGGCTTCGTTCTCCCTTCGGGCGTTGCCATGTATGGAGGTTTTGCAGGAAATGAAACCATCAAGAACGATCTCCCTACGGGCAGACATAAATATCAGATGAAGTATCAGACGGCTCTGGTGGGCGACATCGACACCAACGACAAGGCGAGCCAGCAGCTGATTATCTATCCAGAGAACACCACCCGCACCGACAATGCCACCCATGTGCTGACCCTCCAGATGGGCGTAACACAGGACAACACCAACGACGGCAACAAACCAACCATTGTTTCCGGTTTCCTCATCGCAGCAGGTAATGCCAGTGGAGAGAACACCTCTGCAAATGGCAGAGGCGGCGGCATCTACGTGATAAACAACAGCAAAGACAACAATGCCGGCAGCCGTTACTTCCGTATTTCGCAATGTAACTTTGCGAACAACTACGGCATGCGCGGCGGTGCCATCTATGTAGATAATTCCTGTACCAACCAACAGTCAGCCATCAGCTACTGCAGCTTTTTTAATAATGTGGCAGGCAAGCGAGGCTCCAGCGAAAACGAAGGTGGCGGTATGTGGATAGACGGAACAGCCACCGTCTACAACTGCAACATCAACAACAACACAAACGGCGGCATCCGACTTTCGAGCACATCGAAAATCGTCAACTGTTCTGTAATAGCCAACACCGTATCGGCCGCAGACCTGACCACAGACGGGGCATCAAACAGCATTGGCGGCGGAGCAGTTTACAACAGCGTGCTCTGGCATTCCACGGCACTCAGCAAGCAAGACAGCCGTCCTGCCTTCTATTCCTGTGCTTTCCCGGAAGTAGAAGTAACCAATACCGATACCAATACCGACGCCAACGGGAACGTAAGGATCAGCAACGAGAACCACGGCATAAAGCCAGCCCCTTGGTTCAAGCAGAGTGCCGTAACCCAGGGTTACGACTTCTCGTTCAGCAGTAACCTGAAGCAATTATACAGCACCGCCTTCACTTTCGAGGAAACCTCTGCCCTTCTGAACAAGGGAAAACTGGAATACTATAAAAATCTTGTAGTTGATGCAAACCTGGAAACAACTTCTACCGACATCATGGGCAGAACACGCTATCAGACAAGCACCATCGACATCGGAGCCTACGAGTATGCCCGAATGAAGGCAGGACGCATCAGATACGTAAAACAAGGAGGAACTGGCGATGGTACATCCTGGAAAGAAGCTATGGGCGACATACAGAAAGCCATCAACGATTTGGCAGAAAAGGCAACAACACCAGGCGAGAAAGGCGAAGTCTGGGTAGCAGCCGGAACCTATGTAGTAAAAGAGCGTATCCTTACCGATGCCTCTTCCCCGGTATCCCTGCTGATGAAGAATGGCATCAGCGTTTATGGTGCGTTTAATGGAACCGAAAAAAGACGTTCCGAGCGCATCGAGGAATCCAAGAATTTAAAGCCTTGGGGATGGAAACAGGAATCCATCATCAGGGGTGCGGGATTCACGGGAAGCGATGATGCCAAATGGAACAATAGTGATGAAGCTTGGAACATACAGAACAGCGAGTCCTATCATGTGGTATGGTTTGCTCCTCTGCCTGAAGGAGAAGCCTTTACGGACGAAGTATATCTGGAAGGCTTCACCATTGAGGGAGGTACATATAACGGAACGAGCGCTGCTACCGAATACGCCCCAGGCTGTGGTGCAGGCGTTTATATCAATGACCCGTCAGCCCGAATGCGCTACTGCACCGTGAGATTCTGTAACTCGGGCATGAAAGAAAGCGAAAACATCAAGCCTCGTGGCGGCGGCATCTACTGCAAAAACGGACAGACAGAAGGTAACCTGGTATACGACTGTTCGGCTTACCAGGGCGGAGGCATCTATATTGACGAAGCCGGCTTCATCACCCGAAGCATGGTAACCAACTGTTCTGCCTATCAGGGAGCGGGTGTTTATCTGAACGCTACTGACTCAGAGAAAGCCTATTACCAGATTCTTGCCACCTCGGTAATCAGTAACAATACCAGTACCCGAAATGGTGCTGTGTATCTGGATGGTCACGGACTGGTGATTAACAACACCATCGTCAACAACTATACCAACAACACCTCGGATCCTGCTGACGAGCTGTCATCCAATACGGGTGGTGTGTATATCAAGAAAAAGGGTCTTCTTGCCAACAACGTCATCTGGAACAACTCGCTGTTCCGGCACAAGTCTGGCACCAGCAACTCAGCGTCCATGGCACAGATTTATGCAGCCAACCCATCAGAAGAGACCGTACAGTTTTACAACAACGCCATCTCGGATGTAAATGCAGCCAAATGGACCAGCACCTATCAGAGCGGAACCATCTCCATCAACACGTATTACTCGGGCAAGGGATTCGTGATGGGTACAGAAGCACCTTACAACACGGTGGAAGCCTTCGACGAAAAACGTGGCGTTCTTACAGACATGAAGACGGTGAACTATTACTGGGAAACATTGACAGGTAGCCGACTGCGCAACGTGGGTATCAGCTATGCTCTCCTGCCATCTTCCTACCTGTATCAGCCAAAAATAGACCTGAGCGGAAAAGCTATCAGTTCGGTTCCGTCAGCAGGAGCCTATATGGCTGACAACCACGACCTTGTATTTGAAAAGAATGACAGCAAGAAACGCCTGCGCATCTACTTTGACCGTTCACGAGAACTGGTGGACAGAACAGGAGAGTCGTGGGAAAAGAGCTATACCTCATCATCTGTAGATGAAATTCTCGGTTATCTTGCCGACATCAAGGCTGGGGACAATATCAAGGTAGTTACCAAGGACAATACTACACCAGAGGATTTCACTATTAAGAAGAACAGCGGATGGGAGTTTGAAATCTGCGGTCGTGAGGGTATCTTCGAACCGAAGATTGCCTACACGTTCGAGGAAACAGACGCCAGGGCATGCACCTTTAACATTCAACCTTGCGTACTTCCAATTACCGTGTATGGCGGTTATCCGGAATATTCAGAGAATCCGAATCCGAAAGATGAAGACCGTGACCCTATCAAATACCGCACCGAGCTGAACGGAAACCTGAACGGTTCAGAACTCAACGAGGGTCTCTACCATCTGGTCCGCATCGAAGCAGGTGCCAACATCACCATCGACGGCTATGCCTTTACCCATGCATACGCTGCCGGTACTGCCTACATGCCTTATGGTGGCGGTGTACTGATAGGAAGCATGGACCAGAGCAGTGAACCAACTACCGTAAAGCTGAAGAATTGCATCTTTGAGAACAATACAGCGACAGATGGCGGTGCTATCGCTACCATGCCAGATGCCGTGAATGTGAAATTGGAACTGGAAAACTGCGTCATCAATAACAATACGAGCAAGGATCCGCATAATCCAAGTCCTTCGGTGCTGCCTTCCATCATCTATCTGAACAAAAGTCAAGGCAGCAACAACTCTCTCACGCTCAAGCATGTAAGCATCATCAACAATGAGGGAGTAGCGCCAGATAACGACCTTGTGAAGAGAACCTCGTATGCTGTAGGAAACAAACTGAACATCAACGGTGCATGGGAAGATTCGGAATGCAAGAACAGCATGAATATCAACACTCTGGGAAAAAACGGAGCCCTGAACTTCAGCAACCCAACCAATGAAGTGGGTGCCAGAATGAGCGGCAACGTTTATTACGGAGGCTATTCATCCTTCCGCCCGCTGACCAGTTCTGCAGAGGCTGGTGCAATCATCAACAGTGCCCAAGAAAGCAATGCAACCACAACGGCCAAGGACATCACCGGCGAAGACCGCAACCTAGGTGGTGTTCCTGACCTGGGTGCATACGAAGCTCTCCTGCCAAAAGCAGGAAAGATTATCTACGTGCGTTCGTACAACCAGAAGTATGAAAGCATCAGCGACGCCAATAATGACGACCAGGACGGCAACCCTAACTTCAATATTCTGAATGAATCAGATACCGAATATGATGGAAGCAGCTGGGACAAGGCTATCATCGGTAACGCCATGTGTGATAACGGACAGGCTAGAAGCGGCAACGATTTCTATGTAAAGCAGAGTGACAATACGCTGCTTAGCACCACTATTGACAATACAGATTATAGTCAGACTAAAGGCAAGTATCGTTCAGAAACTGACTCTTATGGTAATTTCTGGACTAACTCAGGAAATCAGGAGAAGCAGTATCTCTCTGGCTGGGGATCATATAATAAAATCACCAACAACAGAGACGAACGATACATCAGCGGTCTACAATATGCTGTGGAAAAAGCAGCTGAATTGAATAAAATAAAAAAAGACAGCGTTGTGGTGTGGGTAGGTGCAGGTATCTATACCGACTACAAAGGATTCGTTATCAGAGACAACGTGAAGGTTTATGGTGGTTTCCCATACGAAGGCTATCCTGGAGAAGACGACCGTCATCCGCTGCTGTCACAATACGTACCGGCACGCAAGGAATACGAGAATCTGAAAAAGACCAAGTATGAAACCATTCTACAGATCAGAAAGGAATCGCCTGTATACTTTAAAAACGGAGATAAGGAAATGTGGTATCAGGAGAAAAATCCAACTGATGGCTCTAATTATGACTTTACAAAAACGTTGATAAACAGCGGGAAAACAGAGCGCCATTATGTACTGTATCAGCCAGACGTATGCCTTCCTACCTGGTCGCCATCGGGTGATGGAAACGCCACACGTACCGACGGTAATGCCGTACGCTACAAAGGAAATTTGATAGACAACATCAACTACAAGAATTACGAATATGCCAAATGGGATGGCTTCTCCGTACGTCATGGTTATATCATCAACTATCCTGGTGCCAACCGTGACGGAGGTGCAGGTGTGCGTGTCTTCCGAGGTGTAGAACTGGAAAATCTCATCATCGTCAACAACTTCAACCATGGCGGTCGCGTACGTGGTGGCGGTTTGTATATGGACGGCGAGAACAGTAAGATTTCGAACAGTTACCTGCTGAGAAACCTGAGTTATGCCAACAGCAGTGAAAGTTATGGAGGCGGAGCCTATATGATTCAAGGCACCGGCTACAACCTTGTCGTGGCAAACAACCGTTGTTATAACGGAACCTGTCGTGGCGGAGGTATCTTCCTGGAGAGTGCCAAATTCTACAACAATACCATCGCCTACAATATGGCGACAAACGGAACCGGCATCTATCACTGGCAGGATGCCAAAACCGGAGTTGCATCGCAACTTTCACTCTACAACTGTATCATCTATGATAATTACAACAACAGCAAGCAGATTACAGATCAGGTAAACTCAGCTGCATCGGGCAAGATGAATCCATCTCACAACTGCTACATGAACAGTAGTGACCTCAGCAGCAAATTCCAGGAAAGCGATGGAAATTTCACTGGCACAGATTTGGCTTTCCCATTTGAGGACAAGACCTACGAAAATGGAAAAGACGGAGTTTTCCGCTTCCGCAATGCCCGATTAAAGAATAACTTCCGCCTGAACGAGGCTAATGGTTTAACAGGTAACAAGTGTCTGAATGGTGGAACCACAAATGTAGGAAATGGAATCATCCTTCCGGAAACCGATATGGACTATACCAATCGTATCAAGGACTGCGCCATAGATATCGGTGCCTATGAGGCTGATAATACTACCAATATCGCACCACAGGAAAAGACAAACAGCGCAGGTATTGTAGATTACATTTATTATGTAACCCAAAACGGATGGGGAAACAGAAGTGGAGACCGTCCGGAAAACGCTGCCTGTGCTGACAAGCTGCAGGATGTGCTGACTGCTGCGGGCAAGAAATTTAATTCAACAAGTCAGAGCAAGGTATATGTAAAAGTAGCAGGCTATCAGGCTGATGAAACCGGAAAGCGCTTTACTTATCATGCCAATACGCTGGCAGACCCTAGCGATCCGCAGAGCTATACCTTCCTGATTCCTAACGGAGTATGCCTGATGGGTGGTTACTATGAGGGTGACCAGGAAGAAGGAAAACCGAAAGCCGGTACTTATAATTGGGATGATGATAAGCGCGACTGTATCAGCTCATATCAGACGGTATTAAGCGCGAAGACCAAAGTAAAAGAAGGTTCTGCCGTTAACCAGGAGGTGAACGGCTACCACACCGTGTGCTTCGGCAAATGGCCTACGGGCGACTATGACGACTACAACACTTCTGCCCTGTCAGACAATACCATCATAGATGGCTGTCGCCTGATTGACGGTAACGCAAGCGACAAGTCAGGCTTCAAGAGTATGGGTGGTGCAGCCATTGTACCAAGAATGGCACATGTACGCAACTGTGAAATTTCCGACTGTCAGGCTACCCAAGGCGGTGCTCTCATGTTGCTGAAAGGTAGCATCGTAAGCGGTAGTGTCATCGTAAGAAACAAGGCACAGAAAGGTGGCGCCATCTATGCACTTCGTTCCAACGATAAGAACGAAGACACCAAGAACTACCATGCCTACGTCATCTCATGCACCATCGCGAAAAACGAGGCGACCATTGGTGGCGGAATCTACCAGGAGGAGAACTCCCTGATTGGCGGTAACTCCGTGATATGGGGAAATTCGGCACAGACCGACAACAACATCAGCGGTGATGTGAACTATCAGTCTCACGACTTTCTGCAGGGACTGGGAGCATATACGGAAAAATTCTATCCATACAACTATTGTTTCGTAGAGAAGATGGCGTTGCCAGCCAACAGAATGAATACGGAAATGACCAGCGACCTGGACAGTTATTTCAACGACAACAAAATCTTCAAACCTCGTGCCTATTCGCCATTGATTGGCAACGGAGTTGAGAAAGAATACGTCAATGCATGGAAGAATTATGGTATCAGCAGCTACGACATTACCGGCAAGGAAAGAACCATGACCAAGCAACAGACAGCAGGTGCATACACATCTGATCTGCCTGCGTTTGATAATACCAAGCTTTTGAGGCGCCTGTTCGTTTCTCAGACAGGTGGTGAGATTGTAACAGAAGAAGATAAGGCAAAGTATTATGGCCGCTCCTTCCTGACTCCTTTCAACAGTCTCGAAGCAGCCCTCGATTACATCAATGAGGCACGAGAAAAGAATGTGGCGAAAGATAATACCCACTTCGAAATTCTGATGACAGGTGGAACCTACAAGCCGAGCAAGATGCGACAGAATAAAGACCTTTCGCCAGAGCAAAACACGATAGACCGCCGCTTGCAGAGCTTCACCATCCCTGTGAACGTAGATATCTTCGGCAGTTTCTCGAAAGATGACCTGTATTCTTCTACTCCTGTTGATCCTACTACGGGAAAAGAAACTGGAGATAAGTTTACAAGCTTTGGAGGTAAGACTTTGACTCCAGATGGAGACATCAAAGACATCTTGGCTAACCGCAACAAGAACTACATGACCGACAACAATAAGAACGGATTGATAGAGCCATGGGAGTTCCAGAATCCTACGATTCTTTCCGGTGACATCAAGGCATCGGAAAAGGAACGTAATGTATATCATGTAGTCTACAGCAATGCGGGCTCCACGGGTGCTTCGACTACATCGAACAACGAAGTCGTATTAGACGGTATTACCATTATGAATGGTGAGACCACGACAAAACTGAAGACTGAAGAAGGAGGAACTAACGAAGTTGCCGAGATTGGTCGAGGAGGCGGTATCTACACCAACCGCGTGAACTATACATTGAACCGTTGCCGACTGATCAAAAACTCCGGTCTGCATGGCGGAGCTGTCTATGTAAACAATGCGAGTCTAGACATCATCGGCAGTACAATCAGCGGCAACAGTAACGTATCAGAAAAGGCTAGTCAGGATGCAGTCACCGAACCTGGTAAGGGTGGAGCCATCTATCTCTATCTCACAGAATCAGAGAATGGAAACCTGCATATCGTCAACTCGCTCCTAGCCAACAACGATGTGACCTATGGCAAATATACGGGCACAGAAAGTTCGCAAGGCGGAGCTATCTATATCCGTAGAGCTAATGATGCCAACACCATGGCTGAGGGCTATCAGGATGCCTACATCGTAAACAGCCTCATCGTGAACAACAAGGCAAAGCAAGATGGAGCCATCCATGTGGAGAACGAAGTAACAAGCGGTACGATTACACCTATATTATATAATACCGCCATTTGGGGTAATGAATCAACTGTAACTGAGGGTGACAAAGTTCTCCTCAAGAGAGAGCACATGCGCAACTGCGCCTGGGATGAATTACCAGCTTCTACTGCAAAGGATGGCAACGTCAAGCTGAACAAGGAGAACATCGCATCGGATGGTCCACGCTTCACAGCGCCTACAACGACAAAGGGTTACGAAGGTTATACACAGGATGCCAAGTGGAATCCACAGGCTATCTCTGTACTTACAGATGCAGGTGACGGAAAGAAGGATGCAAACGATGCAAACGAGACTGGTAAATATCAGAAATGGTGGAGTATGCACAATAATCGCCTTAAGGAATATGGTTATCGATCTGAGTATATCCGTTCTGCTAACAGCAGTAAGGAATACTACAGATACGTTGGTCCGAAAGACGAGAAAGGTGTAGTGAGAGAAAAGCCTATCGACATCGGCATGTATGAATTCCAGTATGTATTCAAGTTTACAGACTTAGAAAAGGTTTATATCGGAACGGAAGAGAAAGGAAATGGCGATGGTAGCAGTTGGGACAACCAAAGCACCGACCTTCGTGGTGCCATCATTGCCATGGCTAACCCTTCTGGCAACGTATCTGCAGGTACTACAACCAACAACAACAGAAAGGTGTTTGTACGCGGAGGTACCTATTATTCGCCAACCTACTCTAGCGGCGATGCCTTCTCTCTCATTGTGAACAATGACGAAAAGGCTAAGTATATAACATCGATTGAACTTGTGGGTGGTTGTACGGGCTCGAATGCTGACGGAACAGAGGTGCAAGACTTCAGCAAACCTTCGGTACTCATTGAGAACCCAGCCAAGGCGGGCGAAACCAAAAACTTGCTCAATATCGTAACGAATGGTAAGCCGGTAACTATTTCCGGTTTCACATTCCAGAACCAGAGTGGTGTGGGAGTAAATGCGAAGGTTAATTTGTCTACCAATAATGAAGGAAGTCTTTTAAAGATACACAATAGTGCCTTTAGAAAGAACAAGGGAACCGGTATGGCAGTTGACAATAATGCTGCAACAAAAGATAACGAATCCGGTATAAAGATGTGGAACGTATTGTTTGCTGACGGAGAAGGAAATGGTCTTGAAATCAAGAATTCTCAATCAACAGACATTACAAATGCTACGTTTGTCAACAATGCAGGCACTGCGGTTAGTGGAACAGACTACGTGTATAATTCTGTCGCATGGAAAAATGATTCTCAAAATCTGAATACAGACAACAAAAATGTCGTGATTAACAAGTCTATAGAGAATGGTGATGTGCTAAATGGTCCGAACTTTGTAGATCCAGAGCATGGAGACTATAGAATTCGACCTAGCCTCAAGTTACTTGATCAAGGAAGCAACGAGAAATATCAGCTAAATGCTGATATAAACTCAGAAAAGGACTTAGGTAATACAGCCCGTCTGATTGGCGACAACATCGATATCGGTGCATACGAGTGCGACACGAAGATGATTCAGGTTATCTATGTAAAAGAAGGTTCTGCTGTTGCAGGAACAGGTGAAAGCTGGGATAACCCAACCAACGACCTGCAAGGCGCCATCAACCTGGCTGAGCTTTATGCCAACAAGAATGCAGGTAAATATGGCTACGTCTTCGTAGATAGGAATCTGAAGACTGATAACGTGAGCATCAGCATGCCAGGCGTCAAGATGTTTGGTTCGATGCGCGAAGAAAAAAGTTCTGAAACAGAACCAAAAGCTATCGTAAAGGATCTCCTTACTCAGAGAAAAGGAATCATCGAGTCTGTCAGTCAGTCTACCATCAATGGGCTGACACTCAACAGCGGAACTACAGATACCAGAATGTGTGTTGTAGATGGTTTCAAGGTTTCGGGCGACGTCAGTCTCCAAGGCAACAGCATGCTCTCCACCTCTATCCTCGATGCAAATGTATCTGGCGATGCAAGTAGTTTGCTCTACAACAGTCTGGCATTAGGAAGCGTGGAGAATGTGAACTCTGTCAATGTAACAGCTGCTAGTGCATTACCATCAACAACGGGTAGTGCTGCCAACAGAGCATCTGTAACCACCTATAATAAATATGTGAAAGATGATTATTGGAAGTACCAGCTTGACGAGACATCTGGCGACATCAACGCCAACACAGATGTAAGCAAAACCAAAGGATGCATCGACATGGTGATGCACAACCATGACCTTGCCGGCAACCAACGCATCAGAGACAACGTTGACAACGGATGTTTCGAGACTTGGTATCTGACAAACGATGCCGAAGCGAACAAGGTCGATTATCCTCATGGTAAATCTGTGGTCTATGTCATGACAGAAGACAAGGAACTGAAACTCGACAACACATTCTATACTGAGACGAATCCGTTCAGCCCAGGCTTCCTGCTCTTGAAGCACCACGCCGGTTTAAGAGGCAACAACAGTTATGTAAACCTCACCAACTTTGCCGTGGAAAGAAACCTGAAGACAGGAACCAACTTCTTCTCCATGCCTTTCAAGGCTACCAATATGGAGGTTGAGGGCACAAATAATCCTGCTGACGGTAGCGTAGTAGCCTACTACTATAATGCTGCAACCCGTGCCAAATACGACTATAAGTTTGACCAAAACAATAGTAAAGCATGGGTAAGAGGTGTGGATAACCAGCGAAACTTTACCGCAGGTTTCAGAATGGATGCTAATGGCAACAAGACCGTCCGTTTCTATGGAATCAGTTACACAGAGAAAGATGGTAGGACCAACAGGAGTCTGCTGGATAAGATTACCCTGGTACAGAACAATAACCAGCAGCCATGGTCAGACAGTAATGGCGGCGGTTTGAAGTTCACCCACAAGGAGAACATGGGCTGGAACCTCTTCGGTTCACCTTATCTCTGCGCCATGAACTATAGCGATATGGAATATGGCAGAGTCATCTACCAATACGAAGAAAACGGCAGCTACAAGGCTATCAATACCTATGATTTAACCACGGGTGTTTCAACGGATGGCTACATCCCGGCAATGGATGCCGTGTTTACGCAGACTGCTACTCTGGATAATTCTGAAAGCGTGATAGTAGAACATTCGGAAGCAAGGGCAACAACAGCCTATCAAGCAACCCGAGCCCTCGACATCGCCATCACACAGAGCAACAGAAACAGCCGAGCCGGCAACAGCGCTCCTGTAGATGACCAACTCCAGTTGAATACAGTTCCTGCCTACGAAGCAAAAAGCGACTTTGATATGGGAAGTGACGGAGTGAAATGGATGATGAACCAGAATGCTCAGATCTATGCTATACGCAATGGTGGACGCTACTCTCTCCTCTCTGCGGTCAGCATTGATGCAGAACAGTCCATCGGAATCAGTCTGCCGGAAACCGGTGAATACAGCATCAGCATCCCTGAGGATTGCGATGCCAGCGAATATGAAACCGTTTGGCTGAAGGACAAGGAAACCGGAAAGGCGGTAGACCTGAAGGATGGCTGTTATCCATTCTATGCTGCCCAAACTGGTGAGATGAACAATCGCTTCAATATCAGTTTCAACCGCAAGGAGACTGACATGAAGTCAGACATCACCATTGTTCCTAGCGGCAACTATCACATCCAGATAAAGGGTCTGAAACAGAACGACATCATCAGAATATTCGGAACCTCAGGTGTCCTGGCACTTCAGAAACAGGCAAAATCTGATACAGAACTGCTTCGCTCACCAGTAAATGGAACTGTAGCCGTAGAGGTAACGCGAGGCGGAAAACAGATAGCCGTAAAGAAGATAGCCCTTAAATAAAGGAATGAATGCCGTAAAATTACGGAATAAATGTTAATAAAGCGCAGAGATAATCGCTCGTTTCAATAATTGGCATTATCTTTGCGCTTATTATATTATTCAATAGACCATAAATAACAAAAGAAAATAGAATTATGACAGAAAAGGAAATGTACAATCTGATAAATAGTCAGAACAACCAGCAGAGCAATGGCTTTGCTGTTAATGAGAAAGAGCGAGGTATAAGCGGTGTTTTCTCTGCTTTGATGCGCAAAGTGTATACATGGATGACCTTAGCTCTCCTGATTACGGGCGTTACTGCCTATGGTGTGGCTAGCAGTCCTACCCTGCTGATGACCTTGATGACAAGCCGCGGCTTGCTCTTTGGCTTGATTATCGCAGAGCTCGCCCTGGTATTCATCATTACCGGTGCCCTACAGAGACTCTCCCTGACTACGGCCACCCTACTCTTCATCGTCTACTCGGTTTTGAATGGTGCCATGCTTTCATCCGTATTCGTAGTATATACGATGACCAGTATTGCCAAGGTATTTTTTATTACAGCCGGCACATTCGGAGCGATGGCTTTCTATGGTTACACTACCAAGAAGGATTTGACCTCTTTAGGAAAAATACTCTTCATGGCGCTGATTGGTCTGATTATCGCTACCATAGTAAACATGTTCTTGAAGAGTTCTGGGTTTGATTACATTTTGAGTTACGCCGGCGTAGCCATCTTCGTTGGCTTGACCGCTTGGGACAGTCAGAAGATCAAGCAGATGCTCCAGACACAATACGACATGAGCGAGGGCGCACAGAAACTGGCACTCATCGGAGCCTTGACTCTGTATCTCGATTTTATCAATCTCTTCCTTTACTTGCTCCGCATCTTCGGAGGCAGTAACAAGGAATAATGAAAACGGGAACCGGGAATAAAGTAAAAAAACAAAGAATAACATACATAACGAGAAAGGTTGGCTTGCCCTCAACGGGTTGGCCAACCTTTATTTTTTAATTCCTAGAAAAAGTAAATGCTAGAGTTATATTCTCTTCAAAAAGTTCTATGGTGCAAAGATAGAAAAAAAATTGAGAACCATGGTTTCAAAATAGCAAAAATAAGTTTCAAATGGACAAAAAGTGTCTTTTGACATTTTTCAGTGTGCCACTGATTTTTACAAACTATCTAAGCACCAACAACTTATGCATTTACTCTATATTTATTAGGAGAGCAACCAAAAGAGGCAAAAAATACTCTTCTGAACGTAGAAATAGAATTAAATCCCGATTTGATGGCGATTTCCGGCAAAGGAAAGTTCGTTGACTTCAACAAATTCTCAGCATACTGTATACGATAAGTATTCACATAATCATAAAACGTCTGCCCATTCTGCCGGTTAAAATAGCGACTCAGATAAGTACGGTTCGTACCTACAGCCAGCGCCACATCAGACAATTTCAGTTTCGGATTGAGATAGATTTTATCTTCCTCGAACAACCGCTGCACCTCAGCAGCCATCCCCGAAACATCTACTTCGTTCTGCTCTAACGGTACAATTTCAACATCGCTCAACTCATCTATCACTGACTCATGCCTATAAACAAAATAATCTATCAGCATCCAGAGTATCAGAGAGCTTACCATATAGATATTGTCGTAATCCACATTAATAACGAAACAGCTCAGCGTCCATAAAAACAGAATTAGGAAGAAGGTATTGAGAATGGCAAGAAGCCAATTCAGATTAATATTTTCCTGATAAGAAAAGCGCTCTTTCAGCTGGCGGTGATACCTCCGAATCATAAAGATAAGCAATATAAATGTAGAGCATCCATAAATGGCTCCCCAGACAGAAAGCACATAAAACCAGATGATATTATGGGTAAAAATATAGAACACCGGCAACAAGAGGAAAGGCAATTCCAGCATAAAAGCTTTCACCCATCTGAACCAACCCGGCTTCACCAGTTCCATCAACACAAAGCTGTAGAACGGAATAATCATCATATCTAACGAAGACGTAAGATACCACGCATGCTCGTTGTCAAAACCATAAAGCAGAAAGAAAACCATGTCCTTTACCAACTGCAGGTCGACCACAATCATGAGCCACATAATCATCCGAAAGAGCATCTCCTTTCCTTTTCTCCAAAACAGGAATGCCATCATGGAGAAGAACATCATGCTCATACCATAAATAAAACTCGTTACCGAATCCATGTCTACTTTCTATATAAATAAACAAAAAGGCACACCTATGGAGAGATATTCTAACATTCCAAAGGTGTGCCATGATATAAATTTAATGCCTTATATAATAAGGTGTAGTATTAAATGAAATAACCTAATTAGTCGATTTCCTCATCGGCCTCGTAACCTCCCATCTCACGGATAGCATTCTTCAGCATCGTGTACTGCTGGTAGAGATGGTTCACAGGCTCTTCACCCTTAGTATAATCGTGCATAGGTGCCTTGAGGAAGAAACTCAAGAAACGCTGGATTCCGAAACGGCCTGCACGAGCAGCAAGATCGCTTAACAATGTAAGGTCGAGCAGCAATGGAGCAGCAAGGATTGAGTCACGGCAGAGGAAGTTAATCTTAATCTGCATTGGGTAACCCATCCAGCCGAAGATATCGATATTATCCCAACCCTCCTTGTTATCGTTGCGAGGTGGATAATAGTTGATACGTACCTTGTGATAGTACTGAGTATCTTCATCGTTACCATGACCATAGAGATCTGGCTGAGCTTCTGGTTTCAGGATTGTCTCAAGAGTAGAGAGTTTACTTACCTCCTTGGTATGGAAATTAGCTGGTTCATCGAGAACGAGACCATCACGGTTGCCGAGAATATTGGTAGAGAACCAGCCATTCAAGCCGAGACAACGGGTACCGATGATAGGAGCGAAACCACTCTTGACAAGAGTCTGGCCTGTCTTGAAGTCCTTACCGGCGATAGGCATCTTGGTCTTCTCTGCGAGTTCCCACATAGCAGGAATATCAACAGTTGTATTAGGAGCACCCATGATGAAAGGAGCACCCTCTGTCAAAGCAGCATAAGCGTAGCACATGGATGGAGCTACATGCTGGCGGTCGTCAGCCTTCATTGCTGCCTCAAGTGCTGCCAATGTACCATGAATCTTCATATCTACAGGAACATAGATTTCGGTAGATGCTGCCCAGATAACAACGATACGGGCACAACCGTTCTTCTCCTTGAAGTCGCGGATATCCTGACGAAGAGCCTCTACCATCTCCCAGCGGGTCTTGCAATCCTTCACATTGTCGCCATCAAGACGCTTTGCATAGTTCTTGTCGAAAGCAGCCTTCATTGGTACTACCTTCTCCAACTCCTCGCGTACAGGATTGATATCTTTCTCCTTCAATACCTCAGCATACATAGCTGCCTGATAAGCATTCTGCGGATAAACATCCCAAGTACCGAATACGATATCATTAAGGTCTGCAAGAGGAACGATGTCCTTGTAGTGCAAATATTTCTTGTCTGCACCCTTGCCAACACGAATCTTGTCGTACTGAGTCATTGAACCTACTGGCTTCGCAAGTCCCTTGCGAGTCATGAAAACACCGGTCATGAAGGTAGTAGCTACTGCGCCACAACCAACGACCAAGATTCCCAGCTTACCTTCTGCTGGTTTAACATTAATTTTTTCCATCTTCTAAAGGTTTATTTTATATTAAGTTGATTATAATCTAAGAATTGTGTCTGCAAAGATAACAAAAACTAATTGAACCGATGCGGTTTTCGTAGACTTTTTTTCAATAATTTACAATAATTAGCTTAAAATGGATAAAAAGGCTATTCTGTATCAAAAGCCAAGTGTAGAATATTTGTATGAAAGAAGACAATATATGCATATTTATTCCACGTTTATGCATAACGAAAGACAAAATAATGTTATTTTATGCATTTTTCTTTCATTTTATTTGGTTATTTGCAAAATATATTGTAATTTTGCAGCCGTTAAACGAATAAAAATACAGCATATGAAGGCAAAGAATAGCAGATTGGAAACTTTGAAGATGCTTATATCAAGTCAGGAGTTGAGTTCGCAAGACCAACTTTTGGAGGCTCTTCACAAAGAAGGCTTTAAGATTACGCAAGCCACATTGAGCCGTGACTTAAAACTGCTCAAGGTAGCAAAGGCAGCATCTTCGAGTGGAAAATATGCGTATGTCCTGCCCAATGATACATTATATAAGAGAGTATCAAACCATATTCCAGTGAGCAAGATGATGGTGAATACCGGATTCCAATCAATCAACTTCTCCGGGAACATGGTCGTGATCAAAACACGTCCTGGATATGCAAGCAGCATTGCCTATAACATAGACAATAGTGATATTTCTCAAATTCTTGGAACCATCGCCGGTGACGACACTATCTTCCTGGTTAAAAAGAAAGGTACCACAGAAGAGGAAATCATCAATGCACTAGCAGAGGTAATTCCAGACGTTCACCATAAATATATATAAGGTAGTTGCATTTTTATGCAAAACATACACCTTATTATATATATAAAGAAAGAATATTAAAACAAAAACATTTTAAGATAGAAGAGAAAAAATGGAAGAAGCAGAAGTTAAAGTAATGGTAGCTGACGAAAGTCACATCAAGTACATCGACACCATTTTGACTACAATTGCAGAAGCTGCAAAGAAGCGTGGTTCTGGTATCGCCAAGCGTTC
>ERZ1023822.162-NODE-162-length-22998-cov-65.044894_pt1 | contig 22998 bp, 14 predicted proteins | sample MGYA00380379_ERZ1023822 | MGnify/ENA primary metagenome ERZ1023822 (study PRJEB33179, sample SAMN07448988) | human gut metagenome | biome: Human-gut; feature: Human associated habitat; material: Faeces | host: Homo sapiens | place: India: Bhopal | collected... | reverse complement strand
TATGAGATAAAAACTTATCTCATTCTCAATCACTTATAAAAAATACGTACTTTCGGAGGAGAAAACATAGAGTTGAGCACTTAAATACTTTATCCACAACAAATAACAAGATACAAAAAGCCATAAGAAATCTTCCTCAGTTCCTCAGTTCCTCAGTTCCTCAGTTTTTCTCTGACCCTTCACTTTTATCTTAATTTAGAAGCTTATTATATATATATATAATAAAATATAATTACTTACAATTTGTAAGTATCAAGTATACCCCTAGAACAAAACTGAGGAACTGAGGAACTGAGGAACTGAGGGACTGAGCTGATTTACTGATAATGATTTTATCATGCTGGTTGTTGGGGGAGGGCGATAGCGACTTCTATCGTTTGAATCTGTGTTTAACTTATACTATACTTATATTTAAACTTGCTTTCTATTACTAATTATGTTAAATTCGTGTTAATATTAAGCTTGGCTTGCGTATGTATTAATATTTTTTATATATTTGCATCTCGAAAATTGGAGGAGAATAGAATAAACCGGCCTTAGATACTGAAAAACGCATCTTTCGGTCATTTTATTAACTTAAATATTCAACAAAAGGAAAGATGACGTAGAATTTGGTCCCACACCTCACGATAAGAGGCGATCACCAGCACTCCAGGCTGCTTACGCCCTCATAAATTGTTAGCGCAAACACTCATACTCTGCTATAATGAGGCAAGAAACTTAAAACAACAACAATAATAATACAATATGAAAAAAAACTTAAGTACGCGAATCAAGCGTAGTCTGTCGAGGATAAAGGCACTATATATTTTTATAACAGATGTCTATTTAAGTCTGGACAGTGAGTTTATTGTAAATTATATAGAATCTAAAAACATAGTAATCATGAGTGATAATAGAACAATAGAATTGCACGATAATGCAACGTATATTGAAAATTATGGTGATGGACCTAAGAAGAAGGAAGGAAAGGCAAAGGCAGAAGAGAAATTCCGTCCGTTGCCGGAATCTCTTGCTAATCCTCAGGGGTTAATGGTGCTCTCCAGTTTGGCGATACATGGCTTTCTTGATGAGCATTTCCAGCCTAAGGGACTCTCTGTAGCTAAAACTGCAGTTCTCGCATTCCAGATTTCTACCAAACTCGGCATACAGAATGTATGGGTAGTGTTCGGTACCTTTTGGAATATTGACAAGGAGAATCTTCGCTCTGCCTATAATAAAGGGATGGATCAGCAACAGATGTCTGGATTTATCGGAGAAACTGCAAAATCGATAAATATCTGTTAGCTAGTCTGTTATATAACGTGAATGACGTTTCATAAATTAATTCGTACCTGGTACGCGTACCAGGTACGTACCAGGTAGGTTTCAGCATCTTGTTGTACCTTTGCCCCCGGAATTCAGAACCGATATGGTCTGGGTTTCGGGGGCTTTTGTGTATAGGCACATCAACCGTTGTGGGAGCGCCCAACTGTTTTAAAAAGGAATTTATAAGATGAAAGCAATGAAACCTTTTTATTTTACTCATCCGCAGTACGGAAAACTGAGGGTGGTGGTGATTGACGGGAAAATCTATTACTGTCTGATGGACGTGAAGAACATCTTCAAGAAGTCGGTTCAGAAACTCTATGAGACGATTGCTGACTCGGAGGGGGAACTAAAAAATCTGAACATCGTAATGATGAAGGATATGAAAATCAAGTATAACCTCTTCTTCGAGAACCAGGAAATGGGGAAGGAAGAAGCGGAGGCTGAGAACGTGAATGCGGATATCAACTTCTGCGATGAACAGCTGGTGAAGGACCTCGTAGACAAGGATGTTGCCGCCGAGAAGATTGCGGCAAAATGGGTAATAGGTTTTGTCAAGAGCAGACTGAATGATGCTGAGAATGCTTCGCTCTTCGAGGCGAACGGGGTCCAGGAGATTTCTGATAACTCGCTGATTCTGCCGATTAATGTAAGCTATGGCTCAGGGTATATCATGATTAACAGCGAAGTGTTCGATTAATAAAATATGGAGGTAAAATGGAGATAGTACATGTAGTGGCAATTAATCCTTATCGTAAGGGAAATAAGGGGAGAGTTTTTTCTTACAATATCGATACTTATGATAAGGTCATCGGGTCGGAGGAAATCAAGAAGATGATTCAGCAGATTCGGGGTGAATTGCCGATTGACGGAGTGGATTTGAACGATGCGCAGGCGGTGAAGAAGGCGCAGGAAAGGCTCAAGAGCGAGCTGCCTTTCTTCTGTCCGCATTACGGCATGTTCAAGAATAATGTGCGCAGACAGGAGAATGCGATGCCGGAAAGCTTTCTCTTCCAGACGATTATCGATGTGGATGATAAGGAGTATGTGGAGAAAGCGATAGAGAAGGCACGCGAACTGAACTGCTCTTCCGGGATATGGAACGGCTCGTTGCTGCATCTCTGTTATAGCGCTCGCAAAAAACTGCATATCGGGATTAGAATGCCGATTGGGATGACCATCGAGGAGACGCAGAAGGCGTATTGTGAGGCACTGGGCGTGCCTTATGATGAAAGCTGCATCACACCTGAGAGGATGATTTTCCTGACGGATAAGGACTCGGAAATCTACCGGTCTAAAATGTGGTGCGCAGTGCTGCCGGAGAGCGAAATACAGGCTCGCAGACAGGCGTTTCTCGACCGTGGACTGACGGTTGACGGAAGGGGAGATGCAAAAGTTAATAGTTTACAGTTTACAGTTAATAGTAATGATAATGTTCAAAACAATAGACTTTCGGGCAATCATGGCGATTATGCTGCTTCTGCTGGCACTGCTCTTCAGCCTGCCCAATCTGGTAATAGCAATCATGCTGATGATTCTCATTTCGGGAATCCTGGAGGCAATTATGGCACTGGTGAACTGGGAGAGGCCAGTGAGAAGAATCTGATAGCCTTTGATCTGTTCGTGCAGTCGGCTGGGCTTGAAGGGATGGCGATTGATACCGTTGGGTCTCGGCACTCTTCGCTGCTCGCTATCATGAGCGCAGGCGCTTCGAGGGTGATGAGCGAGGAGGAACTGATGAAGGTGGTGAGGACGAAAATGCCGAGCTACTATCAGGAGGATGACTGCCATCAGCTGATACATGATTTCTATGCGAAATATGCTGACAGCTGCAAGCCGATGTCGAGGGATGTAATCCGCATCAATGCCACTGCCGAACAGGCCAGCCAACAAGTTAATAGTTTACAGTTAACAGTTAATGGACCTAACGCAAATCATACAGTTCAAAGTTCATATCTCCAAGTTCAAAGTAGCGAGGAGGATTATCCCGAACCGCCAGCGATGCCGGAGAAACTGCCGAAGCTGGTGGAACTGCTGATATCTCGGACACCGGAGATTTATAAGCCGGCTGTGGCGCACGCTATCTTTCCTCCGCTCGCTACGCATCTCTGGCAGACGAGCTTCCGATACATTGATAATGTAGTACATGAGGCTACGCTTTCTACTTGCTTGCTTGCCGGTACGGGTGCAGGTAAATCGTCTGTGGATAAGCCGATTAGGTATATCATGGAGGATATCAGAAAACGGGATGCGGAGAATCTGAAACGTGAGAAGGAATGGAAGGAGGAAGTGACGCGCAAGGGTGCCAACAAGGATAAGCGCAAACGACCGGATAATCTTGTTATCCAGGAGATTGATGCTGATATGACCAGTCCGGCATTCGTGATGCGAACCGCTGAGGCGCAGGGGCGTTTCCTCTATACTTCGCTTAACGAGCTGGACCAGTTTGATGCTCTCCGGGGTAGCGGCAACCAACAATTCCGCATCATGTGCCTCGCCTTTGATCCTTTCAACCTCTTTGGTCAACAGCGCGTGGGCGTTCAAAGTGTGACAGAAAGGGTAACGATAAGGTTCAACTGGAATGCATCTACCACCATCCAGAAAGGGCAGCGTTACTTCTCAAAAGTTTTGACAGACGGTCCGATAAGCCGTATCAATTTCTGTACCATTCCGGAGCGTGAAATCGGTGATGAAATGCCTGTTTACGGCGATTACAATGATGCTTATCGTGAGGCGCTGAAGCCTTATATCGAGAATCTGAACAACGCCAGGGGACTGATTGACTGTCCTGAGGCGTTCCAGCTTGCCCTCCGGCTGAAGGATGAGAATGCGGAATTTTCACGTCTCTCTCAGGACCGGGTTTACGAGAACCTTTCTTTCCGTGCCAACGTCATCGCCTACCTGAAGGCGTGTGTGCTGTATGTGGCGAACGGTTGCAAATGGGAACCGGAGATTGACGAGTTCATCCGCTGGAGCGAGCGTTACGACCTCTACTGCAAGATGCGTTTCTTCGGTGATGCCATCAAGAGAGCGAATGATACAGGCGAGAAGTCGAGCAAGCGAGGACCATCCAACATGCTGATGCAGTTGCCGGATGAGTTTACTTACCAGCAGGTGATAGACTTGCGTGTAGCGAATGGGATGAGTCAGAAAGGTACTTCCAAGATGTTGGGAAACTGGAAGGATCGCCATTACATCAGGGCTAAGGAGAACGACTCAGTTCCTCAATTCCTCAGTTCCTCAGTTTTTATTAAACTTAAATTCCGAAAGGAGAATTCATAGCGTATGGAAATAGTAGTAAAAAGAATAGCAAAAAAGAAGACTTATACGATAGGTCATCTTTATATCCTGAGCGATAAGGACGTGAAGCGTACTTGGCGTTCGGGTGTGAAAATTGGCGACAAGCGTATCTTTGAACACAGCTTTGATATGGCGAAGTTGGACAAGGAGCATTACTTCTGTGATACCCTGGAGCCTACGTGGAGAAATCTCCTGGGTGTCGAACTGAAGCCGGAAGAGGAGGATGGACGGTACAGTAGGGTATCGGGTAAGAAAGCCCGCAAGATACCGGGTCATACGGCGATACCGGAAGGCTCGTATCCTGTTGTTATCTCGAAATCGCCAAGGTTCAAGAAGTGGCTTCCGCTGGTGCAGGGTGTTCCTGATTTTGAGGGCATCCGCATTCATGCCGGTAATTATCCTGATGATACGCAGGGCTGCATTCTGGTAGGTGAAAATAAATTACAGGGTGCCGTCTTTAATTCCCGCATCTGGCTGCATCGGCTCATGAATGCCATTACCGCAGCGAGGGAAAGGGAGGAGAGCGTTTGGATTACCGTTTTGTAATGTTGAATGTTGAGTGTTGAATGTTGAATTTTTAGTGATTAATTTTTAAAAACAAATTATTATGGTAAAGTCAGTTAATACAAATAAAGTAGAAATAGATAAGAAGGTAGCAATTGCTGTCGTATTTGAAAACCCTGAATTCGGTAAGATTCGTACCTTGACCGATGAAAATGGAGAACCGCAGTTCTGTGCAAAGGATGTCTGTGATGTGCTGGGGTATAAAAGAGCAAGATGCGCTGTAGCTCAGCTAGTTAACCCACTTGACGCTGTAAAACACAGCGTCAAGGTATCGGGAAGCCTTCGTAAGGATGGAACCCCATCTAAACGACTCCAAAAGATGATCTTCGTTAACGAGAGCGGTTTCTATGCTTTGGTTCTCGGCTCCAAGCTTTCTACTGCCGTGAAGTTCAAGAACTGGGTTACGGCCGATGTGCTGCCACAGATTCGCAAGACGGGCGGTTATATCCCGGTGCAGCAGGGCGAGAGCGATGAGGAGACAATCCGACATGCAGAAAAAATCCTCCGTGCTACGCTCAAGGAGAAGGAGAATCTGCTGAAGAAGCAGCGTCTGCAGATTGAACAGCAGAAGAAGCTTATCGGCGAACAGGATACCGAAATCCGCCGCTTGAATGATGTGGTGGATGAGCAGGTGGTTCGCAACGCCAAGAATGGTGAGAACATCATACAGTTGGAGAATCAGGTGGGTAATCTTCTGCCGAAAGCGCTCTATAGCGATAACGTGCTCGATTCCGTTTCCTGCTTCACCACGACGCAGATTGCGAAGGAACTCGGTATCACAGCCCAGGAGCTGAACCGCTCGCTCTGCGCTCTGCATATCCAGTATTATCAGAGCGGTCAGTATCTCCTCTATGCCGATTACGCCCACATGGGTTTAGCCAAGAGCCGTACCCGCTACAGCGCCTTCCTCGACCCGAAGAGCGATGGCAGACAGGAGAAGATGGGCAGAGCCTACACCCATACCTATCTCGTATGGACCGAGCGTGGACGAAAGTTCATCCATGACCTCGCTCACAGATACTGGGAACTGTGTGAAAAGGTAAAAGGCTTTTCGTCCGTACTTGAACCACTTGCTAAACTTGTATAATCGGGAAAACGACAAGGGTCTATATGCCACGATGAACAGGTGGCGTATAGACCCTTGATTTTTAGAATCTCAAAATGTATTCGTCACCATCTTTAAAGGCATTGGTCCCTTCGAGGTAGCGACGAGTCTCCTCGAAATCCTCACCTATGATGTTGGCACTAAACTGCCGAACTCTTGATATAGCCTTGATGATTACGCTTGGGTCGCTCTTTCTAGTCAAGCGTCTCAATCCATTTAGGTAATCCTCACGAAAGACTGTAGGGATGATAATCTTTGATTGGTCTGCATGGACAAGTTCTGCATTCATCATGATTCTTGAGATACGACCGTTACCATCATTGAATGGATGAACCTCGCTAATCATGAATAGGATAAAGAGAGCCCTAGCGAAAGGAGACTCCAGGGCTTTGTAGAAGTCGAATCCCTTTATCAATGTCCCCCTTACAAGTGTGCAGTCTACAAAATGCGAATCACCGGCATGGTTGTTTTGCGTCTTGAACATACCTGGGTTTCTGTCTGGTCTCGCTGCCATCATAATTCTATGACGGTCTTGAAGAATCTCCATCAGTTCATCGGCGGTACTTGGCGTTCGTCTCATCTCCCGTCTGCTTGCTACGATTTGGAATGTTCCAAGAACATCATGTGAGTCTGCATTTCTTGCTGGCATTGGTTGACCAGTCTCTATGATGCGATAAGCATCTTCTATCTCAAACTCTGTTCCTTCGATATAGTTAGAGAAGTAGCTCTCGAAAAATGCAAAGTTTCTAAATGATGCGGTAGAAACATTCTGCTCGTCCATGCTAGGAAAAGGTTCATTATGAAGCGCCTTGAACAATGTTTCAAACAACTTGACACGTTCTTGGTCAAACGGCACACCTTGAGCTCTGGCTAAAGCACTGCCAGAGGAAAGTATTCCTGAAGGTTTGGTAGAAAGCAAGGCTCCAATAATAGAATTGAGAGTTTCAAACTCTTCTGTCATATTCAGCTGTTTGGCAATCTCCTTAGCCTTGTCACGGAAGCCGTTGATGCCTTCTTCTCCATTAACTACCAACATTTTTTCCAGGTTCTCCTCGATATACGTCCTTGGCAAACATTTGGAAACATTGCCACGAGTCCTGCCTTTTTGAAGGTTTTCAAGCATGCGTCTTTCTGTGCTTGATATATACAAGTTCTCAATGAAAGGCATATCATGGGCTGTACCCATTGGACCTTTCATTAAGTGAACTTTAATACCTGGCAATTCTATGTTTTTGGTGTATTTGTATGTCAAGAAGATATCACCCTCAGATGTTGGTTTAAGTTCAAATGCAGAGCGATGGCTGATAACAGCATGAGGATAGAGTTGTCCTAAAATATAGAATACATTTCTTCTGATGATGTCCTCAGGTGCATCATCCATGTTACTTGTATAGATTCTTGTAGCAATCTTTCTCAGTTTTCCACTTTTCACTTGATTACTACTGCGAATATCAGCAGTACCTACCACTACTTCCAGAATATTATGGATTGTATTATTTTGTGCCATATTTTTCAATTAAACGTTTATTTTTCTGCAAAGATAGCTATATTTTTCGATTAAGAAAAATTTTTGTGCCATATTTTTCGATTAAGAAGGTGTTTTAAGTAATATTATCCATCGACAGGCACCAGAACACGATGAACAGGTGGCGCATAGACTCTTGATGCAGCCATATTTGTAACCCGATGCAGCCGTATTCGTGAATAAGTTTTATGTAATCATCTATCATCCATCACGATTTGGGGTTATCTCTCACGATATTCTCACAACACATTACCAGATACTGCATATCATTGTTGAAACACTTGCGATAGATTGACTTATACTGATATAGATAGACACATTTATGGTTAATAAATAAAATGTGTCTATTTATATCAGTATTTTATATGCTTATAACAAATAATAAGCGGCATTCCTTGGATATGAATGCCGCTTATCATATAATTCGATATTTTTCTGAGTCATCTATGAAAGATTTGTCTTCTCGGTTTTCACAATCTTTCGGTCTTCTCTTATTTCAGATATTCTCCGAAATCAGTCAATCTCATATCACCCTTCTTCAGGAAGGTATCGTGCATGGCGAGGGCAGCACGCATGCTCTGTGGCTCGTGGCCCTTCTCGGCAAACTTCAGATACTCACGGAGCATAGGGCGGTAATCTGGATGGGCACAGTTTTCGATAATCTCCTTGGCACGGCGCAATGGGCCTTTGCCACGGAGATCGGCTACTCCCTGTTCGGTAACAATGACATCCACATCATGCTCGGTGCTGTCCACGTGACTGCACATAGGAACAATGGCTGAGATGCAACCGTTCTTGGTGGTACTCTGTGTGGTGAAGATAGAAATGTAACCATTACGCTCGTAATCGCAGGAACCGCCGATACCATTCATCAGCTTGCTGCCGCAGATATGGCTGGAGTTCTCATTGCCGTAGATATCGCACTCAATGGCGGTGTTCATGGCGATGACACCCAGTCGGCGGATGACCTCAGGAGAGTTTGAAATCTCGCTCTGGCGGATGGTGAGATGCTTCTTGAAGTAATCAATATCATCATACACCTCTTTCAATGTATCATTTGTTACGGTGAGCGAAGAGCAGGAAGCATCCTTGATTCTTCCTTCGCGCATGTATTTTACCACGGCATCCTGAACCACCTCGGTATAAACGCTGAACACAGGTACGTTAGGATTCTGTCCCAATGCCTCAAGAACAGCATTGGAAGTTACACCCACACCGCTCTGCAAAGGCAGGAACTGAGGAGGAATATGCCCCTTCTTCAGGTCGCTGACCAGGAAATCAGCCACATTGTGTCCCATCTGCTCGGTTACAGGATCGAGTGGCTTGAAGGCACGCGCCTCCTCCGGGATGTTGCATTCCACCACACCGATAATCTTATGCGCATCAATCTCCACATATTCCTTACCGATTCTATCGCCCACATTCAAGATTGGGATAGGGGTGCGGAACGGGCATTCTGCTATCTCATACACATCGTGAAGATAGCGGGAAGCAGGACTGTGGAAGGTATTCTTCTCGATGAGCACCTTCTTGGCGAGTCGTGCGATGGTAGGAACGATGCCGCCGGCAGAGGTCAGAAATGCCTTGCAGGTGGTTTCGCCTTCTTCTAAATCAGAAACTTCGATGATGGCAAGGTCTATTTCGCCATAGAAACCACGGCGCAGACGCTCAGCCATGTGACCGAGGTGCATATCCTCATAATCTATCTCGCCCAGGTTGGTGTGAGTTCTAAAATCCTTGTTGGTAGAAAATGGCGCACGGAACTTGATGGCATGGGCTGCTGCCATGTCACCTTCGATACTCTGCGAGGTAGAAGCACCCGTGAGGATGCCCACCTGGAAAGGTCTGCCCGCCTCGTGCTCAGCCACGGCTCTCTTGGAGAGTTCGCGGAAGGTTGCCTTAGGCACGCCGTTTGGTGTGAAACCACTCAATCCGATTGTATCTTGATCGTTAATCATCGCTGCCGCTTCGGCAGCACTCAATCTTGTATATGCCATTTTCTTCTAACTTAATACTCATTAGCGGAACTTATAGCCGCCTTCTTGATAATTGATAACTGTTTGCGGCTGCAAAGTTACACATTATTTTCGATATACGCTAATAATTTGATAATTTTATGCAATTAATTGGCAAAAAACTTACAAATAGTGAATAGATATACAGAAACTGCTTACTTTATGCAAAAAGATAGCCGAATCAAAAAGCCTGATTGTACTTCTCAAATCCCTTTTTCTGTCATTCCATGCCCAATCTGTGCGCTTAAAGTGGCTCTAAATATGTTAAAATTACCACTTAGAGCCACTTTCTTACCAATTCGTTTGGCTTTAAGTGGTATTTTTTGTATATTTGCAGCCAAAACAAGCAGGTTGTTTAACCCATTCACTATATAATATATGACAAAGATAATAGGAAGGAAACGTGAGCTACAACAGCTCGAAGAGGCATACAAAGTAGAGGAATCGCTGTTTGTTGTCGTATATGGTCGCCGTCGCGTAGGCAAGACTTTTCTTGTAAGAGAGGCCTTTGACGACAAGTTGGCATTTTATGCCACAGGTGTCAACCAGGAAAACAAGGATGTACAGTTCATGTATTTCTACCATGCGCTTTGCAAATATTCTGATGCACCCCTTGCTCTGCCAAAGACCTGGCTAGAGGCATTCGATGCGCTCATCAAGATACTGGAAGCATCCAAGGAGCAGAAGAAAGTGGTGTTCCTTGATGAATTATCATGGATGAATGGAGTGGACGGCTCTTTTCTTACCGCCTTGGAATGGTTTTGGAACAGTTGGGCTTCGGCAAGAACGGATATTTTGCTAGTTTGCTGTAGCTCAGCCACTTCGTGGATTATCAACAAGGTTTTCAACAATCATGGTGGATTATATGGTCGAGTGAATCGTCGCATTCATTTGCATCCTTTTACCCTCCGAGAGTGCGAAGAGTTTTATAAGGATAAAAAGATTGCCATGAACCATTACGACCAAGTAATAAGCTACATGGTGTTTGGCGGTGTGCCTTATTATCTCAGCATGCTGGAATCAACCAAGAGCTTGGCGCAGAACATCGATGAGTTATTGTTTCATCCCGATGGTCAACTCCATCGAGAATACGAGAATCTGTATCAAGCCATGTTCCGCAATGCAGACAACCACTTACTGATAGTAAAAGCCATGGCTGCAAAGAGCAAGGGATTGACTCGCAATGAGATACTGGAAGCCACAGGCTTGCCAAATGCGGGGAGTGCGACTAGAGTATTGGATGAACTGGAACAAAGTGACTTCATTCGCCGCTATACCTCGTTCGGACAGAAGAAGCGCGACGAGATGTATCAACTTACTGATGCATACACCTTATTCTATTTTCATTTCCTGCAGGATGGCAAGAACAACGACAAGCAGTTTTGGCAGCATCATCTGGGCACACCAAAGATAAACTCATGGGCAGGTTATGCCTTTGAGCAGGTTTGCCTGGCTCATGTGGAGCAAATCAAGATGGCGATGGGAATCAGTGGCATGGCTGTATCTACTTCGGGATGGTTTGGCAAGGGCAAGGAGCAAAAAGCTCAGATAGACCTGGTGCTGGATAGAGCTGACCATATCGTAAACCTCTGCGAAATCAAGTTCTCTACCCGGCCTTATACAATAGATAAGCAATATGCCGAAACGCTACAAAATCGCCAATGGATCTTTGAACAGGAGACAAAGACTCGCAAGAGTTGCCAGCAGGTTATGCTTACCACTTATGGTTTGGCAAAAAATCAGTATAGCAGCATCATACAGAGAGAATTGACCATGGAAGATCTGTTCCATTGATATTTTCGAGGAATTTAATAACATTTTGCGAATGATTTGTCGGATATATCAGAAAAATGAGTTAACTTTGCACTCAAAATATAAATAATATAAAAGAAAGGTTCATACAAGATGGAACAGAAATTACTGATTTACAACACTCTCACTCGTACGAAAGAGAGATTCACTCCGCTCCACGCTCCTAACGTGGGCATGTATGTTTGTGGCCCTACCGTGTATGGCGATCCGCATCTCGGTCATGCACGACCAGCCATCACATTCGATATACTCTTCCGCTATCTCAAGCACCTGGGCTATAAGGTTCGCTACGTTAGAAACATTACCGACGTGGGCCACCTGGAGCACGATGCTGATGAGGGCGATGACAAGATTGAGAAGAAGGCACGCCTGGAGCAGTTGGAGCCAATGGAGATTGCGCAGTACTACACCAACCGCTACCATGATGCCATGGAGGCGCTGAACGTGCTTCCTCCTAGCATTGAGCCTCATGCTACAGGCCATATCATCGAACAGGAGAAACTGGTTCAGGAAATCCTGGACAATGGCTATGCCTACGAGAGCAACGGCTCTATCTACTTCGACATCGAGAAGTATAACAAGGATCATAAGTACGGTATCCTCTCCGGACGTAACCTGGAGAACGTTATCAACGAGAGCCGCGAGCTGGCTGGTATCGGTGAGAAGAAGAACCAGGCTGACTTCGCCCTCTGGAAGAAGGCTTCTCCTGAGCATATCATGCGCTGGCCTAGTCCTTGGAGCGATGGTTTCCCTGGATGGCACTGCGAGTGTACTGCGATGGGCAGAAAGTATCTGGGCAGCCACTTCGATATTCACGGTGGCGGCATGGATTTGATTTTCCCTCACCACGAGTGCGAGATTGCGCAGGCTGTGGCTTCTCAGGGCGACCAGATGGTTCATTACTGGATGCACAACAATATGATTACCATCAACGGCCAGAAGATGGGTAAGAGTCTTGGTAACTTCATCACTCTGGAGCAGTTCTTCACTGGCAATCACGACAGTCTGGAGCAGGCTTATTCGCCAATGACCATCCGTTTCTTCATCCTCTCCGCTCACTATCGCAGCACCGTAGATTTCTCTAACGATGCCTTGAAGGCTAGCCAGAAGGGATTGGAGCGCCTGATGAATGGTTTGAACGACCTGGAGCGTGTGCCTGTGGCTAAGCAGAGCGATGAGCAGGTGAAGAAGTTCGTAAGCGAGTTGCGCCAGCGCTGCTATGATGCGATGAACGATGATTTCCAGACTCAGCTCGTTATCAGCTACCTCTTTGAGGCTTGCCACGTGATTAATACAGCTCTCGACCACAAGGCAAACATCTCTGCTGAAGACCTGAAGGAGCTTTCAGATACCATGCATCTCTTCACCTTCGACCTGCTCGGCTTGAAGAGCGAGAAGGGAGCCAACAATGATGCTCGTGAAGAGGCTTATGGCAAGGTAGTGGATATGGTTCTCAACCTGCGTGCCAAGGCTAAAGCGGATAAGGATTGGGCTACCAGCGACCAGATTCGCGATGCCCTGGCTGAAGCCGGCTTCGAGGTAAAGGACACCAAAGATGGTGTTACCTGGAAATTGAACAAATAATATTTAAAAAGAGGGTGCATCATCAACTTATGACGCACCCTCTCTTTTTATTTTTGTACTGCTGCAGAATCTTTCTTCCTTGCAGCAAGTGAATCTTTCTGTCTGCCAGATATAGAATCCCGCAACATCTTATCTTTCTTACTCTTATACTCCTTATACTCTTTTTCGTAATAATGGGCAAAGTTGGCGAAAGGCTCTGTCGTTACCTCATCGCTTGATGCCGTATAGGTATTTCCGTATGGATCGGATGCCTTGATGATAATTCTGGCATTCGGATTCCTTGGAGTATAATAATAAAGGTGGTTCATGATGAGATAACCGTTGCCCTTGCTCACGAACCGGTAAGATACACTCTCGCTATACTTATGATGATAGCCTGCGGCAAAGGCATCCTGCCCCTTTCCGCTGAGGCGCCCCATCAGATATTCTTTGCCATCCTCTACGGCTACAACTCGCCAATGACTGGTAGCATTGAAGACATTGGCTACCAGGATATTCCTGTTGCTTGCCAACTGCCAATCCTTAGAGTATTTCTCGCCGTTGAAATCGGTCTGCGCACGGAACAAGGTCATCTGCTTGCTCTTATCCCAGAAAGTTCCCTTGTAATAACAGTTGCTGATGCTGGTACCCACAAAACTGTATACATAATATCCGTTCGGGGTGCCGCAGATGTTGATGTTCGACTGCCATATATTGCCACAGGCGGCAGCATGACAATGCTCCATCACATCCTCGCCCTGATAATTGATCTCGTGGTTGCAGGCAAAATGAGTATGGCCGCAGAAGAGTTCATATCCTCCCTTAAACTGTTTCAGCAAAGAAAGCAGGAGCGAGAGACGAGAAGAGGAATAATGCCCCTCCTCATGGGCATTGGTCAGCGGCTTCGCCTTGCTGAAAGGCGCATTACCAAAGGTGAACGGGATATGATAACAGAGTACCACCTTCATATCCTTTGGCGTGAGGGCGAGATCCTGCTTCAGCCATTTCACCTGGCGCTCACGTAATTCTCCAGGAGAATAATAAGACATGCCGCGGTGGAAGAAGCAGTTATTGATGCAGACATAATGCACATCGCCACGGTTGAAGGAAAAATCGGTAGGACCGAAATTCTCCTCCCATTTCCTGCGGTAGAGCGCCTTGCCATCCTGGTCGTGGTTGCCGATGACGGAGAAGAGACGCATCTCTGAAGAGCCCAATGCCTGGCGTATCTGACGCTCCAGTTTGGCGTTGTAACCGCCATAATACTGTACATCATCGCCCATGCTGAGCCCGTAGACCGGTGTTCCGGCAGGCAGCGAACTGATGGTCTGCCTGATGTCCGCCATCGTCTGGGTAGTGAATCTTTCTACATCGCTCTTCTTGATGGGATTATCATCCGGAGAAGTATAGTAAGGGCTGTAGGCATTGGTAACCTGCGGGTCGCCGATGACAATCATCTTATAGTGAATCTCCTTGCCGCCCGGCAGTCGGGTGAGGGTGAAGTTATAGGTTTTCTTCCCCTTGGATACCTTTTGGTAGAAGAAAGCCGTGCGATCGGTCTTAGAATGGGTAGGAACCTCGCAATCGGCTGGAACAGAATAGTATATGAATTTTGCCAGACTGTCTCGCTTCATCTTATATCTGCCCTGTGCATCGGTTTTCACACAGTTGAATCCATCGCTCACGATGACGCCAGCCACTCCCTTTCCTTCCTTATCTCTTAAAGTTCCGGAGATATTGAAATCCATCTTCTTCACAGGTTTCTTCTTCAGCGTATCAGCAGGCTGTGGTTTGAGCCGGAGAACCGGTGGAGTTTTCACCAGGTTCTGTATCTGTTTCTTGGGGTAGAGCAGGTGCAAGGTGATGCCTATTGCTACGAGCGCGCAGCAAGCAACCGACAGAACCCCTATGTATAATTGTTTCTTTTTCATGAGTACAAAAGTACGGCTTTATTATGGTAATGCAGCATATATTCATTTAAAAAACTCTAAATATTACCTTAGGGTAACTTACCTTAGGGTAATATTTCGTAACTTTGTACCAAATTACTAGGAATATGGCAAAATATCTATCACCATTTCAATTTGGTACATTAGCCACCAATGAGAATTTTATCGACAGACAGGAAGACAGGGCTTTGCTGAAGCAATTACTGTCCTCCCATATCAACGTGATGCTGATTTCACCACGCCGATGGGGTAAATCATCGCTAGTGAAAAGGGCGATGAGCGAATTGGCTGATGAGGATAATAACGTAAGAATCTGTTATATCGATGCCTTCAGCATCGGCTCTGAATCTGAATTTTATCGCACTTTTGCCAGTCAGGTTATAGCTTGTGCTTCCTCTAAAATGGAACGATGGATAGAGGATGCAAAGAAATTCCTGACAGGTGTGATACCGCAGGTTGTAATCAACGACCAGGTGACCGACTTCATGGCTTTCGACCTGAAGTTTGTGCCACAGGAGCGTGATAAGATGGCGATTCTCCAACTGCCTGAGTTGCTGGCAAAGGAAAAGGGCATCAGGATTATCGTCTGCATCGACGAGTTCCAGCAGTTGGCTAATCTTCCTGAGTATAAGGATATGGAGGGAAAGATGCGCTCGGTATGGCAGCAACAGCAGCTTACCTCTTACTGCCTCTACGGCAGCAAGCGAAACATGATGCTCAATATCTTCAACAATTCCAATAGTCCTTTTTATCGCTTCGGACAAGTGATTTTCATGCAGAAGATAGCTAAGGAGCATTGGATTCCATTCATTCTGTCATCTTTCGAGAAGACAGGAAAGTCAATCTCTGCAGAGATGGCAGAGCGGATCTGTGATGCCGTGGCGTGCCATTCCTGGTATCTCCAGCAGTTGTGCTATTTTATCTGGAGTTTCACGGTTTCGGAAGTGACGGAAGATATATATCATCTGGGATTGAAACAGGTACTCAACATCAATACCCCGATGTTTCAGAATGATACGGAGAATCTCAGTTCTACCCAGATAGAGATGCTTAAGGCTATAGCCAATGGCGAACAGCATTTCTCTTCGCAAGCCGTGAAACAAATCTATAATCTTGGTAATCCGAATACGATTGTCAAGAACAGGAAAACGCTCCAGAACAAAGATATTATCGAAAAGCAAAACGATGCTTTTGTCTTTGTTGACCCGATATACCGGCTGTGGTTTAAGGAGGAGTATTGTAGATAGAAACTATGTAAATTTAAAGAAATAATATAAGGAGAAGAAAGATAATGGCAAACGATAATAAAGGTCTTACACCGATGATGAGACAGTTTTTCGAGATGAAATCGAAACATCCCGAAGCGCTGCTGCTCTTCCGTTGCGGTGACTTCTACGAAACTTACTGCGAAGATGCGGTGGAGGCATCCCGTATACTCGGCATTACGCTGACACGACGCAACAATGGCGGTTCTACGGGCACGACCGAGATGGCAGGATTCCCTCATCATGCTTTGGATACCTATCTGCCTAAACTCATCAGGGCGGGTAAGCGCGTAGCGGTATGCGACCAGCTGGAAGACCCGAAGAAGAAACGACTCGAAATAAAAGGTAAGAAGGGACTGAGCCAGATGGACAAGATGGTGAAGCGAGGTATTACTGAACTCGTTACACCGGGTGTGGCGATGGGAGATAACGTACTGAACTACAAGGAGAACAACTTCCTGGCAGCCGTACACTTCGGCAAGACCGCCTGCGGTGTGAGCTTTCTGGATATCTCGACCGGAGAGTTTCTTACCGGCGAGGGAACCTACGACTATGTAGAAAAACTGATGGGCAACTTCATGCCGAAAGAGGTGCTCTACGACCGCGCCCGAAAGAATGACTTCGAGAAATATTTCGGCAGCAAATACTGTACCTTCGAGCTGGACGATTGGGTTTTCACCGAACAGACAGCCCTGCAGAAACTCCTGGGACATTTCAAGACCAAATCTCTGAAAGGTTTCGGTGTAGAGCATCTCAAGAACGGCGTGATAGCCAGTGGTGCCATCATGCAGTATCTCGAGATTACCCAGCATACACAGATTAATCATATCACCGCCCTTTCACGTATCGAAGAAGATAAGTTCGTGCGTATGGATAGGTTTACCATCCGCAGTCTGGAGCTGGTTGCCCCTATGCAGGAAGATGGTTCTTCTCTCCTGAATGTCATCGACCGTACGGTAACGGCGATGGGCGGACGTATGCTCAGACGCTGGCTGGTCTTCCCATTGAAAGATGTGAAACCTATTAACGAGCGTCTCGACATCGTGGAATATTTCTTCAAGGAACCGGAATTCCGTCAGCTTCTCGATGACCAGCTGCATCGCATCAGCGACCTGGAGCGTATCATCTCCAAAGTAGCCGTGGGTAGAGTTTCGCCTCGCGAAGTGGTTCAGCTGAAGAATGCACTCGAAGCCATCAAGCCTATCAAGGTGGCATGCCAGCATGCTACGAACGAGGCTCTGAAGCGGGTAGGCGAGCAGCTGAACGTATGCGAGACCCTGAAAGACCGCATCGCCAGGGAAATACAGCCCGATCCGCCACAGCTGGTCAATAAGGGTGACGTGATAGCCGACGGATTCAATGCCGAACTTGACGACCTTCGTGCCATCAGCCGCCACGGCAAGGATTATCTGCTCAAGATACAGGAAAGGGAGATAGAAAAGACAGGAATTTCGAGTCTTAAGGTAGGTTACAATAATGTTTTCGGATACTATCTGGAGGTGAGAAATACCTTTAAGGATAAGGTGCCTGAGGAGTGGATACGCAAGCAGACGCTGGCTCAGGCAGAGCGTTATATCACCCAGGAACTGAAGGAATATGAGGAAAAGATTCTCGGTGCTGATGAGAAGATTCTGGTATTGGAAGCACAGCTCTTCAACGAACTGATAGCTGCCATGCAGGAGTATATTCCGCAGATACAGATCAATGCCAACCTCATCGCCCGTATGGACTGTCTTTTGTCATTTGCAAAGACATCTGACGAGAACCGCTACGTGCGCCCTATCGTCGATGATTCTGAGGTGCTCGACATCAAGCAGGGCAGGCATCCGGTGATTGAAACCCAACTGCCGCTGGGCGAACGCTATGTACCTAACGATGTGCTGCTCGATACCGAGAAACAGCAGATCATGATGATTACCGGTCCTAACATGGCTGGTAAATCGGCTCTGCTACGCCAGACCGCCCTTATCGTGCTGCTGGCACAGGTAGGCTGTTTTGTGCCCGCAGAGAGCGCCCGAGTGGGACTGGTGGATAAAATCTTCACACGTGTAGGTGCAAGCGACAATATATCGCTCGGCGAATCAACCTTCATGGTAGAGATGACCGAGGCAGCAAACATTCTGAACAACGTTTCTCCGCGCTCGCTGGTGCTCTTTGATGAGCTGGGAAGAGGTACTTCTACCTACGATGGTATTTCCATTGCCTGGGCTATCGTGGAATATCTGCATGAACATAAGAAGGCACAGGCGCGTACGCTTTTTGCTACCCACTATCATGAGCTCAACGAGATGGAGAAGAACTTCCCTCGCATCAAGAACTTCAATGTGAGTGTGAGAGAGGTGGACGGAAAGGTAATCTTCCTGCGTAAACTGGAACCGGGAGGCAGTGAGCATTCTTTCGGTATCCATGTGGCAGAGATTGCCGGTATGCCTCGCAGCATCGTGAACCGTGCCAATGTGATTCTCAAACAGTTGGAGGATGACAATGCAGGGGTTGGCGGTGCCGGTAAACCGAACGTACAGCACATTGATGAACCTAAGGATGGTGTGCAGCTCAGTTTCTTCCAGCTCGATGATCCTGTACTGACGCAGATACGTGATGAAATACTCGGGCTGGATGTGAACAATCTCACTCCGGTAGAGGCATTGAACAAGCTCAATGACATCAAGAAGATTCTACTGGGAAGATAAAAATATAAATCCCTCCCCGTGGCAGCAGATGCTGTTGCACGAGGAGGGATTTTTATAATCTGAAAATAATTCGTCTAATATTATTTTGCCTCTACGTTCTTTTCTTTCGCTCTCTTTGTGCTGGAAGCGATGCTCCATACACCGGCGATGATGAGTGGAATGCTCAATATCTGTCCCATATCCATAGGCAGACCTGCCTCGAATGCCACCTGAATCTCCTTGGTATATTCGATGAAGAAACGGAAGGTGAAGATGAGAGTAAGGCAAAGACCGAAATAGAAACCGGTGCCTACGCTCTTAGGTCCTCTCTTCTTGTAGATGAAGAGGATGAGGAGGAAAAAGCAGAAGTATGCCAAAGCCTCGTAGAGCTGACCCGGATGGCGTGGATACTGGTCTTCGCGAACGAAGATAAATGCCCAAGGCACATCGGTAACCTTGCCGATAATCTCTGAATTCATCAGATTGCCCAAACGGATAAAGGTGGCTGTAATACCTGAGCAGATACCCATATTATCGAGCACTACCCAGCCGCTCACCTTCATGTTGCGGCAATAGAGCCAGATGCCGACGAACATGCCGAATACGCCTCCGTGGCTCGCCAGTCCCTCATAACCCGTAAACTTCCAACTGCCGTCTGGCATGTGATGAACAGGTATCAGCATCTCGATGAAGTGATCCCACTGGGTGAGGAAATATTCCGGCTGATAGAAGATGCAATGTCCCAAACGGCCACCTATCAGTACACCTAAGAAGATGTAGAGAAACAGTGGGGAGAACTTTTCATCTGAGAGCCCCTGCTGCTTGTAAAGCTTGCTCATGAGCAGATAGCCCAGCAGCAGACCAATCATCCAGCAGGTGGAGTAGTAGCGGATGGTCATAGGACCCAGATGAGCCAGGATTGGGTCTGGGTCCCATACGATATAGTTAAGCAGATTTGCTATCATAACCGTAGAAGAATAGGATTATACATTGAACCGGAAGTGCATGATGTCACCATCCTGTACGACGTACTCCTTGCCCTCGATGCCGAGCTTACCAGCCTCGCGTACTGCAGCCTCAGAGCCATACTTGATATAGTCATCATACTTGATAACCTCTGCACGGATGAATCCCTTCTCGAAGTCGGTGTGGATCACTCCGGCACACTGAGGAGCCTTCCAGCCCTTGTGATAGGTCCATGCCTTTACCTCCATCTCACCGGCGGTGATGAATGTCTCGAGGTTCAGCAGGGCGTATGCCTTCTTGATGAGTCGGTTTACGCCGCTCTCTTCCAGGCCGAGCTCTTCGAGGAACATCAGTTTATCCTCGTAGGTTTCCAGAGAAGCGATGTCTTCCTCAGTCTTGGCTGCGATGACCATGCACTCAGCACCTTCTTCCTTGGCGATTTCCTCTACCTTCTTGCTATACTCGTTGCCGGTCTTGGCAGAAGCTTCATCTACATTGGCTACGTAGAGTACTGGCTTGGTAGTGAGGAGGAAAAGGTCGTGAGCCACCTTCTGCTCTTCCTTGGTTTCGAAAGTAACGCCACGGGCGTTCTTTCCCTGCTCCAGAACAGCCTTGTAAGCCTCCAGAACGGTAACCATCAACTTGGCATCCTTGTTGCCGGCAGCAGCAGTCTTCTGCTGTTTGGCGAGCTGAGATTCGATGGTTTCCAGGTCCTTGAGCTGCAACTCTGTATCGATGACGCTCTTATCCTCCAATGGGTCAACCTTGGCGCCACCTTCGCGCACGATGTTGTCATCGTCGAAGCAGCGGATTACGTGGATGATAGCATCGCACTCACGGATATTTCCCAAGAATTTATTACCAAGACCTTCGCCCTTGCTGGCACCCTTTACAAGACCTGCGATATCTACGATTTCGCAAGTAGCTGGGACGATGCGTCCTGGGTGAACAATCTCTGCCAACTTGTTGAGTCGCTCATCTGGTACGGTGATGACGCCCAAGTTTGGTTCGATAGTACAGAAAGGGAAGTTAGCTGCCTGTGCCTTTGCACTAGACAGACAGTTGAACAGTGTAGACTTACCCACGTTTGGGAGGCCTACAATACCACATTTTAATGCCATTTTATCTTTAAACGTTTAAATTTCCGGTGCAAAGTTACACATTATAAATGAAAGATACAAAGAAATCGTGGAAAATTAACTAAAAAAGGCATCCACAGCCCCCGTGGATGCCTTTATGATAGCATTTTTAGAGATTCTTTTCGAATTGCTTCAATACATCGCATCTGGTGGTGTAGCTATCTACGATTTCCGGATGCTGATGACAGAACTGGCTCCATTCCATCATCGCCTGATATTGAGCGGATTGTGGCTGTAGAAGCTTCTGCTCTTTCCAGTTGGCATCATAGGTAATCTTAAACCATGGGTCAATACCAATGGATGAGAGGGCATAGAGCGAATGATAGCGAAGCGTGAGATTGCTGCTTTGCTTGCTTATCTTGAGATAGTCTTGAGCGATAGCTGCGAAATCGGCTTCGCCTGTGCGGGCACTATCGGCTACACTCTTGCCATAATGGGTAAGATACCAGCAGTCGCCATAGCAGGATGCCTGGTAATAGCGGATGGCAAGCTCATAGGCAAGCTTCTCCCTGGCTTCGCCTTCACGAGCCACATTGTATTGGCTGATGAGCTGGTTCATCTCCTGGCAGAATTTCCATTTCGGGTTCTCCTTCAGGTGGGCATAACTGCCCTGAATGCTCCACATATCCGAATCATTTACCTTCTGATGGTTGAACCAGTAAGGCACAGCATAGCTGCGCTTCTCGGCATAGAAACTGATGGCTTGGTTGTTGATGAAATCCAAAGAAACATCCTTCTGCCAGCGGGCAGCTTCGCCAAAGTTTCCCTTGGCAAGATACTTGGTGCCTATCATATCCTTGAAGAAATCGGCATTGCGATAGAGCGACTGGCAGACGTATTGCTCGAAGGCATCCTGATGCTGAGCGGTGATGAAGCGATAGTAATCTGCCAGCTGCTGCGCAGAGAGTGAGTCAAGACGAATGGCGTATTCTGATGAATAAAGATAACGGCTGATGTATTCTTCATCCTGTTGATCCTTGTAGAAGGTTCGCATGTAGGCATCCATCATGCCATACATCGCCGTGGCCATGCTTTCGTAATCTCTGCCGGCTTCCTGCCGGTTTTCCTTTTTTGCCTTATCTGCCATCGTCTTGAACCGATTGTACAGGGCGCGGTAAGCCACGCGCTCCATCACCTCAATATAATGAATATCGGGATTGGTGAAATCATCCTTTTTCGGGTATTCTCCTTTCGCTTTTTGGCTTTTTCCCTTTGCCATCTCGTTGAGCCATTTGAATTCACCGACCAGATATTGCGGATAATCGTTATCCACCTGTGTGTTTCGGGTAGAAACCAGGAGGCGGATGGCTCTTGCATTATTCTTCATTCGCTGTGTTCCATCCAGGGCGATAGCTTCATTAATCTCCTTCCATGCTTCCTGCTGATATCCATAGAGATAATGGAGCATGGCGGTGGCAGAGTGCCACAGGCAAGGATTCTGCGTCTTGTTTTCGGCGATGACCTTATTGGCGAAAGTGATGAAGCTGAGGGCCTCTTTCTGATAGATAACCTTGGCGCCTATTTGCTCAATCCACTCTTTATCTATCTGTTCTTTGGAGCGGCTGTCTATCGTCTGCTGACAGTTGTTTACGAAATCCTGCACCAGATAGGTGAGCATTGCCGAGTTCGGATTCTTGAGATAAATGCTCTGGATGCCTGCAAGATTGCGATAGTTTCGGGCGAGCACTCTGATGCTTGCCATATCTCCCTGCTCGGCATAGATTTCGAGTGCCTGGTGATGTTTCCCTGTTTTCCACAAGGCTCGGGCATAAATGTTGCGCATCGCCTCTCGCCATGGTGATTTCGGAAGTCGGGAGG
>ERZ1023822.160-NODE-160-length-23078-cov-18.309603_pt1 | contig 23078 bp, 50 predicted proteins | sample MGYA00380379_ERZ1023822 | MGnify/ENA primary metagenome ERZ1023822 (study PRJEB33179, sample SAMN07448988) | human gut metagenome | biome: Human-gut; feature: Human associated habitat; material: Faeces | host: Homo sapiens | place: India: Bhopal | collected... | reverse complement strand
TAATTTTTTTAAAAAATCAAAAACCTCCTAAAATACAATGACAAAAAAGTTTAAACTGGATTTTTAAAAAATTTTTTCATACAATGTATTTATAAATTAAATCAACCCATAATCATTCCCTTGATACTTAAATTTAAAGCAGCAATAATTACTATAATCACCACAATAAATAAAATTGTTATACAAATTTTTTCATCTTTATTTCTACCTTTAAATATTACTTTAATGTAAATAGGAATAGTTATATGAAGCATAAAAATAGAAAATAAAAAATAAAAAATAGAAAAAATATAAATCATGTGCATAAAAAGTAATAAAATAAATAACTGCCGCCAACTAGAAATGCTATAATAACAGCGATTGTCATAGCAATTCCAAGACTAATAAATCCCATGGCTACAACACTTCCAAATGAAATATGCTTTCGTTCAGTCCACGCGAAATAAATTCCAAAAGCAAACCAGATAATAAGCCAAATACCAATAAATATAATAAAGTAAATCATATTATTCTCCTTTCTTGTTTAAAGATATGACGTATTAGAATATTTGTTGATTGCAGTTTTAGTTTCCTCAAATAAAGTTGAAGTTACACTTTCATTTGGTGGAAAGTTATAAAAAGTTTTACCAGCGGTTTTACGTGCCATATAGCCGTCAAGCGCAGACATAGCTTTTTCTTCTGTACTGTATCGAGCCATTTCAAAATGATGGCTATTTTTACCATATTTTTCTTTAAAAACATCTTCAGTAGTTGGATATAGCCAAATCAAGTAATAATAACTAATTCCTGTTTTAGCATTTACAATTTGTTCTTTACTAATACGAACAACTTCATCGGTTGTATTAATAATTGTTTTTCTACTCTGGCTTCTAAAAGTCATCATTTTTTCTTGGCTCCTTTTTGATTGGCAAGTCTTTGAGGTCTTCAATAAACCAATATTTATCTGGTCTTATAAAATCAAATTTAACTTTAAAAGACCGTAAAGTTGTACCAGCATATCCCCATCTTTCTTTATCTCCTTCTTTTCGCCAAACAGGAGCAGATACGGAGATAAAAAGTCCATCTACGGGATCTCTGCCCATATATTTATAGGATGAACGTAACATATCGAGAAAGCAATACTCCTGGTAAGTAAGAAAAGGCTGTGGTTTTTCATATTCTTCAATAAGCCATTTTTGAAACTTTTCCGTACATCTTCTATAAGAAACCGGGTCTGTAGGATTAAGTTTACAATTTTCACAGTCAAGACTACTACACACTCTTGGTTCATTGGTAGCTTTATCGACGCCGTAGTTAAGATATTCTACGGCATCGTCTGCAAGTTTCTTAGCAAAATAGACTCTATTTGTAGGCATATTATTTTACTTCCTCTACGTAATAAGTAATCCAGCTTTCTACTTCTTCCTGATAAATTTCTTCTACGTCTTCTTCAGTATATCCTTCTTCAAGACCATAATCTTCCGGATTTTCCCAAATATCACCATAAGATACAATACCATGATAACCTTCATAAGACTGATAATCCTCAAGTGCGCATTCATATGCGTAATTTTCTGCGGCAGCTCGATTTTCAAACTCCTCTGCTTCAGCTACAAGTCGTGCACCGCCAAAACCGCCACCTAAGCCTGCATAAATATTATATTTCATAATTAATTTCCTCCGTTGAGTTTGATTTATCTTTATCAAATTTAGCCTTATGCATATTCCAAATTGTTTCAGGCTGAATATTACCATGTTTTACCATATCAAATAAAAAACTTGTCATATTTGCGGCAGTGGTCGCATCTGACTTTGCTTTAACTTTATTTTCTGGAATAAATTGAGTTGCATAATAGCATGTGTTTGCAATATCTCTAACTTCATCATAACTTAATTGTACAGTTAAATAAGAACTATTTTTATCTTCGCAATTTAATTTTTTAATAATCATATTATTATATTATCACTACTCCTTTTCACAATTAATAGTTGTGTGAGCTGCAATTAATTCATCAATAACATAATATTTATTCTCTTTAATATTATTGAAATTAACATTTAAAGCAGAAATTCCAAAAATGATGTTATCATCAGCTCCAAGAGGTAATTTAGCAAGATATAAATAACTATCTTTGCGATAAATGTATTTGTATCCCTGAGTATAATTTTTTAAAAAATCGTGTTCAAGTTTAGTGATAAGTGGAACATATGGGGCTGAAGCCCATTCCAAAGCACGATATTTACAATTAAAAAGCATTTGATGCGGATTTGTACGAACGCAATCAAATAAACAATTATCGCATTCGATTGCTTCGCAAGGTGTTAATGTCCTATCTTTTTTATCAATGGCAAAACCGCTGCTACTAAAGTTAGTTATTTTAAGAATTTCATCTTTGTAATGCTCAAAATTAGTTTTCATCATGCGTCAAAGTTTTCTCCGAAATGTTTTGCCAGAAGGAAAAGGCTAAATCTTGGGATACAAGCATAGTTTTTAAAAGTAGGACAGTCGATTTCACGTAATACAAAACCAAGGTCAAACCAGCTAACTGCCGCAATTTCCTCTTCCTGAATTTTAAAGCTGTTTATTTTTGTATCTTCTGGAACTTCATAAAGATAAACATATGCAAGTTCTTTATCAATAAATTTTTTACCATGAAATACTTCAGTATAATCAATATTCATTGTTGAAAGAAATTTAAGCTTATCTTTATCGGTCTTAATACCGAGTTCTTCTGAAAGCTCTCTTAATGCTCCCTGCTCTGTTGTTTCACCTGCTGGAACATGACCTGCGCATGAAGTATCCCACTGTCCCGGGTAAGAATCTTTATTGAATGCGCGCAGCTGTAAGAGAATTTGCGGTTTTCCATTTTTGTATCTTATAACCCATACATGGGAAGTATGATGGCGGTATCCTTTAGCATGACATACATCTCTTGGTGCGGTTTTACCTGTTAAACGTCCAAATTCATCAATAATATCGAAATATTCCATATAATTAATCCTCCGGCATAAAATAAGTTTTTGTATCTCGTTTGTAAGCATCCATAACCGCACAAAAGACTTGTTTCGCTCTTTCAAGAGTTTTATAACTTCCTAATTTGCGGCTATTATACATCATATATTCTCCAACGGGGAAAGCTAAAATCTTACTTTCCCCATCGCCCCCGTTAATTACACTTATTGTAATCTGTTCTATTGGAACTGATGTTGTTTTTTTCTGATTTACTATAAGCATTTACTTCACTCCTGTTCTTTATAATTCATACAAGTTTGAGATATTTCTCTTAAACAGCCATTTGTTTCACTCCAACAGCAGCATCCTTTTTTACAAGTTTTTTCGATAAGCTCGGGATTTTTTACTACCGTCACGGAAATCATCGGACCTTGTTGAATTTGTTTTGATACCTGTTTCGGAAGTGTATCGTCCATAAGAAAAGCACAAGAAGTTTCTCCGTCACCAAATGTTTTACACATATAACAAGTTCCGTATAATGAGAAACAATGAGGGCAAACGCAAGCATTCTTATATGGGTCATAAATTACATTTTCTTTTGGAATAATTCCTCCGCATTTCCAGCAGACTTCAAGATTAGTAGTGAAATTTGAGCAAGATTCTTGTGCGGGATTGTGGATTGGTAATTTTGTTCTAATACATATGCTATTTTTTGCCAGCGCGCATTTACTACAGGTTCTATCTTCTCTCAATTTTATTCATCTCCTCTTCTGTAATAACAACAACAGAACTTTCTTCAAAAAGATAAATACGATCAATAGAAATAAGAGTTTCTTTGTATTCATCTTCAATAATTTCTGCGGCATCTGTAAAGGAATCTGCAAAGCTAATACCGCACTCCTGTTTTTCTTTTTCAGAGATTTCATCATAATATGTAACTTTGTAGGTAAATGGATATTTCATCTATTTTTTATTCTCCTTTCCTTTACTTTCTAAATATATTATATTATAATTTTATTAAGAAATCAATAAAGAACTTAATATTTAGTTGTAATTTTTATAGAAAGGATTTTAAAGAAAAATGGGAATGCTCCTAATAGATGAAAATAATATTACTGATAATGCTTTAATGTATATTGGATTTGATTTAGGTATTGGAACGGATGATTGTATGTGCTTTAAAGTAGACCCAGATACTGGCGCGCAATGGCAAGCATTAGACCAAGTTAAATATGCAGAAAAGGTTAGAGAAACAATTCGTGTAGATTATGAAGAGGAAGAGGATTAATATGACTGGAAGAATAGGTTCATGGAAAGGCATGGATGTTATTAAAGTTGGAAAGTATGAGTATGATACCAGTAGTGAAATAAACCCTAAGAAATATATTTATGCGGTTTATAATTTAATTGGTGATGGAAATACTTATTTAATTAAGGATGATACTGTATTCGCGCAGTTACTTAATGAAGATGGCGATATTGATATGGTTGAAGAGAAGAAATATTATAGACCTGGAGAATTTAGTGTTCCAAAAAAGTATAAGAGAAAATTTAAAGATGCAGAGGGTGAATTTACTTTTAGTAAAGAAACTGTTTGTTTTAATGAGGATATACTTCCAAAAGGGAAAAGTAATAATGCGGGAAAGCGCGCTGCCATTAAAACGGTAGATGATTGGATAGGATTTGGTATGAATGCTACTGTAGAGGATATTTTAAAGGGAAAGAAATAATTCTTTCCCTTTTTTATTTTTACATAATAAAAGAGAGAGGAAAAATCCTCTCTCTATCTGAAGTTATTGCTGCTTACAGTCCAAGTCCGCGCAGAAACTTAGAAATATTATCCTCTTTTGGATTTTTAAGACTCTCAAATTCGCATGTAGGCTTTACACTAAAAATTCCAGTCTCTGCCAATACGTCCAACAACTCGTCGAAGTTTTTTACCTCGACTGTTTTTGTTTCCTGTGGCTTTTTTTTTGCCGCATCAATGGATTCATTGGCATTATTCAGGTATTTTACTGCCTCAAAAATTCCAGCCGGCAAGGTATCAATAATTTCCTTTGTAAAAGCTTTAAGGTCATTAGCTGCCTCATTTGCCATTTCATCGGTAAAGATAAAATCATTTGGAATAAGATTTGGGTAAGAAACTACAAGAAAATCAAACACTGCTTTTACTACCTTAACCGCAGATTTATTGATATTTTCTTCTTTTGCCTTTGCTGCATTATCTTTAGCTTCTTTCTCCATAGCTGCCTCGATAGAAGCGTTAAGCTGTTTCTCGAACATGTCTGCCGCATCTGCTGTTGTCATCTCACCATTAAGAATTGCTGCTGTAATGTCACCGATTGTTAATACGTTTTTGTTTTCCATAAATTTTTTACCTCTTTTTTCTATTTATTATTTATTTTATATATATATTATATATTTTTTTTATTTAAAAATCAAGGAAGATTTTAAGCTAGCCCTTATGCGGCGTATAGGCATCAATCGCGCATAGGTCAAATGGATGAAATTGTTCATAAATGCGTATTTCCGCAAATGATGGTTCATCTTTAAAGGATAATGTGGCTTTGATTATTTGTACTTTGCCATTGCAAAAATATGCTTTCCATACATCTCCCTGTTCTTCTCCTACTCCATAAAGTAAGAAATATGTATTTGGAAATGCAAGAGAAAGTATTCTCATGTCATCTTTATAATCGTACCATTTGCGCGGTTCCTCGAATTCTTCTTCAAAAGATTCAGCATTTGGAGAAAATTCTTGGGGGTTAATTTCCGCAAGAACTTTGAGATAATCGCGCTGAGAATAATTACGGTTTGTTAATGCTGTAAGTTTAAAGCGAGTTTCATATCCCATTTAATATACCGAAGGTATAGGCGATAGCCATTTCCTTTTCCTTTCCTTTATTATGTATATATAATATAATATTTTTTATAAAAAATCAATGGGGGTAAGATGAATGAGGATAAAAAGAATGGTGAATGGCGATTTGCCCTTAAAATTTTTTGAGTAGAATCATAATAAATTTTAAATAAATCATTTAAGATAGTGATTTGGTATATTATCTAAATAAATTGCATAAAATAGTGTAAAACGGCGAATTGCCCTAAATTTTTAAGTTAAATTGTCCTAAATTACGATTTGCCCTGCGCCGGCCTCGGCCAAGCACTCATTTTTCTAATTCTTCCTTTCTGAAAGCCGAAATAAAAATATTAATATGGGCGAAGCCAAGCACTCCCAAATTAAGTTCTTCCTCTCCATAAATCGTAATAAAAATATTATAATAGGCGAAGCAAGCACTCTCTATCACTAGGGGACCCATTTCAAATATTCAAATGAAAAATTCAAAACCTCAAGGAACAAAGCAAAAATTGGACTGAAACGAAAATCTCTCAACTGCTGCCTAAGAGCAAGCTTTAATAGAAAGTGATTAAATTTACTCTACCCTATATATTTGTAGTAAAATTAATCACTTTTTCTTAGACTTGTGGTATTATAAAGCAAGAATTAGCAAAGTGGTTAAGAAAATTTCGTCTCATATATAATGGGTGAGTGCAAAAAGTTAACCACTTTGTTAAAATCTCTTATAGAAGCCTAAAGGCTGACCTTTAGGACGAATATGTGCAATTTTTGTGAATACTATGTATATATAGTATTCACAAAAATTGCACATATTCGTCAATAGTTCCAGACAGAATTTTCTTTCGACGGTTTAAGGGCAAACATATTGAATTAGCTAGAAATAAAAAGTATAATATAGTGAGGGAAGAATAAATCTTAATTATATAATATGGAGGAAACAAATAATGACACATTTAAGACTAACTAGGGCTGCATTAAATAAAAGATGTAAATTAAATGCAGACCAATGGAAGCGTAATCATGATAAAATTATTCAATATTTATCTGAATATTTTGCTATTTTTGTAGAAGAAAAAACAGATGGAAATCGTTATTATTATTTAATAGAATATGAAGGAGAATGGCCAGAAATTCCAAAATTTAGTTCTAGTAAATTTAATAAACAACAGCGTGAACAAGATTATGAAGAATTTGTTAAAGGTAATTTACCAAATGAATTTGCACCAGAAAGTAAAGCTAGAATGTCAAGAGTTGCCATTAGAGAATTTGGTAATAGAAAATATAGACATTGTAGTAGTCAAGCAGTTGCAGAACGTTATGTTGGTCCAGCTATGGAAAAATTTGGAGAAAAAAGCGGTATTAAAGTTTGGGTAAACCATAAAACTTATACTAAATTAGATAAAGAACAACACGAGTTTTTAAAAGAATGCTTTGAAAGATATGATTTACCAGAAGCTAAAAAAGCTAAAATATTAGACCAAATTTGTTCAGCTATTCAGTGTGGTGAAACAGATGTTCAAAGTCTTATTCCACTTAATACTTATCAACAAGTACTAGATGCTTTTAAACAGCGCTATGATTTTATTCCAATAGTAGTAGATGAATGGAGAGCTAAAGAAGCAGCATGGTAATGTAGGGGAGAGATTTATTCTCTCCCTTTTTTATTTTACGGCGATGCAGGTTCATCACTCTTGTAGCTGATGTTAAAGTAGAATAGGGGCAGTAAAATCTTATATAAATCATATATAGTATTGACAGGAAGTGTACCTATTCGTCAGAGGGTCTCGATTAAATCTGCGGAGCGGCAGCAGGTGCGCGAATAAAATTATCTTTTTTTAATATTATAACATAATATAAATAATTAATCAATAATTCTCATTACCCTCGCCTGCATTAAAGAACGAGTCTCCGTTTTGGCTTAAAGAAACCGCAGGTTTCTTTAGCCTAATGAGGAGACAAGTTTGGGGCGCGCCCTTTTTAAAGGGCGCAAGGGCTTCTTCCCGCAATTCACTTTACTCATGGATAAGAGCCATATGCTAGGCAATGCGGCCGGGTGCGCGGTTTCGGGAAAATTAGGCGCCATATGAAAACCGCTAGAAGTAGAAAAAAATCGCCATATGGGGTTCGCGGGCGGGAATTCGGGCCTTGCCTGTCGTCGGCGGCCCGCCATTATACCACACTTATCATTCTCTTGTCAAGCCCTTTTCCACATTTAATTTCGATTCAGCAATTTGCACAAATTTAATCTCTAAAATTCGTCAAATTGCACAACCCGCAAAAATGCACAAAAAAGAGGGCAAAACCGCCCTCAATTTCGTCATTATTTTTTAGAAGATGTAGGTTGTATACAAAATACTTTGTGCTACTGGTTCAGCCCCATTATTTACTGTAAAGGCATAAGCCACAGCTACTGCATAAATGTCAACTCCAGGAGAATCGAACACATGGTCACATTCAACCTCAAAATCAAATTTTTCATTATTTTCTGGAATGTATTTCTGCCCAACCTCTGCAACAACATCTTCAAACCGTTCATCATTTTCATTTATCTCTTTCCAACAGTCATCTACATCACTCCAAAATCCTCTACGTGTAAGCATCATTTCAAGATAATCACTAAAACTCATTTTTTATACCTCTCTTTCATTTGTTGAATTAAGTATAACACGTTTTGATATAAAAGTCAAGCGTTTTGGGGAAAATTTTCCCCAAAACTTACTATTTTTTGGCTTTTCGCTTCTGTACAAGCGTTAATTCGTAGTCATTTTCACCGATTTTGAAGGCAATTTGTCTTTCTGCGTTGGTAATTTGTACCATTTCCGCACAAATTTCAGAATTTTCATTCAAAAACCGCTCAATTTCAGCAATAATCTTCTGTTTTACAGGGTTTTCTTTCTTCTTTTTGGCGGTATCGAACTTATAAACAGTTCGTTTTTTTGTACCCGTACCCGCATATTTTTTAGCAACTTTTTTCTGTTCGGCGGATAACTCAAACAACTTTTCACCTTTATCAACCGCTTTATCATCCATGACCAACTGAATTGCTTCTGCTTCTGGAATGTCAAGGACTTTCATGTGATGTTTTACAAGTTCCATGTCTTTTTGTGTAAGTTTCATAAATCATCAACTCCTTTATTTGATATATTTATTATACTACCTTTTGGCTATTTTGTCAAGGGTTCGGGGGAAAATCCCCCGAACTTTTTTCATTCCTCAACGAGTGTAAAGTAAGCTCTACGTTTTTCAACAACTCTGTTGACTTTACCCTCTTTATAAAGGGCGGTAACAAGAGAAGTAACACGCTGATTAGTAAGTTCCGCAAGGTCTGGAACGGTTTTCATCATTTCAGATACAGTCTGTTTGTCAACTGTTTTGAGATGAGCAAGGATTTTGACCTTGAGTTCCTCATTTTCTACCTGAGTGGCGGTAGGTTTTTTATTTGCGGAAGATTTTTTGTTTACCTGTGCAAGCATTTTCTGAAGCTTTTCAACAACCTCATTATACTGGTTATCTTCTTTCAGAACCTCGATTGCAGTTTCAAGTGCCATAGCGTTTGTCATTTTTTTGTTTGTCATAATCATTACCTCTTTCTTTATTTTATATATTTATTATATCACTTCTATATTCAGTTGTCAAGACTTTTTTAAAACTTTTTTATTTTGGTGGGCTTCTCATTTTTATTATCTCCCTTCCTTTATCTTTATACTTATTATAACACCCTTGTGGCTTTTTGTCAAGTATTAATTTACATATTCTGCAAAAAATTTGTCTGCTTCTGTCATGTCAAAATGTTCGCTAATAAAGCGGTCATTCTTAAAAAAGCTGTTTGGGTATTTTTTAATATACTTTGCTCGAAACATAGACTCTACACCCTCAGCCGGCAAATTACCGCAGTCATAAACCCTATTAATAACGCAATAGGTTGCTCCCATGCCTTTATAAGTTTTTGAGTTTAGTTCTTCTCTGATTCTCTGGAATACGCTCCTTGTGGTTGTGCCGACTTTACTGCATACAAGTTCCATCTGTTCATTAAAAAATGCAATTAAATAACATTTTTCTAAACCTTTAGAATCATCCCATGTCTTACAATCTTCTGAAATTGCAATACCCTCTTTTTTAATTTTTGCGGTAACAACTTTCCGCACATCTGTAATTTTGTTAATTACTTTTTCTACTGGATTAAGAACGTATGTTTTCACCCATTCTTTACTGCTGGAATAAATCTTTTCACATACATCAAACCAACGTTTTTTCCAACAAGGTGAGGTTGCTTTCCATCTTTCGTATGCACCCTCAAAATCATTGTTTTCCAGATACCAGTCCATTTTTTTATTTGCCATTTTTATCAATCCTTTCTGTTTTTCTATGTCTTTATTATAGCACCTATTGGTTAGCTTGTCAAGCGTTTTCTATAACTTTTTCAATCATTTTAAAGCGGTTAAAAATTACTTTACCACCACGAAATGTCAGACAAATCATAGCAGTACCTTCAATTTGTGTAACATCATACACAAGTTTCTGACTTTTCAGTAATCCTACTAAAATTTCATAATCTGTTCTCATTTCGTTTACCTCTCTTTCATTTGATATATTAAGTATACCATGAGCGAAGTAGAAATGCAAGTGGTAATATTGCACAAAGATGCGGCGAATTTTTTGTGCAATGTGCTGGCTGGAGAATTTTGGGAAATTTTGCGGTAAAAATTTGTGCAATTTTACTATTGACAAATTTTGTGTCGTGTTGTATAATGGTGAATTCGGCCTAGCACAGTCGTGCGCCGGCCGCTAAAAAGTCAAGATGTAATTTTGCACAAAAATTATTTTCGTCAAATTGCACAAAAAAAGAAAGAGTCTGAATATTCAGACTCTTTCACAAGAAAGGAGGAAAACAAAATGATTAGTCAAAACCTTTCGGTTTAGAAGAGGGGGGAGAGGGAATTGAACCCTCTCGAACAACCGTTCCCCCTGTGGCTTACTCTACAAAGAAGTAAGCCTTTCTTTTCTCAACCTCTCTCTGGATTTTTAAATCTTTAACAAGAGCGGTCAGCAGAGAAGTGATTCTCTGGTTTGTGAGTTCCGCAAGTTCTGGAACCTCTTTAGCAAGCTCTGTTGCTGTGAATCTCTTTTCGGATTCTGTAAGGAAGTTTACAATGATTTCTTTCAGCTTTTCATTTTCTTCCTGAGTAGCTGTTTTCTTTGTAGAAGATTTCTTTTTTTCAAAACCCTCTTTGATTTTTTCAAGCTTTTCAACCAATTCAACAGAACCGCTGTTTTCTTTTACAACCTTGATTGCCATTTCCATTGCTACTACGTTTGTAAGTTTGTTTGTCATACTTATCACCTTTTCCTTTTCTTTTATTTTATGTATTTATTATATCATTTCTTTATTTAGTTGTCAAGTCTTTTTTTTATTTTTTTCTTGGGGGCTTACTCGATGTAAGCCCCAGCGACATTCTTAATAGTGCCGTCCTGTCCAAAGAAAATTACGTTATCCGCAACCACTCTCACACCTTTACATCTCATCTCATGGCGGAAACCATAGTCCTCTTTAAATCTTTTAATAAACTCTCTTTTTGTCATTTTTGTGTTTGTCATAACTTATTACCTCTCTTTTCTTTTTTCTTTATTATAGCACCAACTGCTAGGTTTGTCAAGTATTTTTTTTAATTTTTTTTGAAGGCTTTACGCTTAACACTTGACTAAAAGCATTTACCTTTACTTCTTTATGTCTTTATTATAACACTAGAAGTTTAATTTGTCAAGAGGTTTTTCAAATTTTATTTTGAAAGATTAACCTCAGCATCAACAGGTTTTACCTTTTGGCTTCCATTAAAGGCTCTAATCTGTCCAGTAGCAAGATTAACTGCCATGATATTATTTCGATAGCTGTCAAGAAAAATACCACTATTTCTATCAACAACCATGTATAATCCAATTTCATCAGTACCACTTCTTTTACTGAAAAATGTAGTTCCTACAACCAATTTGTAAAGATAAACTCCTATTTCTTTCTTGTCATAATTAATTTTCATTTTTATCATTTCCTTTCTTTTATTATGTATATATAATATCATATTTTTTATTGTTTGTCAATAGTTTTTTAAAATTTTTACAGATTTTTGGTTTCGCTCACGAAATACTTTACATCATAACAATTAAGTAGTTCTTTTACTGCGGTACTTTGTTTTTGTGTAGCACAATAGCAGTTAATTAAAATATACTTGTCAATGTCGATGTAGTTACAAGGAACACCACAATCTTTTAATTCGCCGATTAATCTTTCCCAGTCATCAGCTTTATTGATTGTAGCTTCAACTTTCCACAGTTTATCTTTTTTTGCTTTTTCCTCGCCCCACTTTACAAGCCATACGCCCACAAGATTAGCAAGAAAAGTTACAACAACTTTTTGCCATAACGGAAAATCTGCAACCGTATAAATAAGAACTACATTATAGTAACCATAGTATCCCGCAGAAATAAGACTTGCGACTGTTTTTCCTGATTTAATTGTTACAATAGATTTAATAGTTGAAAAGATAACATTTACAACTGTCAATAATGAAAATAAAATTAATACATTCATGATTTCACTCACTTTCTTTTTTCTTTTATTATACACCTACTTATGGATTTTGTCAAGGACTATTTTATAAAATAGTCCTTGTTGTAATTTTTAGTAATTCGCCTGTATCTTTATCATAATAAATAACCGCTTCTGTACCAAGAGGACAAACATAATCATCAATAGAATAAACTTCATCCCCTTGTTTATTTTTAAATTCCATTGTAGTAGAATCACTATCCTCGTGGTAAATTTTCTTTGTTGCGGTAACTTCTGTATATCTTACATTGCTAGTGTAATTTCCTGTGCTAATAATTACTATTATGATAATAACCGCCAAACCAATTCCGGCTAATACATCACGCCATACTTTCATAATTACATTTCCTCACTTTCTTTGAAGATTTCTTCAATCAGCTTTTTAGTTTTTTCTACACCAACGTATAAAGCCGACTTTTCGATTGCATCAAACAAAAGTGTTTTTGCTTTCATTTCTTTTTCTGTCATGTCTTTTATCTCCTCTCTTGACTATGTACTTATTATATCACGGGGGCTGAAATTTGTCAACCCCCATTTTTAATTTTTAATGATTAAACCGCAGATAAATTGTAGTCCAGCTATTGCCGAAATATTCTTCTAACTGTTTTTCCTCTTCTGGATTTGTTTCCATGATTGAGATTTTCATAATTGTATCCCAGTCAATAGTTGTAAACCATGTTCCGTCTTTCATACCTTTACTGAAGCGAAATCTATCAAGAATATAATCCATTGTTTTCTGTTTTTTAATTGTTTTCATACATTCTTCCAGAGAAACAACCTGACTATTAAAAATTGGTTTAGTTTCAAAACCTGTTACTTTCCATCCGCTAATTTTAGTTTCAATATTTAACATAATTATCAACCTCTCTTTCATTTGATACATTTATTATATCACTGTGGATTGAACTTGTCAACCCCTAATTTTATAAAATTCCTTCAATCTCACAACATCTGCGGCAAGCGTTAATGCAGTCATTCCATAAGCCATCAGTGCTTGCGTACTCTGTCAGAATTTCATCGTCCCATCCATCCTCAAGACCGCAAGCAAGCCAAACGTCAATCACAACGTCCTCGCTGATGTTTTCTCTGAGGAACGCATCCATCTGTCTGAGTAAGTTCTTTCTAATTCTAATCATTTCATTCCTTGATACTTTCATTTGTTTGTTCCCCTTTCCTTATCTTTAAATATAGTATACTATAGGTGTGCGGTTTTGTCAATATACAAAATAACCAAAAGTACAATGTAATTTTTGTGCGGTTTGCCGAATGGTAGAATTTTGGGATTTTTTAGGCGTTATTTTTGTGCAAAATGTCTATTGACAAATAGTTGCTTCGTGTGTTATAATTGAAGTTCGGGCCTAAGCGTACGCTGCCGGCCCGCCGATTTGTCAAGATGTAATTTTGCACAAAGATTCAGCTAAAACTTTGTGAAAACCGCACAAAAAACGCCGAATTAAAAATTCAGCGTTTTGCACAAAAATTAAGTTATTTTCTCGGCATACTTAGTACAATTTTATACTTGGTGCCATTCAGTTCAAAAAAGAACTCACGTTCGTTGTTAGTCACATCTAAATTTTCTGCTCCCAGTTTTTCGACCGATTCTGTCAAAGCTGTGATGATAGCTTGCTTTCCTTTATTTTCTGGTTTTTTTCTTTTGGAAGTATCAAACTTGTAAACAGTTGTTTTTTTCTTGCGGTCTGCCTGTCGTGCTTTTTTAGATGCTTTTTCCTGTTCTGGTGTCAATGTAAAAAGTTTTTCCCCCTTGTCTATTCTTCTGTCATCTTCTAACATTTGCGTTGCTTCTTCTCTGCTAATGTCTAGCAGTTCCATGTTACGCTCTATAATTTCGTTGTCTGTCATTTTTAAGCCCTTTCTTTAAGTGGTAGGGGGCTTTCGCCCCCTTTAATTATTTTGCAAAAAAGTATGCTTTGCGTTTTTCAACCATTCTGTCAACTTTGCCTTCACTGCAAAGGGAAGTTACAAGAGAAGTTACACGCTGATTTGAAAGTTCTTTCAATTCTTCAACTTCTTTCATCAGCTCAGAAACAGTAAGTCCATTGCCCGTATCCACAAGGTATTCAACAATTTTTTCTTTTAAGTGTTCGTTTTCAAGCTGAGTTGCTGTTGGCTTACGATTTGCGGAAGATTTTTTGTTTACCTGTACAAGCATTTTGTCAAGTTTCTCGATAACCTCTGTATACTTCTCTGCATCAGTTTCTTTCAGAACCTCAAGTGCGATTTCCAGTGCCATAGCGTTTGTCATTTTTTTGTTTGTCATACTTATCACCTTTTCCTTTTCTTTTATATATTTATTATATCACTTCTATATTCAGTTGTCAAGACTTTTTTATCTTTAGGACTTACTTAATGTAAGTCCCTGCGACGTTTCTAACAGTGCCATCCTGATTAAAGAAAATTACATTATCAGCGATTACTCTCACACCTTTACATCTCATCTCATGGCGGAAACCATAATCCTTTTTAAACTTTTCGATAAACTCTCTTTTTGTCATTTTTGTGTTTGTCATAATTGTCATTTCCTTTCTTAATAAAAGATTTATTATTTGTTTTCTATATCTTTATTATACCACCTGTGGTCTTGTTTGTCAAGACCTTTTTTATTTTTCTTTTGGGGGACTTCTCATTGTTTTTCACTTCCTTCCTTTATCTTGTAATAATAATACCATATTTTTTACATTTTGTCAATAGTTTTTTTTAAAATTTTTTCTTTATTTTTCCCAAAGTCCAGTTCTCATTTTTTTGTGCTGTCTATAACAATAATGACAGATTTCTTTCTCAATCAGAACGTCCTCAAGTCCAGTGTGTTTTTCTACAAAAGTATTATCTTTTGTAATAAATCTGTAAAGAATTTCGGCTGTCACTCTTAACTGTCCTCTAGTTGTGAGATAGTTATTTTCTTCACAAAATCTTCTGTATGATGGCATTTTACACACTACATCACGAGCCATTTTCATAGTATCACAGATTTCCAAACCATAAGGAAAGAAATATCTATACTTTGATTTAGTCAGCCAACGCTGAGTAGTGTTTAATGTGCCATAGTCAAAACGCATATTGTGAGCGAAAACTTTTGTTACGTTGTAACGTTCACAGCACTCTACAAGCTGTTTTCTGATATTGTAGAAAGATGTCAAAATTCTTTTACCGCTTTTAATATCTTCCCAGTACATCGGAATTTTATTTGCATAATATGCGGATTTCATAAGCTGTTTTTCATCGAGGAAAATGTCAGCATTTACGAATGACCATGTTTCAAAAACTTCACCAGTACGCTTGTTAATGACAGCAAAACCGCAATCATAAACCCACATATTTGTTGGAAGTACCTGTTCTAATGTCTTGTCTACTGGACAAGTTTCTGTATCAATTACAATGGAGTAATCCATTCTTCTGTCAATCTTATTAGTGTTTGGTCTGTTGATAAATTCCATTTTTGTTTACCTCTCTCTCATCTCTATGTCTTTATTATATCACCAGTGAAGAGGTTTGTCAAGAACTTTTTTTAACTTTTTTGTAAGTTTTTTTATTTGCTTTCTTGTCTCTCTCTTCCTTACAAGTATTATAATACCACAAGCCATTAAAGATTGCAAGGATTATTTTTAAAAAAATTGCACAAAATAGATGGTTAATTTTTGTATAAAATGACCAATAGAAAAAGTGTACAAAGATTAAGGTGCGGTTTGTCATTTTTTTGGTAATTCTGCACAAAGATATTTTTCATCACATTGCACAATTTCGGGAATTTTTTTGTTATTATTTTTGTCTATTTCGTCTATTGACAAAAGTTGCTCCCTGTGGTATAATGGAATTTCGGGCCTTGGCGTAAGTGAAGCGCTCGCCTGCGGCCCGCCAATTTTATCACCTTTTGGAAAGTTTGTCAAGTAGTAAAATTGCACAAAAAAGAGGGCTTTAAGCCCTCTTTATTTTACATCTACCATTTTAATTTTGTGAGGTTTGTTTTTTGCCTCTGCATAGCTTGTGGTTTCTTTTACAACTTTTTTACTTTCCATAATCTGATAAACAACTTTTCTCATTTTTAATACCTCTCTTTTCTTCTTTTCTATGATTTAATTATACTATAGGGCTTGGCTTTTGTCAAGCCCCTTTTTCATTTTTTAATTTTTTTCAATGACTCTAAAGTCCATGTTTAATGCAAGCAAGACCTCTTCTGGAGTAAGGCTGTGACCCTCACAAATAACGTTTAAATTTGTTCTGTCAATCAGTCGAATCCAATCTTCTGACCTTTCAACGATGATACAAGGTTCATCAGATAAACAAGGACAATAACATTTACAATCAGCTCTTCCTTCACCGTGCTGTCCTGCATAACATCCTTCGAGTTCCGCACATTTATAACATTTATTTTCTACCATCTTTTATTTCCTCTCTTTTTTTTAATACATTTATTATAACACCTTTTGGTTTAGTTGTCAATACTTTTGTTTAAATATTAAAAATTATTTGAATCCTTTTTGATTTTTGTATCTGCTGTACTATTATTCAAATAGTTAAACATTGATAAAATTTCCTTTAACTCCTCAATAGAAACAAGGTTATTATTATTAATAATAACAACCCCGTTGGAATCTCCAACACGCAACTCTGCATTTGCATTTTCCAATTTCATTGTAACTGTTTTCATCATGCTTTATTCCTCTCTTTCTTTATCTTACATGCTTATTATAACAGAAGTTCAAACTTTTGTCAATACCTTTTTTGGAATCTCTCAGAAAAATTTTCTGAGAGTTCCAATAATATCGTTTACATCAAAACTGTTTTCGCCCCACTCTTTTCTGTTGCGTTCCTCATCATCAAAGAGCCATCCGTCACAATCAACAACTGTACTTTTTGGTGTGCCATAATTTACAATTTTAACCTCGTCCCACTCAACACTCGGCAGATGTTTTTCGAGCCATGCAAGTTTTACACTTGTTACCGCTGTATTGTAAGCTGTAGAACCGCACTTGCTTAACCAACTTACAATGCCGATTCTATAACCATTTTCCTGCAACTTGTGAAGAAGTCTTGCAAATACTGAGAAGTTAAAAAGCGGTCTTGCGATTGCGTAAGGTGTGGTATCCTCATTTTCCAGATAGTCTAACCAGTTATCTACACCGTAGAAGTTAGCAAGTGTGCCGTCCATGTCAAAGTAAATAGTTCCTTTTGTTTCCATCATTTTTTTAATTGTGTTATTCATCATAATTATCAATTCCTTTCTTTTTCCTTTTCTTTAATTATATTATATACTATCTTTTATAATTTGTCAACAATTTTTTTAAATTTTTTTCTCAGATTTTTGTAATTCCTCTATCTCTCAAATACTCACAAAAACTGTCGGCATCCAGTAAGTCTGCAAGTTCATTAATTGTAAGATTTTCTTTCTTGTATACACAACGAAATTCGATAGGTTTAAAGTTTTTTTCTGTGATTCTGTCCCCGCCTGTATAAAAATCATCAATATTACTAAGTACAACCATTGGTTTTCTAAACAGTGTTTTTTCAAGTCTACCATTCATAAAAAAACCATCTTTTACTAAACCAACAAGCTGAGGAAAATCTCTGATTAAACCTGTCCAGTTTTCAGCTTCTTTTGGTTCAATGTATCTTGCGTGTCGCCAGATGCTAGTATCAACAAATTCTTTCTGTCCCTCAAGTCTGTATTCAAATCTGTAATTATAAACCTCTTTCATTTTTATTTCCTCTCTTTCATTTTATACATTTATTATAGTCCTCTTTGCCTTATTTGTCAAGTAATATTTTATAAATTTTTTCAACTAATTCTTTCTGCATTTCATACATTTTATCTTCGTTATCTTCTTCTAAGTAAAGACGAACAATTTCGTATGTGTCATCCATGTATCTGATTTCTACCCAACCCTCATAATAAACAGTAATAACACCTTTAGAAGTTTTTTTGTTTCTTTTAGCACCTTTAATCTCGACTTTCTTAATGTTCTGTAATCCATAAATTGTATTTTCAACTTTAATATATTTTTCCATCTCTTTTTTCCTCTCTCTTAACTTGATTATAGTATATCACATGAGGTTGAATTTGTCAACACATTTTTAAATTTCTTTTTTTTGCTTCTTCTGTTGTTAATCCATAACCTTTCCAAGGGTCATACTTTCCAAACAGAATTGTTTCATCAACAGTATCACACATTTTATTATTGACATTGTAATCATAATAAAACCATTTTTTACAGTCCCATTTTAACGGACAGTGGTAGCAAGTTGTTGTAGTTGCAACAGTGTCTATATTAATTGCCATTAACGCTTTTATCTTAATCATTTTATTTACCCCTCTTCCTTTATCTTGATTATAGTATAGCATGGTTACGGGAAAATGTCTATAGGCAAATTGCACAAAGATTTCGCTGTAAAATAGTTGAATTTCTCTGTTTTGCACAAAAACCGGCCGCAGCGCTTGTCGCCGGCCGGCCATTTTATCACACTTCTTCATTTTTGTCAAGTAGTAAAATTGCACAAAAAAAGAGCTGAAATTTCAGCTCTTTTTTTTACTGTTCCTTTGTTACACTTTTAACAAGTGCCCGCAATTCCGCAACCCCAAAGCAGTCCATGTATTCGCCCATTGCCTTTTTTAATTCTGAGGTTCTTTTGGCTCTGAGCTGTCCTATCATCCATTCATATTCTTCTTTGTTTAATGTGTAGGGACAACAACCACTTTCTTTTAATTCATACATTTTTTATTCCTCTCTTTCTTTATCTTATGTACTTATTATACCAGAGGTTTGGGCTTTTGTCAAGCCCTTTCCTCACTTTTATTCATGTTTGTTACAAACTCTGTACTAAATTTATCATAGACTTCTGGACTTACTTTGTCTGCGATAAATTCCATTACTGTACAAATACCATACATGAAACTATTGTTTCCATGCTTTGCATCATAGCAACCTTTGAATAACTTCGGTCCTTTTGATACCATGTCATCATAAACCAGATGATAAGCGGCTTTTAAAGTTTTTTCATATTCCTGTTCTGTCATAATTATCAATTCCTTTCTTTATCTCTTTTGTTGATTATAGTATACCATAGGTTTAGAAGTTTGTCAAGACTTTTTATTTTTTTCTTTGATTTATTTTCTATGATATAATTAAGTTGTCAAGAGGTTTTTTTAAGGTATTTTTTGTGACGAGTGCCGATTTTACTTCACACGATTATGCGTCGTGGAGAGGTTGGTTGCTGTATCTCCTCTTGACACCTTAATTATATCATAGGGGGTTGAGTTTGTCAACCCCATTTTTTATTTTTTATCTTTCTTTCAGACTATGCGTTACGATTGTATGACCGCATTTATCACAAGTGTAATAATATTCATCATCACCACTTCTATGATGTACTGTACTTGTAAACTTGTAAGGCTCATTACATTCTGTACAATATCCGTTGTTCCATGCTTCATCATCACCTTTACTCTGTAATGTAAATAATCCACCTATACCGCATCCAATAGCAACCGCAAGTACAATTCCGATTATCCATTTTACTATTGGTTTACTGTTCTCAGCAATAGTATTTACAATACACATTGCCATAAAACCACCAACTATTAAACTCATAAATATTGATACTGAAATAAATTCTGCCATGTAACTCATTTTATTTACCTCTCTTTCTTTAACTGTCTTTATTATAGCACAAGGGGTTTAGTTTGTCAACCCCTTATTTAAAAAATTCTTTCGCTGTTTCTCTATATCTTTTTGGAACACCTGTGATAAATTTTTCTTTATCTTCTTCTGATAATGTTCTTCTTAATTGTTTTGGTGTTACTGAAAAAGGATTTAGATGATATTTAATCATTAGTGGAAATACTTTAATAAATGTAAGTGTTTTAATCATGGTTATAATCTTGCCAAGGATTTCAATAGGCAACCAGAACCATTCCCACTCATTGTAATAACTTAAATAACTCAGTGTGTACATTGCGATAATAATTGTTACTACTAATAATGTTTTCATTTTATTTACCTCTCTCTCTTAACTTGATTATAGTATATCACAAGGGGTTGAATTTGTCAACCCCTTTTTGAATTTTTTTAAATTAATTGTAACAGATAACTTCCATCGTTAATGGCAAGGATTCTTACAATTTCATTTCTATCCTGTGAAAGAATCTCACCTGTTGAACAGTCAATTAATGCGGTTTCATAACCTTTTTCAATGTAAAGTCCTAAAATCATCATAAAAAACACCTCTTTCTTAAATAAGTTTTAATAAGTTACCGTTTTTATCAAAACAAAAGCCTACAGTTTCATCTGATACAAGTTCAAAATAGTCTGAGTCATCTACTGGAATCCATATTCCAGCCTTTCTAAAGATTTCTAATAATTTTTCTTTATCAGTTTTTTTGACCATCTCTTTTACCTCTCTTTCTAATACCTATTATACCAGTCCTTGACTCATTTGTCAAGGACTATTTTTTTAATTTCATCATCATAGATGTTATTATCAGTGTGCATTGTATCCATGATAAGCTTTACATTATTACCAGTTTCAAGGTTTGTACCATCCTCAAAATAATAATCCCAGTCATTTCCAGTAGAATCTGTGAAAGTTACAAGGTTGTCATTCTGTACTTTTACAACCTCTGCGGTTCTGGTGTATGTACTTTCATAAGTTCCTACACCACCAATTACTGCGATACCTAACATAACTGCTAATACTGTTTTAATCATCCTCATCATTTCCTCTCTTTCATTTGATACATTAAGTATAACATCAAGCTATTTATTTGTCAATATACAAAATAACCAATTTCGGGATGCAAATTATTTAATATTTTGTACAATTTTCCTATTGACAAACTGCGGCGACCTGTGGTATAATTAGTCAGGGCAGCAGGCGACCATAGCGGTCGCCCCTTTCTTTTAGTATTCTACGATTGTATACATCAACCGCATTAACTGTTCATTAGTAAACTCTCCTGACTCACAATCCTCACAGAACATCACTGTTAATGGACTCTCAAAGCCTAACTGTTTAATTACGTTATCCATCATTTCTTTTACTGTCATCTTTAATGACCTCCTTCTCTTAACTTGATTATAGTATACTACAATCAGATTGATTTGTCAATAGGAAAATAAAAATATTTTAAAAATATTCTTTGCTTTCTTATATTAATTCTTTACTGCTGGATTGCTGTACTGTTGCGTTACTTTAATGCTTTACCACTTTAGTGTAGTGAAATCTCGCTACTCATTGCCTTTGTTATTCTATTAACACTCCTGTTAATTTTTTAACAATCTGCGTCCCACGAACCGCAGAACATAGATAGAGAGAGAACGTTTATTCTCTCTCTTCTTTATCCTTTTACACATGATACTGCATCAACTCTTTAAGCACGTCCATCATAACTATAGCGTCAACACTTGCACCTTGCCACTCTTCTCTATTCCTTGCCTCATCATCGAATAGTATTCCACCACAAGGCACTGCCGCACGTTTGTTCTGTCCATACTCTGTTACAATAATCTCATTCCAATTAACACTAGGAAGATGCTTTTTTAACCATGTTCTCTTGGCTTCTTCTATTGCTTGCACATAGTCAAGTGTTGCGTTCTTACTTGCCCATGAGATAACACCTAACTTATAACCTCTCCTCTGTAGTGCATTGACACGCCTTGCAAATAGACTCATGGTAACAAGTGGTCTTGCTATCTCATAAGGCACTGTGCTACCATGTACCAGATAGTCAAGCCATCCTTCTACACTGTAAAGGTCTGCAATAGTTCCATCTAAGTCGAACCATAACCATTTATTATCTAACATACTAATCACTCTTTCTTTCTTTTACCTTTATCTTTATATTTATTATAACACCTTTGTGCTTGCTTGTCAAGACCTTTCTTTGTGTCTTTCTCTCTGCCTTGTCTTGCCTCTTGGCTCAAGGGTTAGCCTAGGCTAACCCGCCCTATACCAGGTAAGTATCAATAATAGAGCCACCTACTCTCTTGGCAGTTAGTTCAGCCAAACTCTTGCTACTTGTTAACAAAACGAATTTTCCTTCTTTATCAATAACCTCATACTTCATGTCTTTGTTCCTCTCTTTCTCTCTTTCTTTATACATAGTATAACACATAGGTAGTCACTTGTCAAGAGGTTTTAATAAATTTTCTTTGTTAATTTCTTAACAAGCGAACTACTAGGAATCGCAGTTTTCGTTATTAACTTACACTCCATGAGAGCATCAAGTTTATTATACCACAAATGTGCGGCGATGTCAATAGGTAATATTGCACAAAGATTAATTATTATTTTTGTGCAACATGCTGTTGTGCAATGTGACGAATTTTGGGAAATAAACTAAAATATTTTTGTGCAAGTTTTTGCTTGACAAATTGTTGTGCCTCGTGTTATAATTGAAATTAGGGCCTGCGCCTGCGTCTACGGCCCGAGGATTTGACGAGAGCGTCATTACTTTTTATGTATTTTTCTCAGATAAACCTGAAATGAAAGCGAACTTATGTTTCGTTTACCCCGGGGCATATTTCAGGAAGAAAAATTTTTGATTTTTGAAAATCGTTTTGCTCTGGATAAAACTCTTCTTAAATCCATTTTGAAATTCGAGTTACGAATTTTTCAAGTCAACTTAATTATTATAGGAAAAGGAGAAACGCATTTGCATCTCTCCTTTTCTTTCT
>ERZ1023822.159-NODE-159-length-23289-cov-40.436817_pt1 | contig 23289 bp, 19 predicted proteins | sample MGYA00380379_ERZ1023822 | MGnify/ENA primary metagenome ERZ1023822 (study PRJEB33179, sample SAMN07448988) | human gut metagenome | biome: Human-gut; feature: Human associated habitat; material: Faeces | host: Homo sapiens | place: India: Bhopal | collected... | reverse complement strand
GAGCGTATCTTCCCTATCGAGTCACCAGCTATCGATTCTATCGAGGTGAACAAGCGTGGTAAGGTTCGTCGCGCTAAGTTGTATTACTTGCGTAAGCTTACTGGTAAGAAGGCTCGTATCGCTGAGAAGAAGACTGTAGCTAAGGGTGCAGAATAATTTTTCTTAGGAGACCTAATCAGAAAAAATAAAGGGAATCCAGTCTCACGACCGGATTCCCTTTTTTATATCTACAATCTTATACCGAAAAACAACTATTCTTTACAATTCAATAAATCATGGCTGCCTACTAAACCAACCATGCTCCATTCTTTTATTTTTCGCCCGCATCATAATTCACGAGCCCATCCTCCGTGCCGTGTAAAGCACCTTGGAAATCATCCCAACTCTGGAATCCGGCGAGCAACGCCAACTTGTCCAAAGTCTGGCGGGAAGGCTTCTCCTTCCCTTTCAATACATCCCACATTTTGTGGAAAACATGAGCCTTGCCAACCTTCTTTTCTATGTGTTCAGCAAGGACTTTCAAATCCTGTTTCATAACAATCCTCTCATATTTACTAACTGGGAGCAAAAGTACTGAAAAAGAATGAAACAGAGTACATTTTTCCCGACTTTTTTATGTTTTGGGGTAAAAAAAATGCTTTATATCATAAAAATGCTGTTTTTTAGGGCTTTTTACGAAACAGAAGTCCAATATCTCAATCATTTTTTGTAACTTTGCGCCAAATTCCAAAATACATTTCTTAGAAGATGAAAGAATTAGCACTTAAGTACGGATGTAATCCAAATCAGAAACCTTCTCGCATCTATATGGATGACGGAAGGGAGCTTCCTATCGAAGTGATCAACGGCCGTCCTGGCTACATCAACTTCCTGGATGCCTTCAATTCCTGGCAATTGGTCAAGGAGCTCAAGGCTGCTACAGGAATGCCTGCTGCCGCTAGTTTCAAACACGTTTCTCCTGCCGGTGCAGCTATCGGCTTGCCTCTGAGCGACACATTGAAGAAGATTTACTTCGTTGATGATGTCAAGTTTGAGCTCTCTCCATTGGCTTGTGCCTATGCTCGTGCCCGTGGCGCTGACCGCATGTGCTCTTATGGCGACTTTGTTGCGCTGAGCGATGTATGCGACGAGGCTACAGCCCTCCTCATCAAGCGTGAGGTGAGCGATGGTGTCATTGCTCCAGGCTATACCCCTGAGGCTATCGAGGTTCTGAAGGAAAAGCGCAAGGGTACCTACTGCGTTATCAAGATTGATCCTGACTATGTGCCAGCTCCTATCGAGCACAAGCAGGTGTTCGGTGTTACCTTCGAACAGGGACGCAACGAGGTGAAGCTCGATGATCCTGCTCTCTTCGAGGATGTTCCTACCAAGAACAAGACTTTCACTCCTGAGGCTAAGCGCGATCTGATTATCTCGCTCATCACCCTGAAGTATACTCAGAGTAACTCTGTATGCTACGTAAAGGATGGTCAGGCTATCGGTATCGGTGCCGGCCAGCAGAGCCGTATCCACTGTACCCGTCTGGCTGGTTCTAAGGCTGATGAGTGGTGGTTGCGCCAGTGTCCTAAGGTGATGAACCTGCCTTTCAAGGAGAAGATCCGTCGTGCCGATCGCGACAATACCATCAATGTCTACATCTCTGATGAGTGGGAGGATGTATTGCAGGACGGCGTTTGGGAGCAGTTCTTTACTGAGAAGCCTGAACCATTGACCCGCGAGGAGAAGAAGGCTTGGATTGCACAGAACAAGGGTGTATCATTAGGTAGTGATGCTTTCTTCCCATTCGGCGACAATATTGAGCGTGCTCACAAGAGTGGTGTTGAATACATAGCAGAAGCAGGCGGTAGTATCCGTGACGATCATGTTATTGATACCTGCGACAAGTACGGCATCGCTATGGCGTTTACTCACGTTCGCCTCTTCCATCACTAATTTATTATATAATTAAGGTATATGAGTGACATTGACGATATTATCATGGGCGGTATGGTCTTCAAAGGCGGCGGTGGTCCTAAGAAGGATGACGACGACAAGGTGAAGACCAAAGCCAAGAAGAAAAAGTACATAACGGGTGCTCACGGTAGTGGCTCTGCCCGTCAGAAGGCAAAGTATCGCCAGCAGAGAGCCAATCGTAAATCCCAGAAGAAGAAATAATACTTCTCTATCATAAATACATGTTTCGCCCGTGTGCTGTATGATAACAGCGCACGGGCGAACTGTTTTCTGATAGCGGGAGCCATGAATAGAGTACTGGCAAGCGAAAGACAGCATACTGGTATAAGTAAGACAGCCCACTAGCAAGCGTATTGCTAGTGGGCTGTTCTTCTTAAACAGTCATCAAATTCCAGGTGAAGAGTAAAACGGCTATCGGTTCTTTACACTCTTTACGCCCCTGCCCTTCGTCAGATGAAGGGTTACAGGCTTCAATTGATGCTTGCCGTGGTCATAAATGATGGCTGGGTCCAGTCGTCTACCATCAAAGCTAACCTCGAAATGAAGGTGCTCTGTGGTAGCCCTACCGGTACGGCCCGTCAAACCGATTACCTGACCAGCCTTTACCTTATCGCCCTTCCTCACCTTGTTCCTACTCTGATGACTGTAGAGCGTCTCGAAACCATAAGCATGCCTGATACGGATGCAGTTGCCGTAACCATAGAAAGGACCTGATGCAACAACCGTACCGTCAAACGCTGCCACAATCTCATCATTCGGGCGCGTCTTGAGATCCACACCCGAATGGCGGCGCTTGCCACCATAAGGACTGATTACCTTGGCACCCGGCAAAGGATAAGCCCAGGCTGTCTTTTCTATCTTCTCCAAATCAAGCTCGAAAGTATTGGTAATGGTAAACGGATCATAAACCTCATCAGGATCGAGCGTCATTCCATCTCCTATTCCACCCTTTTTCTTGCCAGATGCCTCCTTGTCAGCCTCAGCATTTCTTCCTACAGAAGAATCCTTGCCACCGATAACCGAAGCGATGACACGGGCACCATGCTTGCGGAACTGCACGGTCTGGCGGCGCAACTTATGCGATTTCAACTCTACGAAAGTTTCCGGATTCAACCTACCGCCATTCACCATGATAGAGAAGTCGCAATAAGTTTCACCCTCCTTAGAGCCTACAATGGCAATCGTCTGTCCGGCATCCACATGCTGTCCAACCTTAACCAGGTTCTCGGCATTGTTGGCATAAACGGTTTCCAGACCGCAATCGTGGCGCACCACGATGACATTACCCATTGATTCCGACTTTCTGGAAAGTCGCACATAACCTTCGAGCATCGCCTTGACAGCATCGCCTTTAGAGGTAGAGATACGCAACACATGATTGTTCAGAAGGGTTGCTTTGCCCACAGGAAGCGGGAAGGAATATTCCTTAGCACGGAATATCTCAAAGTCTACATTAAATGCCTGACTCTGGGCAAAGAGACCGGGTGTTGCAATACTCACCTGCTGCTGTTCGGCTGCCGTGAATACATTTTTAGCGGGCATAAAGCTGCTCAGCGAGAACACCATGAGTCCTGCCACAGCCAATAGCCGCAATCCTTTTTTCATTCTTTTCATTATTTACTTTTTCTTTCCGATTTTCAAAATATTCTATAAACTATTAACTGAAAAACATCCATTTCTCCCTCTCCGTTCTTACAGAAAAGGAAAAATGGATGTTATCTTGAAAACTATCTGATACTTACCTGCTACCAGGCTTTTACTTCAACAAGATGCCTGTATAGATTCTGCCACTCTCGATACCCAGCTTTCTGGCAGAGAAGTACTCATCGCTGTGGGCAAAGGTACAGATGCCACAATCCTGGATATTCTCTTCGGCCACTCCACAATGCAGAAGAATCTGTCTGTTGCAGAGCGGAAGATTGAGATGCCATTTCAGCGGCTGCACAATATTACCCTCAGCAGCCAGACGCTCACGCTCAGCAGGATCAACCGAGAAGGCGGCATTAGGACGCTGTTCGGCAATCTCTTCCATAGGGAAAGCTGCCTGCTCGAACGCCTCGTAAACTTCATCGCCCACCTCGAAATGGTCGAGCGAAATGCCCGGACCTATCACCGCCTTCAACTTCTTCGGGTCGGTATGATAGGTAAACGCCATCTCCTGAATGGTTTTATGCACGATGCGAGCCAGCGTACCACGCCAGCCGGCATGGATGGCAGCCACAGCATGATGCTCCTCATCATAAAGAAGCACAGGGATGCAATCGGCAGTAGAAACACCGATACATACACCTTTCTGGTCAGTCATCACGGCATCAACACCTTCGAGCACCATCTTGCGGATATTCTCAGGCATGGTGAGAAACTCACCGGCAATATTGCGCACCTCTACTCCATGCACCTGATGGGGCATGATGATATGGGCTGTATCAATACCCAACTCTGTGGCAAGACGCTTGCGGTTTTCAGCCACATGTTCTGCATTGTCACCGCAAAACTCATTGATATTAAATTCGCCATAGTTGCCCTGGCTCACTCCACCCTTGCGGGTTGTAGAGAAAGCCATGACACCAGAAGCTACCTGATATTCTTTGATCATAACATTTATTCGTATTCGAAATCATCGAGGTCGTCAACATCCTCGATTTCATCCTCATCAATATATTCTACTACATCCTCGCCCTCTGCAGCCAGTTCCTGCTGGAAGCGAGACATATCCTTGTCACGGTGAACAAGCGTATCTTCGGCAGTAATCTCCTGAAGCTTGTTGCTCTCAGAATTGAGTTCCTTCCAGAGCACGTCCTTCAGTTCCTGGATACCCTGTCCGGTAACAGACGAGATGAAGACCACCGGAAGATCGGTAGGCAAGGTTTCCTTGAGCATTTCAATCAGTTCTTCGTCGAGCAGATCGCACTTGGTGATAGCCAGCACGCGATGCTTGTCGAGCATCTCTGGATTGAAGTTCTTCAGTTCGCCCAGCAATACTTCATATTCTTTCTTGATGTCGTCAGTATCGCCCGGAACCATGAAGAGCAGCAGAGAGTTGCGCTCAATATGGCGGAGGAATCGCAAGCCCAAACCTTTTCCTTCGCTCGCGCCCTCGATGATGCCAGGAATATCAGCCATGACAAAACTCTGGTGATCGCGATAATCTACGATACCCAGCGATGGTTCGAGCGTAGTAAACGGATAGTTTGCAATCTTAGGACGGGCACTTGATACGGCACTCAGCAAAGTTGACTTACCGGCATTAGGGAAACCTACCAGACCTACATCGGCAAGGAGCTTGAGCTCCATGATGATGGTCATCTCCTGCATAGGTTCGCCCGGCTGTGCATAGCGAGGAGCCTGGTTGGTAGAGGTACGGAACTGGAAGTTGCCCAATCCGCCACGACCGCCCTTGAGGAGCAGAACTTCCTGCCCGTCATAAGCCACATCGCATACAAACTTGCCTGTTTCGGCATTATATACCACGGTACCGCAAGGCACATCGATATAAATATCCTTGCCATCGGTTCCATGACACTTATCACGGCCACCATTTCCACCATGCTCGGCGAAGAAGTGGCGCTGATACTTGAGGTGCAGCAACGTCCAGTAGTTATGGTTGCCGCGGAGATAGATGCTTCCTCCACGTCCGCCGTCGCCACCGTCAGGACCGCCGTTAGGCTGGTACTTTACGTGGCGCAGGTGCATGGAGCCCTTGCCACCCTTACCAGAGCGGCATTGTATCTTTACGTAGTCTACGAAATTGGATTCAGCCATTTATTCTTTTCTTTTTATTTATTTAATGAATAAATCTTCCCCACCATAGCGGGGAAGATTCTTTATCTTGATTACAAGTTGTCGATTACATTGCAAACACGAGCGAAGATCTCATCTACAGTACCGAGACCCTCGATGTGGTGATGAATGCCTTCCTTCTCATACCAGTCGATGAGCGGAGCAGTCTGTGTATGATAAACATTGAGACGCTTCTTGATAGTCTCCTCATTATCATCAGAACGGCCGCTTTCCTTACCGCGGTTAATCAGGCGAGCCATCAGCTCATCCTCAGGAACAGCCAACTCAATCATCGCAGCAATCTTATGACCACGCTCAGAAAGCATCTTCTTCAGAGCCTCAGCCTGTGGAGTGGTACGTGGGAAACCGTCGAAGATTACACCAGCGTGATCCTTACCGAAGCTATCGTATACACTTGCGAGGATGTCAATCATCAACTCGTCTGGAATCAACTGACCATTGTCGATATAACCCTTAGCTGTCTTACCAAGTTCTGTACCGTTCTTGATTTCGTTACGAAGTACGTCACCTGTAGAAATGTGACCGAGACCATACTTCTCGATCATCTTGTCGCTCTGTGTGCCTTTACCTGCACCTGGAGCGCCGAAAATTACGATATTTTTCATTTTTACCTTAATATATATATAAAATATTTATGTTGTGTCAGTTATTATGGGCGCAAAGCTTTTGCCCTTACAGGGCGCCTTGTTGATTGCTATTATACCCAGGGCGATGCCCTGGGCTAGGAGCTTCTGCCCTTTCAGGGCGTGTGGCGCCTAGATGTTTTTGAACAATCAGTCCATTCTTGAACCTCTTGCGAAAATTTTCTCCCACATGCTTCACCCCCTATTCTTCTACAATGGTGTAGATGTCGCGGAGATTTCTGCCTTCTTGGTCATAATCTAATCCATATCCTACGATGAAATCGTTAGGGATTTCCATAACAGCATAGTTGATATCAAGATCAACCTTCAAGTTGCCCGGTTTCACGAGGAGCGAACAAACCTCAACGCTGGCTGGGTTCAGCTTCTTCAGGTCTTCAATCATGTGAGCCATGGTGAAACCGGAATCTACGATGTCCTCTACGATAACCACGTGGCGGCCTGCCAAATCCTGGTTCAAACCCATCAGGGTCTTCATGCTGCCCGTAGAGGAGGTACCCTCGTAAGAAGCATACTTCACGAATGAAATCTCGCTTGGCACGGTAATCATTCGCATCAAGTCGGCTGCAAAGATAAATGCGCCGTTCAATACTGCCAGGAAGACAGGTTTCTTGCCTGCATAATCCTTGTTCAGACGGTCTGCTACGACCTGTACTTTCTTCAGAATCTCAGCCTCAGGAATCGATGTCTTGAAGCTCTTATCCTTGATCTTTACTATGCTCATAGTCTGTTCTATAATAATATTTTCTGCAAAATTACGAAAAAAACATGAAACTTCGTGCTTTCATCAACTATTTTTTGTACTTTTGCATGAAAATAACCGTTTATCTGCATGAGTTGACAAATTATCACGACAGTTCGCGCAGATAATACTAAGATTATCAGATAATATGAAGATTTTCACAAGCGCTCAGATTCATGAGTTGGATAAATACACCATTGAGCACGAACCTATCAGTTCGCTCAACCTGATGGAACGTGCAGCCAAAGCGCTGACACGTGCCATAGAAGAGGAATGGTCTAACCGCACTCCAGTGGTCGTTTTCGCCGGTCCGGGTAATAACGGCGGCGATGCGCTTGCTGTGGCGAGAATGCTCAGTGAGGATGGATATGATGTAAGTGTATACCTCTTTAATGTACAGAATAAACTGTCGGCAGACTGTCTTGCCAACAAGAAGCGTCTGCTGGATGCAAAGAGAGTGAAATTTACTGAGATTACCACCAACCTGGACCCTCCTAAGCTCAATGCAGAAACGCTGGTGGTGGACGGACTCTTTGGAAGCGGACTCAACAAACCATTGGCTGGCGGATTCGCCGCGATGGTGAAATATATCAACCAGAGTCCTGCCAAGGTAGTAAGCATCGATATCCCTTCGGGACTGATGACCGAGGACAATTCCTATAATATCCATGCCAACATCATCCGTGCCAGTCTGACCCTTACCCTGCAGCAGAAGAAACTGTCGATGCTGATGGCGGATAACCAGCAGTATCTGGGCAGACTGCGCGTTCTCGACATCCGACTTTCCCAGGAATTCATCCAGAATACGGAGTGCCGGTGCCGCATACTCGAAGAGAACGACATCCGTCCGCTCCTGAAATCGCGCAGCGACTTTGCTCATAAAGGCAGCATGGGTAATGCGCTGCTCATAGCGGGAAGTTACGGCATGGGCGGTGCTTCGGTATTAGCCACCAAGGCTTGTCTGAGAACCGGTGCGGGCAAGGTAACAGCCCATACCCCAAAGCGGAATTATGAAATCATGCAGATTTCGGTACCTGAAGCGGTACTGCAGATGGATGCTGAAGAAACCATATTCAGCGAACCGGTAGATACAGAGATGTTCGATGCGCTGGGCGTAGGTCCCGGATTGGGACAGAACGAGACAACAGCCATCGCCCTCATCGCCCAACTACGCCGTGCTACCTGTCCGCTCGTCATTGATGCCGATGCGCTCAATATTCTTTCCAGCCACAGGGCGTGGATGCAGCAGTTGCCAAAGAATATCATCATGACACCTCATCCGAAGGAGTTCGACCGGCTTGCCGGAAATGCGAGCAGCAGCTGTACCGAAAGACTGATGAAGGCAAGCGAACTGGCAGAACGCCTCCAGGCATACATTATATTAAAGGGACATTATTCTGCACTCTGCCACCCTGACGGAAAGATTGATTTCTGCAGTACGGGCAACAGCGGTATGGCTACAGCAGGCAGCGGTGATGTACTGACAGGTATCATCACCGGTCTTCTGGCAAGAGGATACAAACAGGAAGATGCCTGTCGCCTGGGTATGCATCTTCATGGTCTGGCTGGCGATCTTGCTGCTAAAGATCTGGGCAAAGAGAGCCTCATCGCCAGCGACATTATCCAATATCTTCCGAAAGCATTTCTCAGATTGGAAGAATAATGATCAAGAAATAAGAATATCCATAAAAGTCAGGAGTTCTCGGCTTCTGACTTTTTTACTTGTTTCTGCGCATCATAGAACCTTACTTCCAAGGTTCTCCTTAAATCATCGCGACGGTCCATATTCAACTTTTTGCGGATATGGCAACGCTGGCTGGTGATATTTGATTCACTCTTATTGAGTTCTGCACAAATTTCCTTTAAAGTATGCCCCTGAAGAATTAGCTTGCATATTTCCTTTTCGCTGAACGTAAGCCCATCACAAACCAGATCCCATGCCACTCTATTCAATTCTTCATTATACAGATGTTCAGAAGCATGGGTAATAATCTTCTGCCGGACATCAGGAGTCAGACGTTTCATCAGGCTTTCTGCTGCTTCCGGTTGATTATCCTTCAAATCGGCAAGCATATTCAACGCCTTGTTTTCAACCCGAGCCATCCGTTTCGGCTGGCGCAACCCCTTGGTCACAATACTCATATTATATACTGCCACATAAACCAACATCATGAAACCCAGGAAAACAGTCTTCAGACTGAACAGAGCTGGCATAAGCGGAGTGCTGAACAGGTATATCAGCAACATCGGTATCATACCTGCCGTGATGATGGCGCAAGTCTTATACAAAGTTTGACTCAACGCTGTAATAGCCAGGATAAAGATGACAAACAGGTTGCAGATAACGCTCAAATCATCATTAGCAAAACCGAAATTGATGCAAAATACGCTATCAAGAGCCAGTTTGGCGAACATTAGAAGATAAAGAGAAGAGATACCCTTCACGAAAGCTATCTTCCGTTTCCAGATCAAGAACTGCAGGATGCAGAACACGAATGTATGCAAACAGCAAAGGCTTAAACCATAAGGTTCTTTCACCAGCAAAAAGAGCATAATATGATAAGGTATGATAATCAGCTCGCTTATCGTCAGAAGTAGAAAGGCGATAATGCGTCGGCGGTCTACCACACCACAATATTGAGGGCATAAATGATGCTCAACCCTCACAATCAGGTTTACAATGTCATTCTTCAGTTTCATTTCGCATTGGTTATTTTCTTAAATCTTATTTATACTTTCGTAAGTCAAACGGCTCTTTTTCTAGGAAATTGCCATTTTTTAGGGAATTATTGATTCCGGCTGCAAAATTACAAATAATATCAGAAATCCTTGTTTAATTATCCGAAAATCGTGCAACTTTAACGATTTTAAGCATAAATCAGTGTACTATTTTGCTAGAAATGGCATTTTTCAGTATTTTTCAGTGCTTAAAAATTTGGTTGTATCCAATATTCGTTCTACTTTTGCACCCGAAAACCAACGATATGAGATACAGATGAACTAAAAAGTAAGTTGAAAGTAAACTGAAAGGAGAAAAAGAACAGTTGAAAGTAAACTTCAGGAAACTAGAGTTCTCAGTAGATTCAGGTATTGGTGATCATTATAAATATAAAAGAGTATACGAAAGTAAAAGGTGATTCAAAATCACTCAATGTTTTAAAAAAAAGAAAAGTTTAATTGAGGTATGAAGAAAAGGATTTTAATTGCGTTAGTAGCACTCGGCAGCCTGATCTGTCCTGCTCTAGCGCAGAACGCTGCGGTAAAGACCAACTTGCTGTATGATGCAACGACAACCATGAACTTGGGTGTTGAATTCGGTCTTTCTCCAAAATGGACACTTGACGTATCCGGAAACTACAATCCTTGGACGTTTTCAAAGAACAAGAAATGGAAACACTGGCTCGTTCAGCCAGAGGCCAGATACTGGTTCTGTAACAAAATGATGGGTTCATTCATCGGCTTCCATGCCTTGGGTGGATCTCACAACATCGGTGGCATGGATCTTGACTTCAAGTTCCTGGGCACTGATTTCTCTAAGCTGAAAGACTATCGGTATGAAGGATGGTTTGTCGGTGCAGGTGTAGCTTACGGCTACGCTTGGGCTCTCTCGAAACATTGGAATATGGAAGCTGAACTTGGTGTAGGCTATATCTACTCTAAGGCAGATAAGTTTAACTGTGCTCAATGCGGAGATAAACTTGAAGATGACAAGGCACACAACTATGTGGGCCCGACGAAAGCAGCCCTCAACTTAGTGTATGTTTTTTAAAAAGAATCAGAGATGAATACATATAATATAATAGGTAGTATGTTCGGAGCCTTGCTTATCGCTCTTCCTATATCAGCCGATAATACCCAGCAGGCTTACAAGAATCTGAAAATCCAGAATAAGGCAATCAGAAAGGTTGGCAACCAGGTGAAAGTGGCTATGGACTTGAACCTCGACCAAATTCAGCTTGCCAGCAACAAAGGTCTCATCTATACCCCAATGATCCTCAACGAAAAGGATACACTTTTCATGCCGAGCGTTGAGGTGATGGGTAAAAAGAGATATATTTACTATCAGCGTAACCAGAAAACGGCTACGGCAAACCCACTCATCGTGGCACTCCGTAAGAACAAGACAGCACAGACGCTTCATTATGAATATGCCGCTCCGTTCAGCGACTGGATGAAGAACTCAAACTTCGCCATCAGTAATGATGCCTGCGGTTGTAACCAGCAACTTCTCGACGAAGGTATTCTGAATCCGGAAGGACGTGCATTCTCTACTCCGAAGAATCTCTTCAACGCTTATGTACAGCCTAAGGCAGAAGCCGTAAAGGCAAGAAAGGAGAATGGTTCTGCCCGTTTGAACTTCAAGGTGAACAAGTGGGATATCCTGTACGATTTAGGCAACAATGCCAGAGAACTGGATAATATCCGCAAGACACTCGATCTCGTAAAGAACGATTCGGATGTTACCATCACCAAGATAACCCTCCACGGCTATGCATCACCAGATGGCGGATATGCCAACAACAACAAGTTGTCGCATAACCGTACACAGGCGCTTTTGAAGCATATCCTGAAGACCTATCCAATTTCTTCAAAACTGTTTGCGGCCACAGCTACAGCTGAGGACTGGGCAGGAACCATCAAGTATGTAAATGAGAATGAGATTCCTCAGAAGGAAGCTGCACTTGAAATCATCAACAGCAACATGCAGCCAGATGCCAAAGAGAAAGCATTGCTCAAGAAGGCTCCTCAGGCTTATCGCTATCTCCTGCAGAATGTATGGCCATCACTTCGCCGTACCGACTATACGATAGAATATGATGTTCAGGCATTCAATGTAGAAAAGGCTAGAGAGGTTATCAAGACCCGTCCTCAGAAGCTCTCTCTCCAGGAGATGTATCTGGTAGCCCAGACTTATCCTAAGGGTAGTGCCGAATTCAACAATGTTTTCGACATAGCTGTAAGAATGTTCCCTGAAGATAAGCTTGCCAATCTCAATGCAGCCTCAGCAGCCATCGAACGTGGCGACAAGGTGAGTGCAGAGAAATATCTCCTGAAAGCAGGCGACAGCGCCGAGGCAAACAATGCCCGCGGTTGTCTGGCTTCCATGAAGGAAGACTATCAGACAGCCAAGCAATACTTTGAGAAAGCTATTGCCGGTGGTTTGAAGGAGGCGCAGGAAAACCTGGATAAGGTAAACCAGGCACTTTAAAGAAACTATTTACTTTCTATTTATATAAGTATAAGATAAAAGATGATGTAAAATACGATCTGTTTTCAGCGGATTGTGCCAATATGTGCGAAACTTAATTTTGAGAATAAGAATTAATTAAATATATTGTATAACTTTTTTTGTATTAAGTAAAAAGATTATGAAAAAAATGAATTTGCTCGTAATGAGCTTGGTTTCAGCCGCAGCTTTGTCTTTCACTAGCTGCAGCGACAGTGAGGATTTGGCTAATGACAAAGCAGGTCAGGAGAAGGTAGATGGTTTCTACATGAATTTGACCGTACAGTCTCCAAATGCTAGCGGTACTAGAACTTCAGTTCTTGATCCTACTGAGAATGCTACAGCAGGTGAAGCAGCTATCAAGACTGGTACTTTGTATTTGGTAGATAAGGATAATAAGATTGTTTTCTCTAAGGATCTTACGGAGCTGAATTGGTCTGGAGCCGTTAATGGTGAAAATGGTTCTACAACACCAAAGCAGGACGGTAATCAGACTTTCGAAATCAAGGTTCCTGCAGTTGAAGCAGGTCAAACATATCGTGTATATTTCCTGGCTGGTAGCAACAAGCCAGCAGGTGGTATGGACTTCGCTGCTACTAGCAACAACTTCTTCACTGCTGCTGAAAATAGCTTTGCATCTCCATTTGCAAACGATAACAACTTTGCTATGTTCAACCAGAACGATGCACAGGTAAATGGTAATGGTTATTCTGTAACCTTCATCCAGGCTAACAACAACTTGCAGAACCCTGCAAAGGTAACTTATACATCAGCTGATGGAAATACTACCAAAAAAGATGCAGCTATCAAGGTTGAGCGTGTAGTAGCTCGTATTGATGCTCCAACTAGCAATTCAACAGTTCTTGCAGAGGCTCCAGCTAATGCATCAGCGGCTTTGAAGGTAGCAATGAAGGATGCTAAAGAAAAGGTAAAGAGCATTGAGTTGACAAACTATGCAATTTCCAACTTGGCCAACAAGTCTTACGTAATGCAGACATGGAATTCTTCTGCACTTGTCATTCCTAGTGACAAAGAAGGTTTCAGCTACATCCAGCCAACAGCAGCTTTCGGTGGCACTTTCGATTACAATGATGGCGGTTTCACTACTACAAAAGATACCAAGGTAAACTACGTATTCGAGAATAACTCTACAACTGCTCCTACAACTATGTACTTCGAGTATCAGATTAAGTTGGATGGCAGCAAGTTTACAGGTGATGCAGACTTCAAGGATGGTACATTCTATCGTTACAACAACGTTATCTACACCTCTTTCGCTCAGATCTTCGAAGATTATGCAGATGTTGCAAACCTTTTCGGCGCAAACATGGATGCTGATAAGATGAAGGCAGAATTGCAGAAGGTCATCAATGATGAAGATAAGTTGGCAGAGTTCCGTAAGACACACAACATTGAAGTATTCAAGGGAGGTAAGACATACTACAAGCAGGTTATCAAGGATAAGCACATCGCCGGCATTATCCAGCGTAACAGCATCTATCGTCTCACTGTTAACAATATCTTCAATGTAGGTGCCCAGGTACCTAATGGTACTCCAACAGAGAATGATTTCTACTATCTCAACGTTACCGTTACTGTTAACCCTTGGGTTCTCAACAACCAGGACGTTAACTTGCAGTAATATTCCGTCAAACCAGACAGATAAAATATAAATACTTATATATATACCAAGACTCTCGGGGGAGCAATCCTCCTCCGAGAGTTTATCAATCAAACGTTCGTTCTGAAAAGAACGAAAACATTCTTAAAAGATAACTAACATTGCCGCCCATGTATAAAAGGCGGGAGATACAAAGACGTGTCGTCATACCCCCAACCCGAAAGACTGGCACTTTTCAATCCTTAGATAATAACGATGCCGAAGGCAACGAAACAGAGAGCTGATAAAGCAAAGATATTCGCTACCTACGGCACTCTCTATATAAAATAAGTAAAAGTAAAAGATTATAAAAGATAAAGAATATGGCACATTTCCTCAACAACAAATGTTGCAAGCTAGTTTGCATCTCAGCCATCGCACTCACTTCGCTTTCATCATGCATGAAAGACGAAATCACGAGCTGCCCTACAGCTAAGTTGTCGCTCAAATTCGACTATACTTATAATGTGAAAGAGGCTGATGCTTTCTCTGCTGAGGTGAAGAACCTCAACGTTTATGTATTCGACAAGAACGGTAAGTTCGTAGATAACTATACCGAGTCGGCTGACAAGTTTGAAACAGGTCATAAGATGGAAATCACAGACCTGCAAGCAGGCAAGTATACCTTCGTCTGCCTGGCTCGTGACAAACAGCCTGCAGCAATGGGAACAAGAGCCGAAGGTGATGATGAGACCGAGTTTAGCTTTACTAAACTTACCCCAGGTATCTCTACCATCAACGACCTGCAAGAGGAAATGGGCAAAAAAAACGCAGAAGAATCCGTTAACGACAAGCACTTCACCGCACTCTATACCGCACAGGACTCCCTCAACTTTGATGGTGAAAACGATGTGCAGGGAAAATTGAGTCTGATGAAGTGTACCAAAACATACCGCGTGGTGATGCTTCCATTCGAACCCGACCAGGAAGGATTCACAGCCGAAAACTTCGATGTAGAAATCAAAGGTTCCGCTGCCCTACTCGACTATAAGGGCGACAAGGTAAAGCCAAAGGCAATCACCTATCTTCCTTATGAGAAGAAACTGGTAGAAAACCACAGCGGCAAGACCGAGGTAGAAGGCGAAGACGTAGAAAAGGCGCTGGTTTACGACCTGTCATCATCACGTATGTTCGAAACCAAAGATGACAACAAGAGTCGCGCTGCCGACGGATCCAGCCAATATGATGACAAGCGCATCGTCATCACAGACAAGCGCATCAACAAAGTCATCTTCAACCACTCCCTGCCTTGGTTCCTCTCACTCTGTGCAAGCGACCGCTACGGCAAAGACTGGAGCGACCAGCAGTATCTGGACCGCCAGGACCATTACACCCTGGTATTCTACGTGCCAGCTCCAAGTTCTACCTACAGCATGGATGCAAGAATCAAGGTAAACAACTGGGTTCTGAATCTTCAGAATGCCGACCTGGGAAAATAAGAAAAGAAAGAAGTATAAGTAAAAGAAAGAAAACATGAAACGCTATCAATCTACTCTGACCAAGATGACACGCCCAGTGTGTATGGCACTCGCTGCTTTGCTCATGGTAGGCGCAATGGCATCCTGTTCAGAGAACGAAAATACAGAAACAGCTCAAAGCGACAATGCCTATCTGAGCCTCAGTTTCTCTACCGGCACCGGAAACAGTACCAGAGCCGGAGAAAGCCATACGGAAGATGTGCTCGCAAATAATGAAAGTAAAGCTGACCCAAACTCAGAGAGCGACTTTCACAGCATCAAGGTATGGGTGTTTCAATCTGGCACAAACGAAGATGCCAATCCTATCGCATATAAGGAAGAAGCATTGAAAGATATTAATGGCAGCTACAATTTGCAGCTACGTTTCTTAAGAAAGATAGCAGGAAAAGAGGTAGAAAATATCGACCTCTACATCCTGGCTAATTCAGAAAGTACCAACATACAAGACAAGTTGAGCGGTAAGAATTTCAGCAGCATCACCCGCAAGGAGTTGCAGAATATCAGCTTTGACTCTACTTTTGGCATTCAAGATAATGGTAATCCACAGAACACAAAAGTTCCTGAAACAGGTCTCCCTATCTCTCGTGCCATCACCAACATTTCTGTAGAGAAACATGTTGGAACAACCGAAGCAGAGGCAGAGACCAAAGGCATCAAGATTCCTCTGGTTCGCGCCGTTTCGAAACTCCATTTTTACTTTGCCCGCAAATCGGGTAATGATGCCAATACCAGTAAGGTAAAGGTAACAAGAATAGAGGTAAAAGGCAACACCATTCCTACTGCCAGCTACATTTTTCCTGATGAGACTGAATATGATGAGAACGGTTACAACCAGGACGTTACTAGTCAGAAATACAATTCGGCTACACCCTACGTATTAGACGCTCTGAAACTGGCTGGTGTAGAGAACAAGGATATCAAGGAAGTGGAGGATCCTAAGAGTTTCATCAAAAAGAGTGATCAGTCAGCCCAGGAATATTTAGATGCTTTTAATAAGGAAGAAATCAAATCTCATGATCTCTGTTATCTCCGTGAGACCAACAAAGCCATCAAAGGCACCATCTACTATTCATTAGATGGTGGAGTAACCGAGAATCACGTGACCTTCAATATTCCTTCTGAAGGAAATGCTATCAGAAACAGAGAACTGGTAGTTTATGGTTATTTCCTCAACGGACAGATGGGCATGCTCACCGTTACTCCTACCATTCAGGAATGGCAGGATGGAGGAACATTCGATTTCATCGATGCCTCTACGAATGTTGAAATCCCTGACAGCGGAAAGACAGACTGGGGCTACAAGGTATATTACGGTTTCCCTAAACGCGGACCGATGATTACGCTCAAGGATATCGATACCAATGGTAAGCCTTGGATTCTCCAGACAGACAACCCGATGTTCGGATTCGTAGAATGCGACGAAAATGGCAAATATCCGGAAGAAGAACCGGTTTACGATACAAACATTTCAGACCAAAACGATGGAGACAAAATAATTGGATATACTTATCATATAGATGATTTCATCATCAATAAAAGTGGTGAGAAGAAGACGCTCTACTTCTATGTGGTTCCGAAAAACAGACTGGATCTGGCAAAGCCACACAATGTAAAGGCGCAGGTTTTCCTGACCAAATATCCGAACGATAAGTTTGTCCTGAATCGAGGTATCAAATATAAAGGATGTAAGGAAGGAAAATTCGCCGGTAAGGATATTCACTTTGAACAAGTATTATAAAGACAACAGAAAATAACATTCATCATGAAGAAGTTATATATAGACATAAGATTCGCAAAATGCATCTTGGCTCTTACGGCAGGATGGCTCATGGCAGGATGCTCAGCTGAAGACGAACTGGAAAACGGTTCGGCTGCACAACAGCTGAGCATGACTCCCATGGTCAACGACCTGCAGACCACAAGAGTGAAGGAAGAAGAGAATCTTCATGAAAAAACTCTGTCTTCTCTTGACTTTAAGATGTTCGAACCAACAAATAATGGTGATTGTAGAATCGACTGCCAGTTTAAAAGTCCGGCAGAAAAACAGAAAGAGGTATTGGCTTCGGGCAACTGGAAATCGAAACACCAGCTTGATGAGAATAATACTTATCCTTACTATGCAGTAGCCAATGCAAAGGAAAATCTCAAGGGGAAGAATCTGAAAGAACTCCTTGCCAGCACCCAGCAGGATGATGATATCTGGATGCCAGCTACCAAGGTAAGCGACAAGAAATTCCTGATGAGCTGCCAAGGTGAGGATACCATCACCCAAGATCCGGAACAGAATATTCCGGTAAAACTGGTGAGAGCTGCAGCCAAAATCAAGCTGAACATCTCTTCTACGGTGAAGGATTACCATATTTCAGACGTTCAGTGGAAACTCATCAATTACAATACCAATACTACCATCTTTGCTGATGCTGATCAAACCGCAACTCCACCTATCATATCAGACAACAATACCTGGAGCCCGGCAGCATCTGCAGAAGATGAGAAGGGAAATAAGGTCTTCACGGTAACCACCTACAGTTATTCCACCCAATGGAAAACTCAGGAAACAATGCCACAGATTGTAGCAAAGGTCAACTTTAAATATAAGAACGATTCTAAAAAGGATACCCTGAAGGTATTGAATATACCGGTTCGTGATCCTCAGGGTGACAAGAGGTTAGACCGCAACTATATCTATACCGTCAATGCCGTCATCAAGTATCTGGATACCAAGACAGATATTGATTACGATGGAAAGGAAGACTATCTGCAATGGCAGATTGCCAAATGGACCGTAGGTGAAGATACCCACGTCAATGCGGATGGTGCAAGCTATCTGGTGGTATCTCCTACTGCCATTGATATAAAAGGTGGTGAAAGCGATGAGTTTAAAGATTGCACCATGCGTTGGTTTGCATCTAATGAATGTGAAATTAAGGATCGAACTAATTATTATTTTGACAGATATGGTAACAAGAAGTCCGGACAGGATGAACAGCTCAAGGCAGAATCCGAAAAGGTTACCGGAAACGGCTATAGAGGATGGATAGACGTACATTCTGGAGCTCCTTCATACTATACTATTCAATATTCCTATTTTAACATCGTAGTTAAAAATACAGACAAAAAACAGGAAATAGCCGTAAGAAAGTATCCTTCGGTCTATTCAATGAATGTAAGAAGCGAAGGTACAAATGATTTTGAAGAGAAGAATCATCTGTACACGATACAGTTCTCCAGCAACAAGTATGCTACAGATTACACCATTGCCAAACCTGTAGTCAACAATGAGAATATGTCTGCCGACAATACGGTATCTCCTGCTTACATCCTTGCATCAACCGCAAAGGGTGAAACAATAGTCAAGGATAATCAGGCTGCAAGAGATTACTGTAAAAAGTATCAGGAAAAGGCTACGACTTATAAGGGTGAAAGTCTCAAGCTGAATGGTTGGCGACTTCCTACAAAGGAAGAAATCAACAGAATCTATAAGTTAGGCAACAAAGATAAGGCGATAAGCAAAGAGCTGCTGAGAGGCGAATACTATTGGACGCTGGATGGAGACAAGACTGAGAGGAACGGCAACAACCCGCAGAACGGTACCTACGTTCGCTGCGTCCACGACCTGACTCCGGGAGAAATAGTACTGATAGAGAAACAAGGTGAAAAGTAAAGAAGGTAAATGACATGAAAGAAATAAAATTATATATCGGAATCATAGCAGTCCTGTTAACAGCAATGTTGACAGGCTGTTCTGACAGTATAGCCGACAGCGAACCTTCTAAAGACGAAACCGAAGAAGGTTACTACACAGCCAGTTTCAATGTATCCATCCCCAACTTCGAACAACAGGTAACCCGAAGCACCGTGTTCATGAATGAAGGAATTCCGAAAGACAGTATGAAACTCTTCTGCTTTGATAATGAAGGTCAGTATATAGGTTTCGGCAAGGTTAGAGAATTTAAAGAAATCAAAGGATTCACAAGAGACAATAATGGTACAATTCATGATGATGGAGACATTCATCCGAATGGAAGCACAGATCTTCATAATTTCCATGCAACCATACCAAACCAAACGTCCCGTATCCATCTGGTTGCCAACACAGGAAGCCAATACCAAACCATCAACTGGGGCAACCAGGCAAATTGGGTGGGTATGCATGAGAATATGCTCATGACTACATTTGAAACAGAACATGGTGAAGACCAGTCTGCCAAGATTCGCTATTGGGGATATATCAAGAAAGACTCTCCGGAAGAACTGAAAGAGTATCTGAACCCAAATACCAAAAAGAAAGATTATATCATTCATCTCATCAGAGACAGAGCGAAGATTTCTGCAGACTGGAGCGATGAGGTAAAGAAAGCACATCCTGATATAATAAACGACTTTAAAATGACTGTCATCAATGGTGTGGCTTACGGAACGCTGGCTCCATTCAACAGAGACAGTCTGTTATTCAACCCTACTACAGGAGATGATAAGTGGGTATGGAAGGTAAATTATGTTACCCCATCCATCAACACCCGAAGACTGAAAGGTGATGTTGGTCAGATGTTCAACCCGACAGGAGCTTTCGAAGAGCACAATCTGCCAACAGATCCTGCTAAAGTGATTTTGTGGCATGCTGGCCGCTATTACCTGATTTTCTTACAGGACAGCATTAATAAGCCATACGCCATCAAGCGTAATTATGAATATAAAATCATCATTGATAAGCTGGATGAGAGTTATGGCTCTGATAATTCTGAGGTAGCATTGAAAGGTGCACCGGCAAACAACCCTTGGATTAGAGTAGAACAGATTGTACCGGGCGTTACTGATGGAAATTACGAACTGGCTATCGTCGGAGGTACTTATAAGACTGTAAATACAGGTGAAAATACTGAGCAGACGGTACAGTTCACTTATAAGGGCGATGATGCAGCCAAAAAGGATACTACGGATTTCGTGGCTTTATGGACTGAGAACCTGTCATTCGGAACTGCAGCTGCACCAGTGGTTACCAGCTATAAATATGACGAAGCATCAAAGACCGGTACCGGTACCATCACCTATAGGCTGGACAAGATAGACAAGACCTGGCGAGAAGGCATCATCTACCTCACCGACAAGAAGCATGGACTCAATAGAAACATCCATCTCTATAGTGTGAGTGAGGCTAGTTATAACATCCAGAATATCAATAATATAAGTGCAACATTGAACAGTGTAGGAGATTTTACCATCACCATTCCTGAGGATTATCCTGACGGACTGGTGCCTGTGAATTTCAAAATCGCATCCAATGATATCAATCCAGAAGACTGGAAGGTAGAAATAGGTGATACTGGAGCCGAAACGAATGACGACTGCAAAACAAACAGCTGGTTTACCTATAAGGCAGAAGTAATCAAGAGAGATCCGGTATCCCTTCTAGAAACAGGAGAAAGAAAGTATACATATACCTTTAAGTTGAGGAATGTGCGCAGCAATGCCAAAAAAGGTGACAAGGGATACTTCTGGCTGAAGGCTGATAACTTCAACCAAGGAAAGGCCGTGAAGTTTGAATTCACCTATCAGTAGTAAGTTTAAGAAAAGTTTAGTTCATATATCTGTATCGGGGCGCATATCGTTTCAAAATTTAAATGCCCCCAAATATCAATGAAATAGGTAATAAAATAATTATCATTTACTATACAAATAGTATGCGGGAACCAATAAATTAAACTAGACTGGTCGTTGGAACTGTAGTTGCCGAGGTGATCTCACCTTCTATAGTTCCGCGGCTTTTTTTTATATAAAAAACCTTGCCACTTTCAATTTTATTTTGTAATTTTGCACCCGTTAGTAATATTATTAATTCCAATATAAAGATGATGGCAAGATTCATATTCCTCAGTTTCTTCATGCTGGTTGGAGCCTTAGCCCCAACCAAGGCTCAGAACAGTTTCCCATACCCTGCTCTGCCAGACAGTCTGCGCAGCGTAGAGCAACGCGCAACATACCTGAGTGAGCACTATTGGGACAACTTCAACTTTTCCGATACCCTGGAACTGGCAAACAAGGAGATGGCAGAACAGGGCTTTGTCAACTTCATCGATATTCTGGCACGTTTCGACCAGGAAATAGCCCAGAAGGGTATTGCAGCCTTTACAGCCAAAGCTTACCAGCAGAAGCCATCTAAAGAGAAGTTTGAAAGCCTCATCGAGCATTATTATGAGAACCCTGAGTCGCCCATGCGCAACGACAGGGTATATGCCCTATTTCTGGAAGACATGGCTAAATCGCCATACTTCGATGTAACCGAGAAAGAAAGAATAGAATTTAAACTGAAACAGGCAAAAAAGAACTTGCCTGGCACACAGGCTACCAATATCAGTTTTATGCTGGAAGACGGCAAGCCTCATCAGTTGAGCGATTACCGGGAAAAGAAGGTTATCTTATATTTCTACGATCCTGACTGCGAGAACTGCCACAAGATATCTGCATGGCTCGACAAACAGACAATACCAGCCGGCTTCAGTCTGCTCCGCATTGTAGCAGATAACCGCTTGAGCACGATTTACGGGCTCAAAGCCATGCCAACCATTTACCTATTGGATAAAGAGAATAAGGTGATATTAAAAGACTGTACACCTGAACAGCTCATGGAAGCATTACGGGGAAATGAAAACAGAAAGTAAAACTAGACTGGTCGAAAGAAGCGACATCTGTTATTGAATAAACATATCATTTACTATCATTTGTCTTAACTTCGTATATTATATATCAACATACCATTCATTATAATTGTAACTTCATATCATTTATTATATATCTGAATTGCATTTTACTATTTATATGTATCTTAATTAGCTCGGGAAGAGTCATACTTCAACTTGAACTCCTCACGGGCGTGATTATTGCGCATTACAACAACCACATAGTCACCATCCTTAACTGTTCCTACCTTGGCAACAAGCGTATAATAACCATACTGACCAGACTTTCCATAATCACCTGTTTCGGTAATGATTAACTTCTTGCCAACCAACTGAGTTGCAAACTTGATATTTGTACCTTGGTCGAAGATTACATTCTTATGAGTCAGCATCAGCTGACCACCCGGAAGAACCTTGCAAACCAACTTCTCATCATTCTCAGCCTTACTGTTAGACTCCTCGCTTACGGCAGAGCCCGCAGTCATGGAATAGCTGAGCAAAGAGAAACCTGACTCATCGGTGGTAACGCGACTAACTGTTTCACCCATTTCATCGTCAGATGCACTGCAACTTACAAATCCTATTGTCATCATAGTCATAGCGATGACCATCATAAAATACTTCTTCATAGTTATACCATTTACTAATTGTTTTCATTATCATTTAAACCTGTCATCTTCAGATTCCAGCCTTTCGGCCATTACCATCCGATGCTTTTAAAAACAAACACCTTTCGGTTTAAATCATCTTTTACAATTACACAAATGATATGTTGGGAGGAGTGATATCATTTACTATTGGTTATCATTTACTATTGGTTATCATTTACTATAGGGCTTATACCCCTCTTACATGTCCTGTTCTTTCGTTTGAACATTGCAAATATAGGAAAAAAGTCAATAAGATGCAAGTTTTCTTAGTTAAATAATGTAAAGACCTCCATGTTATCGTGCACAATATGCATTACTTGCTGACAAATTGTATGATTGCAAGAAAAAAGGGGATAAAACAAAAGCGGGAACCCTTTCGGATTCCCGCTCATATCTTGTGTTGTAAAATCTCGAAGATTAGTCGAGGTTAGCCAACTTGTTGTCAGAATGAAGAACATCC
>ERZ1023822.153-NODE-153-length-23836-cov-9.731845_pt1 | contig 23836 bp, 16 predicted proteins | sample MGYA00380379_ERZ1023822 | MGnify/ENA primary metagenome ERZ1023822 (study PRJEB33179, sample SAMN07448988) | human gut metagenome | biome: Human-gut; feature: Human associated habitat; material: Faeces | host: Homo sapiens | place: India: Bhopal | collected... | reverse complement strand
AATAGACCGATTGGCAGGGTTAAATATGCGCTAAACTAATTCCGCCAACAGGTTAGTTAATAAATTATTAAAAAAATCAACCCTTTCCTATAATTTTCAACTTCTCTAATAAAAAGTTTTTAAATGATTCGTTATGGATGTTGCTTATTCGTTCTATATACCTATAATATTTTTGTTCTGTAATTTTTCTTTTAACAGAAGAATACCACGCTAACTCCTCAAAGATACACAAATCGGAATAATAAACTTGCAATTTAGCAAACACCTTGGCATCATCACTTATCATTGTTTTACCGTTTTGCTTAATAGTTTTGTTTCCCACCGTACAGCCTTCCACTTTCACAATAACTTGCAAATCCTCTATATTGTCACTTGTCCAAACCTCTATTGGCTTATTACCTACAGTATCAAGTTTAAGCGAAGCTTGACCATTTACTGTTTCTAGGCGAATAGAAAATCTTTTCAAATCTGTAGTTGTCAAAGGCACATCATCAGCTGTTGTTAAAATCAAAGAAACTGGAATATTTGATTTTTCTATATTTTCCACAATAGGATTCTGTTCTAAATTTTGTTTTATGAATTGCAAGCCCCAATAGCCACTTGCAAGCAAAATTAAAAACACGAATAAGCCAACAAATACTTTTGCATAATTAAGATGATGTTTTTTACTTGCCTTTACTTCTTGTGAACTTTGCCTATAAGACCTTTCCGAAATTTCTTGTTTTTGAATACTTTGAGAAGCTATTACTTGCCAATCCTGTGCCGACATATTCAAAGCAAATAATGTTTGCTGACAAGGTCTTGCATGAAAATATTTCTTTAAAACATTTAAAAACAAAGTATTTTTGCTAACAATATAAAACAAAGTCATACATGACTTAACACGAGCAGAATCTGTAACACCAAAAATCTCTCCAATGCTTTTCATTTCACTTTGGAGCAATAAATCACTGACATTTTCCAATCGTTCTCTCAATTTCGAATGCCCATAATAGGCTTTAGCTTCTTCAAAATTCACAATACCATATTTCTTCTCATTGATACTATCTTGGTCCTTCAACAGCAATGTTGGGAAAACATACCAAATCCAATGAGATAGTTTCTTACCTTTTTTAATCTCATTTATAGCTTGCTCATAACTTCCAAAGCCACTATGTTCTTGAGCATCTAAATATCTCTGCAAATTATAGTTTATCATAAATTTACTACTGTGTTTCGATAATTTATAAAGTCCTTGTAACTTCCATTAAAAACATCTACATCTATATGCCGATTGTATCCATTAAGCTTTCCTGTACTTGTACTTTGCCAAAATTTCCATTCAGACAAAGAAGGCTCAATATTATTATAACGAGCAATCCAAAAATCATACCTGGAAAATCTATCATCTTTTAGATAATTGTTTTTCCAAACTTCAGAAGTATAAACAATCGGTCTAACTCCATAATATTTTTCTATAATTTCTAACCATTTCAACGCTTCATTTTGCATTCGTTTGATTCCATACTGTTTAAGTATTTGAATATATGCTTGATGGTTTGAATATTCACTTTCCAAATCAAGAACTGGAGGCAAATCACCTTTCTGCCATTTCACGGTATTTATAAAGTTTACAATTTGTTGGTTTATATCAACTGAAATCGTAAAGAAATGGTATGCACCTATTATTTTTTTATATTCTCTGGCCATCCTTTGGTGCTTCTCATAACAAGGATCTTTATCTGAACCTTGTGTTGCTTTTATAAAAACAAAAGAAACAGGTTGCAAATAATAATTTTCACCGATATTAGAATTTGGGAAAATCCTACCTTTTTCATCAGAGTATAAAGAAAAGTTATTCCACTCTAAAGAACCACTTGGTTGATACCTAGACAAATCTATACCATAAACCGCTGCATTTTTTTTGCTGATTTTTGATGGCCGATTTACCAATTCATCTTTTTCCCATTCACCAAAGTATAGGGTATCATTATTGTTATTTTTTAAACCTATACCTTGTTTCTTACCATGTTTCCAATTCCCTTGATAAATATTGCCATTATTGTAATACATCACTCCATATCCATGAGGTTGCAAATCTTGAAATTCACCTTCATAAACACCTTTATCAGTTATCATTGTTCCTTTTTCCAAATCTCCATTCATCCATTTGCCAACAAACATAACACCATCACTTGAAATCCAAGATTCATAGTTAGAACTAGGTCTATCTTCGATATTTATATCAAAGGAAAACTGTCCATCTTGAAACATTGACAATAAAGGTTCTATAAGAAAGCCACAAAGAAAAGCAAGTAAACCTATGGTTAAGGCCCTATTTTTAATCTTCTTAGTTATAGATTTGAATTGCACCATTCAATTTGTCTTTAAATTGTTGTAATGTATTTACATGGCTGCATATATTCCAACACTCTTGTTGGGATTGATTCAAAGACAAAAACCAATCTAAAAGCTTTTGTTGCTCATTTGAGAACTCGCCAGAGTGTATTAACATGATTTTTTTCAAGTCTTCCGCTCGATGGACTTCGGGCATCAAGCCTCCTAAAAGAAGATGTTTTAGTGCAAATATTCGTTTTATAATTTTTACATCTCGTTTGTCAATTTCATATTGATTATTATATGCTTTTTCGAAAGAAACGACCTCTTCTATTGTCACTGTAGTTTGGTCTAATCTACTCTCTGACACATGCGGAATAATATGTGTAATATCATCATTGTTGATTTCATTCCTTCCTAAATCCTTTAATGGCAAACAACAAAATATAACTATGACAGTTGCCAAAACCAGGAAGAAAATTATAATCTTCTTAGATTTTGCAACCATCACAGCTTTCTGTTTACTGATAATCATCAGGAGTAAGTTTTACTGAAAAAAGAAACTCGTCGTTTTTATCAATATAAGTATATTTAAAAATATACCCTTCTTTCATTTCCCTTGCTGCAATTTCTGCATTTTTAGCTGTAGCTTTCAGAATATCTAACAATATCGGACGTAGATTTTGCTTTATCTGTTCTATTCTATCTTCATCAAAAGAACTTTTCTCCATCTCAATAAACTTATATGTATTAGTTATGATATTGGCATCTGGTTCCAAATATATAGAGACGAACCGTTCTCCATTTGAGACAATAGGGGTTTGTTCCAAACTCTTATTTGTTGCAGCACAAAAAGCTTCAATCTCTTCTCGAAAACTAGCATATACATTAGATTTCTTTCGGATATTTTTCCATTTTACAGTTCTCCAAATCTGCGGCAAGTCAGACTTGGTTCCAACCTTATAACTACCAACAGCTAAAACAGAACACCCTCCTTCGTTAAACGCATAAGCTGTACCCTTAAAGGTTTCATTAAAGATTTGTGTCTTAAAATCAGCAGCCTTGACGGATTTCCCCATAAAAGTAGAATTATACATCTTACCAAAATCTGCATTTTCAAACAATGGGTTTGACTTCAAATTCATTTGAGTCTCCAACATAAATTCCGGTTTCTGAAATTGGTTGAATCCAATTATCATACCTAAGTTATAAATGTTGGCATCATATTCATCATTATAAAAATACATGAGTTCTGTTCCCATTCCTTTATCACCGTCATTTTGAACAACCCATCCATTAGGAACTATTACAGATACATAACTATTCTCATACTTCTTTTGACTGAAGCTAGCTAAAGCCACAGTCACCAAGACTATAAATAAAAACACCTTTTTCATAAGTCACACCTCTAATTTTGTCTAACCGTAATCTTTACTTCCTTAGAACCAGATTTCACCTTTAGATAATCACTACGAGAATTCCCCGTTGTATTCTTGGCGCATTCCAACTCAAAACTTTTCTCTTTCTTATTTTTAACCTTACACCATGACGGAACTCCCCAAGTAACCCAAGATTCGCCATCGGTCTTTACATAAAATGTTTCAGTACCTCCTGCCTTTCCAAAGGTTGTTGACAATTCAGTCTTGCTATCTACAGTCAAATAAGAAGCAGCTCCTTTCTTCTTTTTGATTTCATAGTTACCTTGGTAAATCTTATTTTCACCAAACCAAATCTGATAGATTCCAACACCCTCGCCATAAGAACTGCGTGAAGCATTACCCCAACCCGAAAGAGAGGCATGGTTCTTTCCTGGTTTTACCAATATAGAACTTGTAAACGTAAATCCCATAGGAGATTTATCTCCTCTACGCAACACTCCACTTGGATCTATAATACGGACTAGCAATTTTACATTTTGCTCTGAGGAGACCATTCCTTCATAGTTTATTCTCGCTTTCAAAAATCTCATGTCATCTTCATATAGAGTATTACCATATTTAGTTAGAATTTTATTATCTTCATCACTATTGGCAAATTCCACACTATTTATTGACAATAAACCATTACGCATAACAGGAGAAGACCCTGACTTTATATGAATACCTTTTTGGTACAACAAATTACCTTCATACCAAACTTCAACTTTGTAGTAGCCTGCATCATAACTCGTAAACAAAGGATTTCCCCATCCTGAAAGTTCAAGTTCTTGTCCACCGCCAGAACTTACTGTCGCATCCATAGAATAAGTATAACCCGTAGGAGAACCTGAACCTGTCATAAGAGTTCCTTCTTTAAAGAATTTCACATCCAATGTTACTTCTTTTTCACTCTGACAAAGCCCACGATAGTATAATTTCGGTTTCAAGTAACTTATATCCTTTGCATATAAATCAGAGCCATAATCGTCAATAATATGTGATTCTGTATCTATATTAGCAAAAACCATACCCGTGATTTCCATATATGCAGTCTTGGCAAATTTTTGATCTGCCGATACCGTAGACCTATAGATAGGTTTAGCTTTCACGGAAATTGACTTTCTTCTTGGTTGACCTTTACTTAAGGTTTGCTTTTTAGCAGTGGGAGTATGAACAACTCCTACCTTTGCATTCTTTGCTGCATTCATTAATTTACTTTGTGAATAGCAATTACTTCCCACCAAGCAAAGACCAACGACCCATATTACAAAACGTGTTGTCATCATTATTTAATTTTCGTTCAAGCGTTTTAAAGCCTTCAAAGCATCTGTGCGTGCCTTGTATAGACTCTTTGAGCATTTTTCATACCACTCGATAGCACTATTTTTGCTTTGAGTTATGCCAAGTCCATCTTCATACAACTTAGCCAATTCAAACATAGCCATTCCTTGACCTTTTTCTGCAGCCTGTTTAAAATATTTGTAAGCATCAGCAAATTCCATATCATCCTTACAAAGCAAACCATAATGCCATGATGCATCAGCACTTCCTTTCAAAGCACCAGATTTATAATAGAACTTTGCTTGCTCAATATCTTTTTCCACACCATTACCATACTGATACATATAACCAACCATATAACATGCATCTCCATCAGAATCAATTTTCTGTTTGTATTGTTTAAAAGCTTTGGAATAATATTTGTTTGACAGGCTCTTGTTATTAAACGGATAATATTTACTCACATAAATATCTCCCATTTTTGTGAAAGCTTTCAAATATCCATTGTCTGCTGCAGCCTTGTAATAAGCATAAGCTTTCGGTAAAGAAACGTACCTATTATTAAATCCATACTCATATTCTTCCCCCGTCTTGTACATGTCGCTCACACTCATTCCCATTAGCATCGTTTTTGTAGCATCCACAAAGTCACTCTTGTCTTCTACGGTTTCCCCAAGTCGCATCAATGCCAATCTGGCTTCACACTCCAATTCAGTTGCATATTTTACAGACTTTTTGTAGCTAGCCACAGCTTTTGTAACATCCTTGTCTGTTCCCTGACCTTTTTCTTGCATAGTACCTACCCAATACCAAGCATCAGATTTCAAGTTGTTTTCATTAGATGCACATTTCATAAAATTAGCAAAGGCTTGTTCATATTTACCTTTTAAATAATAATAACTTGCCAAACGATAAGCGCAGACAGGATAACCAGCCTCTATACCAAGATTATAATACTCTATCATACTCTTCTCATCTTTTGCTATTCCATATCCATACTGATAGGATAATCCCATATAACCATACGCCTGCTCATATCCTTCGTTTGCAAGTATCTTAAATAGAATAAAAGATTTATCCGTATCACCTTTTTCATAATATGCTAAAGCTTTATTGTAGATTGCTTCTTTATTGTTGATGTCTATCTCTGGCATTGCCACAAGAATATTTTCCACTCTTCTTTCTGCGGCATCTATCTGACCAGTCAATACATTAAGAGTACTTGTAAAGACATTGGCATTTTGGCAAACAACATCTATACGATAAGCATAGCTTTTGGAATAAGCATACAGTTTTACCGTCTTGAAGCGACCTGCTTCCACGATACAGTTTTTGATAGCTTTTTCTGTATAAACCCCATCATAAACATATTCTTTATACAGAGTAACCAGATAAGGAGAAGTCCAATTTTCATTCACAATGGCATAAAACTTACTACCATCCTTCACAAAATAGACATCTCCATCTGTATCAACTTTAGGTTGAAGTCCTTCTGCTGCCAAGAACTTTACTATATTCAAACGCAACTCCATTTGACCCTTCGTCAGGTTCTTAGCATTAACACCAGACACCAACAATGTGAATGTCAATAGTATAAATAAAACTTTTCTCATGCTCTTATCTTTTTAATCCTTTAATGTTTGAGTGGCACTCTTCACTTGTTCTAAAAGTGTATCAAAAGCTGCATTGAATTCAGACGCTTGATTTAGATACATTTCCGCCGAAATCAAAATGCTATTCTTGAGTGGCGTAACTTTGGCGCAAAACTTAACATTATATTGATTAATGTTTGCGTACAATTTCTTATGCGTCAAATCGTCAGAGTACTTGACATATCGAGCCAAACGAACATACATAGGCGAAACATCACCCGAAGAAATTTCGACATAATAGGTTACCCCATCGCTCTTAATTTTCAGTCCATCATTTTGATTTTCGGGGTTAAGCCCCTTATTCGTCAAATAACTCTTAATTTGACCACGAAGACTCTCTTGTGCTGAGTTATAATCTTGCGAGAAACAAGAGAGAGACAGAAAGCAAGTTATTGCTAGACACAGAAACTTTTTCATAAGCCTAATTTTTAGTTTTTTGAATTTTATTAATCAATTCGATCAGATATTTGAGACGGACACCGTAGTTGAAGCCTTGGCTCTTGGCATATCCTGAATTATTTACAGCAATAACTTGGTGCTGCTTATTTAAAACTGGAGAGCCACTACTTCCTCCCAAAATTGGAACATCATACCCAATTCGATACTCTTCACTTGTATTAGTTATTTTTCCATGTTGAGCTTGTGGCTTAATTCCATCTTGCAATTTCATATCTTGCAAAATTGGGCCTGCATTGTAACCTAATACCGTCACTTCATAATCATCTGGAATTTTGTTATCTATTGGATCTTTTTCTGCTATAGGGAAAATATAGGCTTTTTCAGGAATGTCACTTTTCTTATTTATTTGGATAAGCGCAACATCATTCTCTGTAACTGTTCCAGGGGTACCACTTGCTCTAAGAGAAGCAGGAATGAAATCTTTTGTTCCATTTTCTGGATGAACACGAGTACCAGTAAAAGCAACATAAATCTGATTATCAACTTTGACCTTAAAATCCCCAGTATTCAAAATTTTATCATAGACATTCACTTGCTCTTGACAAAGTTTCAATTTTTGTTGCAATGCCAAATCAACAATACCTTGTGCACTATAATTCTGCAAAATATCGTTGATTTCATTAGCTCTCTTTTGCCAAATTTCCTTTTGTTCCTGAAAGTCATTACGTAAAACTTTAGACATTTCTTCTGGTGGAATAGGGTCAGCAACATGACGATTAGTAGCTATCAAACCATCTTTTGATATTAAAAAACCCGTACCACAACTCAAGCCATACTTTCTTTTATCTACATCAAAAGTACGATTGTCTATTTTCCCTTCATTTGGATCATAAGTAAAATAGTAAGCCTCTAATGGTTTTCCATCAATTTGTATCCCATCTACATTCAAATCAACCCAATATGAAGTTGCTGACAAGGTCATAACAACTCCACTTTCCATTTCTGCAATCGTTGGAGTTTTTCTTATAAACTTATCATAAGCCATATAGCCTGCCCATCCCATAAGTAAAATCAAAGGTATGATAGCTAATTTCTTCCAATCAAAGCTTGTTTTTTTAGAACTAATCTCTATAGTATATTCAGTTATAGACGAAGAATAATGCAAAGTAGATTTTACCAAACCGATATGAGGTGCTTGGATTTCAACTGGTATGTCTGTTTCCTTAAATAAATTCGCAGGAAACTCTGCCCTACCATTTTCATTTGTACGTTGTTGGCATGGAGTATCTTCTATCATCAATGCCACATCTGCATTGGCTATACCTTTGCCTGTTTTATCAACAACATTAATTGCGACCTTTCTTTTCCCCTGGGTCTTAATATGGAAATGATAAGGAGACTTTGCATCTGTTGAAGTCACAAGATACTCTTCCGTATTGGCATAATTAGCCATATCAATGGCTATAAACTTCTGCCCTTCATTCATTGTTGGAAGCTGTATAGTTCCATCAACACCGCTATTAAAAGCATAATCTTGCCCATTGACTATAACTTTTATGTCATAATTAGGCACAATATTTCCTTGTTGGTCTTCAACAAACAATATAGGAGAATACTTTACCACTTTCTTGATGTAGGCATCATACACCTCAACATTTTGCTCTACTTCAAAAGCACGTTCCTTATTACCAGGAACTGACGGGAAAAATATTACAAAAGCATCTCCTATTGGCAATTCACCAAGCAAAACAAGACCTTGTTCATTGGTGTAATAAGTTTGCTCTTCAATCCCCTTACGAACAACAACCTCTTCCCCAACAACAGTTTTATTATTATTGGTCAAGACTCGAAGAACAACATTCTGTTTCTTTCTCTCAGTATTTATACCCTTAGATTTATTAGCACTCTTAGGCGCAATAGGTTCTTCTATAGATGCAGGGGCAGCCGGTTCTATTGGCTCTTTTTTACTAGCTGGCTTCTCGGAAGTCTTTGGGGTATCATTCCCAAAAGAAGTTGGAGACACCTTCGGTTCTTCAAAACCATTCGCTTTGTTTACAACTTCAGGGTCATCTATCCCTGTTGCCTTTTGGGGATTCACAGGATTGTCAATATCAGTTGGCTTATCCTTATTAACCTCCTTTTGTCCCACAGTTGGATTTAAAGGCATATCTGATGCCGCATTTGATCCTGCTATTCTCTTTATCAACCCAGAACCGATTCCTGCATTATTCTGATGCGTATAGGTACATCCCCAAGCTGTCAATACAAATTTTATTCCTCGCTCTGTTCGTGCATAAAAAATAAAACTTTCATCAGGAACATCAAGAATGGCATCTACAAAGTTCTTTAGTTCTTGGGAAGTAATCAATACACTATGAGCCTCTGCCATTTCATGCCCCAACTTTTCCTTCAACTGAGGCGACTCAGATTTGGGAGCTTCAGAAAGACGCTGATAGTCCTCATTATCATTTACATACCAAGTGGTATAGGCCGATCTAATATTTAAGTCGGCAAACAAGGATGCCTTATCGCCCAAAAGCATTTTTAAGCGAGCATACACGTTGTTGTAGTTAAGTCTCAATGGAAAACTTAACTCGCTATTGTTTATTTTTAGCAGCTGTTTCATAAACCTTAGATAAAACGATTATTCTAAAAAGCCTCAGGACATGCTTCCGTCAACTTACCTTTTATAGCTTTTCTCTGTTCAGAATACTTTATATAGTTTTTCAATTGCCCTTTTGCATAAGGAATATTGTCAATAAACTTCGTTTCTCCATTCTTATGCAAAGTGGGATAAGAAGAGTTTTTCTTATCAACCATATCAAAGACTCTAGACAATTCAAACATTACAAAATTATAATCTTTTACGTTACTTGCTAAAGCATCAAAACCTTCAAGATTTTGATATAACATCGTCTTGATATTATCTATATCATTACAATAACCTTCATTCTTATTTGCATCATAAATGGTATCTAAACTTGCTGCCATATCAAGAACTTTCAAATAAGCATCAGCATGATCAGATTTCTTTGGCAACCATTTCAAAAATTTACGGACATTAGCACTTTCCTCTATCAACCGGTTTAGGTTTTCATAACGAGAAAGGTACTTTCTCTCAATCTCTTGGGGATTAGCCAAACGAAAAGTACGTTGAGACACCTTAACAATCATAGAATCTAAATGCTTTTTCTTTTTCTCAAAAGCCAAACTATCCTTCTGATTATCAGCTATTAAAGATTTTAATCCTGGAATCGCTTTCTTATATTGTTTCTCCGTCATTTCCTTTGGTTCCTCCGTCAGATGCTGTGCCTGCATACTCATCGCAACTGTAAGAAAAACAAAAGAAATTAAAAACTTAATTTTTAACTTTTTTACCATCATTGTTTATATCTCCTTTAACTTTTTTATTTATGCTTGTTTCCGGTGAATATAAATCACCTTGCAAATGAGATTTACCAATAAGATTAGATGTAGAATTAGCCCCCTCCTTACCATCAATAGTAAATTCATCTTCCTCAGAATGATTAACTTCATCTCCTTCTACAAAAATGGTCGAAGTAGAGGTTTCTTCGGAAGTAGGCTGTTTCAAGTCTATTGTAAACTTAGCATCTTTTACAGACTTAACGTCCCGATTATTTTTTGCTAAAATCAAATTTTCGATCAATTCCTTCCCATCTATAAAGGAATCAGTTTGAGCTATCAATATATCAAAATCTTCCGCAGACAAATAAGCAGCGTATGCTATACTTTGTCCACAGATGTTTTTCCAGTTCTCCTTTAATTTATTAAGTTCATCCTCTTTGTTTTTGTTTTCTTTCTTTAGGTTTAGCAACAAAACTGACAAGCTATCATTATAAGATTTCAACTTATAATATTCATTTTTGTATTTTTGAGCAAAACAAACCATCGAGAAAGAAATCAAGGATAAAAAGAATACTATTTTTTTCATACCTTTAGCATTTAATTACTTTCTATAAATTGTCTCAATCTTTCCTTGGCAGAAGAGTTCGTTGATATTTCATTAAATCTCAGTTGGTCTTCCAATAAGACCGTAATGTCTCCCGAACTTCTATAGTGAGCCTCAATACATTTTTCTAAGTTAGCATAATATGCTTGCTCAGATTGTTGCGTATCATTACCCATTCTTTCTACTTTTGAACGAATAGAAGCATTCTTTGAAAAATGAGTTTTGTAATATGGCATACCCATAATTCTCTTTTTTCTTCCATCAGCAGTATTTCCCGAATAAGCTCTCAATGGTCTAGAATAACTAACTATTACGTTATTACCACCAAACGATTTAATTATTTGATGATAAGCAGCAAACAAACTTAAAGCTGTACCGAGGTTACTATTAGGCTCTTTCTTACGTGAATTGAGAAAACTAATTGCATTCTCAAAATAAGAAAGTCTTCCACTAGGATAATTGCTCTGCTGAAAAAGTTTGTCAGTACCATCCTTGATGCTTTCACAAGACTTTGCAAACAAATATTTTTTCAAAGCAGCATGTTCACTCATATCCAAATTATTTTGGTTGGAATCAAGCTGCATACCTGTCTCTATTGTCTGATAGCCAGTACTTGTCCAAGCGTTCTCTTTACAGAGGTCATTTATCTTATTTTTCCATTTCTCACCTATTACTGATTTAACACTAGAAACAGAAACTGTTTCGTCATTATTTCCCGAAATATAAACGATGCCTGCGATGCCTCCTAATACGACGATGGCAAGCAATAATAACTTAATTATTTTCATTATTTTATAGTATCCAAAGTTTCCCATTTTTTAATTCGACCTTTATATTCTTCTCTCTTTTTCTTAGAAAATTTTATCCATTTTTGTGCTCGTTTTTTATTAACATCATCTTTATTCCATTCATAGTTGTTAACATCTTTAAATTGATTATTGTTTATATCATTTAATGCATCCGTTTCGTTGCCTTTTTTTATATTTTTCTCGTCATTTTTTTCTTTTTTCTCGTCAATAGTTTTTTCTATTTTCTTCTGATATTCATCCATCATCTTATGATATAATAATTCATCCTTATCCTTGATGGTATTAATTCTATCATAAGTATTTTGTTCCTTATATATGGATTTTTTCAGGCTATTATAGAATATCAAATCACTAAAAGCAACAGGAAGTTGGATTGTATATTTCTCTTTTACCAAATCTGAAAGTAAGAAACTTCTTTGTTCTTCTAATAAAACAGTTTCTTGACCACCATTCCATTTCACTTTCAAGTTTACTTTCAAAGTATCAGTAGTATTTCCCTTTACTTCAATAGCATAAAGAATCGTATCATTTGCAGACTTTCCTGATTTCAACGTGTTGATTACACGGTTACCATTTATAGAAGTAGACATTTCTAATATAATATTATTCTTACCAAGTTTGTCGTAACCATTCATTTTCAAGCTATCACTTACTTCTCCTTGTTCACCACTTGTGTCAGCGATATAGAAACCTATGGCCTCATTAACTATATCAGATGCCGTAATCTCTATATTTGTTGGTTCTGAATTCTTATCAAAATACGTCCAAGCAGCATAAATACCCCCCAACACTAGCCATAAAGCTACAAGCGGAATCAATATCTTACGAATCTCATGATTAGTTTTTTCCTCATCCTTACTATTATTTACAATAGAATTTGAGAATATTCCACTTTTCTTTATAGATTTATCTGTCTCTACGGATTTACGCTCATTAACTACTGGAACTTTCATATTTCCCCCAATTGTAGGAACAAGGGGTAATGCGTTTTCTGTTCGATTGCTAGAAGGACCTCCGTTTGCTAGTGAAACTTTCACAGGAACTATACCATCATTAGTTATTCTAGACAAATCCAATAGTTGCGAAATTTTATATTTATCATCACCACTTTCAAGAGTTTTTCTTCCATAGATCTCCTCTCCCTCAAATATATATGGATTGTTAGCTATCGTATAGAATGTACCGTCATCATTTTGTACAACAAGAGTAACATGTGAAAAATCGATCTCTCCATTTTCTCCTATTATTTGGAAGGTAACTTGCTTTGTTTCTTTCTCAAAATGATAAACCAAATTTATCGTATCACCAGCAATATTAGCACCTATATACTTTCCTCCTTGTCCATCTAATACTTGACGATAAGTAAGATTTCTCACCTCCTTAGGGAAGTTGTTGTCTATTTCGCCTCGTTTTGGGAAAACCGTCTGTATCACTGAATCAATTGTGACATTGGTCAGTCTTTGATTTGTATTCTTTACATAGACGTTATAAAGCTTTAGCTCTCTAACTGGTTCGTCAATATTCTGTGGAGCTTTTGGAGATATAAATATGCTATGATACCCTTCGTAAGCTCTACGGCATGGAGTGTTTAGATACGCTACTATATCCTTTTCTGAAGAATTTACATATCCGACATTCTTATTAAATGTCGAATTGTCTATCGTAAGATTTACACCTCTCTGATAATCTTGTACAAGTCTATAATTTGCAAGAATCTCTGTATAATAGTCCTGCATCAAAACAATCGGGTTTTGATTCAACATACCATTATGTAAGTTCTTTTCATTGAACTTGTCATTAATGGCATTCAATAATTGATAAATCGACTGTTCATTCTGAGGATTATTAATAGACTCTACTTTTGTATTACGAGGTAACAAAAGCGAAACTACCAAGATTCCTGGACGTCGGAAAGAATCCAATGTTCTGGAAACCAAACTCAAAGCAATAACTTGAGGAGCAAAAGACACGGCATAAGTCTTGTCTCCTTCCTCCATAAAAGATACAAAGTTACGATAATCAAAATCTATCTTTGCATCTTTTAAAAGGTCATTAGCTCCAGAAGTAACAAAAAAACGAGAAAATCCTGTAAGATTACCTGATATAATTAATTCTAACTTGTTCATGTTCCTAACCATTAACTATTAAACCAATGAGCCAATGAGTCGAAAAAGCCCCCCTTCTTTCGCTCCATCACAGTATTTTTCTGAATAACTCGAAGTATTTTCAGAGAGTCGGTCTCATCAAATGTATATACATCACCTGGCATAAACTTGCCAACACAGAAAGGATACAACCCCACATGGAATCCAGTCTGCTTATTGATGTCATATCTTTCACAAATAGCCTTTATATCAGCCAAAACAGCTTGATAACCCTGCGAATTCAAAAGTTCTTCTATTACATTTTGATCTACATATTCGCCTAACGTATCACTCTTGGTAAGGATGATATGTATAGCTATCACTTTTTTCATCAAAGTAGGATTACGAGAAAGAAGAGCTGAAACACAATTAAGAACATCACTCTGCATAACCCATTGCTGACTTCCCAATCCCATCTCTATATTTTTCTCATTCGTTGGGTCTATGACGAAAAACAACACCTTGTTGTTATCGTTGGATAACAAGCTTGCTGCTCCTGGTCCTAAATCATCAAAACTTTCTTGATTATCCATCGCTGCAAATTCGGCTGTTTTTTCACCAGACATTTCTATGAATGCAATTTTATGAATATTACCATCCTCATCATTGATTTGACCATCGATTACTTGAATATACTGTTGATCTGTTGCTGGTGGCAACATACTTGTTCTTGCATAATTGCGCAATTCCATCGCATAATTACCACCTCCACCTGGTCCTTTTGGGTCAAATCTAAAACCGAGTTGTCCTGTCAAACTCATCAAGCCGGATAATACACATGTTTTTCCAGAACCTGATACACCAAAGAAATAAATATCGGTATTACCATCCTCACTGTGAGGGTTCTCAAGCTTGGAAACAGGAAGCTGTCGTTGCTCATCTTGAAGCCTTGGATATTTCTTGATATGGCTATAACCTCTATCTGTCAAGACATCACTGTTATCCACCAAATCCTCCATGGTAAGAGCATTAGAACTGATATAAGCATACATCATGTCTCTATTATACCTGAATGGAAAACGTTTCATATCCGTCAAGAGATTTCCTTTCATATCCTTGACCTTCTGCTCCGCTTCTTCTCTGTATTCAGAATAAGGATGCACCTTGATGTAGTTCACATAATCCAAAATTGTATTTCTATCCTTGGCATCTATCCAGTCCCGACGAGCTTGCTCTTCATCTTGCCAACGCTGATTGAGCTTAGCCGCCTCTGTTAGAAACTTTTGAGCAGTAGCCGAGAAATTGTTTGCATATTTCTGAACAAATTCATTCAGTTTATTTTTTCTCTCGTTTGAATCCTTTACTACAAGGAGAGCATCCCAATCCTCTTGGATTGTCCCATTTTCCCATCTTTCCAACAACTCATTGGCTTCTACGACATGAGCGTTAGAATAGATTCCCAACTTGCATTTCTGTATATAACCATTCAGATATGCAGGATTATGAGACTCTTTAGCAGTTTGCCACTCCAAGAACTCCACAGCATCCTTAGCTTGCTGGAGGTGAACATCAGAATAAATTCTATCCGTACACTTCTTGATAAAGTTATTCAACACATGTATATCATTAGATTTCTGTGCCTGCTGCCAATCATCTTCTTCTGCAGCAATTGCTAACTCACGCAATCTTTCATTGGCTTGGGAAAGGTGAGCAGTAGAGAACACTCCTTGCTTACATTTTTCGATGAATGCCGTTAAAGCATCAACTGAGTTCTGCGACTTTGCCCAAATAATATCCTCAGCTTGTGCATTATATTGCTTCTCCAATAGATCAATTTTTGCAAATTTTACTGCTCGTAAGCCTTCCACCGTAACTCCCGACTCTGGATCAAGACACAACTCTAACAATTGATCCAAAGGAACCGAATTACATCTTAAATATATGTTATTGATTTGTTGTTCTGTTAATCTTGGCATAATATATTATCATTTTATGTTTACGTTTTATTTAAATAGAAAAACCACCATCTTCCATAATCACCGACGAATCACCTTGCTTAAATGCTATAACCGTTCGTTTCTCACCTAAGAAATATTTGATGAGTCCCAATCCACCCAGCACAAGGATACCCAAAATACCAAACAATGAAAAGTTGCCTTTATTTGTAAAATAATCTACTACACTTTCGCCAGTCATATAGTCTGAGGCTTTAAATGATGGGATTTCTGCTCCTTCTATATCCCCCTTATACTTGTCGTAAATCTCCTGCAGCTCTGTTGCATATTTTTCCTTTGCTGCTCCTAATTCCTCTGCATATTGTGGCACTAATAGAATATTCCAATTTTTAAAATTATTCAATACACTATTTTCCAAGGCTGTTTTCTCAATCAATAACTGACTATAGTCATTTCCTCTAAAATGGTTCAAAAAGCTCTCACTCGCCTGATCTATTGCCTGTGCATTTACATGACTGGCACTAATGCCCAAAATACCAGCAGCTTTCTGCCTTCCTTGAACATCCCTAGACATAGCTTGCAATGCAGTCTTATAAGAGAAGCTACGAGTTTGGCATTTCTTGTCATAATCACCAAACATCTTATTGATGTCATCAATATTAGCTTGTACTTCCTTCATTATATTAGTCTTGTTAAACTGAATATCATAAAACTTAGAAGAATACAAATAGCAAGGAATCAATGCTAGCACATACAAGAAAAGCATAGCATATTCTACTTTCGTCCACATAGCTTGGTTGCGATTCTGCGCTTTAGCAAAAGCTGCCAAAAAAACAAATACAACCATCAACGTAACCAATACGACAGAGACAACCACACTTTGGATTCTATCTCCCAATGTGCTGAAATTCATGCCGAAGAAAACAGTTACTCCCAATAATAAAAGAGCGATGAATGAAATAATATCGCCTTTAGAAAGATTATCAGACTTTGATTTTTCCATAATAGTTTATCTATTTTTATTATTTATCTAACAAAATACACTCCAATTAAATTAACTTACGGTAATGTCCAAGAAGTTGTCCCAACTGCTTGTTGGCTTCCACATCATAATTAGGAACATCATAAGATGCTATAAAGGAAATCAACAACAACTCTATCCATTTATTATATTTGATATAAGATGGAAGAGCGGACAACATCGTATTTTCTTCCGTAGGTCTTATGTCATCAAACAAATCAGACAACTCTTCGTTTGACATAGGCACGTTATCAGTCAAGCCATAATCAAAACCAATATGAAGATTCTGCTTTTCATTAATAAGCTTTAAATCCTCTATCTTCTCTGGAGAATAATAAGCATAACCAAAGGTTACCACAAACTCATTGATGATTTCCGCTGTCGTATCAGCAATCATATCCAAGATTTGATGAGGAACAGAGATAGCATCTACAAAAGGACTAATGCGTTTGGCTATCACATTTACCAACTGGATTGTCCCAGCAACAGCTCCCATATTCTCCACAAGGTCAAGTACAGTCAAAGTATTGACACCCTCACTCTCGTAAAACTTCAAATTCTTTTGTGACTTTATATCATCAAGCCATTTAGCGACAATACCTTCAGCCAATTGCTCAGAATTACTTTTTTGTTTGAAGTTACATTCAAACAACTTATCCAAAGAGATACCTTTTATATTCTCAAAGAAGTCACGGCATCCCTCTACTGAAGGGAAATGATACTCTTGACGCAAGATTTCCAAATTATCTTCAAAAGAATTATCAGCAGATAATCTACCATGACATCGAGAAAGAATAAGGTCATACTCCTTCATGTCACGTTCCACAGACAATTTAGAATTGTTCAGTTGGTTATAATAGAAGTCAAACACATAGTTCTCACTAATTTGCAAATTTTGTATCATTCGCCCAAAGAAATAATTATCCTTGCCACAAACAACATCAAATTCTGCCACGATAGCTCCACCTCTCATGATTGCTTTTTGCAAGATGTTGTCGTCACTCTCGTCATGATAGTATTCAAGCATCAACTGCAAAGCCTGAGTATGTAAGTTCTTCACCTCCATTTGGGCTCTATAAAGCCGACTTTCCTTAGCATTTGCAGCCACTATTCCTAAATTCTCGATAATACGTGTAGCACCATCATTATTTTGGGTTGCAGCAGCATTCCAAGCAAGCTCTGGATCTTCAAAAAATACTCCGACATGAGCATTGGCGATGAAACTTCGCTTTAATTCCTCATGAAAAGGTGCATCTATCTCAGAAACCTCACACCCATTTGTATCAAATCCCTCAAACAAGCGATTTCCATTGATGCCAGAATACTTATAATCTCTTAACAGATATGCATTCTTAAAACCACCATGCTCTGTCCACTTACTAAACCAATTTCTACTAGCAGCCTCCAAGATTTGGTCATACAGCACCACCTTATAACGGTCATCCCATCGTTTATCCATCTGACTATCTCCCCCAGACTGAACAGCATGACTCATATCTACATTGAACTTAGTAGCAATAAGGAACAATGGTGAAATGATGCTTTTATCGATATAAGCTGTTCTTTCCTTTATGGTTGCACCCACATTCAGTTTCAACCATTGCTCTACCAACCCTGGCATTACCGTAGGTCCATTCTGCATATAGTCATGACAAAGCATAAGAACATTAATCAGACGCTCATCGCTATACTTATTAAACAAATAGCGCACCTTGCCACGAAGCATCATCTTTTTGCTCAATTCCACCTTTACTTGACTTTCATCGATTTCCAAAGCAGCACGAGCACCAGGGAAATCTAGAATATCCACTGTGTTCAGAAAGTCCTTACTTACTTTTTTGTTCCATCCTTTTGACAATAATCTACGCTTGGTTTCCTCATCGCGAATTCCTTCCAAATGATATTCCAATTCTTCTTGAATCGTTTCTTCAGGAATTTGGAAGATGACCTCCGCACACATAGCAGACAAAATACTTTTTGAGAAACCAGTAATTACTTCTTTACGTTCAGTAAGCAAATCCGTGCCAAAGTTTGGATCGGTCACTCCTGTGGTTGGAGTGTTGTTTTCCAAAGTTTGCAAACACATAGAACTCATCAACGTAGTTGTCTTGTTGATAAGAGCCTTAATTGGAACATAGACTTTCTTCGCAAAATGCAATGTTTCGTAACCTTGAAGCAATCTTACGAACAAATTGGTAATATCAGGATTATCATACCATAACTTGGACATGACCTGAGGCCACTCAGCAGGTTGAACACTTTTTATAATACGAGTCAATACATCAAAATAGCAAGAGTCCAAGAGTTCTTTCGCCTTTATTTCTCCCACATGCAATCTGATATATTCTCTAACATTGGCTATATCATCTTCATCCAAGACCTCCTGTACTACGACATTACCCTTATAACGTCGCTCTTGGGAACGAATAAAGTCATCAATATCTTCCTTGTTAATTACAGAATGAGCCACCACATCATTATATGCTGTATCACACAAGATGTTTAGCATATCGGCTATGCTCAAAACCTTTACTAAAACGGGGAAACTATCATCTATAATTTGGTAAGAAGCAGTAAATCGTGTAGCGACACCAGTAGCTTCAACATCTCTGCTGATAGGATTAAATTCCTCTACAAAATTATATTGTTTGCCTGTCTTTGGGTCAACAACCATAAACTGCTGACCTTTTCGAGCTAACAAAGAACTGATAACGTAACTTTTGCCCTTTTGACTTTCGCCAAAAGCAGCAATCGCAGGATTACTCTCCAAGGAATTACGCAATCTTTTTAGTTGGCGGCGTAAGTTTACAATTTTCTTGTAGGTTTCTTCACGCCGACTTTCCTGAAGGTTCTTATCGCTCCATTTTGCGAAACTATTTAAAGAATCAATCTGTTCAGTAATATTCTGAACCATTTCTTGATTTTTACTTTCTATAATGTTGTTCATCATTTACATCATTAACCATTAATACTCAAGACAAATTCACCTTTGTCAAGCCAATAGGCACCGTCACTAGCCAAACTTTGAACACCAAATCTCAATTTTTGCATAGAAACAGGTTTACCTGTAGCATCTATAGCAGAAACTATCTTTAAAACTTCTTTATCTTGCGAATAGTTTCTGACAACAGAAACTCTCAAAGGCAAAGAAATCGTACTTAATTCTACATCATCTGCTAAATCCAAAGAAAAAATTGGACGAGCTTGATAGAATTGCGACACCAATTGTTTGCATCCTATGAACAAAGGGAAACCATGTACCTCGAAAGTTGCGGAGTTTTGATCTGGAGAAAGTATTGCCTCGGCAACCTTTTGGTTAACCACGTTGTACAAGCCCATATAATTGGCAGTAGAAACCATATCCTTCTTCAAATGACCCATATCCATGTGAAAACCATTGATTCCACCATTTGAAGACATATAGCCAATCATCGCTCCTACTGCTACCAATGATTTTTGGTCTTTGAAATAACCTAATCCATCTGCAAAAGGATACCATTCACCTACTCGATAATCATTCAAGCGAATAAGGCGATTTGGCGATGTTGGATAATATTTCAAGAATAGATCTGTGATAGGCTTCAGAGACATTGGCTTTCCTGCCAACAAAACTATATCACAATTATAGGTATTTAATACAATAGCCAGTTGCTTCATCAATGGCTCTATTTTTGATACGACAATCTGAGAGATTCGTTCAACATCAAAGTTCCAAACTATCTTTTTAAAGTCAAAGTCAACGTATACTTTTCCGTTAGATTCCAAACTGAAATGCTTTGTAAAATGTTGCAATATAAAATCTGCTGGTTGAAGTTCATCGAAGAAATCCTCATACTTCAACAAGGTCGATTTGCGACCCAATCGCAACATATCCAACAGTTTCAATCCCATCGGAACAGAAATCTGAACGTTAAAGTCTTGACGGATCAAACGATCTTTGTAATCCATCAGTGCCTTGTCTTTTCCAAAGAAATTGTGGATTCTTTCAGAGGTTTCACGAGAAGCATATAAGTACTTGAGTTCTTGCTTCTCAGCTTCAGTTACATTCGTAAAAGAAACTTTTCCTTTTAGATTTAACGCTTCCAAAAAATCGGCATCAGATAACGCCATATAGGTAGAACAAACGGCATTGAAAATAGGGCCCTCATACAACGCTTTGATTTCTTTGCTTTGACCTTCTATGATGATAGAACGAACTAATTCCTCAAGAATATCATCTCCTGCATAATAGAAACTATCCCAGAAAAGAGGCTGTGGGGTCAGTTTACTCACACCTTTCTGATCATACTTATAAGCACATATCATTAAGTCAGTAGTGCCAGCACCAATATCCACAGAACCTATAGTTAAAGAATTCTTATCATATCCATCTTCTAAAAACTCCTTACGAACATGTCCATAAAGATTAAAGAAGTCTTCACTATGATTTAAGTATCTTTGTGCTACCTCCGCATATAAATACACCAGTTGGCAACAAGTTGCCTCGTCATATCCCCATTCGGTTCTTGTACGTTGACCATTTACGCTATTTGGATTTACCATCAAGTCTTTTACCGAAGGAATTATCTTGACCTTATCTTGCCATTCTTCTACTTTATATGGTTGATAATAAAGATTTGGATCTTTGCTTCTCAGCAAGGCGACATAAGCATCTTCCGCACATTGGCGCAATATCACTTGTTCTTCTTTCGGCATTGCAGTTGGACAAGTAATGATTATGCTTCGAATAGAACGAGGGATATTGATTTCACCTCTCTTTTGACGATATGCAAAACCATTGATTTGACAATTGGCATGCTGAAAAATTTCGATTAACACCAAAGTCATCAAAGAACGACGAGAAAAAGAACTAAAGCTTCCACCGTCATTTGTCTTTCGCAAAGAACCATCACTATCAAATTGCTCTGACAGTCCTTTAATGTTTACATAATGATTGAAGACGGTTTGCTCATCATCTTCTGTCATCAAGAAATCCCATTGACCAGCATATTTTCTACCATCCCATAAATAACGCTTCGGACTAGAATAATTGGTTGTCCGCTGTGAAACTCCGTTTTCAGGTCTTGACTTGTAAATAAGTTTTATAGCCTCTTCACCTATGCGCACAAAACTTTGCCAAGAGAACTGATCTGGCAAATCTATTTCACCAAAATTGCAATGATGAAAGGCAAGACGCATATCAAACGGCTTTTTATAAACTTTCCAAGGTTCTGTCAGATCTTGCAATTCAAGCATATCAACCTTTGTAAAATCTCCATCTTCAAACAAAACACCACATGTTCGAGAATTACCAATATCCAAAACCAAATCAACAGGTTTCTTCTCTTCTGTATCCGTATATAAAGTTACATCAGGTGTCATGCCTAATTTCTGCAAATAAGAAATAATGGTTATGTAATAAGCTATATAGCGGAAATGTGTAGATATGCCATCTGGTGATTCTAATTCAGTATTTTCTTTCGAACCATGAATAAGCTCTGCCAAATAATCATCCACCCATTCGCAATCATATGGTTTTGGAGAGAAATAATTAAACAGCAATGACATATCTTCACTTACTACATAATGTTTGTCTTGTTCACCATCGTAGAAAAATGGCTGAACACTAGACATTTCATTTCGAGCACTTGTTGTATCAAATGCCCAAACAAGATGATAACGCCTCACATTTTTTATTCTGGTGACAGGAACTATTTTCATTCTACACCATCCTGTTGGACCGAACAATTCGTGTCCCATTTTATCTTTTTCAAATAAAGGAATAGGCAACCATTTGTTTTCAATCGTATCTAATGGACAATTACCTTTAGACAAATGTTCATTGATGGAACCAGCAAAACAATAGTCAGAATAACATTCCTTATCAGAGAATATATCCAATGTAGAAAAATCAATCTTAGACTCATCTACTATAACTTCTTCACCTTTGGAATCTGTATATATATAAGGTATAGGAGAATGCTTTCTCAATTCATCCAACCTAACAATTTGTCCTCCAGAAAAATTGACAGCTAATTCTAAACTCCAATTGTCATCCATTACATTATAGCTTTCATGGAATACCAATGGCATCAAATAACCATTCTCATCTTTCATCGACAAAGGATTCAAGAAATTACCCTCCTTGTCAACAAAACTATCTTCCGCCTTAATTTCAAAATCCTCCGATTGAAAATGAATGCCAGTATTTGCAATTAATGATATTTTCATTGCCAAAATTTTATTTTTAATTAGTTTATTAATTCTAAAAATGCACTTGGCACATAAGCAGTACAAAAAGTTATCAAATCATCCACCACAACTCCAACTCTTTGCTGTCCTTGCCACCGTGCAACTCTTCCTATCACTCCTTTGAACGCACCATCAGTAATCCTTACCAACTGCCCTTTTTCGAATTTTGGAACTTCACCTAATGACACGATGGTGTTGTCTGCATCGGCTGCACAGATGATTTTGAGGCTTTCCATCTGATAGTCTGGAACTATCAATGGTGTCTTCTCGATTCTACGCCCAACATGGATGTGGCGATAATAAAAACGGAGAAAGGGGAGATTTACATTATCGTAAACAAAAGATTTAAGTTGTTCTTCAGTGCCATAGGCGAAGAAGATGTTGGGTAAACGTGACTCAGTAACGACTTTGCGCTTACCTTTTATAAGTTTTACTACATTAGTGGTAGGATAGAAAGCCGTGATGCCTTTGGCAGTCAAGTAGTCGTATGCCTTTTTCTCTCTGCCATAAGTGGTACGCAAGGCATACCAATGAGAAAGATCTTCTTCTTTTTGTATCTGAGGCTTAGTGGCTATATGGACATATCTGGTGGACACCCCTGTTTGTGAACTCTCTGCGGATACAGTGCTTTGAGCTTCGGGGAGAACGTTGGAGGTAAGTCCAGCGCAAGGAGGGAGTTCACCACCTCCTGAGGTGTGTA
>ERZ1023822.151-NODE-151-length-23997-cov-19.632821_pt1 | contig 23997 bp, 12 predicted proteins | sample MGYA00380379_ERZ1023822 | MGnify/ENA primary metagenome ERZ1023822 (study PRJEB33179, sample SAMN07448988) | human gut metagenome | biome: Human-gut; feature: Human associated habitat; material: Faeces | host: Homo sapiens | place: India: Bhopal | collected... | reverse complement strand
CTGACTGTTACTAATAGGTCGAGGGCTTAATCTGGTTAATAACTGAGAAAAACAAATCGGATTTGTATGAAGTTTTGAAGGTACAAACCTTAATAATCCTCGATAGCTCAATGGTAGAGCACTCGGCTGTTAACCGAGTTGTTGTAGGTTCGAGCCCTACTCGGGGAGTTTTTTAGTATAATATATGGTGACATAGCCAAGTGGTAAGGCCCCGGTCTGCAACACCGTCATCGCCGGTTCAAATCCGGCTGTCACCTCTCTTAAAAAGGACTACATCAGTTTATGATGTGGTCTTTCTTTTATATAATTTGTACATAAAATATATTGTGAATTTTATGTAATATTCGTAATATATGTTGTACAGATTTTCATTATTTTTTAATTTTCTAAATTATTTTTCAGGATGCTACACTAAATTAAAAATGAAACAGTCAAAATCAGTCAAAGTTAGATTGATGCAAAATAAAAATTAGTCAATTTTGACTATTAATATTAATTATAAATTAGTAATAGAAAAGATACTAAAATTAGTAATTAGGCACGTATTAATGATATATATGGTATATTCTGCACAAAAATGAATGTTGTATTTGCATATAGTGCACAATTTTAAAACTTGCTTTATATATTTTTAACAATTTTTAGTGTGATTATTTGTGAATATAAATGACGGATTATGATTGACAATGACGGATTATGAAAATATAATTATACTACAAGTTAAATGAATGTTGAAATGTTTAATACAGTAATTTGAAAATGAGCATTAAATAAATGGCTTATAAAATTAAGTCTTTGAATAATTTGATAAACAGGGGTGATTAGATGCTGGCGGAAGATAGATGCAAAAAAATACTCGATATATTAGATTCGATGGGAAGTGTGACTGTTCAGCAGCTTATGGATGAGCTTGATACATCCGAGTCAACAATCAGACGTGATCTGGTTGCAATGGACAAGAAGGGTTATCTCACCAAGGTACATGGTGGTGCGATTGTAAATAATACGAATATCCATACTCAGGATGAGAAGGTTATCAACAGGCTTAAGCAGAATCGCAACGAAAAGGAACAGATTGCCAGATATGCGGCATCACTTATTGTGGATAATGATTTTGTTTATATAGATGCCGGTACTACAACAGCAGTCATGATTGATTATATTACTGCAAAGAATGTGGTTTTTGTTACAAACTCTCTGACTAATGCCAAGAGAATTTCAGATAGGGGATATACAGTATATATTCTGGGTGGCGAGTTCAAGTCTACTACCGAGGCTATTGTCGGAGATGAGGCCGTTGTGACGCTCGATAAATATAATTTTACGAAGGGCTTCTGGGGAACCAACGGAATTACTGTGAAGAATGGATTTACGACTCCGGAGATAAAGGAGGCCATGGTTAAAAAGAAATCCATGGAGAATAGCAAGGAGAAATACATTCTTGCGGATGACAGTAAGTTTTCACAGGTATCAAGTATCAAGTTTGCTGATTTTGAAGATGCTGAAATTATTACAAATGCACTAAGTAATGACAACTATAAGAAATACAAAAATATTAAGGAGGTCTGACATGATTTACACAGTTACTTTTAATCCATCATTAGATTATATAGTTGATGTAACAGATTTTAAGACAGGAGTAGTCAATAGAACGACTGGAGAGAAGATTTTTGCAGGTGGTAAGGGCATCAATGTTTCCATGGTTCTTAAGAATCTTGGAATGAGCAATACTTCACTTGGTTTTACAGCGGGTTTTACAGGAAATGAAATTAAAAGACTTCTAGGAAAAAAAGGTGTTAATACTGATTTTATAGAGGTGGAGGATGGTATTTCACGTATCAACGTGAAGCTTCGCTCAAATGAGGAATCCGAGATTAATGGTCAGGGACCGGTAATCACTGAGGACAACATTAAAAAACTCTATGAGAAGCTTGACTGCTTAAAGGAGTCTGATGTGCTTGTGCTCGCAGGAAGTATTCCTGATGTTATGCCTTCATCAATGTATATGGATATTATGAAGCATCTTGAGGGCCGTGGAATAAATATTGTGGTTGATGCGACAAGAAATCTGCTCACAAATGTGCTTGCATATAAGCCATTCCTCATCAAGCCAAATAATCATGAGCTCGGTGAGATATTCGGGGTTGAGATTACAGACAAGGACGATGTGATAAAATACGCAAAGAAGCTTCAGGAGCAGGGCGCAAGAAACGTGCTTGTTTCTATGGCAGGTGACGGAGCAGTGCTTGTGACCGAGGATGGACAGGAATTTAAGGCACAGGCTCCTAAAGGAAAGCTCAAAAACTCTGTAGGTGCAGGTGATTCGATGGTAGCCGGATTTGTTTACGGATACCTCAAATCAAATGATTACAAGCAGGCATTTATTTATGGAGTATGTACAGGAAGTGCAAGTGCATTTTCTGAGGAGCTTGCTACAAAGCCTGAGGTTGAAGCGCTTATTGATAAATGGGAGAGTTCTTCCAATTAAACAACGGTATCAAAAAGGTTGATATAAATAATTAAATTAATATATTCTATTAGGAGGAATGATGTATGACAATCAGGGATTTATTGGCAGCTGAGAGTATCAATTTGAATGGTACGCCTGCCGGAAAAACCGAAGCATTGAATCAGTGTATTGATTTGATGGCAAAAAGTGGCAAAATAGCCGATGTGGAGAAGTATCGCAAGGGTGTTTTTGCAAGAGAGGAGGAAGGCACAACAGGAATTGGAATGGGTATAGCAATTCCTCATTGTAAGTCTGATGCTGTTACTAAAGCAGGTCTTGCGGCAATGGTTGTAAAGGATGGGGTTGACTTTGAATCACTCGATGGTACACCTGCAAAGATTATTTTCCTTATCGCTGCACCAAACACAGAGGATAATGTGCATCTTCAGGTGCTCAGCAAGCTCTCTGTTATGCTGATGGACGAGCAGTTTACAAATTCTCTTATTAATGCCGGTTCAGTTGATGAGTTTTTAAATATCATCGATAGCGCTGAAAAAGCAAAGGATGAGAAAGAGGCTGACAAAGAGGCAAAGGCGAAAGAGTCTGTTGAGGTGAAGAAGGACGATGTATTTATCGTTGCAGTTACAGCTTGTCCAACAGGAATTGCCCATACTTATATGGCTGCTGAGGCTATCGAGAAAAAAGCCAAGGAGCTTGGATATCAGGTAAAGGTTGAGACAAGAGGCTCAGGCGGAGCCAAAAATGTGCTCACAGATGATGAAATCGCAAAGGCTGCAGGTGTTATAGTTGCTTGTGATACAAATGTACCTACAGACCGCTTTGACGGAAAGAAGGTTATTGAGTGTCAGGTTTCTGACGGAATCAATAAGGCAGAAGAGCTTATTAAGAGAATTGCTTCCGGTGATGCTCCTGTATTTAAGGCATCAGGTAAAAAGGAGGCTTCACATTCATCAGTTGGTGGAAAGGAGAGCATTGGACATCAGATTTACAAGCATCTGATGAATGGTGTTTCACATATGCTTCCATTCGTAGTTGGTGGTGGTATCCTTATCGCAATCGCATTCCTTATCGATGGATTCAGTGTTGACCTTAATTCACTGCCGGCTGACCAGAGAGCAAATTTCGGTACTATTACACAGGCCGCAGCACTGTTTAAGGGAATCGGTGGAACAGCATTTGGATTTATGCTTCCAATTCTTGCAGGCTTTATCGCCATGAGTATTGCTGACCGTCCGGGTCTTGCAGTTGGTTTTGTAGGCGGTTCAATCGCAGCAAACGGTACATCAGGCTTCCTTGGAGCACTTGTAGCAGGTTTCGTTGCAGGATATATTGTGCTCCTCTTAAAGAAGGTATTTTCTAAACTTCCGGAGAGTCTTGATGGTATGAAGCCGGTTCTGCTTTATCCGCTGCTTGGTATATTCCTGGTAGGCGTTATAATGCAGTTTGTAGTTGAGCCTCCAATCGGAGCTTTAAATACAGCTATCAACAATGGTCTTAATGGACTTAACGGTGCAAGCGCAGTAGTACTCGGAATACTTCTCGGAGGAATGATGTCGGTAGATATGGGTGGCCCTGTAAACAAAGCCGCTTATGTATTTGGTACAGCTTCAATAGCTGCTGGAAACTACAATATCATGGCAGCAGTTATGATTGGCGGTATGGTTCCACCAATAGCAATCGCTCTTGCAACAATCTTCTTCAAGAACAAGTTTACAGCAGAGGAGAGAAAGGCAGGACCTACAAACTTTATCATGGGATTATCATTTATCACAGAGGGTGCAATCCCATTCGCAGCATCTGATCCGCTTCATGTCCTTCCGGCATGTGTAGTCGGTTCAGCAGTGGCAGGTGGGCTTTCAATGGCATTTGGATGTACACTCATGGCACCTCACGGAGGAATCTTCGTAGTTCCTACAATCGGAAATCCGTTAATGTATCTTGTTGCATTAGTAATCGGATCTTTCATTGCATGTGGATTACTCGGATTACTCAAAAAGAAAGTAAGTGAATAAGCAATCATCAATTATCATTTAATCCAACCTATAAACTAATCAACAAAGGCACTGCTTCGGCGGTGCCTTTGTTGTTATGTTGTGTATTAAAAATTAAAAGTATAAACATTCTCTGAAATAACAGCCTCATGCCTTGACGAGTGAATTTTCCAAGCTTAAAGTAGTATTAGGATGAAATAGTAAGTCAAAAAAATCAATTATTTATGAGACTTAAATAAAAAACAGTGAGGCATAAAATGGGCAAGGTTATAGGTATAGATTTAGGAACAACAAACAGCTGTGTGGCAGTATTGGAGAACAATCAGCCGGTAGTCATAACTAACAGCGAGGGTCAGAGAACAACTCCGTCTGTAGTGGCTTTTACAAAAAATGGAGAGCGACTGGTTGGCGAGGCTGCAAAGAGGCAGGCAGCAGTCAATGTGGACAGGACATTTTTCTCAATAAAGAGACAGATGGGAAGCGATTTCAGGGCAAAAGTGGACGGAAAGCTGTATTCAGCTCCTGAGATTTCTTCTATGATTCTCAGAAAGCTGAAAAAAGATGCAGAGGACTATATTGGTGAGGCAGTGACAGACGCTGTAATCACAGTTCCTGCATATTTTTCGGATGCGCAGAGGCAGGCAACTAAGGATGCAGGAAGGATTGCGGGGCTTAATGTGCTTCGAATCATAAATGAGCCAACCTCTGCGGCACTCGCATACGGACTGGACCATGGACAGCAGCAGAAAATTCTTGTCTACGATCTCGGAGGAGGAACCTTCGATGTGTCTGTTATCGAAATCGGGGACAATCTGATAGAGGTGCTTGCCACAGCCGGTGATAATCATCTGGGTGGAGATGATTTTGATGAGAGAATCACGAATTATCTTGTCACAGAGTTTTACAGACAGCAGAATGTGGATCTGAGAAAGGATAATACTGCTATGCAGCGTGTCAGGGAGGAGGCTGAGAAGGCTAAAAAGGTGCTTTCATCCTCATCCTCAACCACTATCAACCTGCCGTTTATCACCACTGTAAAGGGACAGCCGGTCCATATGGAGATGAACCTCACAAGGGCTGAGTTTAATGAGATAACAAAGGATCTGGTGGAGAGAACTGCTATTCCTGTCAATCAGGCACTTTCAGATGCGGGGATTTCTGCAGCAGAGCTTGGAATGGTGCTGTTGGTAGGAGGCTCGACACGTGTGCCGGCTGTTGTTGAGGAGGTCAGAAGAATTACAGGAAAAGAGCCTTCACACAACCTGAATCCTGACGAGTGCGTGGCACTCGGTGCAGCAGTACAGGGTGGCAAGCTTGGTGGAGCAATTGTCGCAGGCAGCAGTGCGGCAGAGATTATACTGATGGATGTCACACCGCTTTCACTCGGAATTGAGACGGTCGGTGGTGTTTCAACCAAAATTATTGACAGAAATACGACTATTCCTACGAGATACAGCCAGATTTTTACAACTGCAGGAAGCTTCCAGACCTCTGTGGATATAAAGGTACTGCAGGGTGAGAGGCAGTTTGCAAGGGACAATAAGCTGATTGGAAACTTCAGGCTAAAGGGCATCAAGCCGGCTCCGGCAGGTGTGCCGCAGATAGAGGTGACGTTTGATATAGATGCAAACGGCATTGTGCAGGTTTCTGCAAAGGACCTGGGCACAGGAAAGCATCAGGAGATTACGATTACCGCAAGCTCAAATTTGTCTGATTCTGAGATTGAGCAGGCAATCCGCGAGGCACAGGAGTATGAGGCAACAGACGGACAGAGAAAGGCTTATATTGATGCAAGAAGTGAGGCTGATACGCTTGTGCGACAGGTGGAAAATGTCATGGCTGACAAGGAAAAAAGAAAGGCTATGGACAGCGCACAGAAAAAGAGTGTGAAATCGTCACTTTCATATGTGAAGAAGCTTATTTCAAGGACAAAGCCCGGAAATGTGAGCGAAGAGCAGGCTGCCGAGATAAAGCATGCGGCAGATGAACTGAGAAATGCGGCAGCGGGATTGATTTAATTATAGTAACTACTATTATTCATTTGGCTATTTACGAGAAGCGGATTTTCATATAAAATATGGGTAAGTGGTGAGTATTTATAACCACCCTGAATAGTTATAATGTTAATTTAAATCCGAGGAAATAGAAAATGAATGCGAACGATAAAACAGAAAAGGTACTAAGAGAAATTCATATCATGCTCTCAAAGGCGGAGCCGTATAAGCCGGAGCCGAGCAGGGTGATCATAAACAAGCAGCAGATGATAGATTTACTTGCTGAGCTGAATAAGTGTATATATGCAATGCAGGATGAGTATGAGCTTACTGAGCAGAGTCGCAATCACGCAGAGAGAGAGTTCAGAAAGAAGGGGGATCAGATAGTCTGGGATGCAAGCAGAAAGGCTGAGGATGTGTATGCAGCATCGGTTATCTATACGGATGAGGCGCTTTCAAGAGTGCGTGATATCATCAATGATACCAACGAGTCACTTGAAAAGCTGTGCAAGAATATGAAGGATAAGATTGCAGAGCAGGAGAAGATAGTTAAAACTAACCAGTATGAGCTCAAGGGACAGCTTCAGGATTTGTCCGATACGGAAAAGTATCTTAAGATTATTGATGACAGAAATAAGGAGATAGAACGTCAGAAAAATGCAGGTAAACCTGTAGAGGAGCGTACTATTGACAATGAAGAGAAGTCCATCTATGCGAACAGACAGACTGAAATCAAGGTAAATATGGATTATATCAGAAAACTGGGACTTGCTGAGGGCGAGGACCTGGGAGATGGTGTAGTGGGTGAAGTGAAGCTTGCAGACGATACATCTGAAGCCGGATCAAATCATAGCAATGATAAGGATGAAGCCAAGGCTGCCGGGTCAAAATCGTCTGTTGATGAGGATTATAAGGCAATAAGCAGAAAAGCCGGCAATCCACCTGTTATCAACACAAAGGAAGGGAAGGAGCTCACAGACGGCATCCACAGAATGTGGCAGAGCATCACCGGAAATAAAGGGAAATGAAACACACCTATGTAATATAAAGCAGCAGTTCAAAACAGAACGGCTGCTTTTTGGCTTATATTTAAAAGTGGGTAATATTAAGCAGATTTTAAGAAAAACAAAGTGGATAATCTGATAAAATATAGCTGACTAACGGCAGGAGAAGGTTTCTGTTAAAAATTCATAGAAGGAGGATAATATGACAATATTAGTTTGTGATGACGACAAGGAAATAGTTGAGGCAATTGAGATTTACCTGATGCAGGAGGGCTACGACGTGGAGAAGGCATATGACGGCATACAGGCAGTTGAGATTATGAAGAATAAAAAAATAGACCTCATGATAATAGATGTCATGATGCCAAAGCTCGACGGAATAAGAGCTACTCTGCAGATACGAAAGGAAAGCAGGGTGCCGATAATTATTCTCTCGGCAAAGACAGAGGATGCAGACAAGATTTTAGGCCTCAATGTGGGTGCTGATGATTATGTTACAAAGCCTTTTAATCCGCTTGAGCTTGTGGCAAGGGTAAAGTCACAGCTTCGCAGATATACCACTCTGTCAAGCAATGATGCAGCCGGAGACAAGGTTTATGAAGCCGGAGGCCTTTTGGTAAATGATGATTTAAAAAAGGTGACTGTGGATGGTGAGGAGGTAAAGCTCACACCGATTGAGTACAATATCCTGCTTTTACTCCTTAAAAATAAGGGAAAGGTCTACTCAATAAACGAAATATATGAGAGCATATGGAACGAGGAGGCGATAGGCGCCGACAATACAGTTGCTGTGCACATCAGACATATCAGGGAAAAAATAGAGATAAATCCTAAGGAGCCACGCTATCTGAAGGTGGTCTGGGGAGTAGGCTATAAGATAGAGGACAACAAATGAAGCAGTATACGATAGGAAAAAAAGCGGCGGTCATAGTCTTACATCAGCTATGCATGATACTTATGGTAACAGGAGTGTTTGCCACAGGCTATGCATTCAGGCACGATGCGCATGGAAATATTGATATCTATACACTAATATCGCTTGCGGGTCTGGTAGGCAGCTTTGTGAGCCTGGCATATATGGCAAACGTGGCAGGCAGAAAATCAGAGGATGATTATACAATATACTATTTACCGATTGACAAGGTATACTCTGATGTGATGCTAGTGATATTTACACTGCTCATGGTATTTATGGGAAAAGTGATTTCAGGCGTAAAAAACCAGCATTTTGACTATGCATCACTCATTATGACGGCCGGCACATTTACTTTTTTGTTTGATCTGGCTTTTATTATTTTATACCAGAGCATTGTAAGGAAGATAAAAGGCAATATACTTTACACACACAGCCTGATGTACAAGGGCTATGAGCTTTTGAAAAGAGTTATTGAGAAAAAGGATATCCACACACAAAAAACCAAAGAGATAATGCGCATACAGGAGGCACTTGAAGCTATCTCGGAAGGAGCGCTTGACACTACACTCAATGTCAATGAGTTTCATGGGCAGCAGAAAAAGGTGGCGGAGGCTGTCAACCATATACGCCAGGGTCTTATGAGCTCGGTGAATGAGAGTCTTAAGAATGAAAAATTAAAGGCAGACTTAATAACAAACGTATCACACGATATAAAGACACCTCTGACATCAATAGTCAACTATGTTGACCTGCTTAAGAGGGAAAATCTGGAAAATGAAAATGCCAAATACTATATACATGTGCTGGAGGAAAAGTCACAGCGCTTAAAGCAGCTTACAGAGGATTTGGTAGAGACATCAAAGATTACCTCGGGAAATGTGAAGCTCAATATGCAAAAGCTTGATCTGGTTGAGCTTTTATACCAGACCGGAGGTGAATTCAATGAGCGCTTTGAGTCGAGAAATCTGACAATAGTTACAAAAATTCCATCAGAACAGATATTTATCTATGCGGATGGGCGTCAGCTTTACCGCTCTATTGAAAATCTGTATACTAATGCCGCAAAATATGCACTGGAAAATACCAGAGTATATGTAGAGCTTGAAAAGGCAGATAAAAAGGCAGTTTTTACAATAAAGAATGTGTCTAAGAACGAGCTTGACATAGTAAGCAACGGAAATGTAGACCTGACAGAGCGTTTTGTGAGGGGAGAGAGGTCGAGAACCACTGAAGGAAGTGGACTTGGACTTTCGATTGCAAAGAATCTGACCCATTTGATGGGAGGAAAATTCGAAATTAAGGTAGATGGTGATTTATTTATTGCCACAATTACCTATAATATTATATAATAGTAAATAAAAGAATTTTGAAATACACATACGGAGGTAGAATAAGTGAAATTATATGAAAATGGTGCTTACCTTTTAAACGGTAAGGAAGTAATAATTGATGGACCAGAGGCTCAGGCAGCTGTCAAAAGCAAGACCGGCATGGACATCGATAAACAGACAGCTAAGCAGGAGACAATTGCTTACGGTATTTTAAAGGAGCACAATACATCCGGCAATATGGACAAGCTTCAGATTAAGTTTGATAAGCTTACATCGCATGATATCACATTTGTAGGTATCATCCAGACAGCACGAGCTTCAGGACTTGAGAAATTCCCTATCCCGTATGTACTTACAAACTGTCACAACAGCCTTTGTGCAGTTGGTGGAACAATCAATGAGGATGACCACATGTTTGGTCTCACATGTGCAAAGAAGTACGGCGGAATCTATGTACCACCTCATCAGGCAGTTATCCATCAGTTTGCACGAGAGATGCTTGCCGGCGGCGGAAAAATGATACTTGGTTCTGATTCACATACACGTTATGGTGCACTTGGTACTATGGCAGTCGGCGAGGGTGGACCTGAGCTTGTTAAGCAGCTTCTTGAACAGACATATGATATTGATATGCCTGAGGTAGTAGGCATTTACCTGACAGGAGAGCCAATCAAGGGCGTTGGACCACAGGATGTCGCACTTGCAATTATCGGAGAGGTATTCGGAAACGGCTTCGTAAAGAACAAAGTTATGGAGTTTGTAGGACCGGGTGTGTCTAATCTGAGCGTTGACTTCCGTATAGGTGTCGATGTTATGACAACAGAGACTACATGTCTTTCTTCTATCTGGAGAACAGATGACCAGGTTAAGGAATTCTTTGAGATTCACGGTAGGGCTGAGGACCACAAGGAGCTTAATCCGGGTGAGGTGGCTTACTACGACAGATTTATTGAGATTGATTTAAGCCAGATCCGCCCAATGATAGCTATGCCATTCCACCCAAGCAATACCTATACTATCGATGAGCTCAATGCAAACCTCATGGATATTCTCGATGACTGTGAGAAGAGAGCTGAGGTAAGCTTTGACGGCAAGGTGAAGCTTGATTTAAAGAGTAAGGTAAGAGACGGAAAACTGTATGTAGACCAGGGAATCATCGCAGGCTGTGCAGGCGGTGGATTTGAGAATATCTGCGATGCGGCTGACATATTAAACGGACATTCAATCGGAGCAGACGAGTTTACACTGAGTGTTTACCCGGCATCTACTCCAATATACATGGAGCTTGTGAAAAACGGAGCTGTAGCAAAGCTTCTTGAGACAGGTGCAATCGTAAAGACTGCTTTCTGCGGACCTTGCTTTGGTGCAGGAGATACACCTGCCAACAACGCATTCTCTATCCGTCATTCAACAAGAAACTTCCCTAACAGAGAGGGTTCTAAGGTACAGAACGGACAGATCAGCTCAGTGGCACTCATGGATGCACGTTCAATCGCTGCAACAGCAGCAAACAAGGGCTTCCTTACATCAGCAGCGGATATTGATGTCAACTTTACAAAGCCAAAATATTTCTTTGACAAGACTATATATGAGAACCGTGTATTTGACAGCCATGGAGTGGCAGATCCTTCAGTTGAAATCCAGTTCGGACCAAACATCAAGGACTGGCCGGCAATGAGCGCGCTTCCTGAGAATATGCTCCTTAAGGTGGTTTCAGAGATTCATGATCCTGTTACTACAACAGATGAGCTCATTCCTTCAGGAGAGACATCTTCATATCGTTCAAACCCTCTTGGACTTGCAGAGTTCGCACTTTCAAGAAAGGATCCTGAGTATGTAGGCAGAGCAAAGGAAATCCAGAAGGCCCAGAAGGCTATAGAGAGTGGTGAGTGCGCAGGAAAGGCTGTTCCTGAGGTTGCTGAAATCATGGGAGTAGTAAAGAAAAAATTCCCTGAGGCAAGCCATGAGAATATGGGCTTCGGAAGCACAATTTTTGCTGTTAAGCCGGGTGACGGCTCAGCAAGAGAGCAGGCTGCCAGCTGCCAGAAGGTACTCGGAGGCTGGGCAAATATCGCAAACGAGTATGCCACAAAGAGATACCGTTCAAACCTTATCAACTGGGGAATGCTTCCATTCATCATCGATGAGGGAGAGCTTCCGTTCCACAACCTCGACTATATCTTCCTTCCGGGAATCAAGAAGGAAATCGAGGATGCAAAGACGGAGTTTGAGGCATATGTTGTCAAGGATGGTGAATTAAAGCCATTTACACTGAAGATGGGTGAGCTCACAGATGATGAAAGAGAGATAATATTAAAGGGATGTCTCATCAACTATAATCGTAAATAAGGAGAGTTTAATCCGATGGAAGAAACCGGAAAAGCTGGTAAAAAATCAAACATTGAGATAAATGCAGATAAGGGTGCGAAGCAGAATTCGCACCCGGGGCGTGAGGAATGGCCACATCTGATCAGAATAGGTGTCATGGTATTTGTCACGTTTGCAGTCAGTATACTGTTTTTCTTTGCACTGTACAGATTTGAGGGCTTTGCAGGCATATGGAGCAAGCTGCTTGCGGCAGCAATGCCTATTATAATGGGACTTGTGCTTGCATACCTGATGAATCCTGTCATGCTGTGGCTGGAAAGATGCTTTAAAAAGCTTCTTTCCAAAAAGATGAAAAGCGAAAGCAAGCTGCGAAAGGTTTCAAGAGCTCTTGCAATCACAGGCTCGGTTATTATTCTGGTAGCGATTATTTCGCTCCTCATTGCGGCTATTGTGCCTTCTGTCATAGCAAGTATATCAGGACTTATGAAGACACTGCCAAATGATGTTGCGGCATTCATCAACATGATAAAGAACGGCAATTTCGGGGACAGCAAAATTGCTGAGCTCGCGAGCACAGGTTTACAGAATGCAACCGACTACATTGAGGATTATGCCACAGAAAAGCTGATTCCTGAGGCACAGAAGTATGTTGCACAGATTACAACCGGTGTGATTTCGGTAGTCAGAGGCTTATTTAATTTTATTATCGGAATAATCGTGATGGTCTATGTGATGAGTATTCAGGAGACTCTCGCAGGACAGAGCAAAAAGATAATATATGCTGTCTGCAAGCCAAAGACAGGCAATATCATCATTGAGACGATCAGAAAGACAAATGAGATTTTTGGAGGCTTCATAAGCGGTAAGATTATAGATTCACTGATTATAGGTGTGATTGCATATTTCGGATGTCTGATTTTAAGGATTCCATCATCGGTGCTCGTTGCAGTGATTATCGGCGTCACAAATGTGATTCCGGTATTCGGACCGTTTATCGGTGCAATTCCATCGTTACTCATAGTAGTAATTCAGAGTCCGTGGCATGCGCTTTATCTTCTGATATTTATTGTCGTGCTGCAGCAGGTGGATGGCAATATAATAGGGCCTAAGATACTTGGCTCATCTACCGGTCTTTCGACCTTCTGGGTTATGTTTGCCATACTAATCGGCGGAGGAATGTTTGGTTTTCTTGGAATGTTACTTGGTGTTCCAACCTTTGCTGTGATATACTATATTGTGAAAAGAGTTGTTAATTATGCTCTCAGGAAAAAGAAGCTTCCTGAGGACACAAGGGATTATACAAAGACAACAGGCGTAGATACCAAAAATAATAAGCTTAAATACGAGTAGGTGAAATAAGTGGATAAATACGAATACAATCTCAAGCTGGATCAGATAAAAGCCCTAAGCGCCGAGGAGGGCTATATGAGCGCAGCAGAGATTGCGGATAGCATAAATTGGAACAAAATTAAAAATGTAAATACACTCGTTAAAATCGGCGAAATCTACGAGAAGGCCGAAAGATACCAGGATGCAAGGGACATACTTTTAATGGCCTATGACCGTTCACCAATCGGCAGGATGATTATATACAGACTGGCTGAGGTCGCCATCAAGATGGGTGATTATGATGCTGCTACAGAGTATTATGATGAGTTTGTTGAGATAGCGCCTCATGATGATATGAAGTATGTATTAAGATATGCCATCAAAAAAGGGCAGGGAGCTTCATTTGATGAGCTTATCACTATTCTTGAAGAGTACAAGGATGAAGAATACACTGAGGAGTGGGCATATGAGCTTGCATATCTATACCACAAGGCCGGAAAAGCCGATAAGTGTATAGATGCCTGCGATGAGCTCATTCTGTGGTTCGGAGACGGACCATATGTGGAGCGTGCGCTGGAGCTTAAGATGCTTTATCAGCCACTTACCAAGGCTCAGGAGGAAAAGTACAGACGATTCAAGGCAGAGAAGGAAAAGCCGGCTAAGATAAAGGATGAGGCTGAGGTCACTGAGATAGGTGCCATGGAGATGGTAAAGGGCGGAGAGATAGTGCATGATGACGTAACTATTCCGCAGATTACTGTAAATCAGGAGAAGTTCAATACTGTAAATTTACAGCAGGAGATTGCCAAGGGTATGCAGCAGATCATGGAGGCCAAGGGCAAGAATGAAGTTGCTGATACGATGGATACCATCAAAAAAATAGTTGAGGATATTCCTTATCTCAAGCTCGAAAAGGAGCAGGAAGAGTATGTACAGCAGCCGGAAGAGACAGAGCATATCGCTACAGATGAAGAGATAGATGGTTCACTTAAGTTGAATTTCAAAGAGCTTTTGGGTGAAGACGCTGACGGACAGATGTCTATGGTCATGAGTGAAAAGACTCAGCTTGAGCATCAGATTACAGGACAGATGTCTATACAGGATGTGCTTGAAGAATGGGAAAAGACCAGACATGCGGCTGAAATTGCACTTAAAGAGGCTGAGCAGCAGAAGCTTGAGTCAGCTAAGGCAAGAGCTCTTCAGGAGGCAGGAGACATCATGGAGAGACTAAATGATGTCATTCCAAAGCTGGATGCAGGTGTCACTCCGAAGGAACTTCTTGAGGAGGAGTATTTGAAGGTGCCGGTTGATATTATAGAGCAGAAAGCTGCCGTGAAGGAGCCTGAAGAAGAGCAGAAACCGGATATGCAGGAGCTTTATGCAGATGAGACTGTGGATGAAGTACAGGAGCCGCAGGAAGCATCGGAAGAGGCTATAGACGAAGCACAGGAGCCGCAGGAAGCACCGGAAGATACTATAGACGAAGTACAGGAGTCGCAGGAAGCACCGGAAGAGGCTACAGATGAAGTCAAGGAACCGGTTGGAGAGCCGGAGGATATAATTATGGCAGAGGAGTCTGAGAAAGACGAGATACTCATGCAGCCGACTACCATGATGCCTGAAATAACAGATGATATGTTAAATGTCGATGATGATACATCAGATGATGAGGCTTCACAGGAGAAAGAAAACGTTTCTGAGAAGAGAGATTTTGATCATGTGACATCATTTATCGAGCAGGAAATAGCCAAGATGACAGCAAAAAATCCGGGACTGGAGAAGAAGCTGGATATGGCTAAGACAAGAAAAATGCCGGATATTTCATTGCCGGAGGATTTAGACAGCGAAGAAGATGACTCGAAATTGAAAGAAACAAAACATATAAAAGAGCTTACAAGCGAACAGAAAGCTATATTTTCATATTTCATACCGGTAAAGGGTATGGAGGATCAGATCTGCAAGGCATATAATGCAGTGCTTGATCATTTCAACAGGAAAGAAAACGCATCCACAGGCAACCTCATTATACAGGGAGAGCAGGGTTGCGGAAAGACAATGCTTGCTACAAGCTTTATAAAGGTATTACAAAAAGATGGTGAACAGCTTACAGGAAAGATGGGCAAGATTGATGCTGCCGCACTCAATAAAAAGGATGTGCAGCAGGTAGTCAGAAAGATAACAGGAGGCTGTCTCATCATAGAAAGAGCCGGTGATATCGACCGCAGCATAGCTGCCCAGCTATCATTTTTGATGGAGCATGATATTACAGGAACACTCTATATACTTGAGGATACATCAAAGGGTATAAAGAAGGCTCTCTCAATGGATGAGGGCTTTGCATCCAAGTTCACGGAAAAGATATCGGTTCCTATTTTTACAAATGATGAACTCGTATTGTTTGCCAAATCGTACTCTGCAGAGCTTGGGTACAAGATAGATGAGATGGCTATTCTGGCATTGCATAACAGAATCAGCAATATTGAGAGGATAGACCAGGCTACCACTCTGACAGAGGTCAAGGATATAATTGACGAGGCCATAGACAGGGAGGCTCACAGCGGATTGAAGAAGGCTATAAGTATTCTGACAGCCAGGCGATATACAGATGATGACCGAATTGTACTCAAAGAGGATCATTTCAGGGAAAAATAAATACTTATGGGGGTATATATATGTGTAATTTTACAGCAATGGATTGTTACCTGTTTGGTCAGGCAACACACTATGATATCTACAAGAAGATGGGTGCTCACTTAGCTGAGCGCAAAGGAAAAAAAGGAGTGTGCTTTGACGTCTGGGCGCCACATGCGAGGGAAGTATACGTGTTTGGTGAGTTTAACGACTGGAATGAGACCAGTCATGAGATGAAGCGTGTAGAGCCGGAAACCATGGGAGTGTATGAGCTTTTTGTACCGGGAGCGCAAAAGGGTCAGATGTATAAGTTTATTATAGTCACTGAACAGGGTGATAAGCTGTACAAGGCGGATCCATACGCAAACTACGCAGAGCTTCGTCCGGGAACAGCGTCAATCATCACAGATATCGAGCACTTCACATGGACTGACAAAGAGTGGATGGATAAGAGAGCAGCAAAGTCAGATGCTGATGTATATTCTTCACCTATGGCTATATATGAGTGCCATCCGGGCTCATGGATGAGACATCCGGGCAGGGATGATGAGGGCTTTTATACATACAGGGAGCTTGCAAAATCACTCATATCCTATGTAAAAACTATGGGATATACACATATTGAGCTTATGGGTATTTCAGAGTATCCGTTTGATGGCTCATGGGGATATCAGGTGACAGGCTACTATGCACCTACATCGAGGTATGGAAAGCCTGAGGATTTTGCATACTTTGTTGATCAGTGCCATAAAAATAATATCGGAGTAATTCTCGACTGGGTACCTGCACATTTCCCAAAGGATGCGCATGGACTTGCCAATTTCGACGGAACAGCCACATATGAGTATGCAGACCCAAGAAAGGGAGAGCATCCCGACTGGGGCACAAAGATATTTGACTACGGCAAGAATGAAGTAAAGAACTTCCTTATCGGAAGTGCACTGATGTGGATAGAAAATTACCACGTAGACGGACTCCGTGTGGATGCAGTTGCGTCAATGCTTTATCTTGACTATGGAAAGAACGACGGACAGTGGGTGCCAAACAAGTTTGGAGGAAATAAGAACCTCGAGGCAGTAGAGTTTTTCAAGCATATCAATACACTCATACTTGGAAGAAATCACGGAACTGTAATGATAGCCGAAGAGTCTACCGCATGGCCAAAGGTAACAGGCAAGGTAGAGGAAGACGGACTGAACTTCAGCTACAAGTGGAACATGGGATGGATGCATGACTTCCTTGATTATATGAAGCTGGATCCATATTTCCGTAAAAATAACCACAACAAGATGACATTTGCGATGAGCTATAATGAGAGTGAGAAATATATTCTGGTACTGTCACATGATGAGGTGGTACATCTGAAGTGTTCTATGCTCAACAAAATGCCGGGCTTAGAAGGGGATAAATTCAAGAACCTCATGGCAGGATATGCATTTATGATGGGACACTGTGGAAAGAAGCTTCTTTTCATGGGACAGGAGTTTGCACAGAAGCAGGAGTGGAGTGAGGAAAGAGAACTCGACTGGTATCTGCTTGAGAATCCGGAGCATAAAAAGATCCAGAACTGGGTAAAGGAGCTGCTTCACCTTTATAGGAGAAACCGCTGTCTGTATGAGCTGGATTCAAGCTGGGAAGGCTTTGAATGGATAAATGCAAACGATGCAGACAGAAGCATCTTCAGCTTTATCAGAAAGAGCAAGGATGGCAAGAATAATATGCTCTTTGTCATCAATTTCACACCGGTAGAGAGACCTGATTACAGAGTCGGAGTGCCAAAGCGCAAGACATATCAGCTCGTTTTAGATAGTGAGGATCCTAAGTTTACCGGCAAAACGGTACAAGAGCCTGTAAAGAAGGCTGCAAAGGGCAGAGGCAAGGCAGCAAAACAGTCATATAAGAAGCTGGACTATAAGGCAGTCAAATCAGAGTGTGACGGCAGACCATTTTCATTTGCTTATCCACTTGCGCCTTACGGAGTTGCTGTATTTAAATACTAATATACCGGTAAACAGCAGGGTAAAGGACCGTGCCAATTTAAGGCGCGGTCTTTATTTTTGCGTATTATATGTCGATATATAGTAAAAAGATAACTATTCAGAACCACCCCCTCACATATGAGCAAAAAATATCCATAAATAAAGGCTGCAGAGATGGTATATATGCAGGGCACGGAGCAGGAAATATGCAGATAGAGAATTTGATTAATAAAAGCACAGATACGAAAAATACGGACACAAAAACCATAAATGATATGACAGCGGGTATGCGTGTGTCAGACTACATAAAGACAGACAGCAGTGACAATATGTCAAAAAAGGCGGCTGTTGTCGGTTCGTCAAATTCTGTTGATATGTCGGATACGATATATGCAAGACCACAGGCGAAAAACGAGGCCGGGAACAACGATGACACAGATATGGCAGAAAATCTGCTAAATGACATGAATCAGACCTCAGAAAACAGGCGAAATGATATGATTGTCACTGCAAGCACCACCACGAGTGATGATTACAAAGCTGCAAAGGATGACGGCTACGATGTCATTGTCACTGAGACCGATAAGATAAAAGCAGTGCTGGCAAAGGCAGGTGTAGATATATCCATATATGGAGATGATCTGAGCATGGAGCAGCTTACAGACATCACGGGAAGCCAGACTGAAGCGGCCATGCTTGTCAATCAGATGAAAGCATATGATATTCCTGCTACAGATGACAATATAAAGGCAGGTACAGATGCCATAGACCGGGCAAAGAGCCTTACAAATATATCCAATGAGACAAAGGCATATCTGGTCAGAAATAACATGAATCCGACGGTTTCCAATGTATACAAGGCTACGTACAGCAGCAGTCAGGTACAAGATTACAGGCAGAAAACCAAAATGACGGAGATATCAGATGAGCTGTTTGATGAGCTTAAGCCACAGCTTAAACAGATATTAGAGGAAGCTCATATAGACAGTAGTGATGAGAATCTGAATCAGTGCAGATGGCTGATAGATGAAGATATAGCCGTTACACCTGACAATGTGCTGCTTGCGAATCAGATAGACGGCATTACCGCAGCAGGAGAAAATGTGAGCAGTGATTTTTATGCAAGGGCAGTGACAGAAGCACTGGCAATGGGAAAAAAGGCTACAGATGCCACTATGTCACAAGATGGTCTGACATTTGACATGGCAAAGAAAGCCTGTGATGTATTAGGTGAGGCGACCGCAGATGACATTGTCACATTAGAGTCAGATAACATACCTGTCACGATAGAGAATCTGTCAAAGCTTATAGCTGCAAGGGGCAAGGATAGTGCAGCATCGCAAGCCTCAGCGAATAAAGCTGCGGATAATCAGATTACAGACAGCCGGGAAGCAAGGCTTGTGACAGCTCAAAGAAAGCTTGAGGAAGCGAGACTTTCCATGACAGCAGAAGCCAACCTTTCACTCATAAAAAAAGGAGTTTCAATAGACACAGAGCCTATTGAACGTGTAGTGGAGCTGCTTAAGCAGCAGGAAAATAAATACTACGGAGCGCTGTTTGGTGAGAGCAGTGTAGAGGCATCTGATGATAGGGTACGTATGTACAATAATGTCTGTGATATTTTCAATCAGATGAAGCAGCAGCCGGCGTATGTACTGACCTTGGAATCCGCTGATGACACAGTGTATGAGCTGTATACAGCAGGCAAAGCAATGAAGCAGTCATTAGAAGCAGCAGCCTCAGGATATGAGACTCTTATGACATCACCGCGGGCAGATATGGGAGACAGTATATCAAAAGCATTTCAGAATGTGGATGATATACTTAAAGAGCTTCAGATAGATACATCTGAAAGCAATCGCAGGGCTGTGCGGATACTTGCGTACAACAGTACCGAGATCACAGAGGACAATATAAAGCAAATAAAGTCTGTAGATGAGCAGGTGCAGAGAGCATTCAGCGATATGACACCGGCGGTGACGATTGAGATGATAAAAAGAGGCATATCACCGCTTGATATGAGCATGAGTGACATAAGTGACACTGCCAGACGGATAAAATCAGAAAATCCTGACGAAAGGGATGAGAAATTCAGCGAGTTTCTCTGGAAGCTTGAAAAGAAAAATGAAATCTCAGAGGAGGAAAGAGACTCGTATATAGGCATATACAGGCTTATTTCACAGGTGGAGCAGTCAGATGGTGCTGTGATAGGCTCACTTGTTAATCAGGGAGCAGATATTACAATGAAAAATCTGCTTACAGCGGTCCGGGTACGAGGAAAGAGTGCCATGGACTATAAGGTGGACGATACCTTTGCCGGAGTGGACAGTGTAAGCAGGGGCATTAAAATTGACTCACAGATAGAAAGCGCATATCATACAAACTGCCTAAGGGATGTGCTTGATACACTTTCACCTGAGAAGATGGAGTTTGTGCAGTATGACAGCTGGCTTGATATGACTCCGGAGCAGTTAAGGCAGGCTGTATATGAGGCCAACGAGGATAACGCACTGTCAGAGCAATATGCTACAGAACAGCTAAGACAGTTCAATCAGGCAGTTTCGGTGCCTGAGAACGTATATGCTTTTCTAGAGAAATATGATGTAAAAACAACCGCGGTAAACCTCATGGCTGCGTCACGGCTAATGAAAAATCCATCAGAGGCAGTAAGAAATCTCTGGGAGCGTGGAGACAGTGCTACGGCAAGGGCTCTTTTGGATGAGACTCTCACACGGTTTTCTGAGTCGGTCAAAAATCCAAAGGAGCTTGCGCGGGCGCAGGAAACGCTGGCTGATACAGCAGAGCATGTTATGGATTCGATGATTATAGAGGATAGGCACACAGGTTCAATAGACCTCAGACAGATGAAGCTATTATGCAGTCAGCTAAGGATAGCTTCAAATATGTCAAGACAGGAAAACTATATTGTACCAATAGAGACTGCAGACGGGGTCACAGGTATGAAGCTTCGCATAGTAAGAGGTGAAGATAAAAAGGGACTGGTTGACATATTCCTTGAGGATAAAAAATGCGGCAGGGTAGCTGCATATTTTGAGGCAAAGGAAAACTCAGTATCTGCTATGATAGTCACAGACGATGAGCAGACTAAAAAGCTGTTTGAAGATAATATCACTATGTTTGAGGCAGGAATAAGTGATGGTGAACAGCGTGTGCGCATAGATGTGGCACTTGAGCATGATATATCTGCAAAAGAGTCTAAGATGTCAGATATGAAATCGAATACTGAGTCAGATAATGAGACTAAAAAGCTGCTTGATGGCAGTGAAAGTGTCCAGACAACCAGACTATATCACATCGCAGAGCAGTTTATTGTAAATGTCCAGAGGGTGATTGCGCAAGATAGTCTGTAACACCGATATATATTGCATGTGCCAGGTCATCCTGATAGTTTTTGTCAGTAAGAAGAAGTGTCTCAGCAGGATTACTCAAGAATCCACATTCTACGATTACGGTCGGGGATGTGGATTTTTTAAGTATAAAGTATTCTTTATTGGGCTTAATGCTTCGTGGCTTTGCGACACAAAGAGAAGTGTTTAAAGCTCCAAGAACAGAGGATGCGAGCTCTTTTCCTGCATCAGAGGCTTCATAATAGAATACCTGTGGACCGCAGCTTGAACTGTCCTCAAAGCTGTTTTGATGGATACTGATGCTGACTGCCACATTGCTTTTAGACATCAGGGCAGTTCTCTTTGTCAGATCATCTGTCTTTGGATGCTTGGAATTATCCGGGGCGAGATCACAGTCGGTGGTTCTGGTCATGACAACAGTAAAGCCTCTGTTTTCAAACAGCTGTTTAAGAGCCATTGCAATGCTCAGGTTGACATCCTTTTCCATGACACCGGAGGTGGAAATCTTACCGGGATCACTTCCACCATGGCCCGGGTCTATTACAATAACAGTTGAATTAGTGTTTTTGCCGGTGTTTTTTGCAAGAGCGCAGACACCTCTTCCGAGGTAGAAGGACAGAATAAAGAGAGCTAAAATAAGACAGTATTTGTTTTTCTTAATAATGTACATATATTTTTTCATATAAGATACCTATAAAAAACCCGATGCACATAGAAGGCATCGGGTGTGTTTGTATATTATATGATTGGCTGATATCATTTATAACCTATAAAAGGTACTGAGTTAGACTGTAGCTGTAAAGGTACGGCCTCTTTCAGTAAGCCTTAAGCAATCAGTTCAGATATTTGATAACAGTATCCCAGACAGATGAATTCTCAAAGCCAAGCTTCCAGAATGCTGCACCGGCGAGCTTATTGTCGTCGACGAGCTTGAGCCTTTTCTCTAAAGATGTAGTGTCCTCGAGCCATACCTTGTACAGCTTGTTGGATACAGACCACTCAGCGTAGTTCTGACCGGATTCCTCATCAAGAGCAGCAGTGGCATTGTTTGTGGCAAGCTGTGCTGCAGCTGCGTCCATACTATATACCTGTGAGGCAACAGTGTACTTTGACTGATCCTCGGTATCGGTTACGGCATCATCGTCCTCCTTTGGAGTGAGCTCCCATATTCTGGTATAAAAAGGCATGCCGAGAATAATCTGGTCAGCGGGAACCTCCTTCAGAGTGGATTCAACACCCTCAGTTACCCACGGAATGGAAGAAACTGAGCCGGCATCAGAGCCCTTATAGTGTTCATCGTATCCCATAATCACAATATAATCGGCAAAGTTTGCCATATCAGAGCGATTGAAGAACTTGTTGAAGCTGGCAGGTACTGTGACATCAACTGAAAGTGATATACCGTTATTGTGACACTTTATGGCGAGCTCTCTGATAAACTCAATGTAAGAGTCTCCATATGCTGCTTCTGTGATATTTTCAAAGTCAATATTTACACCATCAAGCTCATAGTTAAATGCAGCCGACATAATCTGATTGATCAGGGTAGTTCTCGTGGATGTATGTGTGAGCACATATGCTGCATCTACATCAGTATTTTCAAAGTTGCTGAACAGTCCCCATACCTCGATGCCCTGGGAATGGCAGTAGCTGACATAATCCTTGCTTGCTATATCTGCCAGATTACCGTTGTTGTCATTTAAATAAAACCAAGTTGGTGACATTACATTTATGCCCTTGGTTGATGAAATTACCTGGGGCACTTTACTGTTTGCTGACTGGCTTGTTACCTGATTCCAGGCAAGACAGATATCCTTATCCTTCTTGATATGCGTAAAGGTCTCTTCTTCATAGTCAGGATTCGTAAGCTTAGTTTTTTTGCTCTCGGACAGAGCCTTGCCCTTTATATATCCAATAACACCATCCTCAGTGGCAACCTTATCCCATTTGTCACCGGAATCAAGAATAGTAATCTTGTCATCCTTTTTCACCTCTTTTAGAATAGGGCTCTTTATGCCGCCCTTTACGCGGACCTGGGTAGACTTGTTTACAGTGGCACTGTCTATTTCATCCCATTTGCTTGTGATGACGATGCGTGCCGGGTCATCATATGACTTAAAGGTGATATTGGAGTACTGTTTTACATAGTCTAAAGCGATAAGCGCAGAGTCAGAGGTGGCTTTCACGATCGGATAGCCAAAGTCATTGGTCTGCTTGGTGACACTGTAGCTATTGCTGTCAGCCGCAGCTGAGATGATATCAGATGCGGTTGTGTAAAGAAGCACATTCTCATTTGCATCCCAGTAAAATCTGGAATTTAATGAGTCGTGAACAAATTTGTAATCAACGTATATTTTTTTATCTATTATTTTAGCCTTGTAATCGGATAGCTCATTATCTACAATGAGAGCAGCCTCATCATCAGAAGAGATATTGAAATACTCTTTAAGATCCTCTGTCTTTTTCGTAGGGGTGTATTTATTGATAAGAGCAGTTATACCCATTATTATTACAACGAGGATAATAAGTCCGGTTACTATAAGTGCAGGCAATAATTTCTTTTTCATGTGTAAAAATCCTTTCCTATTATTTGGTGTCGAAATTGCTTAAGCTAATTATACCATAGTGAAAAATCATAATCAAATAAAATGAAATA
>ERZ1023822.150-NODE-150-length-24321-cov-9.762342_pt1 | contig 24321 bp, 26 predicted proteins | sample MGYA00380379_ERZ1023822 | MGnify/ENA primary metagenome ERZ1023822 (study PRJEB33179, sample SAMN07448988) | human gut metagenome | biome: Human-gut; feature: Human associated habitat; material: Faeces | host: Homo sapiens | place: India: Bhopal | collected... | reverse complement strand
TTTGATAGATAACTTGTGGGTGACTCCAATGGGTGCTATTGGTGCTTATCTCGGGGCATCAACAGGTTCATCGATCGGCATGTTTGCTGGAACTGTAATTGGTAATGCAGTTAATGAACCTCTTGGTAATATGTTTTTACAACTTTGGGATAGTATGATTGGTTATCGCGTTCAATTTTTGGCAGATAAAACTAAATAGATTATGAGCAAAAATTAAAGGATTATAAAAGTGGAAAAATCGCAAATAAACCTAAGGTGGAATTGGTGATGAAATCTCCTTCTTTTATACATGCTTTAAATTTGAATATACTTAGGAATAAAATTATGAGTATTCCTCAGAAGAAGAAAAAAGAACCTGATTTAGCACTTATTGGCCCATTATTAAAAGATGCTGAGTATTATTCTGACTCTGAAATTATACGAGAGTTGTATGCAAATCTCGTCGCAGCGTCTGCAAATAAAGATTATGATGGGAAGGTGCATTTAGCATTTTCATCTATTATTAAGCAAATTAGCCCTCATGATGCAGCCTTACTTATAAGATTACCACATCAGGGTCCACTTGCTTCATATTTTATGATGCCAGGATTTGAGGTTTTGTATGAAGATGTGTATTTAGAAGATGAAAATGATGAATATAATTTTGCAAATACACTGTCTATACAAAATTTTGAACGTTTAGGTTTTTTGGAATTGGGAAGACGAGTACAATTATGTGGAAAAGATTTGTATAAACGTTTTGAAAAAAATAAAATTTATCAAGACGCAGAAAATAGAGCGAAAGAAATCTATGGCGACTCTGGAAGTGTTGTATTACAATCAGGATATTTTATTTTTACGAAATTTGGTCAGGTGTTTAGAGAAGTTTGTAATCCGTCTGTGAAATTAACTAATTGATGCTATTAATTATTTTGAGAAAAGAGGAATACGTGTGAATAAAAAGATAATATATGCCTATGTGTTGTCCTTAATAACAAGTGTGTCAGGCATTGATTTTGCAAAACAATTTGATGCATTATTCCGTGATCATAAAAAGCTAAATCTTAAAAATCCAAAGACACTTTCGGAAAAAGTGTCTTATATTGAATTACATGAGCAGTTACCTTTAGCAGCAAGATGTACAGATAAATTTGAAGTGAGAAAATATGTTGCTAGTAAGGGGTTAAAAGATATACTAGTTCCAATTTTCGGGGGGGCGTACACTAGTTTTGGGCAATTAGATATTTCTCAGTTACCAGAACGATTTGTGATCAAAGCGACACATGGTTGCAAGATGAACTATCTTGTACCTAACAAGGCACAGTTTAATTCTATACAATGCCAAAAAGAAGTTGAAAGATGGATGAATACTACCTATGGAACGTATTCTATGGAGCCACATTATCTTAAAATTCCACACAGATTTTACGTTGAAAAATATTTAGATAAAGCAGACCAGTTGATTGATTATAAGTTTCATTGCTTAAATGGCATTCCACAATTTGTGTTGACTTGTAGTGAACGGCAGAGTGATGGCGATAAAGCGATGAAGGTTACATTGGATTTGTTTGATATAAACTGGAATCCCATTCAGGAACTTATTTCATCTGGCTTAGAATGTGCCGGAAATGGGAGAGTTCCGAAACCGCGAAACTTTAATCGAATGATTGAAATAGCAAAGATTTTATCTGCAGATTTTAAATTTGTGCGAGTAGATTTGTATGAATTGGATGGAAAGATATATTTCGGTGAATTAACTTTTTCACCAGCTCATTGTACATTCCCCTATTTCTCGAAAAAATTTGATTTAGAGATGGGAAAGTTACTCCAGATATAAAATTTATCATTTACTTTCGTTCTTCTTGGCTATATAGGATAAGAGGATGGAGGTAAATTTTATGAGATTAAAAATTATATATGGAGGAGTTCTTACTGCTTTTAGTAAACTTTTGGGGGTTGATTTTGCAAAGAAATTTGATACAGCACTTAGATTTCGGCGTAGCTTAAATCTGAGAAATCCCGTTTCTTTAGCCGATAAAGTTAGATATCTTGAATTGCATGATCAGTCTCCTTTGGCTGCAGAATGTACTGATAAGTATGCAGTACGTCAATATATTAAGGATAAGGGGCTTGAAGAAATATTAGTTCCTTTGGTCGGTGGACCTTGGAATACAATCAAAGATATTGATTTTTCTACACTTCCAGAAAGCTTTGTATTGAAAGCAACTCATGGTTGTAAAATGAACTATTTGGTACCAGAAAAAGAAAAATTGGATAGAGAGAAGTGTAGAAAGGAAATGGATAAGTGGCTAAAAACAACGTATGGTACTTATTCGATGGAACCCCATTATGAAAAAATTCCACATAGAATATATGCTGAGAAATATTTAGCAGATGCAGATCGATTAGTGGACTACAAGTTTCACTGTATGAATGGAGTACCACAGTTTGTATTAGTATGCAGTGATAGAGTGGTAACAGAGACTGGAAATCAAATTTGTCGTCATATTTTTGATATGGATTGGAGAACTTTAGACGGGTTAACAGATCAAACAAAAAATGAAGTGAAAAAGCCAGAACACTTTGGGCAAATGATTGAAATTGCGAAAAAGCTTTCTGCAGATTTTAAATTTGTTCGAGTCGACTTATATGATATAGATGGAAAAGTATATTTTGGCGAACTTACATTTACGCCAACAAATGGTGTATTTTCTCATTATACAAAAAACTTCTTAATGTGGATGGGAAATAAGTTAAGTCTTTGATGCATTGAAGAATTTAGTGTTTAAATATAGGTGGTATTACATGGGTATTTGCATAGTAGGACATTTTGGTGGGAATAAAGCATTTAATGATGGTCAAACTGTTAAAACTATCACGACATATAATGCATTGAGAGATGTAGGAATTACTGATATTGATAAAATAGATACATATTATATTAAAAGGAACCCTTTTAGATTCTTGTTTCTGTTAACAAGAGGATTATTGAGGGATCAAAAATTTATTCTGTTACTATCTATTAATGGTAGAAGGGTACTGTTTCCTGTATTCTATTATGCTAGTAAATTATTGGGAAAAGAGATTTATCATTATGCTATCGGTGGCCGCTTAGCGGATGAAGCGAGCCAAAATGCTAAAATAAAAAAATACATTTCTTCTTTCTCTGGTAATTGGGTGGAAAGCCACTATATTGTTCAAAAATTGAACAACATAAATGTAATGAATGCAGTATATGTTCCTAATTTTAAACGATTGAAGATTATGTCTGCTGACGAATTGCCAACTACCTTTACCAGGCCATATAAATTGTGTACTTTTAGTCGGGTAATGCCAGAAAAAGGTATTGAAGATGCAATTCAGGCTATTCAAACTGTCAATCAAAATTTGGGCCGAAAAATAGTGACGTTGGATATTTATGGCCCTATTGCAGTGGGATATGAAAATGACTTTAAACGCTGTATTGAAGAAAGCCAGGGAACTTGCAGATATTGCGGTGTTGTGTCTGCTAATCGGAGTGTAGAAACTTTGAAGGATTATTTTTTACTTCTTTTTCCTACGCGTTGGTTTGCCGAAGGAATGCCAGGGACGATTATAGATGCATTTTCCGCTGGTGTACCAGTAATTGCTAGAGACTGGAAATATTGTCGAGAGATGATTATTGATCAAAAAACGGGATTTATTTATCCTTTTGAAAAACCAGAACGACTTTCTGATTTGATTTTTTATGCAATTCAACATGTGGATTTGATCAAACAAATGCGAGTTAATTGCTTGCATGAGGCAAATAAATATAGCGAACATACGGTGATAAAAAAAATAAAACAACTCATGAATCTTGAAGAATGCTAGTTTTTTTATTTTTGGAATATTATGTTTATGCATACCACATTGATACATGTAGAGGAATAGAAAAATGAAAAAAGTTAGAAAAGCTTTATTTTATATTGATATGATGGGGCATGGTGGTGCTCAACGTGTGATGTGGGTATTGATGCATCGTTTTTTACAGTATGGAGTTCAGGTTATTTTAGTAAATGATTTTGAACTAGCAAATGGGCAAGCACAGTATTCAGTAAGTGGTAAGATTAGTCGGTTATATTTAAGGAAATCATTGCATGGAAATCCTATATTGAAAAACATAGAGAGAGTTTACAATCTTAGAAATATCGTGAAAACAGAAAGTCCGGATGTGGTGGTATCCTTTTTGGGAAGACCTAACGAGAGAATGCTTATATCGACTATGGGATTGCCATGTAAAAAAATAGTATCCGTAAGGAATGATCCTATTAGAGAATATGGAGATCATTTCTTTTCAAAATGGTTAGCAAGATTTTTATTTTTATTGGCAGATGGTTGCGTATTTCAAACACATGATGCTAGGAAATACTTTTTATCCAAAACACGGCAGGAAAGTGCTATTATAAAAAATCCTGTGAGTGCTATTTTTTTTAATGTAAAACAGAATAAAGCAGTTTCAAATATTATTTCTGTCGGTAGATTAGAAAAGCAAAAAAATAATACATTGTTAATTCGAGCTTTTTCTAAAATTGCTGCTAAATATTCTGATGTTAATTTGGTGTTTTATGGTAGCGGTTCCTTAAAAAAGGATTTACAACTTTTAGTACATAAACTTGATTTAGATACTAGAGTTGATTTTGCCGGGGATACGGATGATGTACCTTCTAAATTAAAGGAGTGTAAGATCTTTGTTTTATCATCTGATTTTGAAGGAATGCCGAATGCATTAATGGAAGCTATGGCTGCAGGTGTTCCATGTATTTCTACGGATTGTCCTTGTGGAGGGCCTAAAGAAATTATAGAAAATGGAAAAGATGGGATATTGGTATCAGTCGGAAATGAAGAGTCTTTAGCGCATGCATTAGATTATTTATTGTCAAATACCAGGGCACGTTTGTTGATTGGCAAGAATGCAAAAGAGAAAGCAAAAGAGTTTACGGAAGAACAGGTTGTTTCCAAATGGTATCAGTATTTTGAAAACGTATTGAATCGATAAATCTAAACTAAAAATGGAAGGAGATAACAATGGATCATAAGTTGAGATTATATGTATATTGGCCAATGCTATTTGCTGGGTTGTACATTATGGCTATTTATTTATTTGATGATTCTGAAAGTCTCTATATGATAGCTAATGGCATTTTCTTTTTACTCCTTTTTTCTATATTACTAACTGGTGTTAGATTTAATTTTAAACCTATTACACCAGAAATTCTCTTAGTTTCATATGCTGGTTGGATAACCTTATCCATGGTTTGGGCATGGGATGTCTCAGCTACTGGAGATGATGTGGTGCGTCAGATCCTTTTTTTGTGTTTATGGTTAGGCATTGTGAATGTCGTTAGTAGGGACAGGAAATATATAGTAGCAACTTTAAAATGGATTGTGGTAGCAGGTACGATATTAACATTGTATTTAATTGCACATTATGGATTTGGTTCTTATCTTAGTGCTGTTTATTCAGGGACAAGAATTGGGGAAGATGTTCTTCAACTAAATAAACTTGGGATGTATACTTCAACAGCAGCTATATTATCAGCTCTTTTTTTCCTAGAAACGAAAAAATTTCAATATATATTACTTACTTTGATTCCGTTTTTGGGAATGCTAGGTTCTGGATCCAAACGAGCTTTTTTAATGTTTGCACTATCTATTATTTTATATATGCTTTTGAAAGTGCAGGGGCAAGGGCAAAAGTATAGAATAATAAAGTTATTAGGTGGTGTTTTTATTTTTGTAGGAATTATACAGTTATTAATGGGTTCTGATATATTTGGTGGGGTATTGGGAAGATTTGCTGAATTACACAATACGCTGGAATCCGGGGATTCTCATTTTTCTAGAATGCTTTTCTTACAATATGGATTTCAAAGCTTTTTAAATCACCCTCTATTGGGATTGGGTTCTGGGAACAGCCATGCAGTTACTATAGCAGCTTTAGGTTGGAAGACATATTTACATAACAACTATATGGAACAATTGGTTAATCTTGGCATTGTTGGCTTTGTTTTGTATTATGGCGTTTATTTTACTATTTTAAAACGTACATTTTCATTGGCTAAGAATAATGATATTTGTGCTCGAATGGTCACAATATTACTGTTATCGCAACTTATTTCAGATATTGCGGTTACTTCATATAACCTGAAATTTACATATGTTGTATTCGCGATAGGTATAGCTACAGCGAAATTATATCATCATAAGCAAGTGTGAGAAAGGTGGACTAAAGATGCATATTTTAAAAAAACTTTTCTTTGAAGGGATTTGGGAGTGCTTTTATCGCAATTGTGAAAATGATACGATCATTCAAGGGAAATCATATTGCACTGATTGGCATAAAGTTATTGTTCCTCGTGGATTTTGGTGTGCAGATCCATTTATAGTCGAGAATCAGGGGAAAACTTATCTTTTTTGTGAATTGCTTAAGCGGAAAATATCAAGAGGACTTATTGGGGTTGGTGAAATTTCTCCAGGGAAAGATACTGTGGTGAATGAAATTCTAGATGTAGGATGTCATACCTCTTATCCTGATGTATTTCAATTTAAAGATAACTGGTATATGATACCTGAGACTGTAGATCGCAATCAGATTGAATTGTATCAAGCTGTTGATTTCCCACGTAAGTGGAAGAGAGCGGGAATTTTGTTAAAAAATCTACATGCAGTAGATACTACCGTCTTTTTACTAGATGGGAAATACTATTTGTTTATCTATGAAGAAAATGAACACGAAAATGTACTAAGTCTTGCTAGTTTAGATGTTGATAGTTGTTCTATTGGAACTCCGAGAATTGTTAAAATATATAAGGAAAAGGTTGGCCGACCTGGCGGTAAGGTATTCCAACAAAATGGGCAGTGGATTCGTCCTACGCAATATGGAAAAAAGAGATATGGTGAATATTTGAAGTTTAAAGCGTTTCAATATCATCCGAACGATGATGTAATTGTATATCAGGAAAACGATGCTTTTGTTCTAAGAGCCAAGGATGTTTTTCCAGAATCTATGAGTTCACAATTTGAAAGAATGCATACATATAATCGATGTGGAAATTATGAAGTTGTAGATATATTGAGACAAAAGTTTTTTATTGAGCGACCTATTACATTATTGATGAAGAAATTGGGATTAGGAGGATATAAATTTTATGCAAGAAATAAATAAAGGTAATGTTCTCTTCTTATGTGAATATCAGTCTTTATATAGCGGCAATTTCATTCCATCACTAATGGCTTTAGAAGAAGGACTAAAAGAGAAAAATATTGCATGCGTATATGCTTTCCCTAAGCAGGCAAAAGCACGAGATTGGGTTAGAGTAATGGAAGCAAAAGGTAAAAAAATTATATTTTTTGATTTTCATGTTTCAAGATGGCGGTTTATTAAACAACTTGATAAAGTTGTTAAGCAAAACAATATTTATTTAATTCATTCTCATTTTGCACCTATTTTAAAAGTTGAATGTTATGCACTACTTCATAGACATGTTCGTGTTTTTATCCATATGCATTCTGATTTTTCAGCAGGTAAATCTTCTTTGAAATTAAAAATAAAATCATATATTTTGTATCATGCATGTTCTGGTGGAGTGAATTTTTTTAGTGTTAGTCAAGATTTAGCGAGAGTGAATCCTAATAAAATTCAATATGTTCCTAATGCATTAGCAGATAAAAGATTGTCTGATTTTCCTATAGATGGAGACAAGGTACGAAGAGAAAATAACATAGATAAAGATTCTATTTTTTGTGAATTATTTGGGTGGTCTCCACTGATTAAAGGGGTCGATATAGCTGTTAATGCAATTTCTAGACTTAATGATTCCTTAGAAAAACCGATTATTCTTGGTATTGTGTGTGGCAGAGAAATGACTCCTGATAAAATGCAGCAATGGATTCAACTACATACACATTGTAGTGGTAAGGAAAGCTTTATTAGATATTTACAACCAAGGGAAGATGTTTTTTCCTATCATGCTGCTGCTGACTTTTTGTTGTTAGCAAGTCGATCAGAGGGGTTTCCTTATTCCGTATTAGAAATGTTAAGCCTGGGAAAAAATTGCGTAGTTAGTGATATTCCTGCAGTTGCGTGGGCAAAAAAATATGATTTGGTTCATTTTTTTACAACAGCAGATAGTGATTCTTGCATGCAAACTATTAAATCAGTTATTAAATGTCCCAAAATGCAAAATAATGATTTAGCTAAGAGGATCAAGAAGGACTATTCTATTGATCAGTGGGTTAAAACGATTATTCAAGCTTATGGTCTTTGTAATTAAGAGGGTATCAAATTGAAAATCAATGCATATATTCATATTAAAGAAATTCAAGAGTTATGGCGTACATTATATAAGGATAATGACAATTTGTCATTTTATCAGTCATATGAGTGGAATTCTTGCCTAGAAAAGCAATTTCATGCTTCTAAAATGCTTCGGTATAGGGGTTGTCAATTGGTTTATTATGCGTTTGATGGTCAAGTTATTCTACCCTTAATTATTGATTCAAAAAATAAGATAATTTCTTTATTGGGACATAAGGAGTCTAGTGATTACCTTTCTTTTATTTTCAAGAACTTAGACGATAATCTATTGCAGAAAATTTTAAATTTTCTGCTTATTAAGTATGAAAATTTTTGTCTATATTTTGACAAAATTAATGAAAGCAATATTTTATGTGAAATGCTACAAAAGGTGAAAACTTTGCAAAATTGCAATGTAAAATCTGAAAAAAAAGAATGTGTATATATTCCACTTAATGCAGATATGGATTCGTTTTATCAATCATTATCTAAAAATGCCAGACAGAATTATAGAACCGCCAAGAATAGGTTGAAACGGGATCAACACAGTTATCAAGTTAGGACGAACGTCATTAAACTTGATGATTTGCAAGCAGGTACTTTTTATAAGCTATATAGAGAGCGTAGAGATTATTGTGATAAAAGGGAGATCTTCATAAAAAAAATTCGTCATAGTGCCAAAAAGATGATTTCTTTCATACCAGGATTTTCTGTTATTGATCCACTGACTTTATATTCGTTACAAGTCCCTGTTTTTCTATCATCTATATTTGTAGATAATGAATTAGCTGCTTTTTGTGAGGGAAACTATAATAACAGGAAAGGTACGATAAGCATAGCTAGAATTGCTACAAACGAAGTATATTATAGTTATAGTCCTGGTCAAATTCTTTTAATTGAAACGCTTGAGCAGTTAAAGGATCAGATTCATTTCTTTGATTTAACAAGAGGTGTAGAAGATTATAAGTTCAAACTTAATGGTAAGAAACATTATAATTACTCGTTTCTTTTACAGAGGCATTAAGTGATTCAATGTAATTTATGATTTTCCATTGTGTGAATTAATTTGCATTTTCTTGATCGACTATGATAGATTGAGAGGAAGTCATGAGAAAAAATTTTCTTGTAATTAATACCTATTCATCTTTAGCGTATCAGGCAGTAACTGTTGCTTGTGGTTTTATTCTTCCAAGACTTATTTTGGTTCACTATGGGTCAGCAGTCAATGGTCTTGTTAATTCTATTATTCAGTTTTTAGGAGTCATTACATATCTTGATTTTGGAATAACAGCTGTGGTGCAATCTGCTCTTTACAAGCCTTTGGCGGAAAAAAATATGAATGAAGTTAGTCAAATTATAGCTTCAGCTGGAAATTTTTTTCGTCGAATTGCATATGCATTGATTATATATATATGTATATTAATTTACATGTTTCCAAATATTATCAATGCTGATTTTAGTAGCACTTATATGGGTATATTGATCGTAGCAATTAGTATTAATTTATTTGCTAATTATTATTTTGGATTAAAAAATCAGCTACTAATTGCAGCCGATCAGAAAATATATATTACGTATTTAGTTCAAATTTTTACTTTGATAGTGAATACATTGTTATGTGCTATATTAATTGAGTGTGATATGAGTATTCAATTTGTATATTCTGCGACAGCAACTATATTTTTAATACGTCCACTATATTATTGGATGTATGTAAATCAACATTATCAGCTGAAAAAGAAAATAAAACTAACCGTAGAACCGATTAAGCAGAAATGGAATGGTATAGCACAGCATATTGCGGCAGTTGTTATTGGCGGTACTGATTCGATCGTTTTAACTCTTTTTTCTACACTTGAAAATGTATCGATTTATGCCGTATATTACCTAGTAATTAATGGACTTGTTAAGTTATTCGTGTCATCAACCACTGGCTTTCAATCACATTATGGGATGTTGTGGGCTGAACATAGAATTGGAGAATTGCTTAAATCTTTTAATCGATTTGTTTGGGGAATACATACAGGAGTTATTTTTATTTTTGGCTGCACCAGTATTTTAATTGTTCCTTTTGTAAAGGTATATACGAACAATATTACGGATACTAATTATGATGTCCCACTTTTTGCTGTTTTTATTACGCTGGCCTTCGCTATGTATTGTATACGGCTTCCGTTTCATTTAATGGTTTTGGCAGGAAATCGGTATAAAGCAACGCAGACTAGTTATATTATTACTGCAGCAATTAATATTCTTTTGTCAGTCTTGCTAGTAAAGAAATATGGAATTGTTGGTGTAGCTATTGGTACATTAGTATCTATGGTTTACCATACGGTGTGGTTGGCTTTTTATAACTCTAGACATTTAATTAAATGGCCTCTAAAAAAATTCAAAAAAAGAATTTTAGTGGATTGTATATCATGTATTCCTCTATTCGAATTGATTGGATTTTTTGAGTTGACCGAGTTAAGTTATTTGGCTTGGATTTTTTTAGCTGTCAAAGTGGCCTGTATCTGGGGACTATGGATTGTTATTGTGAATGTATTTTTCTATCCTGGCATTTGTGTGGCTATATGGAGAAAGATAAAAAGATAAAATTTATTTTTTAGTAAAAAGATAGCATTTATAATTGGAGGAAAGTATGAATTTATTACCAGAAGACTTGAACGGTATTACATTAAAACAATGTAATAATATCAAAGTTATTCTTGCCTTGTTGGTTATGCTTTATCATTGTTGCGCATTTTGGGGGGGTACTGGTTTACAAAAGATCCGGTGATTGATGCTCCAGAAATTGTTGCATTTGCATCTTGGCTAGATAGTTTTAATGTATATACATTTGCTATGATTTCTGGTTATCTCTTTTATTTTCTCAAAATGGAAAATCAACACTATCCCACATTTAAAAAATTTATTCAGTCTAAATTACATCGCTTGATTTTGCCCGCATACTCAGTTAGCTTTCTATGGGTTATTCCGCTTTCTTTACTTTTTTATTCAATGTCTTGCACAACTATTTTTAAGAAATACTTTCTTATGAATGGTCCTTCTCAATTGTGGTTTCTAGTCATGCTTTTTGATGTTTTTATCCTTGGCTGGGTAGTTCGATATTTCGTACAGAAATCTAATATAGGAAGTATTTTATTGGGGGGATGTTCTTTTGCTATTGCGGTTTTGGGATTGCATTATAATTTAAACTATTTTATGATTTTTACTGGGTTTATGTATTTCCCTGTTTTTTTGTTTGGCTTTAAAATACGTCAGTATAAATCTATATTATTGTATAAGATCCCCATTATAGTATTATTTTTACTTGAAATATTATGGTTCGCTGGTAACTATTATATGCAAAGCCAAGTATCAGGGATTTATAAGTATTTTTGGATAGTTAGTATGTTTGGGATGCATTTATTGGGAGCATTTGCTGCGTTTTCCATTTTAGTGAGAGCTAGTATTTGGTTTCATTGGAATGAAAAATCCTTTTTCACTACTGTTGGAAGTAAAACAATGCTTATGTACCTATTGCATCAACAAATTATATATTTTTTTATCCATGCTTTTAATGGCATTCTTGTCCCAGAAATTCATGTATTTATTACTTTTATAGGTACATTGGCGATTTCTTTATTATTGGCTAATATTATTTTACGTTGTAGATTTTTAAAATGGTTAACTGGGTGCTAAGACACTTTACTGTTCAGAAGGGATGATTATCATGAATCAGAGATGGATATTCCATGTTGAAAATATGGTAAGAATGACAATTATGCTTCATAAAGATGTTTAGATATTTGTTGATAAAGAAGTATATAGGAGAACAGAAGAATTATGAAAACGTTATTTATTACTGGTGTTGCTGGTTTTATTGGTTCTAATTTAGTCAAGCGTTTATTGCAGGATGAGGGAACGGCACATATTGTTGGGATCGATAATATGAATGATTATTATGATGTTTCCTTGAAAGAATATCGCTTAAGAGAATTGGAAAAGGTGGCGGCTAAGTCTTCTAGTCAGTGGACTTTTATTAAGGGAAATATTGCAGACAAGTCTTTGATTACAGATATTTTTGCTAAGTACAAGCCTTCTATCGTAGTCAATTTGGCAGCACAGGCTGGCGTGCGGTATTCCATTACCAACCCGGATGTGTATATCGAATCCAATTTGCTTGGTTTCTATAATATCCTGGAGGCTTGCCGTCATTCCTATGACGGGGGGGCTACAGGAGTGGAACATTTGGTATATGCTTCATCGTCTTCTGTGTATGGCGGAAATACAAAAGTGCCGTTCAGCACCGATGATAAGGTAGATCATCCAGTTTCTTTGTATGCAGCTACGAAGAAGTCCAATGAACTTTTGGCTCATTGCTATGCTAAATTATACAATATCCCTTGCACAGGACTTCGTTTCTTCACCGTGTATGGTCCTGCTGGGCGTCCGGATATGGCGTATTTTGGCTTTACTAATAAGCTTTTGGCTGGTCAGACGATTCAGATTTTTAACTACGGACATTGTGAAAGAGATTTTACCTATGTAGATGATATCGTAGAAGGGGTGGTCCGTGTCATGAAGGGGGCTCCTCAGCGTAAAAATGGGGCAGATGGATTGCCGATTCCGCCCTATGCCGTATACAATATCGGGGGTGGACATCCGGTCAATTTGCTTGATTTCGTAGATATCTTGCAGCAAGAATTGGTGCGTGCTGGCGTGCTTCCTGCAGATTATGATTTCGAAGCCCATAAGAAATTGGTGCCTATGCAGCCTGGGGATGTACCGGTAACTTACGCAGATACAGAGGCATTACAACGTGATTATGGATATTGTCCGACCACTTCTTTGCGAGATGGTCTGCGTAAGTTTGCAGAATGGTATAAGGCTTACTACATCAAGTAAGATGTTGTATATATTTTTTTGAAATTTTGTTTCTAGTAGAGAGGATCTGAAGAAATGAATATTGCAGTAGCAGGTACAGGGTATGTGGGTTTGTCTTTGGCAACCCTTCTTTCACAGCATAATCATGTGATAGCTGTGGATATTATTCCGGAAAAGGTGGATATGGTGAATCATAGAAAGTCACCTATCCAGGATGATTACATCGAAAAGTATTTGGCGGAAAAAGATCTGGATCTCACGGCAACGATGGATGCGGAGGCGGCGTATAAGGATGCCGATTTCGTCATTATCGCGACGCCGACCAATTATGATTCGAGAAAGAATTTCTTTGACACCAGCTCTGTCGAAGCGGTCATTCAGCTGGTGATGCAGTACAATCCGGATGCCATCATGGTCATTAAGTCGACGATCCCCGTCGGCTATACGAAGAGCGTCCGTGAGAAGTTTGGTACGAAGAATATCATCTTTAGCCCGGAATTTCTGCGTGAAAGCAAGGCGCTCTATGATAACCTTTATCCGAGCCGTATCATTGTCGGTACTGATCCGAAAGATGAGAAGCTGGTGAAGGCAGCACATACCTTCGCAGGACTCCTTCAGGAAGGAGCGATCAAACAGGACATTCCGACAAGATTCATGGGTTTCACCGAAGCAGAAGCGGTGAAGCTTTTCGCCAATACTTACCTTGCGATGCGTGTGTCGTATTTCAATGAACTCGATACATATGCGGAGACGAAAGGTCTCAGCACGGCAGAAATCATCGATGGCATCTGCCTGGATCCAAGAATCGGTGAATTTTACAACAATCCGTCCTTTGGTTATGGTGGTTATTGCCTGCCAAAAGATACAAAGCAGCTTCTGGCGAATTATGAGAACGTGCCGGAAAATCTGATCGAAGCGATCGTGAAGTCGAATCGGACGAGAAAGGATTATATCGCTGATAAGGTGTTGGAAATCGCAGGTTACTACCACGACAACAGTGAGTATGATCCACGCAGGGAAGAGTCAATGACGATCGGAGTGTATCGCCTGACGATGAAGTCGAATTCGGATAATTTCCGCCAGAGCAGTATCCAGGGAGTCATGAAACGCATCAAGGCGAAGGGCGCGCAGGTCATCATCTATGAACCGACGCTAGAGGATGGTACGACGTTCTTTGGCAGTCTTGTGGTGAATGATCTGGCAAAGTTCAAGGCACAGAGCCATGGTATTATCGCGAACCGTTATGACCATTCGCTGGATGATGTGCGTGGGAAGGTTTATACGAGAGATTTGTTTGAGAGAGACTGATGCTGGGAATTTCATAAGTTGCAAGAAGATCGGCTAAGATAAAAGTCGGGAGATGATAGCCCTAAAGGGAAACATCTCCCGATTTTTGTTTTGCGATATAATGAAGGTGAATTAAGGAAACACTGATTAAATCGAATTCTGCGACTTCATTCGGTGTTTTTTCCGAATTATTATATGTTTTCTCTGTTACTTTTGACCACTTGTTTCAGTTATTCTGAAGTAGTCGGTTTTTTCTTTGAATGTCACATGGTATAATCAAGACGTGGCCGACATATGGCCTATTTATGTATTGCTACATTTTATGTATTGCTACATTTCGCCGGTATGATGATTCTTATTCTGCACACGGTTTTTTCAATGACGCTTATTCCTTTTTGCCAAATTCAGTTTCATTTGTTTGAAAAAGGGGATGTTAGTATGAGAATTTGTCTGCGAGTGGATATGGTGAAACTGTTTACCTTTGATTTCTCAGGGCGTGTATGGTGAACAGTTTCGTAAAGCCTGCTGGCGGTAGTGAGAAATAATGGGGGAGAAATCCCCCTCGCGCCCACCAATTTAATTGAGCTTGACTTGATACAACGGATATATGGATGATTGTCTTCTGATATAAGTGAGGAGGAATGATTCATGAATATATTATCACTTAGATGCGATAATCTTTTTATGTTCAAGGATTTTTCCATCGATTTTACGTATAAAAAGCAGAGAAAAAATCGCAAGTTTGAAATCTGCGAGCAGGATGCATTATTTCCCGATTCTCAAATTTTTGTAAAAAAACGACTTCTCATTTTAGGTGGTAATGCTTCAGGGAAAACGACTTTTGGGAAGTTGCTTTGCGCAATTAATAATTACATCATTGGAAGAGAAGTAAAGCCAGGGGCTTTAAATCTATATCGGGCTTTGTACGATAAACATAAAAAAGGATTTTTTGAAATTGAGTTTGTTATCGATACGATAGAGGCTGAAACGAAGGCGAAAACATACTGGGCGTATAAAATCGGATGTGAGTTTGATATTATGGGGAATATGGAGGAGTATTTCAAGCGCACCAAGGTATACAAAAGTTACCGTATAGAAAAGTTACGGCAAAAATTGGATGTTTCGCGCAAGATTTCTTCCCAAGTGACGATGCTCTACCCAAAGGATAACGTGCCAGAGGTATACACGAAAGCCAATGCGCCTTTTGTATCGACATTACTGAAGTCTGGTAAAAATCAGAAATATCTTAATGAATTGCGGCAGAGCATCGGTTTTCATTATATTTTTTCGAGCTTTGCAGACAACTCGCAGGAGGTTCCGAGCCTAGCACCGATTGATTTGTTTAATCAGGTGTTACCCCAAATCGATAATTCAATTTCTTCTATAGAAGCATTAACCACAGAGGGGTCGCAGGTTAAGACGAATTCTTATTTGATTCGTTTCAAGAATGGGGAACAGATTACGGTTCCGGAGAATAATCTGCTCAGAACGGATCGGGATCGAATGTCTCATGGGACGTATGAAGTGCTGGCTTTTTTGGGAATATTGGCAGAGCTAAAAGATCGAAAAAATAATATATTTTACGTTGATGAGCAGTTGGCACATCTGCATGCAGAGCTTGAAGCCTACCTGGTTATGCGATTGTTTTATTCGGAGATATCTTCGCAGTTGTTCTTTACTTCTCATAATAATGAGCTGTTAGAACTGAATGTACCGGTGGGGACATATTTGCTTTTTAAACGAAATGAGGATCAGAGCAACACGGCAGTGTTCATGGATAGTATGCTACACGAAAATAGCTCGGATATTCGATATTATTATGATAATGACTATTTTGGAATTATTCCGGATTATTCTGCGCTGGATCCGTTCTTTAATGATGAGGCAAAAGATGATGAAGAAACTTAATCATGGACGATGTTTATATGTCGTGGAAGGGGATATCGAAAAAAGATTTATAGAGCAGATAAAGCAGGCGGATTTGATTGTTCCGGGGCGTGTACAGGTGTTCAATTTGATGCAAAAAGAAATAAAGGGTAAGGACAGCATTTTGAACAAGAAGGTGTCTTCTGTGTTTTGCATCATTGATACGGATCGCAAGGAAGTGGATAATCTGCAAAAACTGACTCACAATGTGAAGAAATTGAGACAAATTGGGGCGGATGTAGTAGTACTGGTACAAAAAGAAAATTTTGAAGGGGAATTGGAATATGTGCTGGAAGAAGAAGGAATACGCTCTTTGTGTAGGCTTTTTTCTGTAAAACATGAGACGCTGGGGGATCTGAAAACGTTTTTGTCGCAACAGGTGCAGTATGAGGGCTATGTTAATCAGGATAATGTGAAGCGATATTGCGCAAGGACGGATGAGTTTGTGGGGATAGTGTCGCGGGCTTTTGGCACTTTAGGAAATCACATAAAAATGGGGAAAGACAGCATTGCAAGATAGTTCGGATATATGCCAACGAAGGGGTAAAGGGAATATGACTGTCATCGTAACCGGCGGAGCTGGGTTTATTGGCTTGAATTTTATTTTTCATATGCTGAAAGCGCATCTGGAAGGTCGAATTGTCTGCCTGGATAAGCTGACGTATGTGGGGAATCTGTCGACGCCAAAGGGGGGAATCGTCCAAATTTCCGCTTCGTGAAGATGGATATCTGTGGTCGGGAAGAGGTCTATGGGCTCTTCGAAGAGGAGCATCCGGATGTGGTCGTAAATTTCGCGACGGAGTCGCATGTGAACCGGACAATCGCGAATCCGGTTCAAAAAACTGCTTTTTGAAAATGAAATGGGAGGGGGCGATGGTATGACGTTGACCAAAATATATTACGCGATGCCTGTGTTATATGAGGAGATTTATGAAGCGAGGTATCATGCACCTTTTACCTTTCAACTTGGAATCCGCATCCAGCAGTATCGCGGATAGTGAAATGAATCGGGGCGATTTGACGCCCTTAGTCTATGGTTTTCTGAAGATTCTTTTGGGGACGATTGAGGATACGATCGGGGTGTTAAAAAGGAAAAAGGATCAGTTGCAGCGATATGAGAAGAAAATCGATGAACTGGGATTTCACGATAAGCTTATGGATGAGATGTATTACATTTTGTTGCAGGCTGCTTTTTTCTATGGCCGAGGGGTCACGATTACTGAATTGGCTGATATGGTGGGGAAGGCACGTAATACGATTCGAAAGCGTTTGGATTCTATGCCGGTCAATCATTTGATAGTTGAGAAAAAAGAAAAAACGAATTTCTATAAGCTGGATCTGTTGATGTTTAAAGAGCCAGGAAGTAGACGGTCTGTATGAAAAAATATGTGTTTTTGCTCATGACGGCTGTTCTCATCGCTTTCATTTGGGGAAATTCGCTTCAGGATGCAACGCATTCATCGGTGGAGAGCCGGTGGGTACTGGATTTGGTGCAATCGACGTTTTCGGTGATTCCTGGGATTTCTCATGTCACGATGTATGAGATCCGGAAGGCAGCGCATGTGACGGAGTACATGGCTCTTGGATTTTTTCTCTCGCTGAACCTCAGCGCACTGAATAGGCGTGGGCGGGCGAGGGATGTGGTGGCACTGGGGGTCCTCATTGCCTGCATTGATGAGACGCTACAGCTTTTTTCGTTTGGACGTAGCGGTCAGATGACGGATGTCGTGATCGATACATGCGGGGTGATATTAGGGGTGGCAGTGGCTTTTGTTTTGAGAAAATGGATGGAGAGGCGGTAGGGGATATGGGAGGGGCTTAGTGCATATGTCATGCTTACCCTTTCGTCGAGTTGAGTTTCCTGGGGGTACTCTGGCCTGCGCCTATGGTGCGCTCCTTCTCCTTCACGGGGCTGCACGTTTTTGTGAGGTCCAACATTTGCCTTTGTACCGCTTCGGGGATCCATCCTGCGCCTAAGGCGCGCCCCTTCTCTAAGGGGCTGCTCAGCTGTCATGCAAGACTGTTTGGTGTCATGAGAGGCGGGAGTTAGACGCGTTCGCCCTTGGAGAAGGGGCTGCTAAGATGAGGAAATCCTAAACCTCAAGCATAGACTTTAAAGCCCTTTTTAAAACGACAAACAGCAATAAACAACGAAAATTTCCCCTCTCCCGTGCTATAATATGTAAAAGTTGTATTAGCACAAGTGAGGGGATTTTTATGTCCATTTCTAAAAAATTCATAGTCGTAGCACTGCTTTCCTTGTTGGGGGAGCCGCTGGTTTCTGCGGCGGATCAGACGACGGCGAATGTACCGGTGGATAGTGTGTGCTATCAGTATCTGGATAAGCTTTCGGGGATGGGCTATGTGAAGTCGCTCCCGAATGGGGCGAAGCCGTATAGCCGGATGCAGCTGGCGCGCTGGGTGCTGGAGGCGAAGGAGGCAGCGAAGGAGCGGCCGATGGCGCCTTACCTGGCGGATCAGATGGCGGCTTTGGAAGTATATGTGGCGCCGGAGGTCGAGGCGCTTTCCGGCGGGAAGCTGGCGGATGATGTGCGGCTCCGAGGGGTGTCGGTGGAGATGGCGTATCACCACGGGGATGCGTTTTCGTATGCGTACCAGCCTAAGATGCTGTCGGGGAGCTGGTCACCGTTCTCTCAGAATCATAATGGGCACAAGTATGGCAGAAATGGCGGTGCGGCGGTTTCTGCCGAGATGTCTGGCAATGTGGCGCCGGAGCTGGCTGTTTCTATCCGGGGGCGTGCGGCCTGGGATAAGGATAATGACGGCACGGTGTCTCTGGATGAGGCGTATGTGAAGACGCGGCTCGGCAGTGTGGCGTTTGAAGCAGGGCGTGAGGCACTCCTGTGGGGCGAGGGAGCAAGTGGCCATTTGCTTCTTGGAAATAACATGAAGCCGCTCACGTCAGTGCAGGCGCATCTGACGAATCCGGTGAAGTTGGGAGGTTTCTTCCATTTCATGGGGGAGGTGGATCTGCATAGTTTCTATGCGTTCTCGGATCGGGACCGCGGCTCGGATGCGGCGAAGCGCGGGGTGAAGGATTTCGATGATGCGGGGCTTATCGGGCTGCGCTTGGATGTGACGCCTTCGTCTCATTTTACGTTCGGGGCGTCGCGGATTTCTATGCTGGGCGGTAAGGGAAATGGGCTTTCTGCTTCGGACTGGGGAAATTGGCTGACGGGGAAGAATGCGGATACTGATGATAAGTGGAATGATATCGGCGGTTTCGATTTCCGTCTGCGCTATGGAGATTTCCAAGTCTATGGGGAGGCTATGGGCGAGGATCAGGCGGGCGGACTCCCGTCGAAGTGGGCGTACCGCATGGGGCTGTATCTGCCGAAGATTTCTTCAGATGGCTCATGGGATCTGACGCTCGAGGCGGCGAAGACGACGGATGCGTGGTATACGCACTGGACGTACCAGCAGGGCTGGACGTACAGCGGAGATATCATGGGGGATGATATGGGGAATGATGCGCGGAAATATTATGCGCGTGTGAACCACTATCTCTCGGGTGAGCGCAGCATGGGGCTGTACTATCTTCGCACGGAGCGTGAAAGAAATAGGAGTGTCTCGCCGACGGTGAATGAGATCGGTATCACGGGGCGACAGAGGCTCTCGGGGAATCGCTATCTCACAGGAACACTCGGCTATGCGCAGGTGCAAGAGAAGGAGACGGATCGCCATCTCTTCGCTGCGGCTATGATGGAATGGAAATGGTAGTGGTTTACTATTGGGATTGGATGGTCAACAGCCAATAACTAATGACTGATGGATAAACGTTACTCAAAAGGCTCATCCTGCAGATTTGCGGGCTGGGCCTTTTTTGCTGGCTGTTGGCAGTTGGCGAGAGTGGGATTGTCAAACATTTCTTTCATACGGCTACGAGGACCCATCCTGCACTGATGGCGTGGTTCCCCTCTAAGGGCCTACGGGATTTGGAGTGGCTCATATTCGCTTTCATATTGCTACGTGTGAATTTCCAAACCTAAAACCAACCGAATTGTCAACGTTGAATAAAACTGAAAGTTGTTATATGATATGTATGTTAACTTTACAGATTCATGGGTATAACAATCGAGGCGATGAAGATGATCAGAGGAGAGGCAGCACTGGACGGCGGAAGCCGGACGAAGGAGATGGTGCTCTTTGGTTTGTTTACAGCACTGATCGCGATCGGGGCGTTTATCAAGATCCCGGTGCCGGTGTGTCCGTTTACGCTGCAACTTTTGTTTACGACGTTAGCTGGGCTTATCCTGGGCAGTCGGAACGGGGCTTGCTCGGTGGGGCTGTATGTGCTTCTTGGGCTCGCTGGGGTGCCGGTCTTTACGGAGGGCGGCGGGCCTTCGTATATTTTCCAGCCGACGTTTGGATACCTCATCGGGTTCATCGCGGGTGCATGGCTGACGGGTTGGATCTCAGAGAGGAGCGGGGACTTCTCTTTCGGAAAGACTCTTTTTGCAAATCTGGCGGGGCTCCTGGTGGTGTATCTTTTCGGGATGGTGTATGTGTACATCATCAATAATTTCTACCTGGGGACGCCGATCGGGGTCTGGCCGGTGGTGCTGTACTGCTTCGTGCTGGCGGTGCCGGGGGATATCTGTCTGTGCATTCTGGCTGCGATGCTGGCGTCGCGGCTGAAGAGGGCGATCGGAAAATAGCGGAGGAATCCCTTCTGCATTTTCAGACGATGTGTGAAGGTGAGGCGCGGCGCATGGGAAGGGCTCGGCGCAGGCTGCATGGCTCTCGTCCAATGCCGCACATGATATTTTCTTTCGCGCAGGATGATGAATGGCGTTTGGGTACATGGTCAATGGTGAAGGGATAAACCCGTCACGTTTTATACGAAGGAAGGCATAGCAATGAGCAAGGGACTTTTTATCACGGGGACGGATACGGATATCGGGAAGACCTATGTGACGGCGCTTCTGGTAAAGACGATGCGTCAGAATGGGTATGATACGGGCTACTACAAGGCGGCGATCAGCGGCGCACCGACGGTTGCTGCATCGGATGCGGGCTTTGTGAATGAGTTCGCGGGAATCCATGAACCGGAGGATATGCTCTTGTCGTATCTCTATCAGCATGCGGTGTCTCCCCATCTGGCGGCGCGCCTTGAGGGGCATCCGCTGGAGAAGGATGTGATCCTTGCGGCGTGGAAGCGGGTCACGGAGGCGTATCCGTATGTGACGATGGAAGGGTCCGGCGGCATCGTGTGTCCGATCCGCCACGATGAGAAGGCGGTGTACTATCTGTCGGATATCATTTCTTGGCTGCATTTGCCGGTGCTTGTCATCGCGGATGCGGGGCTGGGGACGATCAATCATGTGGTAACGACGTGCGAATATATCATCCATAGAAATATTCCGATCCGGGGCATCATCCTGAACAACTGGAAGGGCGGAGTGATGGAAGAGGATAATGTGAAGATGATCGAGGAGATCACGGGGGTCTCTGTCATCGCGAAGGTCGCGAAGGGGGATGAGATCCTCCATTGCGATCCGAAGGTGCTGGAAGGATTGTATCAAGAGGTTTGATGGATAGTTTGCGGCAGACAGTGGCAAAGGTGGCATTGTCCAACATGGGTTTTATACCGCTCGTGGGATCCATCCTGCGCCTTTGGCGCGGCCCTTCTCTAAGGGCCTGCTCAGATGGAGGAAAACCCCAAAACCATAAACCATAAATCGTACACACGATTTCCAAACAACCAACAACAAAGTAAAAGGAGAGAAGTCTGATGAGTGAAATCAACTGGGAAGCGGAGGATGCGAAGTATATCTGGCATCCGGCCATGCAGATGAAGGATAATGAGGTATTTCCGCCGGTGGTGATCGACCATGCGAAGGGGTGCTATCTGTATGACACGCATGGCAAGGCGTACCTGGATATCATTTCTTCATGGTGGTGCAATCTTCTGGGGCATGCGAATCCGGAGATCAATGCGGCGCTGAAGCAGCAGGTGGATGAACTGGAGCATGTCATTTTCACAAATTTCACGCACAAGCCGGCGATCGAGCTGGCGCGTGAGCTGTCGGAGCTTTTACCGGCGGGGCTCACGAAGTTCACTTTCCATGATAATGGGTCGTCTGCGGTCGAGGCGGCACTGAAGATGGCATTCCAGTATCAGTATCAGACGGGACATCCGGAGAGGACGCGCTTCATGTGCCTGCCGGAGTCGTATCACGGGGAGACGATCGGGGCGCTCTCGGTCGGCTCGATGGATCTGTATGCGAAGATCTTCCACCCGATGCTGATGAATAATATTCATTTCAAAGGGCTGGACTGTTACCGCTGTCCATACGGCAAGACGAGAGAGACGTGCGGCGTGGAGTGCTTCGAGGACGCAGAGGCGGCCTTTAAGAAATATGGAAAGGAAACCGTGGCGTGCATTGTAGAGCCGATCCTGCAGGGGGCGGCCGGCATGCGTATCTATCCGGCGGAGTATCTCCGAAAGCTTCGAAAGCTTTGCGATGAGTACGGCGTGCTCCTGATCGATGATGAGATTGCAGCGGGTTTTGGCCGCACGGGCAAGCTCTTTGCGATCGAACATGCGGGCGTGTCCCCGGATATCCTCTGCACATCGAAGGGACTGACGGCAGGCTATATGCCGATGTCTCTCACCATCACGACAGATGAGGTGTACGATGCGTTCTATGATGATTTCGGCACGCACAAGGCCTTTGTCCACAGCCATACCTATGCAGGAAATCCGATGGGCTGCGCCATCGCGCTCACTGTCCTCAAGATCATGAAGCGTGACCATATCCTCACGAAGGTGAATGAGAATGGGAAGTACCTGCATGAGCAGCTGATGCAGGCTCTCGGCGGTCACAAGAATGTCGGAGAGATCCGCCATATCGGGCTCATCCATGCGATCGAGCTGGTCGAGGATCCGAAGACGAAGAAGGCTTTCGATCCTTCGCGACGTATCGGCTGGCATATTTTCAGAAAGGCCATGGATCTGGGGCTTGTGCTTCGCCCGATGGGGGATATCATTTATTTCAATCCGCCGCTCAATATCACAAGAAAAGACCTGGATCGGGGTGTCTCCCTCTGCAAGGAAGCGGTCGAAGCCGTGCTGGGGAAGTAATGGCCGCTGACTAGACCAGGGCGTCAGATAACTGGCAGCAAGCTAAAAAAGCACGTGATCTCAAATAAGAGAATCACGTGCTTTTTTGTGTCTGAAGTCTAGTCTATATCAAAATTCCTCCACCAGCTTGTAGCCTTTTCCTTTGAGAAAGGCTTCGGTCTCGGACTCGGTGGTGCTGAAGACGGCGATCGGGGAGCTGGTCGCACGGTCGAAGGAAATGTAGAGGTAGCGGATCATGACATTGGCTGCCTGAAGGTCGCCTAAGATGCGGTCGAGGGCGCCCGGCTTGTCCGAGCCCATATCGACGGCGATGACGAGGTCGACGCGGCACTGGTAGCCTTCCTTTTCAAGGATCAAGACGGCTTCTTCCGGTTTATCTACGATGAGGCGGACGATGCCGAATTCCGCGCTGTCGTTGGCGAGCATGGTGTAAATATTGATGTTCTCCTTCGCAAGAATGGATGTCATGCGGGAGAGGGCGCCCTGACGGTTCGCCGTGAAGATGGATACCTGTTGTAACATGATGGACCTCCTTGGATGGGTGAATGTATCTTTACATTGTAGCATAGATAGGGGAAATTAGGAATGAGATTCGGGTTCAGGGTTCAGGGTTCAAGGTTCAAGGTTGTAGTGGCGGCTTCGCCACACATATATAATACGGCGAAGCCGCTACCATAATCCCGAACCCCGAAGTTTGAAAGCAGGGATGAGTGGCTAAGGATTGGGGATTAGGAGTGACTAGGAGACATCAGACTCTCGTATCGTCATTTCGAGTGGAGCGAGAAATCTTTGTCATTCGCGGCCTAAGACTCACGCTTTTCCCACATGTGCCGCG
>ERZ1023822.144-NODE-144-length-24714-cov-41.092704_pt1 | contig 24714 bp, 30 predicted proteins | sample MGYA00380379_ERZ1023822 | MGnify/ENA primary metagenome ERZ1023822 (study PRJEB33179, sample SAMN07448988) | human gut metagenome | biome: Human-gut; feature: Human associated habitat; material: Faeces | host: Homo sapiens | place: India: Bhopal | collected... | reverse complement strand
TGTACAGGTAGTCCAGAACCTTCAGAACAGAATGAAATTGGTTCGCACCTTTTTTTGTGCCTTAGAATGAAATAACAAACAAGTAAATGATTAGCTTATGAGACAACAGAAAGCACCTATTGACTACCAGTTGGACTACATGGAGCATCTCTTCTTCAGCATCAAACACAAGAAGACAGAAAGCTATGTAATCCATCGTATCTGGGACAAATTGGATGATACTCGCATACTCTTCAAAGGGCAGCAAGAAGTTTTGTTACCCAATGGAAAGCATGCCCTTGCCGACCTGTATTTACCCCAACTCAACATCTTCGTAGAAGTAAATGAACCCTACCACGAAAATCAGGTTGAAGAGGATGAATACAGAAACACCAACATCGTAAATCTCACCCATGGCGACCTGTACATTATTAGATGCGGTAAACCTGAAAAGAAAGGAGAATGGAGAACTCTTGAAGAGATTCACCAACAGATAGATGAATGTGTTGCCTGTATCAAAGAAAAAATAGCCCTATCCAGAGACTGCATCAAGCCTTGGAATATGAGCAAATGGCTCACTGTAGAATACCATAAAGAGAAAGGCATTCTGAATGTTGAAGATCAAGATAGTCTAAGAACTATAGATGATATCTGTGCTATATTCGATACTACCCCAAAGCATCGTGGATTTCTAAGAATGGGAACTACTCCTGTGCCTGGCAAGGAGAATTTTGAGATTTGGTATCCCAATATCAACAATCGAAGTGGTTGGAGTAACGAACTCTCTCCTGACGGTGAGACCTTTACCGAATACAACAAAGATGAAAAAAAACGAGAGGAGCATGTAGCAGATTGTATCAATGACAACAAGAAGCGAATCGCTTTCTTCCGTACCAAGGATGCACTTGGCATAGAGCTTTACCGATTTGCAGGTGTATTCCACTTGAATACAGATGCGACCCGAGAAAAGGGAAAGTGCATCTGGCATAGAGATAGTAAAATATATGAATTGTAATATACTTAAATTTTAAAATACGAACTATGTACAACGAACAAATTGAAGCGCTTATCAGTGCAGCTTTGGCTGATGGCGTATTAACCGAAAAAGAAAAACAGATTCTCTACAAGAAAGCAGAATCAATGGGAATCGATCTCGATGAGTTCGAAATGGTTCTTGACGCTCGTCTCGTAGAACTGAAAAAGAAGGAAGCTCGTGAGGAAAAGCAATACGAGTTAGAGATGGAAAAGGCAAAGGCTGCGCAGAAATCTGCTCCCAAATCTAACAAGTTTGGTGATGTCAGAAAGTGCCCAACTTGTGGTGCTATGGTAGAATCATTTCAGACTAAATGTCCTGAATGTGGATATGAATTTACAAACATCGAGGCGAACAACACAACTCAGAAACTTTTGGATGCACTTGATGCTGTAAACGCACAGACCACAAGTCAAGGAGCTATAACATCTGTTTTAAGTGGCATAGCACGTACTGTTTTTGGTAGTGATTCTGCAACTATGCGAAAATGCCAAATTATCCAGAATTTTCCTATTCCAAACACAAAGGAAGACATCATAGAAATGTTGTCATTAGCCCATACAAATGCAGAAACAAAATATGGTGACAATGCTGATGAACAGAAAATGCACAAAGCCTGGAAAAGTAAAGAGAAACTAATTCTCGAAAAAGCCGACCTCATGATAAAGGATGATCCTGATTATATCGCATTAAAAGAGAGTTGGAAGAAGAAAAAGAGATGGGGATTGTTCTAAATTTATTAGAATAACGAATATGGCAATTACTGAAAATACAAATTATGGGACTATTCGGATTTGGAAGTAAAGGAAAGTCGGGCGGATTGATGAATGTCATCCGCTGCGACGAACAGGAATACTTGATATGGAAATGGAGACCTGGAGGTCAGGAAGCCAACTCTACATCAAGAGAGAATGCTATCAGATATGGTAGCAGTTTGAGAGTGAAGGATGGAGAAGTAGCAGTTTTCGTCTATAAGCAGAAAGACAGTGGAACTATGCAAGATTTCATTGTCGGTCCATACGACGATACTATCAAAACCGCTAACTTCCCTGTATTGACAAGCATCGTAGGTTTGGCTTTTGGCGGAGAATCACCATTCCAAGCAGAGGTGTATTTCATCAATATGGCTGGCGTTATACAAATAAAATTTGCCGTGCCATACTTTGATGTATATGACCCACGTTTCTTGGATTTTGCCGTACCAATGGCAGCCAGAGGCTCTATTACTTTCCAGATAGAGGACTATCAGGCATTCATCAAGTTACATCGCTTGATTGACTTCGACTTGGAAGCATTTAAAAATCAAATAAAAGATGCTGTCAAGAAATACGTCAAGGGATTCATTACCAATGTTCCGTCTGACAATCAGATACCAGTATTACAGATAGAGCGTAAGGTAATAGAAATTAGCGACTTGATACAGCAGAAGCTAACACCAGCTTTCATTGATGACTTCGGCGTCAAGTTGAAACGTTTCGACCTTTCAGCCATCGAGCCAGACAAGGAAAGCGAAGGTTACGAGGAGTTGCGCCGTCTCACTGCAGGTCAACAAGCCAAGACTATCGAAGCTCAGACCGACATCAACATTAAAAACATGCAGGACACCCAACGCATCAATGCAGAGAACATGGAAGAAACCATGCGCATTCAACGTGAGGAAAGTCAGCGTGCTCAACGTCTGCAGACTGAAAATAACTTCATTGGAGCTCATGCCATCAACCAGCAAGCAGAAGTGCTCAAAACTGGAGCACAGAATCTTGGGCAGATGGGCAGCATGAATATGGGCGGCAATGGTAGCGGCAGTATGAATCCTGCCGGAATCATGACAGGTATGGCTATGGGTGGAGCCATGGGACAACAGATGGCAGGTATGATGAACCAAATGGGCAATGCAATGAATGGCCAGATGAATACCCCACCGCCTCCACCAAACGTGCAATACCATGTTTCTGTGAATGGTCAACAAGCAGGTCCTTTCAATATGAACCAGCTACAGCAGATGGTTCAACAAGGACAACTCACACCTCAGACATACGTATGGAAACAAGGCATGGCAGGATGGGAATTGGCAAGCAATGTGCCTGAATTAGGAAGTCTCTTCCAAAGTACAACAACTCCTCCTCCACCTCCACCAATGCCATAAAAAAAGAGACTATGGACAATTACAATTCATTTAGTACCATCGACCATCTCGTAGAGTTTGGTATGGGAATGGCCATTGCTCAACAAATGGTGAGCACAATGAACCATTGCATTGGAAACATGCAGATACCAGGAACGGGCAACAATCTCAACCAAGGAAAGTCGCCCATCCAGTATCATGTTCTTGTCAACAATGCCGTTGCTGGAGGGTTCTCCGAAGAAGAGCTTGCAACATTGGCTAAAGCCAAGTCACTCACATCAGAGACCATGGTATGGAAACCTGGCATGAGTGGATGGATGCAAGCCAAGAATGTACCAGAAGTGCAAAAAATCATATTATTGAACCCATAAATGATTATTGACATGAAAATCGATTTAGTCAGAACCATAGTTGCCATTTGCATAGGAGCCCTTTTAGGATGGGGCTTCTATGCGATGGCACAAGACTCAATGGATGGTCAGCCATTAGGTTTTGCCATCGGAATAGAGACTGCTCTATTAGGAATTGGTTTAGTGGGTATCGAATATGAGGAATATCCTCGTTCTGGTACAATGATTCGAGCAACTTGCGCCCTTGGGGCCTTGGTGCTATTAGTATTAAATTCCATTTATGCATATACTGGAGTCAATACCTCTTTTTATATATTAAATGGCATCATATCTCTCATTTTGCTATTAACTGTAAATGGTATTTATAAAAGTAAACAATAATCCTTTAATTATATTGATATGGGAATAATAACTGATTTTTTGATAGATAAAGCTAAAGACGCAGCTGTATCTAAAGCTAAAGATATAACCGTTGATAAAGTGAAAGATGCGGCAATTGACAAAGCTAAAGATATGGTAATTGAAAAGGCCGAAGATATATATATGGGCCAAGAAGATAAAGCAGAAAGAGCTGGATGTGCTAGCAATATATTACGATTTTTCATTTCTCTTATCTGGCTATTTGTTGTTATCGGAATTGATATACTATCTTTCATCGTATTTAATCCACTCATTGGAGCTGGACTAGAACTCTGCATTTTCGTAATCACTTTATGTATTCCATACTTAAGAAAGAAAGGAACACTCACACGTTGGTGGGGATGGTTAGCACTTCTCTCTGCAATAAGTTTGCTCGGAATTGCATTTGGTCGCTAATATAAATATTAATAAATTATTTAAAGCATTAAAATTATGAAGAAAAAACTTTTTAATCTGTTTGCTATTTGCATATGTGCAGTAGCATTCTTGGCTTCTTGTGGCGGTCCAAAAGATGCCACAAAAGAATTAGAAATTTCAAATGCAGAGGTCTTAGGAGACAGTGCTGATGTCGTTTCTATCGTTGATGGGACCTATACTCTTGTAGGAGTTGTACCAACCGACATTACCCAAACTCTATCTATCAAGATTAAATTACATCTTGAAAGACCAATCCAAGACAAAGATTTGCATATAAGTGGTTGGAATCTTGAGATTTTAGACAAGAATGGTACATCACTACTCGACAATTTAACTCTAAAGGATGGTGAAGACAGTAAACTTCTCAAATTTGTTACTGAAGGAAAAGAAGGTGAAGAGAAAGAATTTACCTTCCAATACGACATTGCAAATGGTGATTTATATAAAAAAATCATGAATGACGCTGCAAATATTGACTTAAAAGACGTTTCTTTCTACAAAGAGCAAACATACGATAGCAGTGAGTCTTCAGAAGTGGCTGATGACGAAGTAGCTGATAGTGACACCGACGTAGAATCTGATGACATTTCTAATAGCAATGTTGACGAATTACTCAAAACTTATAGCGAATACGTTGACAAATACATCAAGTTTATGAAGAAAGCTGCCAATGGTGACTTATCTGCCATGACAGAATATGCAAGTCTGCTGAAGAAAGCCCAAGAATTTGACGAAAAATTAAAAGAAGTTAAGGGAGATATGACAACTGCACAAATGAATAAATTCCTTGAAATTCAAAAAAAGATGCTTTCAGCAATGCAAGAAGATACGAACAACTAATAAAAATCGAGTAGGAGGTAAATACTAATAGTAGGAATTTACCTCCTATTAATATTAAGTACGAACAATTTCACAAAACTTCTGAACCCAACGAAAGTTCTAAAACAGCTAAAGCATTACATGTATTATGAAGAATTCAAGAATTTGGCTGAGCATCCACAGCATCGGGATGTTCCTGCCATCTTCAAGCTCGAAGTTTTAGAAACAGAAGAGCTGGAGGAGAAAAAGCGTTCACATTATCCGAAATACAAGGTGAACACCTATTGTCCGCAAGCTTTCACCACAACTCTGGAGGAGGCTGAGAGTCTGATGCACCAGGATGTCCAGTACCGCAAAAAGATGAAGGAGGAAGACGACTATCCGCTGGATACCTTCTGCTATTATATCTCGGAGATTCCGCTGGGACTGTTGCACTACGACCGCGAATGTCTTTCTGAAAGAGTGTATGACGGTGAGGGAAAACTGATCGACCGGTCTTACTGCTGTTCGCGTTTCAGCATTTACTATCCCGGAGTCTGCGATTTGCCTGCATACGACCGTCATCCTGACGAGACCTTCCGAGGCAGAAACGCAGAACAGATTAGATTCCAGAAAGGTGACATCGTGGAAGTATATCGTGGCGATGAGGTGAAACTTGCCATCGTTGTCGGAACTCCGCTTACCACCGAATGGATCTGGGAGAGAAACCAGGCTGCCAAGGATAAAAGGGGATTGGATGAACTGCCATACGATGAAACTGACGACAGCTATACCGTGATAGATGGTCCCGGCTACGAATACCACGACCACGTTCCGTCGCTGTATGTCTTCGCCCCTCACTATCATGTGCCGCTCTATCTTCAGAGACGATTCAAGGGGTATCTGGAAAAGGCTGAGAAAAAGCAGAAAGAAGAGGAGGAGAAAGACAGGATCTTCCGCCAGGCTCACGATTGCTGCTTCAGCAACAAGGAACAGATAGAGAAATCTGAAAAGTGCGGCTGTTTCTTCTGCGGCGAAATCTTCTCGCCATCCGAAATCACGGATTACCTCCCTGATGAGCCGCCTACAGCCGAATGTCCCTTCTGCCATATCGACTCCGTAATAGGTGATGCCTCCGGCTTCCCTATCACCAAGGATTTCTTGAAAAAAATGAAGAAGAGATGGTTCTAGGCATAATAAGGAAAACCACCAAGGTCGTTGATAAGTTAGCACATACTTTAGGTTCTACTCGTTACCTATATATAATAAGGTGTAACAAAGGTTACACTACAAATGGAATAAACGGAATGGTCAAAAAAAAGGAAAAAATAACTTTTTTGAAAAAAAATCGACATAGAATTAGGATATATTCATTTATTTTATTATATTTGCAGTGTTAGAAAGTAAAAGTAAATATACATAATAGATCTTAACATTCTTAACTTAATAACAAAAATAAAGATTATGGAAAAAGAAAAAATTGATCAGTTCATGATGGCGAATGCCAAGTTCTTTCCTCCTATGATGGTAGGTCAGATCAAGGATAAATTAGCCACACTCGGCGAGGACAAAGAGACCATGTTGATTTCAACAGACTGGAAAAATCCTACAGTCGGATTCCTTTTCGCTTTCTTCTTGGGAGGTTTCGGAGCCGATCGTTTCTGGTTGGGCGATACAGGATTAGCAGTTGTCAAACTCATCACTTGTGGTGCAGGCGGCATTTGGTCACTCATCGACCTGTTCACCGTAGGTAAGAGAACACGTGAATACAACTATAAAAAGTTTATGACGTATTTTTAAACAAGTCATTTGAGGAAGAGCCTTCTGGTTCTTCCTCGTTCATCATCAATACAATATCATTATCCTATAGAAATATATCACTATGAGCGAACAAACCAATATGCTATTAATGACATATAGCAAATACTTTCCAGAAGAAAACATCATGATGCTCAAGCAGAAATTCGACCAGATGGACGAATCGAAGAAATCATTGATGTATTCTCTCCAGTTCAAAGACCCTGTCACAACACTCATCCTGTCACTGTTAGTCGGCGGCTTGGGCATTGACCGCTTCTACATTGGCGACACAGGACTCGGAATAGCCAAGTTGCTGACATGCGGCGGATGCGGCATCTGGACCATCGTCGATTATTTCCTGATTATGAAGAGAACCAAGGAAAAGAACTTCGAGAAATTGATGTCTCTCATCTAAACCAAATGGGCAAACGAGAAACAATCATATTGTCGGCTCTTTACCTATTGGGCATCGCATGGATGTTTATCTACATCCACTACAAGGTAAATATTCTCCTATGCCCCACCAAATGGGCATTGGGAATACCTTGTCCTGGATGCGGGATGACAAGGGCCTTGAGCCTTTTGCTCAAGGGCGACATGGTGGCTGCCGTCACCATGAATCCCAACATCGTGATAGCCTTAGTCGGCATTGTCTTAGCCCCTTTCCTGCTTTTCAGCCAATGGTTTACCAATAGGGATTATATGGGGAGAATCAACTCTTTACTAAATCGCAAGCAGTTTCTTATCCCCTTCTGCACATTCGAAATCATGATATGGGCATACAACATCATGCGCCATATCTAAATATTCATAGGGGCAGTAGGCCTTCGTGGAACAATCTCATCCTCCTCATCTGGAGCAGGAAATCAATCTTTCCATAATCCGTATCTTAAAATCACATTTCATGAGGGAATAATCTATACTTCCGTCACATTTCATGAGGGAATCTAATCATGTTTCCACACATTTTATGAGGGAACGCCCCACTTTTAACTAAATTTAAAGTACATCTTACAAGGTGCTATCGCAATGCATCCTATCCCCTTACCCCTGCATCCTAATGACTGATTCTTGTTTTAAATGACGAAGATGAACCTGCGGAAAATCGAACTGTAATCGTAATCAGTAATCAGCCCCCGTCAATGCTATAACTGGAGAAGTGGGATGGCAAGAAATGAGAATACAGAAAAAGGAAAGATAAAGAATAAACATCCAATGAAAAAAGTAACATCCGTGCTTAAAAATAAAAATAATATTTGGTGATTTCACATAAAAGCTATAACTTTGCAACAATAATTTATTAGAAAGTGACTTTGTGATAATGAAAAAACTATTCCTTAGTGCTGCTTTTCTGGCAGCATCGCTCGCATCTCAGGCACAGCAAGCCCCATTGTGGATGCGCTACCCGGCCATCTCGCCTGATGGCAAAACCATCGTTTTCTCCTACAAGGGAGACATCTACAGCGTTCCTGCCACGGGCGGAGAAGCCAGACAGCTCACCACAAATGCTGCTCACGACTCCTACCCCATCTGGAGCCCTGACGGCAAGAAAATAGCCTTCGCTTCCAACCGCGAGGGAAGTTTCGACGTATATGTAATGTCTGCACACGGAGGCGCACCTACACGCATCACCACCAACAGTGAGCGCGAAATTCCTGTTGCCTTCAAGGACAACGACCACGTGCTCTTCTCTGCCAACATCATGCCTACCGCTGAGAGCAACCTCTTTGCCAGCCGGGAATTCTCGCAGGTTTACGAGGTAAGCACACAGGGCGGAAGACCGAAACTCTATTCCGTCATCCCGATGGAAGACATCAGCATCAACGCCAAGGGACAGGTGCTCTACCACGACTCCAAGGGATATGAAGACCAGTGGCGCAAACATCATACTTCGCCTATCACTCGCGACATCTGGATGCTCGACAACGGGAAATACCAGAAGATAACTGCCTTCAAGGGCGAAGACCGCACGCCTGTATGGGCTGCCGACGGTGAGAGCTTCTACTACCTGAGCGAGCAGGCAGGATCCTTCAACATCTATCATCGCAACATCGCTACCGGCAAGGACGTTCAACTCACCCATGAGAAGAAGAATCCTATCCGATTCCTCACCTCCTCTGCCGACGGACTCCTCTGCTACGGCTACGACGGCGAAATCTACACCGTGAAGGAGGGAGCACAGCCACAGAAGGTGAACATCTCCATCACCGCCGACAATGATGAGCCAAGTCTCGTACGCCAGGTGCGCAGTTGGGGAGCCACAGAAATAGCCCTCTCGCCAGACGCCAAGGAAGTGGCTTTCGTGATGCACGGCGATGTATATGTGACATCCACCGAATACAAGACCACCAAGCGCATCACCGACACACCGCAGCAGGAGCGCAACGTGAGTTTCTCGCCAGACGGCAGAAGTCTCGTCTATGCCTCTGAGCGCAACGGCGTATGGCAGATATATCAGGCTAAGATCAAGAACGAAAAGGAGAAGAACTTCACCTACTGCACGGATGTGGAGGAGGAGCAGCTCACCAAGACCAATATGACCTCGCAATATCCAGCCTACAGTCCGGACGGCAAGGAAGTGGCCTTCTATGAAGACCGTGCCACCCTACGCATCATCAATCTGAAGACCAAGGATGTGCGCACCGTACTCGACGGCAAGTACAACTACTCCTACTCCGATGGCGACATCTGGTTTGAGTGGAGTCCGGACAGCAAGTGGCTCCTCTGCAGCTACATAGGCAACGGCGGATGGAACAATACCGATATCGCACTGGTGAAAGCCGACGGCAAGGAGATGCACAACCTGACCAACAGTGGATATAGCGACGGCAACGGCAAGTGGGTGCTCGGCGGAAAGGCGATGCTTTTCGAAAGCGACCGTGCCGGTTATCGCAGTCATGGTTCATGGGGCGCAGAAAGCGATGCTTATCTCATGTTCTTCGACCTCGATGCCTACGACCGCTTCCGCATGAGCAAGGAGGAACTCGAACTCGCTGAGGCCAACAAGGACGAGAAGGAGAAGAAGGCCGACGAGAAGGAGGAGAAGAAGAAGGAAGACAAGAAAAAGAAAGAGGAGAAGACTGGCAAGATAGAGGTGGACAAGGTGAAACCGCTCGAACTGGACATCGACAACTGCCGCGACCGCATCGTACGACTCACCGTCAACTCATCCCACATGGGTGATGCCATCCTCGATACCAAGGGCGAGAAGATCTACTATCAGGCTTCTTTCGAAGGCGACTACGACCTGTGGTGCCACGACCTGAAGGAGAACAAGACCTCGCTGATGATGAAGGGCATCGGACAGGGCGGATTCGTAGCCGACAAGGATGTGAAGAACCTCTATCTCTGCAACGGCAGCAATATCAAGAAGGTGGAACTCGGTTCGAGATCTACCAAGAATATCGACTTTGAGGCTCCATTCAACTACAAGCCAGCCGAGGAGCGTCAGTATCTCTTCGACCACGTATGGAGACAGGTGGCTGACAAGTTCTACGACCCTAAGATGCAGGGCGTGGACTGGGAGTACTATCGCAAGGTGTATGAGAAGTACTTACCTTATATTAATAATAACTTCGACTTCGCTGAGATGTTGAGCGAGATGCTGGGCGAGCTGAATGCCAGCCATACCGGTTGCCGTTATTATGCCAGCGGAGCCACCCTCTCTACCGCAGCATTGGGCGTATTCCTCGACCCATCCTATGAGGGCGACGGACTGAAGATCAAGGAGATCATCAAGCGCGGTCCTTTTGCCGTGAAGAAGAACGAGGTGACTCCGGGCAGCATCATCGAGAAGATAGACGGCACCGACATCAAGGCAGGCGAAGACTACAATGCGCTGCTCGACGGAAAGGCTGGCAAAAACATCCGCCTCACCATCAAGAACGCCAAGGGCAAGCGCTTCGACCTCACCATCAAGGCCATCTCGCAGGGTGCCCAGCAGGAGTTGCTCTACAAGCGATGGGTGGATAGAAACCGTGCCATCGTGGACAGTGTTTCGCACGGCAGAATAGCCTATGTGCACGTGAAGGCGATGAACAGCGAGAGTTTCCGCACCGTGTATAGTGAACTGTTGAGCGAGAAGAACCGCACCAAGGATGCCGTCATCGTGGATGAGCGTCACAATGGTGGCGGCTGGTTGCACGACGACCTCTGCACCCTGCTCAGCGGCAAGCAGTATCAGGAGTTTGTACCTCACGGCAAGGTGGTGGGCAAGGATCCATTCAACAAGTGGACCAAGCCATCCTGCGTTCTGATCTGCGAGGACGACTACAGCAACGGTCATGGTTTCCCATGGGTATATAAGGAGTTGGGCATCGGCAAGCTGATTGGTGCGCCAGTGGCTGGTACGATGACTGCCGTATGGTGGGAGACCTTGATGGACCGTAGTCTGGTATTCGGTATTCCTCAGGTAGGTTGCCGTGACATGCGTGGCACCTTCGGCGAGAACACCACTCTCCAACCAGACATCGAGGTATATAATTCTCCAGAGGATTACATCACCGGCCATGATACCCAGCTTATCAGAGCCGTAGAGGAAATGATGAAGAAGTAAGGAAGAGGAACTTCTTCCGTCGGAAAAAGTACCAAAAATAGGAATTATTCTGTTAAAACAAGGGGTAAAAACAGGAATTATTCCGTTAAAACAAGGGGTAAAAACAGGAATTATTCCGAAGAATATAATTCAAAAGAGCGTGGTCGCCAATCGGGCAATCACGCTCTTTTATTTCATTATTAACATAAAACATTATAACATATGAAGACTCTCCCATCAAAGAGCCATCTCCTTGAAGAATCAAGAGGGAGAACATCCCCATGATATTGGGAGAGAAATCCTTATCTAATTTAGCAAACTTTCTTCTTCCGCTCGCAAAAGCGCTCGCACTGCGCACAAATATCATATCCCAACATCGCCCCAAGGATGAAATCCTCCTCAGGCGAAAGTTGGCACAATGGTTTAGTAACAATCATACGGATAGCATCCAGACATTCACGCTTGCCAAAGAAGAGATTCAAACGGTCGTTACCAACCGGCTGGATGATATAATCAATGTTCTGACGCTCTAATCTTGTTATGGCAAAAGACTCATATTTCTTGTTGAAGGTATAGAACACCAGACGGCGCACGCCCTTCTTATATTCATATATATGATTCATCAGAACCTTCAGATCTACTGGTGTTGCGATTTCCTGCTGCATACTATCCGATTTTATATGATTAATTAAAGTGCTGGTTTGATAGCCTCAATCCAGGCATCGATGCGCTCCTCGGTCTTATCATCCTCGTTCACATCATCGAGAGCGAGTCCCAGGAACTTGTCTCCCTCCACAGCCTCACTATCTTCAAAGGTATATCCGTCTGTAGAAACACCAGGCAGTACAGTAGCACCTGCCTCCACAGCAGCATCATAGAGTTCCTTCATACCGCCGCAGAAAGTGTCAGAATATGACTCGCTGTCTCCACAACCGAAGAGAGCCACAGTCTTGCCAGCCAATCCAGCACTCTTAAGCGTCTTCACGCCGTCATACCAGTCATCCTGCATCTCGCCTGCACCCCATGTAGAAGTACCGAGAAGGAGATTCTCGTGACTTGCGATAGTAGCCTCATCGATGTTAGCTACATCTACAGCTTCCACGCCCAACTTAGAGGCGATGGTTTCGGCAATCGACTGGCATGAGCCAGTGGAAGAGCCATAAATTACGATAGTTGTTTTCATTTGTCCTTAATCTCTTTTAGTTACATTTTATTTTCGGGTGCAAAGATACATCCTTTTCCCATCATCTGCAATACCTAAAAATGATGGTTTCGGGAAAATACCTAGATATGGGGATAGGAGAAAAGGTTTAGGATGGTTGATCCTAAAACTTCCGGAATTTGAGGACTTTTAAGACAATTCATCCTAAAACTTTCTTAAATATTATACTTTTAGGATGATTGAGCCTAAAAAATAGTATTTTTGCAACTAAAATAAAAACATAAATACTTAATTCGATGAAAGATTTTGCAGCGATAGATTTCGAGACTGCCAACCAGCAACGTACAAGCGTCTGCTCGGTGGGTATCGTAATAGTGAGGGATGGTGAGATAGCAGACAGCTTCTACAGCCTCATCAAGCCCGAACCGGAATATTACTCTTATTGGAACACGCGGGTTCACGGGTTAACTCTGGAAGACACGATGAATGCGGTTGTCTTCCCGAAAGTCTGGGCAGAGATTGCGCCCAAGATAGAAGGTCTGCCTCTGGTAGCCCACAACGCCCCCTTCGACGAAGGATGCCTGAAGGCAGTATTCCAGACGTATCAGATGGAATACCCCGGCTATGAATTTCATTGCACCTGCCGTGCCTCCCGAAGAAAGCTGGGCTCTCTCCTACCCAACCATCAGCTCCAGACCGTAGCCGCCTATTGCGGTTACGACCTCACCATGCACCACAACGCCTTGGCAGATGCCGAAGCCTGTGCCTGGATAGCAAGAGAGCTGCTATAAATAACCACAAATTTCGTATGCTGCGAAGAAAATGTGGTAATATTGCCCCAAAAACTTCATAAAGAGAATTAATAGTCTATATCTTGCCGATAAAGTATTAAAAAGCATAATTGCGGCAGAATATAAATTGGAAGGTTATAAGATGCCAAAGTCCTGGATGGAAGCGTTTTTTTTGCTTGAACAGTTGCTACAAGGCCAAGACAAGGGCGAACGGCAAGTCATATTCATTGACGAACTTCCATGGATGGATACCCCTCGTTCTGGATTTCTCCCAGCCTTCGAGAACTTCAGAAATGGCAGGTGTAGTGGCAGGGACAATATCATGCTTGTGGTTTGCGATAGTGCTACTTCCTGGATTCTCAGTAATCTATCAAGAAGCAAAGGAGGACTCTACGGACGCTTGACTGCAGAAATCAAGTTCTCACCCTTCACCACCACTTTTTCCTTTACCTTTAGAAGCGATACCTATTTCCTACATAATACTTGATTTTTAACACATTACAATATTATAAAATTTCAAGCAAACATAGGTTGTTTAAGTTTGAGCGAAGCGTGCTTGTGAAGTCACGCTCCGTTTTTATTTATTCCTTAGATATTAGATGACGGTGAGCCAGATTGCCTCGTCTCTCTCCCTCGCCTCAGTAATGCGGTCGATAAGGCGTTTCTGCCACTGTCGGGAGTTCACCACCATGCCCTTGTATTTGTTCTCCCCCACGAGGATGCAGCCCTGCGTGTCGTCGGGATAGTTGCCAGCGTGGATGCGGATGCCCTCGAAGTTTGGCACGCCTTGCACGAGGGGAAGCCACGTCTCGAATCGGGGCGACTTCGTGATGACCACTGGGTAAGAGCCTTCGGGGATAGCCGTCTTGCCTGGTATCTTGCGAGCCTTCTTGCCCGATTGTCGGCTGTATCGGGCATCCACCTCTTCGGGCTTCAAGTCGATGCCGAGAAGGTTGCGCCAAGTCGGCTCCAAGGTGTCGCAGAAGTAATACTCCTTGGTGAGTTGGCTCTCGTCCACCTCATAGTGGATGATTCGCTTGTCGCCCAAGCGTTTGCCTGGGAGGATTTCTCGTTGCACCACTGACTTGCTATCAGCTCCCTTAGCACATGAATTCTTCACTCTTCCCTCTTCACTCTTCACTATAAAGAGTCTTCCGATGGTATAGGTGTTCTTCTTTGCTATTCGTTTCAAAATGATTTCCATTGTCGTTTATTGTTTTAAAAATTTCAACTTGCGGAAAATCGGACTGTCACTGTCACCGTCACCACTTTCCATCCTTGCCACATACCCACGATGCACCCATTGCTTCAAGGCATCCTTGATGCGCTTGCGGTCGTCGTTGTCGAAGCCTTGCGAACGGCGCACCTTCACGTAGTCGTCCTCGGTGAAGCTGTCGGGCAAGAGGGTGAGCAGGTTCTTCGGACCATTAGGGGCCGTGCGAGAAACCTTGTCTTGCTCGCCGTCGGCATCGTATATCATCTGCCCGAAGAGTTTCAGCTTGCACCATAGGTCGTAACGCTCGCTCCAGCGGATGAAGTCCTCGATGCTCTTCTCCCATTTCATGCCATTAGCCACGTAGAGGACGCACGCCTTTAGGTAGGCAATGACATTGGCTCGGAAGCTAAGATTTTCAAAGACGTAGTTCTGGGAGAGCCTTGCGAACTCGGCGTTTTCCTCCACCAGTTTCTTGGCGAGTTTCATAGCCTGAGGGCAATCCACCAATCCACGAGCCTTTAGGAGGTTGTCAATGTAGGGCTTCAATTCCTCGTCGAAGGCGGCATCGTACGTGCCATAAATGGGCATCGCCGAACCGCACGGTCTGCGCTCGATGGTGGCGAAGCTGATGCGAGAGATGGGACCATCCGTCACCACTCTGCAGAAGTAGTCACGGCATTTCTTCGGGGTGCAACAGGCGTTCCAGTTGAAGCGAACCTTTACCGTTTCGGTCACTGATTGCACGCCCACACGGTCTTGACCGTAATTGCCGATGTCGAAGGCAAGCTCCATGATGCGGAAGTGCTGGTTGGTCTTGCCTTTGAGGGCATCGAAGAGGTTCAGCTCGTTTATCTTCGCATAAAGAAAATGGTTCTCCGCCTCTTTCATGCGCAATACAAAAGCAGGGTTCGTCATGTCGATGTTCACCTCTTGGATAACCAAGCCTTCGGGACGCTCTCGCTTGTCCTTGTTCGAGCCTTTACGGTTGCATTCGTCCTTCCAAGCTCGTTCACGCTCTCGTTGCTCGGCATCTCTCGCTCTTATATCAGCCATGATATGATTTATCGGCTGGGTGATGGATTCCTTTCCGCTTCCTGTCGGTGCGCAAAGGATGCTCATTAAGGTCGCCTCATGCTCCACGTTGTCGATGTAGCGGAAGCGTGTGTCGCAGAGGTGGGCGGCAAGGCTTGGAAACACGGCTTGCGATACGGCTGGCTGGTAAATGGTCGGGGTTCTGCTCACCAATAGCTTTATCAGCTTCGGCAATTTGCTTGGCATTTCGTGAATGCGATAGAAATAGCTTTCGGGGTTGCCGATGTCGCCGAAATCGTCCGTGTCGTAGTTGGCGGCTCTGCCTCGTGCTTGCTCGTCCTGACAGAGGGAGATTGCCTTGCGAACGATGCTCGGCATTCGGTGGCTTTGCTTGCGGTTGCAGGCACTATCTACCGTAGCGTAGGCTCTCTGCTGCTCCTCGCCGAAGGTCGGGAGGATAGCCTTTATCCAGTCTCGATTGTCATCGCAGAGGTAGCGCAAGTAACACGACAGCGTGAAGATGAAGCTGTTGCGTGAGCCATGCTGAGGCTCACCTCCCAATAGCTCAACCAGCTTTGAGGTTATCGACGAATATGGGATTCCGTCGTATTCCATCGGGAAGTTTTTCTCGGTCTCCATTCCGCCATTGCCTTGATTCCCTCCATTATCGCCGATATGATTATCATCAGAATGATTAGTATCAGCAGGTTGGGCATGCTCAGCAGGAGAGCCAAGAGAAACAGCAGGATTGCCATTGTTGCCCGAAAGTCGATTGTCTTTGTCGTTAGTGTCATTGTTGATTTGATTGTTGTTTTGATTGTTGATTGATGAATTGTGTTCTTTGAATAGCTCGCCTTCGTTGATGTAGAGGATATACTCCTCTGGCACGATAAAGGAAGGTCTCGCCAAGTCCTTTACGCAAACGTCATAGTCCGCATCCTCCAGTTGCTCCGACATCCACTTCTGCGCCTGAGCCAAGTCCATGCCATCGGGAATCGTGAAGACGAGGCGCAAGCCCTCCAAGGATGGCGTTACATGCACCAAGAGGATTCTCTCCAAAGCACTTGGATTCTTCACTCTTAGTTCTTCACTCTTCACTTCCCAATATCCCTTGGGATTTGGGATATGGTCTTTGTCATAGATGCTCAGTCCGCTCGGTATGGCGTCAGCGTTGAGGCGGCGACCATTCTTGAATGTGGCGTGGGGCGTGAGGATAGGGAGCTGGCTCTTCAGCTGAGTCTTCATCGCATCATAGTCCTCCTGGCAGATTTCGCCACGGCGCTTGCGTTCGAGTGCGTCCTCAATCTGCGCGCAAACGTCCTTCACCCGGCTACTCTGGGTAGCTTGGTGGAAAAGCTCGGGGGTGCAGATCTGCACCCCTCGGCTTCTTACGCTCTGTGATATTCCAAAAGCCATTTACTTCTTCGTTTGTCTTGTTCTACATACGTTTATCACTTACCAACTGATGGGAATCACTCTGTCGATGAATGCGCTTGCCTTGGCACTCTCGCTGATGATGGCAGAGGCAGGCACCACGTCGGTTTCCTCTCGGTCGATGCAGAGGTGCAGTCTCACGTTCTCCATGCCCACGCTCGCTCTGCCGTGAGGGAGCTTGATGTATCGGCGAATCTCTCGCTTGCCATTGCTTGTACGCCAAGCATTGAAGTTGCCCTCGTTGGGACTCACCAAGGCGATAGTGCCCTTCACTCTGTTGCCACATGCCACGAGGCTCTTATATACCTCGTCCGAAATCTGTACTGTTACATTCATATTCTTCTCAATTTTTAAGTTCTTTATTTGATGTCCTCGAAGTCCACGATGGAAGTCTTCCCAAAGTATCTGCCGTTGTATTCCTCCACTTTGTGGTAGAGAGCCACGCCGAGCACATCGCCCTCCTTGGCGGTAAACTTATCCACGGCATCGCCGAAGAGACGAACCACGTATCGGTCGGGGTGAACGGCGTTCTGCACTGCCTCCAAGATAACGTCACGGCTCTTCCAAGGGTTGCCTGTCTGCTGGCTCACGCCGCTCTGAGTGGCGAGGAGCTTTACTACTTTCATTTTTTCCATTTGCATAATTTTATGGTTTAACATATAATTACTTGCCGATATATACAAAAGGAAGAATGCTGGTGACCACCTTTATTCCGCCTTCTTGATTTTCGACGTTGCAAAGGTACGAAAAAGGCATCGTTATGTATTTTATGCAAAATATGCAAAACTCTATTATGCATAAAAACAATAAGGGGCAATCCGTATGGGACTGCCCTTATATAAAGGAAAATATGAAATTAAGATTCTTTGATAAAAAAAACAAATGGACCTTCTATTTTGCACAATCAGACTATTTTTCATAAAAAACATCGACAAGATTTTCCATTACTTCATTCTTAGGAATATCTTGTAACCACTTTCTCATTGCATTTGCAAAAGTTTCGATAGTAACATCATTGCTTATGCCACAGTCTTCATTCAAAAAGCGAAAAATAGCTCTCGCATTATAAAAGCACTTTGCTATAAGCCCCTCTGATTGCCATTTTTTGTAAAAAGCAAGAATGGCTTGGTTGATATGCGATTCTTTCTTAGCATCCAATTTTAATGATGCCCAATGATGCTCCTTTAAAAAACGGACAAATTCTTCCGCCTTTGTTTTGGTCAACTTTTCGTCTTTGTTATTCTCTTGTGCATCTATAAACAACTCTTCCTGTTTCCTACCTGAAGAAAAGGGAGGTTTTGTTGATTTATTTTTTGAGGCTTCTTCTTGTTCTGCCTTGGGAGTTGCCGTCTGGTAGTGATTTTCTATTTTTTCAACATAGATGCCATTGCCATTAACAAATTGTTCAATATTAACAGTTCCTGTTCCAAACAATTTCTGTATAAATTCTACATTCTTCAAATTATCTGTTGCCATTTCTATACCATTTAATTCGTTATACATCCGTTATTCTGGGGAGAACTTGGTGGTAAAGGAATGCCTGTTGTCGGTATTACGCCCTCATAGAGAGTTCCATCCCCAGTGGCAAGCTGTTTGATGTCATTGTGTACTATTGTTGGCTTAGACGCAGCTTTGTTTAATGCTTCGACACTTTCCTTGAAAACTTGATTCCTGTCTTGCTCCAGCTTTTGTCTTGCTTGTTCTTGTTCGTTAGCTTTCTGTTTGTCGGCTTCTTTTTCAGCAACAGAAAGGACTTCGAGTTCCTCTTCCGCTTTTTCTCTTTGGTCCGTGATGTATGAAATTTTGTTTCTTAACTTGTCAACAGCTTGTTGACCTATATGGCTTATACAATTGTCAGAAACCATGTGCTTCAACAACTTTTCTCCAAACGAGACTTCTTCGTTTTTAGTTACCTTTTTAATGTTTGATAGATAAGCTACTCCACTTTCCACCATAACAGTGGCAACTTTAACCTTGGCACCATTCTCGCTTTTTTCCAAAGTTTCTTTTAAATTCTCAATCTCTTCTTCTTTCTCTTGGAGCAACAAGTTTGATTCTCCTTCATCTCTCTTTTCTAATAGTCCTGCAACTTTTCCGTTTATTTCCAATACATATCCATTAGGAAAATCTGCTTCATAATAAGCAATCTGCTCTTCCTTTTCTTCGATGGTCTTTTCTAACTTTTTTATCTCTTCTTGGAGTTGTATTATCTGGTTGTTATATTCGTCACATCTATTTAAGGCATTTGATGAAATATCTTTAGCTTCTGCCAAATCCTCACGAAACTTTTTAATTTTCTCTTCCGATGTGACTTTGTAAAGTTGGTACTCTTCTTCCAGATTCTTATTGAAATCTGTTGTAAGGACATTTGCCATGTCGGCTATATCTTTTGCTTTAGCTGCCTCTATTGCAGCTTTTGCCTTTTGTTCATAAGATTGCATTTTTATCTTGCAAGTCTCCAGGACATGTTTGCATTCTTTATAAAATTTTTCTTCCTCTTCATTAGCCCCCTTAGGTAAAGAAGGAATTTCTTCTTGTTTATTCTTTGATAAATAACGACCTTCTTCTACCCCACGGTCTAACAACATATATTGCTCTTTTTCCATATTGTTACATTTATTTAGAATGGTAAATCATCTGCACTTGACGAAGGTTTTGGAGCTAACTTACACTCCATTCCCCATGCCCATTGTAATAAGGCATGTTGGTCATCCTTTCTTCGATAAAAAGTAAGGAGTTGCTCCATTTCTTCAAAAGTTAAATTTGAGAGTTCACCTGTCCACATGCCATCACCGAAATGCACACAATGCAAAGCATTGGGAGCTAAGTCGGTTTCAAATCGTTTATCACCCATTTGCTCTACCATTTTAGGTATTTCTGTGATAAAACTGCATTGACTCCAAATTTCACCGTCCTCATCATAATAATCATCTTCCTTCCAACTGATGTCTTGTTTGTATTTATTGAGAAAGGATTCCAAACCAGCAGGTTTTTCTTTTTGTAAAGCAAGTATCGCCCATGACATCCATCTTACTAAGAAAACATCCGCTGGAGACACTTGGTTACATTCTCCATTATGGTCTTCTGCCAAGATTTTTCTTGCAGAAGAACTGGTGCGAGAATCCATCTTGTTTTCTTCTTCCACATGGGGAGTGTTATATATTGCCACGGCAAGGTAATAAGCCACATTTAAAGCCTTTACAGAGTTGCTCATGTTCAGTCCATCAAGGTCATGCGCTTTCATATACATTTGATAGAGAAGTTCATCCAAACTACCTTTCTCTTCCATTGTATATTCGCTTCTTTCCTTGTTGGCATATATCAAACTATGATACCAGTCAAGAGGTTTTTTCATTGTTTTTGTTTTTATATTGTTAATCTGTTGTGCGATACTGCGGAGCATCTATTCCTCTTTACTGGAGCGAAACAGGTGTCTCGTGTTTTCGTAGGGCAAAGGTAAACATTATATTTAGCTCCACCAAACAATTATTCAAAAAACTAAACTATTTGATAACTTATTTGTAAAATACCTCTTTATAATCCCAAAATATACGGCTTCACTTTCATTCCACCATGTCTTTCCACAATACCTTTCACATTTTTCATTCTTTCCTCCGTTTCAATGTCTTCCACCTCGAACGCCCAATAGAGGTCGCCCGAAGGGTGAAAACCGAGGTTCTTCAATTCTTCAGCCGACACCATCTTAGGTTCTACCTCCCTCAATGTCAAGAGAACGAAGGATTCCTTCTTGTGCAAGAATAGATACCGTGGTGCCTTCATGCCCGAAGGGAACTGCATGGCACCAGCTCGCAAGCCCGCTCTCACATAGTAGAGCTTGTTAGTCAAGGTCATGCGCAACTGATGTTCATCCCGATAGGTCGCCACAAGCACGGACTCCTTTTGTGGAACATAGGCGCAGAATGCCTCTTTGATAGACAGGGCGATAGCCTTGCCCAGCCGGGGTGGTACGGCATTGCCCACCATCTTGTATCCATCGCAAACGTCATGGTAGTAGAAGCGGAAGTGGTCGGGAAAGGTCTGAATCCTTGCGCACTCTCTCACGCTCAATCGGCGATAAAGATGCTCATATCCTGGCTTGAATATCTGTCTGTTACGAGACACATAGACCATCTTTGGGGCTTGCGGATGAAGCGGACAATTACGAGCTTGCGCCTGTACGGTAAATGAAACATCGTCCCAAGCACGCACACGGTTTCTTGCCATAAACTTGTCGTCGAACGCTCCCATATATACATCGTGGTTCAACCACTTGCCATACTCTGTGTTGACTGGTTCTGAGATATATTCTCTTGGGGAGTCCTTGATGTCGCCAATAGCTTGGCGCAGGGTGATGAAGCAAGGAATGTCGGGCTTCGGGAAATGGTAATCCACGGAGAGGTCGTTTCTGATGCCCACCACGATGACACGATACCGCTCTTGCGGAATGTGATAGTCCATGGCGTTCATCAGTTGGTAATGTACCACATAGCCAGCATCCCTTAGCTCATCGAGCATCGCCATGAAGATTTTGAAATGCTTGGTGCTCAATATTCCCCTCACATTCTCTATCACGAAGAACTTGGGCTTCTTGGCTCGGATAAAGCGAATATAGGTCAAGAACATCTTGCCTCTTTCATCCTCCAAACCCCGCTGCTTGCCTCCCTCGCTCCACGACTGGCAGGGAGGACCGCCGATGAAGCCGTCACATTCGGGTATCTCGTCCATGCCAAGTTCTCGCATGTCTTTCTTGCAGAGATAGGTGTGGGGATGGTTGTGGAGATAGGTATCATGCACGGCTGGGTCGTTGTCGTTCGCCCAAACGACATCGAAACCTGCTTGCTCAAATCCTAAGTCCAAGCCACCGCAACCCGAAAAGAATGATACCACTTTCATCCGCTTGCCCTTTCTCTGTCTCTAAAATATTTACTTGTTAGAAAGTCTTACGCCCTCTTACTCTTGATGCCCCTTGCCTCCAAGGTATGCTTGATTTGCTTCGCCATATGGTAGGCGAGATTCACAGGCACGGCATTGCCTATCATCTTATAGCCATAGTTCACGTCGGTGTAGATGAACTTGAAATCATCGGGGAAGGTCTGCACACGAGCCACCTCTCTCACCGTCATGCGACGATAGAGATGCTCCTTGCCTGGTACAAACTTCTGTAGGTTCTTCTCCACCTTGATCATCTTTGGTGCCTGTGGGTGGAGCTGGCATTGGCGACCGCTCGCCTGTACGGTGAAACCTGGTTCGTCCCATGAACGCACACGGTTGCGTGACATGAAGATGGGCGAGAATGCTCCGATGAAATACTCATGGTTTGGCACTTTGCACTTGTCGCCGTTGGAGTGGTTCTTCTCCAAGGCAGGGATAGCCGAGTCCTTCAAGTCCCAAATAGCCTCACGAAGCGTAGGGCGATGGCTCTGAGGGGTAGGATAGATGAACTGTTTGATGCCGAGGTCTTTGCGGAAACCAACATAGAAAACACGGTCACGGTCTTCTGGTACGTCGAAATCGTTGGCGTTGAGCATCTGTAGATTCACGTCATAACCTGCCTCGTCGAAGAGAGACAGGAATCCCTTCACCGCCTCTGCATTGCGTGCCGCCAACATACCTGATACGTTTTCTGCGACAAAGAAGAGAGGTTGCTTGTCTTTCAAGATGCGGATATAGTCGTAGAAGAGCTGACCACGTGCGTCCTCGATTCCTTTTAGCGAACCTGCCTCGCTCCAAGACTGACAAGGAGGTCCGCCGATGATGCCGTCGATGTCATCGGGAAAGTCGGATGAGGACAGCTTGCGGATGTCGCCCTCGATGAGGTGGACATCTGGGAAGTTGGCACGGAAGGTTGGGCATATCTTGGCATCAAATTCATTGGCCGTTATGGTTTTGAAGCCAGCTTTGTGAAAACCGAGGTCTAACCCACCAGCTCCTGAAAATAAACTTATTAAATTCATTATGTACTAATCTGTTTTATCTTTTTGAATATCGAACAATTCTCCTATCTCTACATCTAATGCAAGGGCTATCCTTTCTAAACATTCTGCTGTCGGATTCCCATTGATGTATTGATAGCAGGCACTTCTCGTTACACCCATCTTTTGTGCAAGTTGTATAACGGAAACTCCCTTTTCCTTTAAGACTTCTTTTATTCTTAAACTCATATTATTCTTAATTTTATTGCAAAAATAAGTAAAAAACAAGAATGTACAGACATAAATGTACAAAACTTTGTTAATGTACAGACTAAACTATACAGATTTCTTTGCTATGTAAAGTTTAATCTGTACATTTGCAAGCGGATTTAAATTATAAAGCAATGAAACAACGAGATTATTTAGAATGGGGAGAGGTTGAGTTCTTAGTTGACCGTTTAATCGAAGATAAACAATTCCTGATAGGGTTGTTTGTCTTGATAGGTTGTGCCACAGGTATGAAAGCTAATGACATCTTAGCTCTTCATTGGAAAGATGTTTTGGCTGATGTCGTATTCTTTCGTGAGAAGTCAACTGGGCGATATTACTACGCAAATCTGAAGGATGAAACTAAGAGTAATATTGAAAAGATTTATCAAGGATTGGGTATGCCTCCATTGGAGGCTAATTGTTTTATTTCAAGGAAGAAATGCGTATATTCCATACAACGAATCAATGTACTCCTAAAACAAGTAAGTAAGAATTATTTAGGAGGGAAAGTCTTGTTTACGACAACGACATTAAGACGGACTTTTGGAAGAGAATACCTCAAGCATTATGGGGCAAACCTATATAACTTGAGGATGTTCTTCGACCAAGATACAGAAGAGTTTACTAAAAACTATTTGCGGTTATATACAGAAACTCCAGTAAGTCTTCCAAAAATTTGTGCTATTACTCGACAATGGTACAGTCATTATTGAGCAGTCCTTTGAGTTGTTCAAAGTTGTTAGCATCAATGTGCAACTCAGACAAAGCATGTCTGAACTTGTTTCCGACCTCATTGCCCTTTATGGTCAAGGGACGGTCAAATTTCAATTCTGCACTAAGTTTTCCTTCTTTGACTTGCCAGTCAACATAAACAGATAGTGGACGGTCTCCGTCCCACTTATCTTTTTCTGCTCTATAGTTGAGAGCCTTGCAAGCAAAATAAATGGTTGGCTGCTCTGTATCTACAAAATGCTCTATCGTTTGGAGGCTATTCTCAAAGTCAGCAATAGTAATGTCTTCCTCTTGGTCGATTACCAAGATATAATCGGCAACACCGCTATTTTCTACGACTTTGCCATTGACTATCGCATTCTTTTTGTCCTCAGGCAAGGTTGTGCCACTATACACATCTATGATTTGTTGGCGACTCAGCCCCATTGAAGCTGAAAGTACTCCACCATCTTTGTTGACAAACTCGAATTTCCAACCAAGTGTGATAGATTTGGCATCGGTATGCCCTTTCTTGGAGAAGAACACAATAGGAGTTTTCAGAAATTGTTCCTTGATACTCTCTGTAGCTCGCATGATAATTTCATCCGCATTCTCGCCAAAGATTTCTACGGCTCTTTCGTGCTTTATCTTGTTTTCAAGAAAATCAGCATTCTTTTGCTTTACCTAAAATCCGCAACTATCATCCAATACACGATTAAGGGTAGATTTATGA